>Ga0164242_10008928_pt1 | contig 10854 bp, 5 predicted proteins | sample OricomgcompostMG_FD_108783 | JGI IMG/M metagenome (GOLD analysis project Ga0164242, IMG submission 108783) | Miracle-Growth compost microbial communities from Emeryville, California, USA - Original compost - Miracle growth compost (MG) ... | reverse complement strand
GATTGCCAACAAGTGGAACACGGCCCTAATCGCCTTATTCACCTACTACCGTGAGGCTGCCGTATCCACCGTCAACCTGCTGGACACCATTGTCAAATGCGAGACCAAGATTCAGACGCGTGTCAAGATCGGTCTCAACTCGAAGATGCCCTCACGTTTCCCACCTGCCGTTTTCTACACACCCAAAGAACTCGGCGGCTTGGGTATGATTTCTGGTTCCCACATCTTGATTCCGACCAGTGACAAACGGTGGTCGCAGCAGACCGATGTCGGGGTTACGCACTATCGTGCGGGTATGTCGCATGACGAGGATACACTGATCCCCAACATCTTCCGATACATCATCCCGTGGGAGGCCGAGTTCATAGATTCGCAGAGAGTTTGGACTGAGTACTCCCAGAAGCGGTTAGAAGCGAACCAGCAGAATCGCAGACTTACCCTGGAGGACCTCGAGGACAGTTGGGACCGCGGGTTACCGCGCATCAACACTTTGTTCCAAAAAGACCGAAGCACCCTCAGCTTCGACAAAGGTTTCCGCGCGCGAGCCGAGTTCAAGGTCTATCAGCTGATGAAGAGCAATCCATTCTGGTGGACGAGCCAGCGGCATGATGGCAAATTGTGGAACCTGAACGCTTACCGGACCGACGTTATCCAGGCGCTGGGTGGTGTTGAAACCATCCTCGAGCACACACTGTTCAAAGCAACTGGGTTCCCGTCGTGGGAAGGCCTCTTCTGGGAAAAAGCTAGCGGTTTCGAAGAGAGCATGAAGTTTAAAAAGCTCACGAACGCCCAGCGATCGGGTTTGAATCAAATTCCTAACCGTCGATTCACTTTGTGGTGGTCGCCCACGATTAATCGAGCCAACGTCTATGTCGGTTTCCAGGTACAACTGGATCTCACGGGTATCTTCTTGCACGGTAAAATACCTACCCTGAAGATATCATTGATTCAAATCTTCCGAGCCCATTTGTGGCAGAAGATCCACGAGTCCGTGGTGATGGATTTGTGTCAGGTCTTTGACCAAGAACTGGAAGCTCTTGGAATCGAATCGGTGCAAAAAGAGACCATCCACCCCAGAAAGTCGTACAAGATGAACAGTTCTTGCGCAGATATCCAGCTCTTTGCCAGTCAGAAATGGAATGTCACCCGGCCATCGCTCCTCTTCGACACCAAGGACGTCATTGAATCGACCACGACAAACAAATTCTGGATTGACGTGCAGTTGCGTTATGGCGATTACGATTCTCACGACATCGAACGGTACGTGAGGGCGAAGTACCTTGACTATACGACGGACAGCATGAGCCTGTACCCATCGGCGACAGGGCTCATGATCGGTATTGATCTCGCCTACAACCTGTACTCGGCGTACGGCCAATACTTCCCCGGCCTGAAGTTACTTATCCAGCAGGCCATGGCCAAGGTCATGAAGGCTAATCCTGCGCTTTATGTTCTTCGCGAACGTATCCGGAAGGGTCTGCAGCTCTACGCATCTGAGAGCAACCAGGAGTTCCTGAATTCCCAGAACTACTCGGAGCTCTTTAGCAACCAAACCCAGCTGTTCATTGATGATACCAACGTCTACCGGGTCACCATCCACAAGACGTTCGAAGGCAATCTGACGACCAAACCCATCAACGGAGCCATCTTCATCTTCAATCCCCGAACTGGGCAGCTATTCCTGAAGATCATCCACACTAGCGTCTGGGCTGGGCAGAAGCGTCTGGGCCAGCTAGCAAAATGGAAGACTGCTGAGGAAGTCGCGGCCCTGATCAGGTCACTTCCGGTTGAGGAACAGCCGAAGCAGCTCATCGTGACTCGCAAGGGCCTGCTGGATCCCCTGGAAGTTAACCTACTCGACTTCCCAAACATCTCTATCCGTGCCTCGGAATTGCAACTGCCGTTCCAGGCGGCGATGAAGGTAGAAAAGCTCGGTGACATGATCCTTCGGGCGACCGAGCCGCAAATGGTCCTTTTCAACCTCTACGACGAGTGGCTGAAGAGCATCTCATCCTACACCGCGTTCTCCCGTCTCGTCCTAATTCTCAGAGCTCTGCATGTCAACCAGGACAAGACAAAACTTATCCTACGGCCGGACAAGACTGTTATCACGCAGGACCACCACATATGGCCGTCTCTATCTGACGAGGACTGGATTAAGGTCGAAACGCAGCTTCGAGATCTGATTCTCAATGACTACGGAAAGAAGAATAACGTCAATGTGTCGAGCCTGACCAGCAGTGAGGTCCGCGACATCATCCTGGGTATGGAGATCTCGGCACCATCCATGCAAAGGCAACAAGCGGCGGAAATCGAGAAGCAACAGCAGGAGCAGCAACAGCTCACTGCGGTCACGACCAAGACGCAGAACGTACACGGCGAAGAGATTATTGTTACCACGACTTCGCAGTTTGAACAGCAAACATTCGCGTCCAAGACGGAATGGCGCACCCGAGCGATTGCGACATCGAATCTGCGGACGAGATCCAACAATATCTACGTCTCTCCGGTAGATAATGACCTGGATGACATCACGTACGTCATGCCAAACAACATCCTCAAGCGATTCATCACCATCGCCGACCTCCGGGTCCAGGTGGCCGGATATCTCTATGGATCGTCGCCTCCAGATAACGACCAGGTCAAGGAGATTAGATGTATAGTTATGGTCCCCCAGATTGGAGGTCTCCGCAACGTACAGCTCCCTCATCAGCTACCACAACATGAATACCTCAAGGGCATGGAACCGCTCGGGGTCATTCATACGATGTCCGGCAACGAGCTTCCGTACATGTCAGCGACGGACGTCACCAGCCATTCTAGATTGCTGGATGCCCATCCTTCGTGGGACAAGCGAAACACGCTTACTGTCACGGTATCGTTCACTCCCGGGAGTGTGTCGCTGTCTGCCTGGGCCGTCACACCCCAAGGCTACAAATGGGGCGCGGAGAACAAGGACCTGGGCAGCGACCAACCCCAGGGATTCACGACGACGATGGGCGAGAAGCGCAAACTACTCCTCAGCCCGCGGTACAAGGGCTTCTTCCTGGTGCCGGACACGGGCAAATGGAACTACAGCTTCATGGGCAGCGCGTTCGGCGGGCTCGAGAAGAAGCCGGTCCACGTCAAGCTCGACACGCCGCAGCCTTTCTACAGCGGCCAGCACCGGCCGATCCACTTCGTCAACTTTGCCGAGCTGGAAGATATCTGGGTGGACAGGCAGGACAACTTTGCATAGTCGGCGTCGAAGGAATGTATGATATCTTCCAGGGGGGTGGTGAGGTGGGGGGAGGGAGCCAGGAGAAGTGGTGTTAAGATTGAAGCCTATGTTCCACGAAACATCCAAGGAAACATCGAGAGGTTCTGCGGAGCTATGCGCTCCAGAAATGAGAGAGGAATGGTTGGTCATCGCGTGGCGGTCGCGTGGTAAGGAGCAGGTCCAGACTGTTTGATCTGCTCTCCAAGGTTTTGTGCTGGAGGGGAATCTCTAACTTGTAATTGCTATGGGGGGTGGACGGTGAGAAGTGGGTTATCGGATAGGATGCGATTTGCACAACCAGGGGAAGGAGCCCAACCGGGATCCCCATTTTTAGAGGGGATGACCCCAAGCTTGAGAATCAACTAGGTATCCATCACGCTCCCGAAGTTCTGGCTAGCAGGGCCTAGTTCTCCGACTTCCCAGCACACTGTTTATTGTTTATTGTTTGATTCCCTTGCTGCTGGCCTAAATTAGTACCCATTGACCGGATCCTCACAGTCCTGCCTCTGAGGACGATCGCCCAAGACCTCTGAAGTTGTCAAGCTGGACGGGGCCGCGGCGTTCCACCTTGTCGCTGAACCACTAGGATCGGAACTGGAGCTGCGAGACGCCCTTGGCTTACCCTCCCCTGCGGGAAAACGTCAGATCAAACGAACCCCAGCACTGATAGATCTCCAAGCGCTCTCACACCTCCCTAATTCTCGTCACTTGACTCTGTTTCTCCCCTGCAGCTTAGTAGCCGGAACGACCCCCACCTTAACCATGGCTACGGAAGATATCCAAGCCGACGAAGCCACCCAACTGGTAGAAAGCCTCCGGGACTGAAGCCTGCACGACAGAATGGCTAACCCGGACCCTCGCCGAGATCACGGAGGACGTCAAGGGTATGGCAACCCAACACTCAGCGCTCACGCGCCACTACTTCACGATGGCCCAAGCATTAGGAACCCAATGCTCGGGATCAACCTTCCACACACAGAGCACTACATGCCAACTAGCTGCAACACCTCTCCAGGATGTCACCACAGCCCGCAATAGCCAGTCCAGTTCAGGGTCCCGGCGCCCTTGGTGATTGCCGCCCATCCGCCTAGACCCAGTACCAAACCATTTGAGGGAAAGGCTTACAACAACGCTGTTCCAGCTCAGAGCAACACGTCCTCCTACAAGCCTAGGGCTGCTGTATCGTGCAAGCCTAAGAGGAGCGAACGGCTACGACTCTGGCCAGTAACCCATGACGAGACAACTGTGGGAGCCTTCCTGGGAGCATTGGGACCGTGCCGACGATGGGATCAAGAACTGCTCCAAGATTGCCCCCCCCTCACCGACTGACTGGAGATGTGGCCTGGTAATAGAACGATCCGGAGGTCCTCGCCTTCGCCCCACTGGGACTAGGCCCATGGAGACTTGGAGAAAGAGATCCGACAAGACAAGCACCTCCAGAGACGAAAGGAAACCGCTTGAGGCCAGGAGGCCTAGTCATCATGTTAGTACGTGAAGACCGGCCTAGTGAGCTGGAGCCTAAGTGGAGGGGCCCGTTTTGGATCTCCCATCGAACCGGCAGGTCCTCCTTCGCCCCGAAGCAGCTAGACGGGACACCAATAATACCTTAGACCGACATGAAGACCACTTGAAGGCCTCTAAGGCCTCTAGGCCACGAACGGGATATCTGTGTAGACAGGACGTCCTGGAAATGCCATTCAGGCAGACCATCCGACCGGCGAAGAGGAAGGGAGGCAAGACGGCGGCGAAACCAGCTCGCCTGGAGCAGGAGGCCTAAGGCATCTACAGAGGTGTTGACGACTACAGCTATGTTGGGAAAGAGTGGGCCACTTAACTGGGTGCGAGTATTTTAACCTCCCCGAACCTGAGAATCACGACCTCAACCTCCACCGCTACACAACCTTCTCCCGCCGATATCTATCCTCTTTCTTGTCGCTCCCCTTTTCAATTATTTTCCCTGGCTCCTGGAGGCCAGACGATTAGGCTCCTATCGTTATTGGGCAGTCATCTCGGGGATTTTGTACGTCCCCCCTCTCATCCAACCCCTATCCGGTTACCTTATGCTCGCCCAGACCTGATTCGGACATTACCAAACCTCCCCTGCCATCACTATAGCGTCAAAGCGACCTAGGCAGGCTGGCTCCCTGACGGGACCCCTCGCGCCATAGCCAAAGGCGGACGGTTTTACCCATTCCTCACGATGTCCTGAAGCGAACCCGATGTTTGAACTTGCACCAACGATACCCTTTCCCCTCTTTCGACTTAACCGACCCACCCTCTAAGGCAATCGAAGACCTCAGCCTAGATATCATATCGCTGCAAGAGGCCTTGCAACCTATCCTAGACAAACCCCTAGGATTCCGAACCCTTATGAGCATGTGAGGCTCAGCTATGCCAGACTTAGGACTATGGACACATTTCCCTTCGAAGTCAGGACAATGCTTTGTGGAAGAAGGCCGGTATCCCTGTGTTGTGAGTGAAGTAGGCTTTCCTACCTATCCCCTTTGCCGATAGCATCAGATGAGGGGAAACCCTACTACACGAATGGTCTGGCTACCAAAAGCGTATGCCACGTCTCGCCGTATTTCCCCCCCTCCCGAGTCCGTCGGGGGATCAAAGAGGTTCAGGAGACCCTCAATGCTACGATACTAGCATGGGAGAGCCTCTTCAGTGACCTGGGAGAGCTGAAAGCCAATCCCTAGACCAACGGGAACCTGGACCGCCTGGACGAACGGGAAGTTTCTCTAGGCGTCCACCAGACACATATACACCTCGTGGGAAACGAACCAAGCCAGACTAAGGAGTGGCAGTCTCAACTACGGTATGCAAAATACCTGGTCAGAGCAAGAATGGGAGCCCTGTCTTGACCTCCTGCAGGGAATTGGGGAGGAGGCAAGGTTCACGTACCCCAAGAATTTGGTCGAAGTGCTTGGGAGCGAAGACAAGGCTATGTAGAAGGCCAACCGGGAGGCCCAACCGGCCAAAGCAGGCCAGCCGGACGGTGAGGAGGTGGTGGTTTCCTCCAGGGACACCTCTAAGGAACGGCGTGAGTGAACTCAGAGGGGTGGTACTTGGCCTTTTCACGGGTCCCGGATCTACTGCTGGGGACCTGGTTTGCAGTTGGTTCCCATTGCCCTTCTACGGCCAGGAACGACGAGGTCATCTTATCATTTTCACAGGTCCCAGATCTACTGCTGGGTCTTTGGTTGCGATCTGGTTCCCATTGTGATTGTGTGGCCGGGAACGGCGAGGGCACCGCGCTGGTCATGGGCACGCGACCCGGGGGAAGTAACTTACCCGGGATCCTCACTTTCAGAGACCTCTAGCTAGAGAATCAAACTACCCATCTCGCTCCCGAACTTCTGGCCAGTAGGGCCCAGCTCTCTGACTTCCTAGCCTATTGTTGATTGTTTGATTCCCTATCTGCTGGCCTGAAGTATTTGCGATCTGCGCTTGGCTATAGGCGATGTGCAGATGAGGCCGGGCCGAAATCATGTACCTTTTAGCAAAAGTGTCAAAGTGTAAAAAGAATAGAACACATGATGAGAAAGTCATGGGGGGGTCGGTCAGCCAGGTGACACCTCTCTTTGTTTCCAAGCTCCCTCAGGTAGGTAGGTTTATTACTATCGAGTCTCAGGTGGAATCAAACGAGTCAAGGGATGGCATGTTTTGCAATTCAAATAGGCTTTTTCGAAGGCTTCCTGGTTTTGCTCGACGTGGCGAGTCTCAGACGACTCGGGAGTAGAGGCGATCATGTAGGCTAACTCACCTTCGCTCACTTGACGGGGGGGGGAGGGTGTTTCTCAGAGCCTCATGGGTACCTAGGCAGGTTTTCGCACCAGACACAAACACACACACGTACACAAACAAAACGTCCTGCCTGCGTTGCGAGGCGAGATCGCAAAACCCCCCCTATTCGGTATGGCCTTGCATACGCGAGCAAGGGCTTTGGAAACCTGCAGCCTACTGCGGGACGAGAGAGATCACACACGGGACCACCAGCGAGGTGGAACCTATCGCCAAGGACGAAGAAACGCTATTTGATCGGAGTGTTCTTTAGCGGGGAGGTGGTAGAAGCGAGGTGTGTGCGGTTCATAGCCGCCCAGCAGTGTAGTTTGTTGGCCCTTTGGGCGTCGTCGACTGGAGGGGTCAGCAGGCGAGCTGGGACAACTGGTAGTGCTGAGAGAGGAGCGAGTAAGGGCTGAATCAGCGGTTAGTGACGATGATCGCCTAAGATTGCTTTCAATGCATTCATGCATTGGGGGGGGGGTGAGGCAGTCTTGGAGTACAGGGAGCGGTCAGCCTTGTATAGGCTGAGAAGGACACCGTTTGTCATTTTGAAGTAAGCATGGTATCCAGCAAAAAGAAAAACGGAGAGAAAAATACATGGGCTGAAGGTAGGGGGTCGAACGAAGGACGGGCCAGTTCGTCCGCAGGCCCCCCCCATGACACATACACGTCGAGGCGACAAGGGTCCTGATCGCCGATTTGGATATGTTAAATGAAAGCGCAAAGGCACTTTGCGGGTTGGAGTGTGGCTGAGAAAACCCAAGACCGGGGTGAAGGGCGTGGGAGGCGGGCGTGTCCGAATTGTCGGGAGGTGGCTTACTCTAGCTTTTCTGCAAGGGCGGGCGTCGATCATGGAGTCGTGCAACCCCTTTCCCACAATTCCCAAGTACCTCGCACGGCGATCAAATTTGGGCGAAGCAAACGCCCGAGCAGAATCCACAGCCACAGCGAACGCGAACGTGTTCCCACGCATTGAACATCTGAAAGTCGCCAGATCGATCGCATTTGGCTAGACTCTTGGAGACAAAAGAAAAACCCAAACGGCGTTCTCCAGGGTCACTTGATAGGTACCTAGGTAACCCATGCTGAGGTTTGCGTGAGCCAGCCCCTTGTCAACCTGTCCCCGTCCCCTCGATGCGCACAGCCACCTCGCCGGAGGGGGGGCAGGAAAGTCTGCAGCAGCAGCATACTTGAGCTGGGTGTTAGGGCTGTGTGGCACACACAATCGCGAGTGACACTTAATTATACTTTGACGGCCGCCGGCCTCAAAGAGGGCGTATCGCGGATCCCGGTGCGAGCCTATTCGTGCTTTACTGGAACATTGCTGGGGCTCTCCCACAAGCTCAAACGCAGATCAGGAGTCTCGGAAGATAGGCCGAAGTCAAACTCGAGGATGGGAGCGTTGCATGCGCGGGTCCACCACAAGCCGCGAGCCTCGCTCGAGTCGCGCAGCACGCCCATGGAGTGGAATTGGCGCCCCTTCCTCCCTTTGCGTGTTGCATGTGTGTGTGTGTGTGTGTGTGTGTGTGCCTGGGTGCTAGCGGGGCCTTTCGAGTCGGCGTGGGAAGTTTAAAAATGTTCTTGCAGGTGGAAACAAACAATGTGTGGATGATGTGGTTAACCCGCCCCATTATACATACGGGTAGGCAGGCGAGGAAGTGGATGATCTGGGCGGCGGGACAGCGATCGATTGGCCAGACCTTGCGGATTACACACTTCCTATACCATCAAAACCTCCGGCGACGGTACGGATGTGCAGCTGGGCCTCACTCGTTCGTTCCACGTGCAGCGTGCAAGGGCGCTACTATTTTTGGCCGAGAGGCTAGGAATATAATTACCTACCCTGTAGTTATCTACCCTGGAGACCTTGGCACCCTGGAATTTTACGGATAGTTACCCTGGAGATAGACCAAGGCACTCGGTAGGAACGGATCGATTATCGATGTTGGGCTGTTGGAAAGTCATACATCCGGATACCTCCCTCGGAGGTAGGGTAGCCCCTTGTTAGTTAGCCTCTCGGATGTGGCCGGCGCCATGGCGCTTTTCGCTCCAATTCCTGCCGATCCTCTCCTTCAACGTCCGTCGCTGACGCTGCGATCGACTGTCCATAGGATGCGAGTTACTGTACCTGCAGTCCTTCCCTATCTATGCATATATCTACCTACCCTTAACTTGTTCCCCAATCACCTAGAAACACTCGGGGATCTATTTTCTGCCCCGCGACGACCGGAACATGGGGCCGGGACAAAGGTACCCATGCACGAGACGTGTATAATAACCCCCTACTTCCCCTCGGCCCCCCCCTCGTATGCATCAGCCCCAAGTGGGGGAGGGGCGCCGCAGAGCCGTGCAACTTCTCAAAAAGCAACGACCCAGGCCGAACGCCCTGCCAGCCCGGGGCTATCATGGGAAATGTCAAGGATGGGGACATTGTCATGGATGAACCCTCGTCCATGTCCGTCCGTCTTGGAATCAGGCGCTCCCGGTCGGGAACTAGAAGCAATTTCCACGCTTCTAGAAGATCCGAAATCACGTTAATTTGGTTTGTGGTGGCAGCATAAGACGTCCTTTAATTGCAAGGTTCAAATGAAACGCGTTTCTTCATGCGAATCCCGGATCAGCCTCCACCAACCTCATGCCCTGCCTTTTTTTCCCCCTCGACCTCGTTCTCCAACCTGCCAAGGAACCCCCTTCGCCGCATCTTCTCCGCCAGTCAGAGGGCCGTCGTCGACCCCACCAAAATCCGCTCTCACGCGATTCCCATGCGAGAGGTGCCTGCCCACCTCCTCGATGCTCTCAGCTCGGCCCATGGGTCCTCGTGGGCCCTGTCCAAAGAGCATTGAAGCCAATCTTGGAGACTCCGAGATTAGGGTTCGCAGTCCGCCCTGCGCCACGTCCAGCGGAGCTTCGCCTCGGATCCGTGTACGGTACCTCCTCTTGGAGCCTAGAAGAATGGGGTGGAAACGGGATGGCAACCTGGAAGACAGCCACTCTGGACCATCCTCCCTGTCCGCTACTTACGTTCTACCTTGAGTGTACACGCGCGCCCATGGAAACAGGTTTGCCAATCTCACGATCCATTGGCAGACCCTCGTTTCGGCGCCCCCGGAAATGGGGACAAGTCTTCACCTGCGGCGAGGAATCCTCAGGACGTGGTCGGCGCAATCTCTGCACACGGTCATGTACCTCGTGTTAAATCCATTCGCAGCTGGTCGGCCGCCCGCTTGTTTTGCTCTGCTCGCCGTCTCTTTCACATCACGTTCTTGGGCTGCTCAGACGCGTCACGCTGGCCGTTTCGCGTCCAAGTAGAAGAAATACACCAAAGAAAATCCCTGTCCAGCCGTTCGCGGCTGAAGACGTCGTCCACTCGACCAGCGTCGGGTACCTTGTTCTCCCCTTGTTTCTTCCCCTCCCCCCTCGTGTGCTCGCCAATCTAGAAACTAAGCCTGTGGCTGCCTACCCCTCTCCGCCGCCCTATGGTGGGCGTGAAGACATCGATCTCCTTTCTTATCAACCTGGGTAATATAGCCTACCCCGGTCGCATTATAACCCTCCTCCAGAAAGGGAAAGCTCCATGTCCACCACCTCAGAAGTTTCTCCACTCCAACCGCGGCATTCAGCGCCATGCCCAGGAGCCCCAAGTACCGTGTTGTACCTCTGGCCGTCTCATGTCACTCGGCTCACTCCTCCCGCTGTCTTCCCCCCCCCCCCCCCCCCCCCCCCTCTCCCCCCCCCCCCCCCAAAACCCCCACCCCCCCCGCCAGATCTCCCCCCTTTTTTCCCCCTATTTGGGCGTTGAGGGGGGG
>Ga0164242_10008927_pt1 | contig 10854 bp, 8 predicted proteins | sample OricomgcompostMG_FD_108783 | JGI IMG/M metagenome (GOLD analysis project Ga0164242, IMG submission 108783) | Miracle-Growth compost microbial communities from Emeryville, California, USA - Original compost - Miracle growth compost (MG) ... | reverse complement strand
GGTCATGAACTGCTCCTCGCCGAACTCCGCCAGCGTGGCCTTCTTGTCCTTGCCCTGCAGCGCGCCGTAGTGCCGCTCGTTGAGCCGCCAGCTGCGCCGCACCGGGATCCAGTGCCGGTCGGCGGTGTCGAGCGCGAGTGCGGCGGTGGTGATCGCGCGGCGCAACAGCGAGGTGTGCACCACGTCCGGCAGCAGCCCGCCCTCGACGAGCAACTCACCGCCGTGCACCGCCTCGGCGCGCCCGCCCTCACTCAGCGGGACGTCGACCCAGCCGGTGAAGAGGTTCTTGGCGTTCCACTCGGACTCGCCGTGACGAAGCAACACAAGGGTGTAGGTCATGGGTGGCATTCTATTCAGCGGAGGCTTCGCGTTCGCTGTGGTCCAACAGGTGGCGGAAGGCTTCGAGGTTGCGGGTGGACTCGCCGCGGCTGATCCGCCAGTCCCACTCCTTCTGCATCGAGGTGCGGAAGCCGATCACCAGCAGCTCGTTGAAGATCTCGTCGGATGCCTCGAGCACCGTCCCCAGGAGCGTGTCGAGGTATGCCGCGTCGACCGCCGCCACGGGCGTGCGGCCGATGACGTAGACGTCGCCGTGCTCGTCGGTGGCGTAGGCGATGCCCGGCCGGCGCAGGTTGCGACGCAGCAGGAACCGGTAGAACTCGGACTCATTCTCGTCCGGGTGCCGTATGACGAAAGCCGTTGCCGTCAGGGAGTGTTCACCGAGCAGCAACGACACAACCGTCTTCAGCTTGCGTTCCCCCGGCAGCGTCACGACGAACTCGCCGTCGCGCGCCCCGAGCTCCCAGTCGACCTCGGCGTCCTTCAGGTAGTCCTCGACGACCTGTCGCGCGTCCGTCATGTCAGTGCTCCTCGGGCATCATGGGATCGGTGCGGTCGGTAGTCCGGCGAACGTCGGCATCTGCAGGTCGGGGCTGTCCTCGAACTGCGTGCGGCACGCGTGCCGGTAGACGTCGAGCAGCTGCGTGGCGGTCGCGTCCCAACCGAAGGCCGCGGCGTGCTCGATCGCCTTGTGCGACAACCGGTCCCGCGCCGCCGGGTCGTCGAGCAGCTCCCCGATCGCGGTCGCCCAGTCGTCCGGCTCGTGGCCGTTCACCAGGCGGCCCACCGTGCCGACGGCGTCCGGCAGCCCACCGACGTTCGCGGCGACCACCGGTGTGCCGCACGCCTCGGCCTCCAGCGCCACCAGCCCGAACGACTCCGAATAGGACGGCACCGCAAGAAGATCCGCAGCCCGATACCACTGGACCAGCTCGTCCCGGTCCACCGGTGGGACGAACTGCACGACATCGGCGATGCCCAGCTCACGGGCCAACTGCTGTAGACCGCGGGGTCGCTCCAGTCCGGTGCCGCTGGGGCCGCCGAGCACCGCGACCACCAGTTCGTGGCGACGTTCCGGCTCCCGCTGGAGCAACCTGGCGACGGCGCGCAGCAGCACGTCCGGCGCCTTCAACGGTTGGATGCGTCCCACGAACAGCACCACCCGCGCCTCGGACGGCAGGCTTGTCGCGGTACGGGCCGCCGCTTTGTCTCCCGGCGTGAATTTCGCCAGATCGACACCCGGAGAAACGATTTCGACCAGGCCCGGGTCTGCGTCATACAACTCGACCAACTCGCGGGCCTCCCGCGGTGTATTGGCGACGAGCAGGCTCGCCGCCCGCACGACCTGCTCCTCCCCGATCTCGCGCCCGCCCGGCTCGGGCCGGTCACCGTCGGCGAGCGAAGCGTTCTTGACACGTGCCATGGTGTGCATGGTGTGTACGAGGGGCACGTCCCAACGGTCCGCGGCCAGCCAGCCGACCTGACCGCTCAGCCAGTAGTGCGAGTGGACCAAGTCGTAGTGCCCCTCCGGGCTGTGCGCCACGTGCCGCATGACACCGGCCGCGAAGGCACACAACTGTCCGGGCAGGTCGTTCTTGGCCAGACCCTCGTAGGGCCCGGCGTCGATGTGGCGCACCAGCACACCCGGCGCCAACTGGACGGTCTCGGCGAGAGCGGCGGAGGTGCGACGGGTGAAGATCTCGACCTCGATCCCCATGCGACCCAGGCGTTTTGCCGTCTCCACGACGTAGACGTTGAGTCCGCCGGCGTCGCCGGTGCCCGGCTGATCCAGCGGTGAGGTGTGCACGCTGATCATCGCCACGCGGTGCACAGGACAGGGCTGGCACGGTGTAGTCGTCACCCGGCCAGTGTTCCACCTGCGCATGCGGCGGGCCCTCCGCGGTCGGCCGCCGGCCCGCGCCTCCCCTACGCTGTGCCGGTGCGTGCAGACCGTCCAGTGGGAACGATCACGCGCGGCACGACCGCGCCGAACCGGCTGCGCCGGTGCGACCGCTGGCTCGTGGCAACGCAGGGGTGGCGGCTGCGTCGCCCGGTCGAGGCCCCGACGATCGTCGACCTCGGGTACGGTGCGGCACCGATCACCGCCGTGGAGTTGCGGGACCGGGTCCGCACCGTGCGCCCGGATGCCCGGGTCGTCGGCATCGAGATCGATCCGGGACGGGTCGCGGCCGCGCAGGACGTGGCCGGCGACGGGCTGTCGTTCGTGCGAGGCGGGTTCGAGGTCCCGGTGCCGGGCCGGGTCACGGTGGTGCGTGCTTTCAACGTCCTGCGGCAGTATGACGAGGCACACGTGCCCGACGCCTGGGGTCGCCTCCAGGATCGGCTGACGGCGGACGGCCTGGTCATCGACGGCACGTGCAACGAGATCGGCCGGGTGATGACGTGGATCGCGCTCGACGCCGAGGGCCCGAGGTCGCTCAGCCTGTCGCTGCGCCTGCGCGACCTGGCCACCCCGTCGATCGTGGCCGAGCGGTTGCCGAAGGCGCTGATCCACCGCAACGTGCCCGGTGAACGGATTCACGCCTTCCTCCAGGCTCTCGATCACGCCTGGGCCACGGCGGGACCGTACGCGTCATACGGCGCCCGGCAGCGGTTCGTCGCGTCGGTGAGGACCCTGCAGCAGGACGGCTGGCCCCTGCTGGACGGACCCGCCCGATGGCGGCTGGGCGAGCTCACGGTGGCCTGGGACGCCGTCGCACCCGGCTGAGCCCGGCGAACCGTCCCCACCCACCGACCGTCGGCACTTCGGGACGCCCTTTGGCCCCAAACCAGTCCCCACCCACCGACCGTCGGCACTTCGGGACGCCCGTCACGCCCGCACACCCCGAGAATCCGCCGCTTCCGGAAAGTCCTTTCCACCTCCGCGGGCCATTACCGTGAAGCGCATGCGTACTCCAGGGGACTGCGCCCGGCTCCGGGCCCTGGGTCATGTAGAACTTCTCAGGGGTTCCACACCGTTGCCGCTGAGCCAGCTGGAGCGGTCGTTGCTCGCCCGGGTCGCCATGTGCCCGCCCGGCAGCTCCGCCACGACCGACTCGCTGGTGCCGTGGATCTGGGGGGACGACCCGCCGTCGTCCGCACGCAACCGCGTGCAGGCCCTCGTGTCCGGGCTGCGCCGCAAAGGCGGCGGACTGTCGTTGATCGAGACCACCAAGACCGGGTACCGCCTCGCCGACTGTGTCCGTTCGGACTACGCCGAGTGGCGTGCCCTGGTCGACACCGAGGCATCCGGCGCCGAGCGCTGGGCCGGGCTGAGCACCGCTGTCGATCTCTTCGACGGGCCACCACTGCTCAACATCCCGGTCACCGAGGACGTGCATCTCGCACAGGAGACCCTGGTCGGCGAGCGACTCGCCGCGCTGGAGGAATGCAACGAGCTCGCCCTGGAACTGGGCGAATACCGTGGACTGGCAACCCGATTGACGGCGCTCGTGCAGGAACAACCCTTCCACGAGACCTTCGCCGCACAACTGATGCGGGTGCTGGCAGCGACTGGCCGGCAGGAGGAGGCGCTGCGGGTCTACCGCGACATCTACCACCGGTTGGACGACGAGCTGGGCGTGCAGCCCTCCGAGGTGCTGCGGACGGCCCACCAGCAGGTGCTCAACGGCCCCGGCACCCCACCGCAGTCCGCCCGGCCGGTACCCCCGGCCGAGGACGAACCTGCATCGCCCGGCCCGAAGAGCGCGCCCACCGGCTCCGCGGGGGTCTCCCAGCTCCCGGTGCCACGCACCCTCCCCCGCGACCCGTCGCACTTCGTCGGACGCGACACCGAGACCAACCAGATCCGTCTGGCCGCCGCCACCGCCACCGAGGAGGCGGTGGTGGTGGCCGTGACCGGACTGACCGGGGTCGGCAAGACCGCCCTCGCCATCCGCGCGGCACGCCGGGTGCAGGAGCTCTTCCCGGACGGGACCTTGTATGCCGACCTCGGCAGCAGCGAAACCCTCGACGCGGCGAACATCCTCGGATCCTTCCTACGCTTGCTCGGGGTGCGGACCCGCGCGATCCCGGAGGACACCGCCGCCCGGACCGGCCTCTTCCGGTCGGTCCTGGAGACCCGGCGGGTGCTGATCGTCATCGACAACCTGCCGGTCGTCACTGCGGATGTCGCCGAGTCGTTGGAGCAGGTGCTGCCGGTCTCTGCCGGCTCCCTGGCGATCGTGACCGCTCGCGGGATGGACCCGGAGGTCGGTGACTGGTCATCGATCCGGTTGCGGTCATTGCAGATCGACGACGCCCTCACCTTGCTCGCCACACTCATCGGCAAGGAGCGCGTCGCCGCCGATCCGGACGGCGCCGCCGCGCTGCTGGACGCAACCGGACGGCTGCCACTCGCGATCCGGTTGGTGGCGGGCCGGCTCGCCCACCGCCCGGACCGTCGCTTCGGTCCGATGGCCGAGCGGTTGCGGTCCAACTCCGGCGGCCGTGACCCGCTCGACGGTCTGCGCAAGAGCGTGCAGCTGGTGTGGGAGCGGCGGACCGGGGAGGATCAGCACGCGATCGCCTTGCTGGCGCACCTGCCGCTCACGGGTGTCAGCGGCTGGATGCCGGGCGCCATACTCCACGACGAGGACGCCGGGGACGACCTCGTCGAGATGCTGCTCGCCACCAACCTGGTCGAGCCGGTCGAACGCGACAACGAGTGCACGATCTACCGGCTGCACGACCTGGTCGCGCAGTTCGCCCGTGCCCACCACTCGATCGACGATGCCGAAATCGCCGCTGCGACAGAGGATCTGGGTCGGGAGCTACTGCGGCGTGCATGCAGTTTCCACGACTCCTTCCATCGGCGTTTCGTGCCTGCACCGCCGCCGATGCCGGATGAGGACTCCGCGCCCCTGCCGACCGCCGACGTCGCGGTGACCAGGGCGTTCTTCCGCGCCGACGGCCGGGCGATGCTCGCCGTCGCCGAGGCAGTGCTCGACTCCACGCCCGAACTGTCCTGGCGCCTGCTGGTGGCTGCGGCCAACGCGCAGCACACCTTCGCCGGGCACAGCGGATGGCTCGACGTCGCGTCGCAGGTGCGCGCGCGGCTGGACTCGGCCTCGGCCGACCAACAGCTGGGGCGTGCGTTGCTGCAACTCGCCGAGGCATGGCATCGGCAGGATCTGCGGTCGCAGTCGCGCGAAGCGCTCGCCGCGGCCGGGAGTGCACGAAAAGCGTTGACCTTGCTGGGTGCCAACCATGCGGCGGCCGCCGCAGACATCGTCACCGCCCAGGCCGCGCTGTCATTGGGCAGGCGCTCCCTCGTGGAGTCTGCGCTGGAACGCGCCGAAGGACTGCTGCACGATGCCGCCGACCCGACCTACGCCGGCTGGGCCAGCACGGTCCGCGGGGTGATGCTCAACGATTACGACGAGCTCGGTGCCGCCGAGCACGAACTGATGCGCACCCGTGAGCTGCTCACCGACGGCGGCGACCGGATCGCCTACGCGACTGCGACGATCGAGTTGGCGCGAGTCACCTGGCGCCAGCATCACCTCGGCTCGGTCAATGTGCTGCTCACCGAGGTGACCAGGCTGCTGCAGGAGCTGGACGAACAACATCTGTTGTCCTACGCCCTCGACGCCCGCTCCGAGATGAGTTACCAGCTGGGGCGCGACGAGGACGCGTTGCACGAGGCCGAGATCGTATGGCGCAGAGCCTCCGACGCACAGGACCTCTTCCTGGCCGCCCGCGCCCGCCGTACCAAGGCTCGCGCGCTGGCCGCCCTCGGCCGTCTGGCGGAGGCGGAGCAGGAGCTGCGCGACAGCATCGAGGAGTGCACCGCCCTCGACCGGCCACTCAGCGTTGCCGCCGCGATGCACGACCTGTCGGTGGTGCTGTCCAAACAGGGAGAGCACGCCGCAGCCGCCGAGTTCCGGCGCCAGGAGCGTGCCGCCCGGGCCTCTGCCGACCTGGCCGCCCGTGAGGAGTTCACCGAGGCGTTCGGCCGGGAGCTGGACGACGCCGCGGACCCGGCAACCGTCTGACGGCAACCGGACGGGTGGGCGTGGTCACTGCGAAGACCACGCCCACCCGGGCTCTGGGGTGCCGACCTTCCACCGCAAACGCCGCCCCGGTCTGCGGAAAGTGCGCCATGGCGCACTTTCCGCAGACCGGAAGCACCGTCAGGAGGCCAGCTTCTTGTAATGGAACGGTTTGAAGGTGCCGTAGCCGGAGAAGTAGGGGTACGGGTCGATCCGGTGGACCGCTCCCTTGCTCCCGCTCTCCTCGTACGCCCAGTACGAGGTACGCGCCGAGTTGGCCCACTTCTCGAAGATCACCACGTGGCCCTGGGCGCCGGGGTTGGAGTTGAGCAACACGTCACCCTTCTTCAGCGCCGACTTCGTGATGTAGCTGCCGTACTTCGGCATACCCGCCGTCGTCGTACCCGGTGTGGCCAGCCCCCACGCCATCGACACAAAGCCGGAGCAGTCCTCGCGGTAGCCCTGGTAGTAGTGCGTCTGGCTGTAAGGCACACCGGCGTCCACCCAGACCTTCGCCCGCGCGATGACTGTGCTTCCGGTGACCGTGCCGGTGAGGGCGCCGATGTGGTGGGACGCGTCGTTGTTCTTCAGCGTGGAGTTCAGATTCGCCTTGGCACCGGCCGCGATCTTCTGCGACGCGCCACCGTAATTGCTGTTGTAGTACACGTACACCGGCTTCGACGTACGGTTCCACACCGACGCCGCATTGTTCTTGATGCACAACCCCTTGCCGTTGCCCGAACCCTTGAAGACGTAACAGGTCGCCTTGTCCGTCCCGTAATTACCCACCGACGCCGTGAAATCCGACACCGACCCGGCCTCACCCGAGTTGTAGTAGTAACAGAACTCACCCGATTCACACACCCCGTTACGCGCCGTCGCCGCATGCGCTGGGACTGCCACTGTCACCGTGGCGCCGAGTGCGATGGTGCCACCCGCCAGAGCCACCATGGCCTTCTTGCGGAAAGTCATTGCCCAGCCTCGCTTCCTGGTTCGAGGTCCGCCATCAGTGGTTGAACCAGGGCTGCGTCCAGCCGAGGTAGGTCTCGCCAAAGCTCGACTCGATGGTGGCGATGGTCGTCTTGTTGTAGTGGCCCGCCTGGTAACGGCCGTTGGCGCCCACGTCGGTCGAGGCGAACTCGCCGCCACCGAGGGACAGCATGACGTGGCCGGCACCGGACGAACCGCCCTTGAAAAATGCCAGGCCGCCTGCCGGCACGCTGCGGTTGCCCGCGTGCTTGTCAGCCGCCGGCACCTGCGTCCAATGGACGTAAGCGGTGGCCGATCCGCTGCTGGACCAGCCGTAGGCCAGCCCGACGACGTGGTCGCACACGCCGGTGCCGAGCGAGGTGCTGCCCAGGTGGTTCTTCGCCCACGTCACGGCCTGCGCGCACGTGTGCGGGTTGCCGAAGCTGTTCTTGCAGCTCCCGGTGCTGATGGCGCCGATGTGGTGGGACGCGTCGTTGTTCTTCAGCGTCGAGTTCAGATTGGCCTTGGCACCCGCGGCGATCTTCTGCGACGCGCCACCGTAATTGCTGTTGTAGTACACGTACACCGGCTTCGACGTACGGTTCCACACCGACGCCGCATTGTTCTTGATGCACAACCCCTTGCCGTTGCCCGGACCCTTGAAGACGTAACAGGTCGCCTTGTCCGTCCCGTAATTACCCACCGACGTCGTGAAATCCGACACCGACCCGGCCTCACCCGAGTTGTAGTAGTAACAGAACTCACCCGATTCACACACCCCGTTACGGGCGGTGGCGGCGTGGGCCGGCGCGGACGCCATACCCATCCCGACGCCGGCGAGCAGTGCCGATGCACCGAAGACTGCAGCCGCACTCTTGATGCCTGAACGTGTCGTGCCCATGGTCGATCTCTCCCTCGAAGTGGTATGCCGAACGACATCCACCATCGTCAGAGGCGCTGCGAAACCGCTGCGGCCTTTTCGCAGGCCGGTTCGCAGTGACCGCAGAGCGCGTCGCCGCTGCGGGGGTCAGGAGTTGGCCAGGCCCGATGTGGCCAGGTAGAGCGTGCCGGAGCCGCAGACCGTCGCGGCCCCGTCGAAGGCGCCCAGGAAGCACGACTCTCCGGGCGACAGTTCGAGGATCTCGGTCCCACAGGCCAGGGTCGCAGAACCGTGCAGTACCAACGCGATTCGCGGACGATCGGCCGCCGGGAGCGCCACCGGGTCGACTGCCGGCTCGATGACGTGCAGTTGGAAGTGCGGGACCTCCGCAGGAAAGGAGTGGATCCGCCCGGGGGTCGGCCGCTCGGGCACCATCGCCCGGTCGGAGTCGACGATGCGCAGCAACTCGTCGATGTTGAGCGGCTTCGGCGTGAGCCCGGCGCGGACGATGTTGTCGGAGTTGGCGAGCAGTTCGACACACGTGCCGCGCACGTAAGCGTGCAGCACACCGGGCGGGACGAAGATGTAGTCACCCGGCTCCAGCACCCGGTGCACCATCAGCAGCAGGACGACCAGTCCGATGTCGCCAGGGAATTGCCGGGCGATCCGCAGCACCGCGTCGAACGACTCGGCGTCGGGGCCGCTGAGCCGGGCACCGCACGCGGCGAGGACCTCCTGGACCAGGGTGCGCTGCAACGCGGCATCCGCCCGGAGTATGTCGGTCAGCAGGGTCGCGACGGGATTCTCCCGCAACGCCACCGCGTCGAGCATCTGCGCCAGGGACGCCACCTCGAGCTGGTTGACCACGCGCCGGATGTCGTCATACGGCCGGAGTCCGGCGAAGATCTCGAACGACGTGACGGCAAGCAGCGCCTCGGGTTTCGGCCACTGGTCGACGTAGGTGCCGGGCGCGGCGGCGAGGGCCTGCTCGGCGTCGGGATGTGCCTGGATGGACAACGCGGTCTGCGGCGCGAGGATCTTCAGCAGGAAGGGGAACCGGCCGTCGAAGTGCCGCGCCACCCGGGGCCCGAGCGCACGCACCGGGTCCCGCGCGACCAACTGGTCGAGGGTGAGGTCACCGATCCCGGAGGGCGCGGCTTCGTGGGCGCCCATCCACAGCTCGGCCTCCGGCTCATCCGTGGGTGCCGGTCGACCGGTCAGCTCGGCGAGGACAGTGCGCGAACCCCATGCGTAGGCCTTCACCTGCGGACGCAACTTGCCCAGCACGGGTGTGGCCCGGCGGGTGGTCTCCCCCTCGATCACGACGAACGGACTCCGGTCACCACGGCCCGTAGGGGCCACTGTTGTTGCGTCGTGCCCGGCCGGTCACCTGCTGCAGCGCGGGCCGCACGTCCGCCAGGTAGACGCCCGCGCCGACCACGGCCAGGATCTCGAAGATGTTGAGCGGTCCGGTGATCGACAACAGTCCGAGCGCGGCTGCGATGCCGGTGATCGCCAGCCAGAGCGACTTGGTGCGCTTGCCGGCTGCAGGAAACGCGTCCGGTCGCTGGCGCAGACAATCGACCAGCGCGAAGAGCTGCATGGCGAAGAGCACGACGCCCAGCACGAGGGCGACGGTCTGCTGCAGGTGGATCAGGTTTCCCATGACGAAAGCCTAACCCGGCGACTGGCGCTGGCCCCGGTGATCACGTTATGACGGCGGTGATCGCACCCACCGGCTCGCCGTGGCCGAGCACGTCCGCGTGGCCCAACTCGTCGACCGCGGGGCCGGTCACCCCCGCGCGTCGCAGCAACTGCGCCATCACCACGGGTCGGGCGCGCTGACCACCGTCGGCGATCTTGACCGCGAGACCGCGACCGTCGGCCAGGCCCACGGCATACACCGCCTCGGCGCCGTCCTTGGCGATCAGCCCGTCGACGCCCCGGATGAGCTTGGTGACGTCGCGCCTGGTGCCGCCGAGGTACTCGGGCGCGGTTCGTATGCCGTCACGCACCGTCGCCTCGTGCGTGCCCGCCTGCGCGGACGCGATGGCGCCGAATGCACGAGCCAGTCCGACCGGTGAGATCGCCATGACCGGAGCGCCACAACCGTCCACGGCGACCGCGGCGATCTCCTCCTGCGCGAGCTCGCTGATGGTGGCGGCCATCGCCTGCTGCAGCGGATGCTGCGGGTCGCGGTAGGTCGCGGTGTCCCAGCCGTTGGCGACACAGGTCGCGAGCATGGCGGCGTGCTTGCCGGAGCAGTTCTGGGTGATGGAGGTGGCGTCGTGCCCGTCGCGCAGCCACTGGATGCGCGCCTGCTCGTCATACGGCAGGTCGGGGGTGTTCTGCAGGTCGGCCTCGGTGAGCCCGGCGCCGGCCAGGATCGCGCGGACGCCGTCGAGGTGGAACTGTTCGCCGGAATGGCTCGCGCTGGCAAGCGCGACCAGCTTCGGCTCGGCCAGCTGCAGCCCGCTGCGCAGCATTGCCAAGGTCTGCAGCGGCTTGTTGGACGACCGCGGGAAGCACGGCGCAGTCGGGTCCCCGAGCGCGAAGTCGACCTCGCCATCGGGCGTGGTGATCACCGCTACGCCACGGTGGACCGACTCGATGAAGCCGCCGCGGTCGACATGGGCGAGGACGGGGGCGTCGGACAGTGCACTGAGGGAGGAG
>Ga0164242_10008926_pt1 | contig 10854 bp, 6 predicted proteins | sample OricomgcompostMG_FD_108783 | JGI IMG/M metagenome (GOLD analysis project Ga0164242, IMG submission 108783) | Miracle-Growth compost microbial communities from Emeryville, California, USA - Original compost - Miracle growth compost (MG) ... | reverse complement strand
ATTATTTCCGACCAGCGCATGCCCGAGATGACGGGCATCGAATTCTTCGAAAGCATCATAGACGAGCACCCCGCTCCCTTAAGGATGCTACTCACCGGGTATGCCGACATCAACGCGGTGATCGACGCGATCAACAAAGGCCAGGTTTATAAATACTTCACCAAACCCTGGAATGAGGTCGAACTCAGCGAGAATATTCAGAAAGCATATGATTTATATATGTTAAGAAAAGAGAATCATGAGCTTACAGACAAGTTGCTTGATGTAAACCAGAAACTCGAGTTCCTGTTGCGTCAGAAACTGCTTTCTTAAAAACCGGCTTTTGACCTCTTTTTCCCTATAGCCTTCCGTCCTTTACATCTTTTTCCGAGTCTCTGGTCTCCCAGGAGATAAGTGATTCGTCACGTTCACGAAGTATTATCGCCTACTCGCTAGACGCCGCGTGCCCGCGCTGCCTTAAAAATATTTCCCTATTTCGTCTTGGGGCCCTGAGTGACCCGATCGTAACACACAAGACAGTCCCAAAAAATAAACGATATATTTGGTGAAAGCCACAACAATTAGCAGTTAACAAAAAATTCCATCGTTCAACTGACTAAGATCAGCCTGGTCAAAATGCAAATCCGCGTTCACTTTTATCTAGCCTATTAATGTGGTTAACCCCGCCAAGCAGATAGTCCAGTCAGCCCGCGTACGACCCAACCGCTCAAATTCATTTTCTCAAGTAATATCACAGGATGAATTAGGTTATATTTTACTAAATGAAAACCTACTTCCGTACGAGATGGGTCGTTTCTGCTATAGTGCCAATCGCTTTTGCCAATCATTTTCCTTCCACATGGGTAGTATCGGACGATAAATTGGATGAGGACTCTATATTAGATAGTACGTTGTCAAGCGGAACCCCGATCAGCGCCTCCAGTTGGATTTGACTCAGTCTAAATGTATTCTCCGAACTGATCCGGGCCCTAAGCGCATTCTGATAGCGATCGACGGATCCGTTATAATCATCAACAGATATTTCACCATTACGGAACTTTTGTTTGGTCTGGAGGTAATCACTATAGGCGCTTTCAGTGAGTTGACTTTGCACGGTATAGAGTTCTCTATTTGACAAATAGTTCTGGTAAGCTGTGAGAACAGCAGATTTAATCGCCGTGTATTGAATGGCACGTTGGTTCTCAGCTATAGCCACCCTTTCTCGGGCGGCCTTCACAGCCTGCGGCTTAGAAAAAATACCGCCAATAGGAATATTGATACCCATATTGTACAATGGATACAAAGTGTAATATCTCCCGGTGTTATCGGCAGACTTCCCAATGGCTTTCAACGAATACTCATTGGCGTTAAATGAAAAACTAAAATTTTCAGCCCACCAACCTTTGGCGGCACTGAGATTATATTTTGCTATTTTCACCTCATGATCAGCCACTTCCAATTGAGGATTCTGTATAGCCAATCCGACCAATTTTTCCTGTATTCCCGCCGAGACACCTGTCATCTTATCGGGACCGACAACCTGTGCGTGACAAGTAGCGAAAATTAATAGGACAGTAACAATGATTAAAAATAAATGTTTCACAGGTATTCTTTTTGAGGGTTTGTTTTCACTGTGATTAATTGATCGAAGGTATGTAACCTAACCGTAATGGCAATAAACGGAATATATAAAAAAATCTGCGGTACGTTGACGAGGGTATATTGGGCATAAGCCCCAACCAACCCAAGTGAAAACAACACGGCAGCGATGATGGCATAATATGTTTTTACCTCTGCGTTTTGGCAACGGAAATAATAATGGACTGCATAAGCTATAATTAAAAACAAAAACACCAAGTGAATCGCCAGCCCAACCCACCCGTCCTCCATGAAGGTTGCCACTAGCGAACTATCGGGAGGAATTGCTGCCAAAGGATGATGCGGATTGTATTTCAGGCCCGTGGCGCCCGTGGTATTTACTCCGCCTCCGAACGGATGAGAATACAAGTAAGGCCTTATTTTCAAGCGATTCATTAGTCTGGCATCATATGAAGCATCATGCGTAGGGGCCTTGAAGGCAGTCCGAAAGCGATTGATAGTTACATTCCCATAGATCGGAACATTCATCATGACAACAAAAAGCAATGCAGCACCGAGTGCCAACATTCGGGTTCTTTTTTGATATAAGGTCATCATAATATATAAGACTAATCCGGCAGCTATCATAATATTAGCTGTACGCGTGCCAGAATAGGACATTCCTAAGAAAATTATTAACGTAAACAAACTCCACACTATTCTTCCAGTTTTTTGTTTTGATTCCAAAGCGAGGATAAGTGTCGCTACAGTACCCGACGCCATAAGGGTCCCAAAATTCGCCGGGTCCGTCAGGAAGGAAAACTTCCGGATTCCTCCCCCAGGAAGCCGATACATTCCCAAAATAGCCGGATCAGCATATACCCAGTTTCTGTCTGAAGGCACCATACCTATCCATTGCTGTACACACCCATATAAGGCGGTTACAAAAATGGCGCACATCAAAAATCTAAAAAAGAAACGGACATTTTTTAAATCTCTAAACAGGTATAATGCTATTAAAAACAATGCCGTCAATGATGCCGTCTGCCTGAAATAGGAAACCCAACCCGGCAAGGATCCCATCTCTGGATTAAAAAATTGCACAAGCGTATATGCCACTGTGACAAAATAGCCATAGACCAGTAGATGTTTCTCCACCACCAAACGCTCACGGCAAAAAACACTTCGGAGAACCAAACCTATAAAGATTACAAAGGGCGCCAAAAAAAATACCGAATACAAAGGTAAATGAGACCCAGTCATCCGATCTATAAATGCAAGCAGAAAGCCAAAGCCGATTAACATATAGAAGCCAAAGTGAATGTCTTCAATGCTTAACGAAAGAATAAAAAGAGCACAGGCCCCTATTGCCGCCATTATAGCGATCTTATGAAAACCGGGCACAGCAGAGAGCCCAATGATGGCACAGCATAAAACTCCATAACAAACTACTACTATCGGCTTGGCAAAGATGAACTTGAATCGTATTTCAGAAAGTATTCGCATATACAATATTCTTGCTCCGTTACAGGACGACCAGTTTTATGAACACAAACGTGAAAAGTACCGCTAAAAAGCTGATCACCAAATATTCTAACAAACGATGTTGCGATCTGTCGTTATCCATACGTGTATATTCGCATCAATATAGTTAATTAATCAAATTAACTAATACTAACTCCAGTAACTAATTAAGCATCAATATTATATTCAGGAATCTGGTTAAGTACAGCCCCGATAACTTCTATCTTATCCCTCTCCAAAAAACTCATTAGCTTCTTATCTTCTTCCGTAAACGGCTGATTGGCTGAAAATACCAGAACTACTGCATCTGCATATCGAAGCAATTCTTTACAATCGGGCCCCCAACTCAATGATGCACAGTCAATCAATATATAATTATAATCCTCAGCGTATTTCAAACCCATAAACAAATTCCTCTGGGGCAATACTTCAGCTGGTGAGTAATCGCCGCTGACGCAACCAATAACAGATACATTCTCAAATCCTGTAGATACCTCGATTTCGGCTATTCCTTGATTGACCGCAGGTTGCTCATGAGGGTATTCGTAACTCTCTAACAGCGCCTTCGCATTATACTTTCGGGTTAAGGTGTTGTTATGAAAATTAGCATCCACCATCAATACCTTACGGTTATTTAAACTTAGACCTCTCGCCAAACATTCTATGATCGTTGTTCTCCCCGAACCAGCATGATACCCTACAAAAACTATCCTTTTATGACCGGCATGCTCTACTTCATAACGCAATTGCTTGACCTGATCTTTGAACCCTTTTAGAAATCCCAAGTTATTCTCACTAAACATCTTCTCGGCCAACGAATTCGAGATTCTGACGTGCTTAAAATTAGCCACTACGGGAAACGAGATGTTCTCCTTAAGGTAAGCAGGTGTCTTAATCGCCGGGTCGATGAACTCTATGAATAATAGTAGGAAAATAACAAAAAAGAAAACACCGGCTCCTGCAAATCCGATTACTTTCGTCTTTTTAGACGGATTCGGATACAAGGATGGGCTCGCTTGTAGCACTTGTCTAAAATCATTACCAGGAAATATATTTCGATTTAACGCGTCGTTATACAGCTTATTCGCATTTTCATACTGTTGACGCGCGATCTCTACATCGCTTTGTATTCCCTGAAGTACGCTTTGTTTAGCGGCGGAAGTTTGAACAACTCCCTGTAGGTTGCTGATTTTACCCTGCAGGTCTTTCATGGTTTGCTTAGCCACGTTGATCTTCACTTGCAGATCGGTTTTTTGCCTTACGAGATCACCTAGGGTGGACCCGCCCATACCACCTCCCATAGTCGATAGTTTTTGCTGAAGACTGCTTCTGAGTTGATCAATCTGATGCAGCAAATTTACATCCTTGGATCCGCCGTTAACATATTTTGCGTATAAATTATCTATGTCAGTCCTCAGAGCGATGATCTCTTCATTATTCGCTAAACCTCCTTGTTTACCCGCAGCGCTAATCTGCTGACTAATATTCTCTAATGCCACCTGCGCGGCGATTAAATTATTTTTCTGTTGAGCTAGTTGTTCTTGTAAAGTCCCCAACATTCCGATCGAGCCATTGATTGTCGGGTCACTTCCGTCCTGTAAAAGTTTCAATTTATTATCCAGAATCTGTTTCTTGGTTTCTACCAAGTTCTGCAGGGTATCGAGCGATGTCGCAGATGCCTGGCCAAGTCTATTCTGGTATAAAGCTAAGAACCTGCGACATATTTGATTGGCAATAAAAGCACTGAGTGCAGAGTTATTTGTAGTGGTTGTAATCATGATAAAATCCGATCCCTCTAATCTACTGACTTTCAACCCATTTAACAGGGCATCGGGGGAGTAACCATACTTATCCGCAAGTTCTCGGATCATCCGATCCTCTTTCTGGCCTAAGTCTAGAACGTAAAATGAATCCGCCTTATTGGAAAGAGACATAAGAAGCCCTCTTTTACCACCGGGAAACTGATTAACAATCTCCGAAGGTCTAGAACCCCTAGCAGAAGCAAACGGCGTATTACTCTGTAAATCATGCAACAGCAAGGCGTACGACACTTGATCCAGGATTTGATTGGACTGCAATGTCTGGATCACATTGTTAAAAAGCACGGTATTGTTCCGGCCGCCAGAGTTGTAATCCAAGGGGTTAACGTTAATGTAACCTGTTGACAATTCCGCTATCGATGTATATTCAGCAGCCTGATTGCGGGAGAGTACCCACGCCAATAGTGCCGCCACCAAAGTGGGAATGAGGATCAACCACTTACGTTTAAACAAGTACTTTAGCAGATAAGATACGTTCATAGGATATTAAATTAGAGATCAATTGACTGCCCAAAAGTAACCTCATTTACCCAACAGCAAGGAGTCCTGTTAGTAAAAGAATAAAATTCATTGGTTAACGCAGGGAAAGGAAATAGATACCGTCGTCCTACAATCAGTATAGCCAGCTGTTGCATTCGCTGGTGTCATAAAAAAAAATCAATATATTATCCCGAATACCTTATATAGGAGCGGTTAGGCACAGTATGGCCAATTGAAATCACACTTTCGCATCAAGCAGAATAATATAAATTTGAAAAAGGATTACAACATGGCGTTGTATAAGGATCATAAATTCTGAGATAATGTATTGGCTTATTACTATCCATACCGCCATAAAATAACGAGGTCGACAGCAAGAATTGCTGTATAATTTCCTCCTTACACCACTTGTACCTTTCGAATGAATCCAAACGAATTCCCAGATTCTCTAAAGCAGCACACCACCTAATTAGTTCCTTTTTACTGATAGAATAGGATTCCCATAGCCCAGCTTGCTTAGCCCCATTTAGAAATAATACAATTTCTCTGTCGTCCACTTTCAACTTTAAATCCTTTATTTCACCTTTCAGAATCCGCTCTATCGCATTATCAAATCCTTCGAAGCAGAGATAACTACCACCCGCAGTAACTGCTATCCCTACACCAATAATTCCAATAAACTTACGTCTCTTCATTTTTCAACTAAATAAAAAAATTAAAAGGACTTATCTGCGGCCATTAATGACAGTGCCGATAAAGTTAACGTAGGATTGGCTGGTGTAATACTGGGGAAAGCACCACTTCCCAAGACAAAAAGATTTCTATATTGATGATGAATCAGGTTCCTATCAACAACCCCATCTTCAGGTTTGGCGCTCATTCTAGCAGTCGAACAGATATGAAACTCCGTTTTTCGAAAAAAGCCTTCCATTTTAACCTCTTCCAATCCTAAGAACGAGAAAGTCCTCTTAATATTCTCTTCAAGTAAACTCATGGCTCTATCGACATAGGGATCATGTCCGGAATACTCGATCTTTGGTTTTAAAATATCCTCACTTAGAATCACTCTATTATTGTCATTTGGGATATCTTCAAAAATAAATTTCATCAGAGCCAGTTTCCTCCATTTACCAGGTTCGTTCCTGAAGAAAATATTATTGTTATTCTCTATAAGGCAAGCGGCGTAATCTTTTCGATGTGGACCATCATATAACATAAAACCATTGGCCGTTATTATGGAACTCCCGCCGACGTTATCAAGATCCTCGAAATAAAGACGAGCATAGGTGCCTCTCTGCTCGCATAGTCCTCTACCTGTATAATAACTACGATCACCTGCAGCTAGCAATATATGTGAATTAAATATCGGATTTGCACCGAGAGCTACGATATCACCTTCTACTTCATAATCTTTCCCCTCATTCCTATAGATAACACTTTTCACTTGACTGTTCTCAATCCGCATGTTGTGAACCTGGCAGTTGTACTTTATAGTAACATTTGGCCGATCATACAAGTAGAAAAGCGTGTTTTCAATAGTAAACTTGCTATCCACTGGGCACAAACTACATACAGAACTGCTACAACACGCATGTCGTACCCCTATCGGAACAGTCGCCCTCGCAGTTGGTTGACTTATAAAAAGCGGTCCATATTTCTTTTGTATTAATTTGTCTACTGTCGAAAGATGCTGAGGTGGCAAAGGATACTTCTTACTTTTCGGGAACGGCGTTACTTCTGGGCCACCGACTCCCAATATGTCTTCCGCCTCACAATAATAGCTTTCAATATCGTCATAGCTAATCGGCCAGTCATATCCTACGCCATATACAGTCTTTAACTTGAAGTCATTAGGCATAAACCGTGGCGTGCAAGCTACCCAACAATTCGAACTTCCCCCGAAATTAGGATCGAACACCCAAGATTTTTTATCTCTGTTTGCAAAAATAAAAGTCTGATCCGCAACAGGTAAGTTTCTAAATTTTTCTTCCGGACGTCCCCGTTTTGATTCTAATCTCGCCGCATGTGGATAAAACACTCCTCTTTCCAACACCAATATCTTCTTGGCCCTCGCAGACTTTTCAAGATATTTACTCAGGAAGAATGAGGAAGCAAATCCGCTGCCTACTATAATGAGATCATACTTCTCTGTTTGCATGCGCCAATCTACAGCTTTATAACCTTAAAATTAATACTTTTATTACCATTTCGTAAGCTACCCAACGAAAGAATATATACGCCAGAATTCAAATTTACCGGCGGGCGGAAGTGCAGAATACTTGCTCCTTTATTTATCGTCACCTTAGTACTGTTTATTTCTTTCCCACTAACATCATACAAAGTTAATAAAGCTTCACCAGAAACAGAACTATTCAACTTAATGTTAATCAGATCACTAAATGGATTCGGATAGACGGTTTCAACGGCTAACTCATTTGTCCCTGACTCTGACTGCCCTGATAATTTACTTAAGCTAATTTTATTGCTCTTTTGACTCACCATTAGTAATGTTGGATCAATAATCTTACTACCATTATCATCATAATTATCATAGGCCTTTATTACCATGGCATTGATTACTTCATACCTTGATTCTCTAGTATATACCATTTTTACTACAATTTGGCCATTCATGTCAGGAGATAGCCCATTCAATGTAACGGTGTTGTCCGAATTGTAACTAGCCTCCAGAGCAACCATTTTGCCGTTGGCTATGTATTGAGTCGTATTTATCCACCCTTTACCCGTAATGCTAGCAAAGAAAGTTAGGTCGTACTTCAAAGATAAATTTAAATTATTAACGTTCATTACTACCGTATCGATACCATTATCTGCATAATACGTACCCAACATTACTATATCGGGATAAACCCCTGAATTATTTCCAGTCTGAACGCCATATCCATTTTCTTGTGCAAAATTTGACATCATATTGAGAGTAATGCCAGTGTTATTTCCCTTGCTATCTAATAGTGGGCCGTATACATCTCCATGCTGAGGTGGTGCCAATGTATTATTCCAAGGTGCCGGAGCAGGACCCTCCTTTAAGCCGAAATTTACATACACAGCGAATTGCGAAGTGGTAACAGAGGCTATCTCACTAGGCATCATCACTCCATTGGCATCAACTGCCACAACCTTATAAAAGTACCGTGCATCAGCGGATACACCGTCGTCCTGGAACGAGGTTGTATTGGCAGCTACATTTGCAATAATAGTATATGTCCCGTCCAAGGAATTTGCACGTTCAATGCTAAACTTTTGTTCATTGTCGGAGCGATCTACCCAGTTCAGCATAACCTCTCCTCCATCGGCTATTGCAGTTAACTTGGACGGTGCTATGAGTGCACTACTATCATACGTCTCTAGGATCATGGCATTTATCAGGCCGCGAAAAGCGGAGACCCCTTTTGCTACCGATATAATCAAGGAGCCACTCCCGTCCGGAACAAGGCCATTAATCCTCACGGCCTCTTGAGTATTCCTGATACCATTCAATGACACAAACTGACTATTCACGGTATAGATTGTAGTATAATCCGAGTCCCCGCCGTTGTTCGAAGAAGCAAAGAATGTTAGATTGTATTTCTTGTGTGTATCAAGTCCCGAAATCTTAAACGTTCGGGGAGAATTATCACCAATATAATAACCGGTACTCATTACCGAATCTGGCACGAAACCAGAATTGCTATAAGTGTCCGCGCCGTCTGCTTGTGTACCAGACCATGGATTGACTGCTGTCAGGCTGACGCCAGTCGTTTCGCCGGCTCCATTGATCAGATTTGTATATATCGCGTTACTTGCCGCGCTGAAGACAAGGTTATTCCATGAATGCGCATACGTAACCGCTGCCGTGGTGAAATTCAGATATATTTTAGACAACAGATTTCCATCTGTAATCTGTACTCCGAAATACGTCGTGTCAGTGTTTCCATCTGCATCATGAACCGAAACCATTAGGCTATCATAACGAGCAATATCCGACGCTTTAGGACTTAATATAATGCTGGCAGTACCATCTCCATTATTTTTTAAGGTAGCAAAATCTGGCGCACGATGAAGCGAGAAGTCCACGTCGTTTCCAGGATTTTCAGTCGTCACCTGTATGGTATCAATTTTGTAAGCAGGCAATGCTACGTCTGGTATCACACTAATTACCGGAAGTTGGGTAGTCGGTATAGCGATAGACATGGTGTCTGATGAACCCGACAAACCATAGCTATTTGTGGCCACGAGATAATAATAATAGACTACGCCCAAATCAACCGAGGTATCCAGATAGCTAGAGGAATCATCTTCGGACGAGTTGGCACCTAATAGCATGTAAGAACCATGCCTATCTATGGCTCGATAGACTTTCACCGTGTCCGTATTTTCCGATCCTAAACTCCAGGTTATTTGTATGGCTCGCTTGTCGTTATAAATAGAATGGCTCAACTGTATATTTATAGGTGGGGCAGGTAGCGGAAGCGGCAGGGAAATATCAATAGTATCTGTTGATTGCGATACTCCATATTCATTGGAAGCCGTCAAGTAATAATAATAGTTCTCGCCGACGCTCACAGTCGTATCAATGTAATTCGTTGTATCTGCATTCAGGGTTTCGGTATTCAGTCTGGTATAAACTCCGTCTTCTTTTGCAGCACGATATATACTAATATGATCTCTATAGTCGGACCCTGACCGCCAGGATATCCTTACCGCTGCATGACCAGCATGGGAAACTTGATTTATCTGAATATCAACTGGCACCTTCGGAATAAGATCCGGCGTTACCATCTTGACTGTATCGGAAGCCACCGATCGACCATAGACATTGGAGGCCGCCAGATAATAATAATAGGTTCCTGAAGTCAATAGTGACACTGTTGTGTCAAGATAAGTGGGAGAACCGTCTCTAGATTGCCAAATATCAACAAGTTCATAGCTCCCCTGGGAATTTAGTGCCCGATATACATATATCGTATCTGTATTATTAGACCCGGGCTGCCAGTCCAACTGCACCATATTACCGTTCACATTCTGCGTATCACGGACTTGAATATTGATAGGTGCTGCAGGTGGAACACTTGATTCTGTTGCGACAATCAATGAATTCAAATACCCCGCGCTAGCGCCTGAACCCAAACTCATCGTGAAGCTGATTGCACCTGATTCAGACGGCCTGATACTATCAATCGTAGCCGTTTTATCAGTATTGCCCTGAACTTCTATCGAATCTTTAAGAGTTCCTACCTGAAATACAGTATAGCCATTATCCTTTGTAAAGGCCCATATGCTACTGCCAAAAAATGTTAGTGAATAGCTCTTGGCCGGATCCAGTCCCGTCACCTCACCCGTTACTGTTTTGGGCCCACCATTCCAGCCAAAATAGTACGTATCTCTCAACACATCATCCGAATATACCCCACTATTATTCCCCGTTTGCGCTCCCTTCATCTCCAATCCCCACCAACTCGTCTGAAGAGCCAGT
>Ga0164242_10008925_pt1 | contig 10854 bp, 6 predicted proteins | sample OricomgcompostMG_FD_108783 | JGI IMG/M metagenome (GOLD analysis project Ga0164242, IMG submission 108783) | Miracle-Growth compost microbial communities from Emeryville, California, USA - Original compost - Miracle growth compost (MG) ... | reverse complement strand
TCACTACTTTTCCATAGGTAAAACTAAATTTATCCTGGGTATTAATCCTGGCTGAGGTATAATCCCAGCCGCTATTATTATAATTGGGAGATTTAAGTGCCGTAATCTGTAAATACCCGTCCTTTACCTGCAGGTTGGCGGCGTCCTTTGTATAGTATTCCAGTTCATTATTTACACCAAGATTACCGCTCTCATAGTTCCAGACATCGGTATTCAGTGCCGTGCCCTCAAACTCATCCGACCATACAAGTACCGTTCCAGGCTCCTCAGCCTTAGTAACATACACAGAAGCATAAAGCGTAGTGTCCACTTTTACGGTATTGCAGTAAGCGCTGATATGGATGGGATACTTAGTGGTCGTACCTGCCCCGGAGCTGAATGTCAGATCCACTGTTCCGGCAGCACCTGTAACAGCATAGTTCTTGTTCTCCGTCGGTAAAGACACCGCATAAGAAGTGACATTTTTACCGGACAGATTCAGGTGCACCACCCCGGACCCATCCCCCGCAGGATCACCTGTCGTAGCCCCTTCAATTTGTAAGGTATAGGACAAATTTGCAGGAGTGGCCGGCGGCTGGTAATCACTTCCCTTACTACAGGAGAGTAATATCAGTAAAGGCACCGCCCAAAAAATCAAGGTTTGATTGACTCGTTTCATTGTAATGATTTAAAAGCATACAAATCCTTTAAAAGCTCCGCATTTTGTTAGAAAACCGCCTTGCAGGATTTGTATGCCCGGTTTTTTTTAAGGGTTTGAAAAAGAGCTATCTATCTGATCTCAGCATAAATGTGAATACATTGCCAGCCCCGTCATAATGAACGCCAATGGACAACACATCATAATGCACGCCTTGCGCATCTACCTGATCGGTCGCCATCTGTAACACGTCGTAAGTGACGGCCCCAGCTGTCGGCGTTACCTCTTCCGCTCCATTGATCTTATCAGCCAGACCAAAATGACCGCCTTTACCGGTAATCGTAATCGTACCCTGTTTCATATCTCCGGCAGGGGCCGCCGCAACACTGTACCCAAAAGTACCGCTACCCCAGGGCTTTAGTGCCGGGACCAGATTATACAAATCGGTGGAAGAGGTGGTTCCCTGAAAACTGTTCCAGGGGGCAGGCAAGGATTTCGTCCAGCCGGAACCACCATTGTCCAGATACACCGTTTTATTATCGTCGTAAATCATCTTGCCCACTTTGCCAAACGTAAAGGTGAACATATCATCAAAATAACCGTCTCTGCCACTGCCATCGGTAGCGATTTCTCCCGGACCAAAAGCCCACCAGGCACCACCGCCTCCGTTGATCTGTCCTAAAGCATCTTCATAGGTATCCCAGACAATTACCGAACTCAGTACCCTGTCTGGCACCCATGTGCGCTGTGTTTTACCCAGCGCCGCTCCGGTAAGAATGCCCAGTAGCGTTGTAGAGCCTACCGCATAAGTATTATCCTGGGCGATATGGACAGACTGCTGCACCGTATCCGACAGGCCACCCGGCCCACCTGCTGCCATTTTTACCGTATAATCTCCTGAAAAAGTAAGTGCCACGTCCACCGTGTCTCCTACGAATGTACCAACGCTATTGCCCTGGTCATCCAATACGGTCCAATAGGCCTTCATGGCGCCGGTACTGGTATTAATCAATTCCAGATTACTGGCATTGGCAGCGCTGGTGGGTGTCAGCGCATTATAAGTAAAGCTGGCCGTAGGAATACCCGCATTCAGGGAGGGGGTATCGTCTTTGGAGCAACTGCTGACAAAAAGCCCTCCGGCCACGGCTGCACTTAAAAGCATCCCCTTTGATATCATTATATTTCTCATAAATAAAAGTTTATAAATATTAGGTTAAGTGTTCTTAGTAGCCAGTATTTTGAACCAGGTTTGTATTGGTCAATTCAGAAAGCGGGATAGGCAACACCTCATTTTTACCGGTTACAAAATTTTTGGAATAACCCTTTTCCATATGATTGAGAACCTTATCAGCATCTCCCCAACGTACCAGGTCAAAAAACCGGTGTCCTTCCGTGGCCAGTTCCAGGTGCCGTTCATTTTTAATGGCATCCATGGTGACCGTAACAGCCCCCAGCCCTACTCGGGCTCTAACTGCGTTCAGTAAGGCCTGTGCCCTGCTTTTATCCCCATTACTCTGCACCAGTGCTTCAGCTTCCATCAGATAAGTATCTGCCAGACGGATCTCTATATAATCGACCCCATAGTTCAGGTACGGGTCACCGCCTGTACCTTTCCATTGTTGCAAGGGCGCAAACTTGGCAATATTATACCCTGAATAAGGAAAGCTGACCGTATAAGGCGTAGCAGAATAAGCGCACAATCCGGCATTTGCCAAACTATCAATATTATAAATGGTATAAGGGTATCTGGGATCATACTTACCGTTTACGACCATGGCGTCATGCAGGTCATAAGAAACGGGCGTAAAGCCCCAGCCGGTTACGATAGTAGGTGCAGGATCCGCTTTAAAACTGTAATTTCTCGGCCCGCACATCACGGCATAGAGATTACCTGTAGCTGTCCCCCCGCCCCAGTCTCCATAGTTTTGCGTCTGGGAATGCTGAATCTCAAAAATAGATTCCGCATTAAATTTCTGGGTAAAGATATCTCCAAAATTCGCCATCAGATGATAACCATAAGGGCTGGTGCCGCCGGGGGTGCCGTTGACTTTAGCCAGCTCCGCTGCTGCCTGACTGTATTTCTTATCGTACAGATAGACTTTCCCCAGTAAAGCCAGGGCAGCGCCTTGGGTGGCCCGGCCGTTTTCTGAGGCATCTACCGTTTTAGGCAGATCAGGAGCTGCTTCATTTAAATCCTTTTCGATCTGTGCATAGATAGAATCCGGGGAGCTCTGTGTGGCTGCATAGATCTCATCCAGGGTAACGGCGGTGGTAAACAAAGGCACCCGACCAAACCAGCGAACCAGATGAAAATAATAATAGGCCCTTAAGAACTTAGCTTCCCCTGTATACCGTTTTAAGGTGGCGTCATCCAAAGAGGCGCCTGGCAATTTGGATAGAATTAAATTACAGGCGGAGACGCCTTGTAAGTTAACTGACCAGACCCCACTGGGCATTTGGGCAGGTGTGAGTAAACGCATGTCATTCATCGCCGTCCAGGTAATCTGATCATTCACGCTGCCGCCTCCTGAATAACACTCATCTGAAGCGGCATTGGCCAGCCCTTCCTGAGAGACATAACTGCCAGTATAAGTCACCTGACTGGGGCCATAAGCGGCCACCAGGCCAGCCAGTGCTTCAGCAGGTGTAGAATAATAATTGCTTTCCAGCGATTCTCCTTTCGGGGTCGGTGATAAAAAAGACTTGGAACAAGCCGTTAAACTCAGCAGTGCACTGAGCGCCAGACCGCTATATAATAATATTTTATTTCGTTTCATACAATTTGATTTTATAGAATTATCTTCTAAATATTAAAGTCCGATATTCAATCCAATAATAAAGGTCTTTGCCTGAGGATATAAACCCTTATCTACCCCACCGGCAATTTCCGGATCGTATCCCGTGTACTTGGTCAGGGTAAAAATATTGGTCGCACTGGCATAGATTCTGACCGTCTGTGCTTTAATTACATTCAGCAAAGGCTTAGGCATTGTATAGCCGATCTGGAGGGTTTTCAACCTGAAATAAGCGCCACTTTGCAGATAAAAATCAGATGGATTGGCAAAGTTATTATTGGGGTCTGCATCCGTAATACGCGGATAATTGCTGGTAGGGTTCAGCGTTGTCCAGGCATTCAGCGCTTCTACCTGATAATTAGCACCGCCGGAATAACCACCTACCCCTACATCTCTGCGGCGATAGGCCTGAAAAATCTGATTTCCCCAGACGCCCTGACCAAAAGCCAGTAGGTCCCAGTTTTTCTAGGAAAAATTCAGATTAACACCATAAAGCCAGTGTGGGTTAGGATCGCCCAGAAAGGTTCTGTCTCCCTGGCCGATCACGCCTTTACCTGCGTCGTCTGGATTATCAGGATTTTTCCACCATTTTAAATCACCGGGTTTAGCATTAGGCTGAAAGAGCTGAAAATCGCCATTGGCATCTGTAAAACCATATGCATCAATTTCTGCCTGAGATTTAAAAGTACCGAGCTGTCTAAAGCCGTAAAAGGCATTCACAGGCTGCCCGACGGCTGTACGCGTCAGGTTATACAAACTGGCCTGCCAGGAAGCTCCTCCATCTAAATATTCTTTTCCGTCTCCCAGAAAAGTGACGTTGTTCCGATTATAAGAGATATTACCATGGAGCGATATATGCATATCCTGGCCCAGGTTCCTATTCCAGCCCAGCTCCAGTTCCACTCCTTTATTGCTCATATCGCCCACATTGGCGTAGGGCTGGCCCAGATAACCGGCAAATCCGGGAATCTGTACTGCTTGCAGGATACCACTGGTTTTTTTATTGTAGTAGTCAAAAGTAACAGAGACGCCGCCTGACAAAAGCATGTCAAAGCCCGCATCCAGCTGACTGGTCTGCTCCCACTTTAAGGCAGGATTACTAGGAGCTGCCGGGCTGTAACCTACTAACAGCGTATTATCCCCGAATACCGCATTTCTGCGACCGCCACCACCGACAACTGATTGAAACATAAAGTCCGAAAGCGACATTTCATTACCGGTCTCTCCATAGGAGAAGCGGAACTTTAAATTATTAATCGGCGTGTTTTTAGGAAAGAAGTTTTCTTTGGTTGCGACCCAGCCTAATTGGACAGACGGGAATGTTGCCCAGCGGTTATCAGACCCGAATTTGGAAGAAGCATCTCTTCTGACAATACCCATCAGCAGATATTTTTCTGCATAGTTATAACTCAGACGGCCGAAAAAAGACTCCAGCGTATAGATCTGATTTTCATAGCCCCAGCCTGCGGTAGAATCCTGAGAAACACCCCAGTTAAAGGACGCGTCCTGATAAGAAGTAACCGGTTCGCCGTAATGCGTCGCATTGACCCCCTGCCCCGTCTGCTTAGAGGCACTCATCCCGACTAATACCTCAAAATTATGTAATCCCACCTCTTTGCTATAAGAAGCCGTATTATCCCAGTTCCAGGTCAGGTTGTGTTCTGCATCTCTGTAATGAGAGTTCTGGGTACCATTGGCTGGCGTATGGTCATTGGTGGTATTCATATAATAAAAGGAGCTAAAAGACTCTGACCCCCAAAAGCCACCCTTAGCACTAAACTGGGAACGCAAGTTCAGTCCCTCTATGGGATTGATATTGATATAACCACTACCGATAAAATTATTGGACCAGCCATAATTGCCTTTTTGTGTCTGAATAAACGCTAATGGATTGGTCATCTCCTGCTGGACCCGGGGAGAAATGGCATAATACGAGCCGTCAGGTGCCTGAATCAAATAAGGAATTTTATCGGTGGGATAGGTACCAGCGTTAGCCGCCACAAAATCGCTATTCACAGTGACCGGCGTTATCGGATCCAGGTTCAACGCATCACTTAAAGGGCCCCCGTACTCAGAATTCGTATTCAGGCCTGTATTGTTTTTCTGATTGGTAAAACTAAAGTTTTCCCCCACTTTCACGTATTTGCCCAGTTTAAAACTGGTATTGGTTGTCAGGGAAAATTGCTTATTAAAAGCAATGGAAGGTGCGATGATACCTTGCTGGCCTCTGTAGCCAGCTGATAAATAATAAGTGGCCTTATCTGAACCGCCGCTCAGGCTTAAACTATGGTTCTGATAAATGGCATGGTCACTGAATATCTCATCCTGCCAGTTGGTACCGCTGCCATAGATACTGGCAGCTGGATAAGGCAGCGCTATCCCATCATTGAGCGCAGCCTCATTGCGCAACTCAGCGTACTGGGTAGCATTGGCCATTTTTACCTTAGTGATGGGTGCCTGCCAGCCATATTGGCCACTATAATTTATGCGGGTAGCGGCATTTAACTGGCCTTTTTTTGTTGTAATAATAATGACCCCATTGGAAGCTCTGGAACCATATACTGCGGCCGAGGCCGCATCTTTTAATACTTCCATCGAAGCAATATCATTGGGATCCAGATATTCAATGCCGCCATTGCCAGTCTGCACGACCCCGTCAATCACATACAGTGGAACATTATTATTAATGGTGGTCACCCCGCGTACATATACAGAGGGAGCTGACCCGGGTGCACCACTGCTTTGAATAACAGATACGCCGGCCGCCTGCCCGCGTAAGGCGTCATCCAGGCGACCAATTTGCTTATTGGCGATATCTTTGGCCGTCACCTGGGCGATGGCTCCGGTAACCAGACTTTTTTTCTGGGTACCATAACCAATTACCACAATCTGGCTTAAATCAGTAACATCTTCCTGAAGCCGGATACGGATGGGTTCATTTCCTTCAACAGTCAGCTCCCGGGAGATATAGCCCACATATTTTACGACCAGCACATCTCCCTGCTTCGCCTGAATAGAAAAGTCTCCGCCGTCATCAGTCAAGGTGCCATTTGTGGTACCCTTTATCTGAACCGAGACACCGCCCAGTCCATGACCGGCGCTATCAGTGACCTGCCCCGTTACTAACTGCTGCTGGCTCAGCAGCGCCATCTTCCCTTGTCCTCCCTTGACGTTATATGCCCATAAAAGGCATATGAGCAGGGTCAGTACAAAAGGCATTCTAAAAAACATTGGTTTCAGCTTGCTCATATACTTGATTTTTTGGTTTGTTTACAACCGGTAGATGGGTAACGATTTAAAAAATTACCGCCCGGCTCTACTGATTGCTTGATTTGTAATTTTAGGTTTATGAATAATGGGTGGCTTATTCATCCAGCGTTTTTTTATACCCTAAGTCGCATTTTAGATTCGGTTCTGTATGTTACTCCGCTTAAATGTTCAGGTTTGGCGCCTTTTGAATAAAAAGATCGTTTTAAAATTTTCTCTTAATAATCAACCCTTCAAAATAAAACACCCGCTTCGCTCCTTGTTGCCCAGTCTTAGATATTTGATTTTCTCATTTTCTTATCTCATCCAGATTCTCCTGTAAAACAGTGTTGTCATCTAAGCATGCTGTTATTCCAAAAATCCCAAGCACACTATTAAACAGAAGAAAATTTCATTTAAGGTTTTTTATCAAACAGATCTTATTTTGTTAAAACCCTGAAACAAAGTTTTGCAAAATGTGCCCCTAAAAAAAATAAATACCCCCTACAAGACCACTACAAAACAAAATACTTTTATTGACAACCAATTAGTTAATACACACAAAAAATAAAATGTGAAATTTTGATGGATTTTCTTAAAGAAAATTGAAATTTGTTAATAGCAATCCTTGTCTTTAACGAACAGCAGCGGCAGGACTTAAAATTGTACTTTTTCCCGTGTCAAAGGAAGGGTTGCGGCCATGGAATCTGATCGTATTATACAATAATAAAATATCTTGAAAATTAGCAGGTAGATGCATTCAGGCATAATAATATGCCTGAATGCATAAATTAAGTAGAATAATAATATATTAAAATCAAAGGCCCTTCAGTAAGGCATAAAAAACTTCAGGTCCTGTTTTAGCCATTTTAGCTAAATCAGGACCTGAAGTTTTTATGGTATTTAATGGTTGAAAACTCAACCCGCAACAGTAAAATTGTTTTTAGGCAGGCAGATGAAACAAATGCCTTAACATCCAGTACACGATGGCGGCCATGACCGCACTGACGGGAATGGTCAGTACCCAGGCCCAAATCAGATTTACAGTTACACCCCAGCGCACTGCCGAGAGTCTCTTAGTAGCTCCCACCCCCATAATAGCACCGGATACGGTATGGGTGGTACTTACCGGGATCCCCATCGCCTCCGTCAGAATTAAGGTTGAAGCAGCTGCTGATTCTGCCGCCACCCCTTCAATCGGTGTTACTTTAGTGATTCTGGAGCCCATGGTTTTCACGATTTTCCAGCCGCCACTCATGGTTCCCAGGCCTATAGCCGTATAACAGGCAAACGGAATCCAGCTATTTTGTAACATGGTCTCCAAAATAGGTGCATTTTCTGCCAGCGGCGCACCACCGTTTCTATCCAATAATAAGGCAACTGTAATCAGACCCATTACTTTTTGGGCATCATTGCCCCCATGGCCCAGGCTGAAAGCGGCGGAAGAGACTAACTGCAGTCTTTTAAACCATTTTTCTGCTTTATAAGGATGGGACTTTCGGGCAATCCAGTTAATCAGAACCGTTATCACAAAGGCCAGGAACATGCCAATGATGGGTGAAAGAAAGATAAATAAGACCGTTTTACCCAAATTCACCATTTCAATGACATCAAAATGCCCGACTTTGGCCAGTGCAGCACCGATAAACCCTCCAATTAAGGTATGGGAGGAACTGGATGGAATCCCGAACCACCAGGTGATCAGGTTCCAGACAATGGCTGCCACAATCCCTGCCAGGATAATGGTCATGGTAATATATTCAGGATGGATAGTCTTCGCTACGGTATTGGCCACCTTGTGTTCCTTGAATACAAAATAGGCCACAAAATTCCAGAGCGCAGCCCAGAGAACCGCCTGAAAGGGCGTTAATACTTTAGTAGATACAATTGTAGCAATAGAATTGGCGGCATCATGAAACCCATTGATATAATCAAATATCAGGGCCAGGACGATAACAACAATTAATAATGCAGAAAATCCGAACATAGCCTGCTTTTTATTTTAGAAGTGTAAGGTGAAGCATTAAGAGTATTTGATAATAATGGATTCTACCGTATTGGCGGCGTCTTCCATTTTATCCACTACTTTTTCCATTACCTGAAACACTTCTCTTTTCTTAATCAGACTCTTAAAATCCTCTTCCACCTGGAAGAGCTTCTCAATACTCAGATCATATATATCATCTGCCTGGTTCTCAATGCTGTTAATCCGGATCAGGGATTCAGTCATCTTTCTTAAATGCTTCATATCCCTCAGGCAATTAACAGCCACCTGGATTTCTTTAGTCCCCAATTCAATCAGCTCGGCCATTTTCTGGATGCTGGTTTCATTCGGGTTAACATTATAAAAATGAATCTTTTTGGCGGAAGCATATATACAATCGGCAATATCATCTAAAGACATGGCTAGCGCGTGAACATCCTCTCTGTCAAAAGGAGTGATGAAGTTTCTGCCCAGTTCCGTAAATAACTGATGGGTGGCTTCATCATTTTTATGTTCCAGATCTTCCAGCCTGGAAACCACTACCGCCCGCTTATCCCTGTCGGACTCTTCTACCATACGTTTGAGCTCTTTACCCATAGTGGCCAGTGTTTCTGCCACACTTTCAAACAGATCATAGAATATTCTGTTCTTCGGCATAAAAATTTTCCCAAAGTTGTTCAGTCCCATAACTTATAAATATATTTTGTGCAAAAGTAACCCGCTATCCTCTTTTGAGTACCCTATCTTATGTAAGTTAATACAAAATTAATATTGAGGCATATAAAATTTACAATAATTTGATTATAAGCAAAATAAACAATAAATAGTATTAAATATATACATGACTGCGATAGAACAAACCTGGACAAACCTGTCAGACCAGCCGCTAAAAACCCTCTTTTTCTCCAGTCGACTAAATAATAACCGGGACAGCATCAGATACAGAAAAAAGGCAAAAAACATACTCACCTAAAGCCATCCATGCACATTCCCGTTCCCTTTCACGCTTTAAATGAATCATTTTATAACCTGATCAGCTCCACTGGACTGTCCAGACCGCTGCCTGGTTCAAAAAATTCGGGATGCCATTGTATAATGGTTGAAGGGGCCGCAGCGCACTGCTCTTCTCTTCTATATTCCACCACATAATCCACTCCTTTTTGAATAACAGGATCAATTTCCCTAAAGATACCAGGTGTCGGCTCTCCACTTAGATTGGCTGAAGTACTCAGTAAAGGTTTACCGGACCTTAATAATAAGGCCTGGCAAAATGGATCCTTACAGATTCTGATGGCCACCGACTGATCGGCTGCCATAACCGTAGGCGCCAACCCGTGCGCCGACGGATAAATAACGGTCGTAGGTTTAGCAAAGCCAGCCAGATAATCAGAAATCCTGGGATCAATATTATTAACATATTGGTCCAACTGGGCTTCACTGGCGACTAAAATGACAAAACTTTTATGGGCAGGACGGTTTTTTAGTTGCATAATACGCTGAGCAGCAACCTCATTGGTCGCATCCGCCCCGAGTCCCCAGACGGTATCAGTCGGATAGAGAAAAATGCCGTCTCACTGCATACAATCCAGACAATGTTTTAGGTCAATTTCAAAGTCTTTTACCATAATGCTAAATTAATCCAAGTGATACATTAATTTTGCAAAATCCATTAAAAATTAAAAACTATAATGAAAGAACTTATTGAAGCCGCCTGGCAAGACAGGTCCTTACTGGAAGATCAAAAATATGTGGATGCCGTCCGAAATGTGATTGAAGAGGTCGATAAGGGCAGGCTACGTACCGCCCAGCCTACCGATAACGGCTGGCAGGTTAACGAATGGGTAAAACAAGCTATTTTACTATATTTTGGTGTTCAGAAAATGCAAACCTGGGACCTGGCTCCTTTTGAGTTTCATGATAAGATGCTGCTCAAAAAAGACTATGCCGCCATGGGCGTACGCGCGGTTCCGCATGCGGTCGCCCGTTATGGTTCTTTTTTAGGTAAAAATGTCGTACTGATGCCTAGCTATGTGAACATCGGTGCTTATGTGGATGAAGGCACCATGGTGGATACCTGGGCTACCGTTGGTAGCTGTGCACAGATTGGCAAGGGTGTACACCTGAGTGGCGGCGTTGGTATCGGAGGTGTTTTAGAACCCTTACAGGCCTCTCCGGTTATTATTGAAGATGGT
>Ga0164242_10008924_pt1 | contig 10855 bp, 6 predicted proteins | sample OricomgcompostMG_FD_108783 | JGI IMG/M metagenome (GOLD analysis project Ga0164242, IMG submission 108783) | Miracle-Growth compost microbial communities from Emeryville, California, USA - Original compost - Miracle growth compost (MG) ... | reverse complement strand
GCTCGCCTGCGTTGAGAGAAGAGCGAGAGGCGTCCGTAACTGATGCGCGGCGTTGGCGACGAAGCGCCTTTGCGCCGCCATCTGCGCCTGCACACGTCCCATATAGGCGTTCAGCGCGTCGACCAATGGCAGGATTTCGCTTTGCACCTCGGGGACCGAGAAAGGCGACAAGTCGGCTTTTTTGCGCGAGCGTACCGCGTCCCTCAGCTTCAAAAGCGGCGTGAGGCCGCGCCGAAGGCCGAGGAGAACGAAAACGCCGGCGATCACCACGAGCATGAGTTGCTGCAGAAAGGCGTTGAGCCAGAGGCGGCGCACCATGGCGTCATGGCCGGCAAGGGTGATGCCGACAGTAACGCGGACAGGCGAATCCTCGCCGGCGCCGATGATGGGATGGCGATAGGCGCGCAGCCGCAAAAGCTGGCCGCGATAGGCGGCTTCGATGCTGCGGCTCGATTTCGGCGGCGGAATCGGCAGGTCGGGATAGCCGGTCAGCAAGCGCCCTTCCGCCGTCTCGACGCGATAATAGACGCTGTCGCGGTCGCCGGTGTCGAACAATTCGATCGCCGCCGGGGGCACCGTCGCGTCGAGAACGCCGTCCGTCATCGACACCTGTTCGGCAATCGCCTTGGCGGAGCCGAGCAGCATGCGGTCCGTCACGAGATCGGCGGTCGCGATGGCGCTGTTGCGACTCGTCCAGAGATTGACGGCGAGCAGTCCCGCCAAGGGCAGGACCACCCATGCGAGTAGTTGCAGACGCAGGCTCCGCACCGGGATGAGGCGGACGCTTCCGGGGCGGCTGGCCGAAAGGAAAGGGCTACGCTTCATGCCGGATGAGATAGCCGAGGCCGCGCAATGTGACGATCTCGACGCGCGAGCCTTCGAGCTTCTTGCGCAGGCGGTGGACATAGATTTCGATCGCGCTCGGGTCGGCGTCGGTGTCGAAATCATAGATCGCGCCGGAAAGGGCGCCCTTGCTGACGGCACGGCCTGCCTTCAGTACGAGTTGCTCGAGAACGGCATGCTCGCGCGGTGTCAGTCCCAGCGCTTCGCCCGCAAGCGTGAACATGCGGGTATTGGTGTCAAAGACGAGGTCGCCGCAGACGATGACGGTCTCGGCGCGGTTGCTGGCGCGGCGCAGATGAGCACGGATGCGGGCCTCCAGTTCCTCGATCTCGAACGGCTTGGCGAGATAGTCGTCGGCTCCCTGGTCCAGCCCGCGGACCCGCCCGTCCAGACTCGCATTGGCGGTCAGAACGATGACGGGCACGGCGTTGCCGCGGGCGCGCAACTCCCTGAGAACGTCAAGGCCGCTCCGTTTCGGAAGCGACAGGTCGAGAATGACAAGAGCGTGTTCGCCCACGGCCAGAGCATGTTCGGCCTCCTCGCCGTCATGCACGACATCGACGGTGTACTGCGCCTGCCGGAGCGTCCTGGCGAGCCAGGATGCCAGTTCCTGGTTGTCTTCCACCAACAGCAGCCGCATTTCTTCTCCCGCTAGCCTCCCTCAGAGCGCAATGATGTCAGCATTTTCGCTATTATGCCTGAATTTGCGTTTCCAGAGAATTCGCCGGCGAGCCAACATTGGCGAAGACTCGCCAAGCGGCGCATACGTTGAAAGGTCTTACGCTACAGCTTGCCTCGACGTGCCGTTTTGTCTAAGGAACGCCGATTCCGCCTCGGCCGGACCCTTACCGCCGGGGCGATTTCGTTTGCATGATGACCGTAATGCCCGGCCTGCCGGGCCTGACAAGGAAGCAGCTTTCCCGCCATGGCGCGCATCGTGATGAAGTTCGGCGGAACCTCCGTCGCCGATCTCGACCGCATCTATAATGTGGCGCGTCACGTCAAACGCGAGATCGATGCAGGCCATGAGGTCGCCGTCGTCGTCTCCGCCATGTCGGGCAAGACCAACGAACTGGTCGGCTGGGTTCAGGGCATGCCGAAGGCGACGGGCGCCAACAGTCCCTTCTTCGATGCGCGCGAATATGACGCCGTCGTCGCCTCCGGCGAGCAGGTCACGTCGGGCCTTCTGGCCATCGCGCTCCAGTCGATGGGCGTCAACGCCCGATCATGGCAGGGCTGGCAGATACCGATCAGGACGGACAATGCCCACGGCGCGGCACGGATCACCGATATTGACGGTTCGTTTCTCGTCAAGCGATTCGAGGAAGGGCAGGTAGCCGTCATCGCGGGCTTCCAGGGCATCGCCCCGGACAACCGCATCGCGACGCTCGGACGCGGCGGCTCCGATACGAGCGCGGTGGCGATTGCCGCGGCGGTGAAGGCGGACCGCTGCGATATCTACACAGACGTCGACGGCGTTTACACGACTGATCCCCGCATCGAACCGAAAGCACGGCGCCTGTCGAAGATTTCCTTCGAGGAAATGCTTGAAATGGCCTCGCTCGGCGCCAAGGTCCTGCAGGTACGCTCCGTCGAACTCGCCATGGTGCACAAGGTCCGTACCTTCGTGCGCTCCTCCTTCGAGGATCCGGACGCGCCCGGAATGGGCGATCTCGTGAACCCGCCGGGCACACTCATTTGCGATGAGGATGAAATCGTGGAACAGCAGGTCGTTACCGGTATCGCCTATGCCAAGGACGAGGCGCAAATCTCGCTGCGCCGCGTCGCGGATCGCCCCGGCGTAGCCGCCGGGATTTTCGGCCCGCTCGCCGAAGCCAACATCAATGTCGATATGATCGTCCAGAACATCTCCGAGGACGGCAAATCGACCGACATGACTTTCACCGTTCCCAATGGTGACGTCGCCAAGGCGCTTTCGGTCCTGGAAAAGACCAAGGCGGCGATGGGCTTCGACACGCTCCAGCATGATGACGGCATGTCGAAAATTTCAGTCATCGGCATCGGCATGAGAAGTCATGCCGGTGTCGCCGCGACGGCCTTCAAGGCCTTGGCGGAAAAGGGAATCAACATCCGAGCGATCACGACTTCGGAGATCAAGATCTCCATCCTGATCGATGGTCCCTATACCGAACTCGCGGTTCGCACTTTGCATTCCGTCTACGGTCTGGATAAGCATTAGACTGCAGATCGTCACTGCGATTCCGACGGCACCTGCCGAAAGCGGCAGATGCCGGCAAAAGTCGTTGGAGAAACCGCCGATGCGAGAGATGGCCGCCGGTCCGCGCGTGCTCTTGAGACGGCTCCGTGAAATCATGGCGGAGCCGCTCGATCCGCAGGCGCGCCTTGACCGCATCGTCAAGGAAATCGCCTCCAACATGGTGGCGGAGGTCTGCTCGCTTTATGTGCTACGCTCGGATTCGGTGCTCGAACTCTACGCCACCGAAGGCCTGAACCCCGGCTCCGTCCACCTTGCTCAATTGAAGCTCGGAGAGGGCCTTGTCGGCACGATCGCGGCGAGCGCGCGCGCCCTCAATCTCTCCGACGCGCAGAAGCACCCCGCTTTTGCGTATCTGCCCGAGACGGGGGAAGAGATCTATCATTCCTTCCTCGGCGTTCCAGTGCTGCGCGCGGGGCTGACGCTCGGTGTACTGACGGTGCAGAACAAGACCAAGCGCATCTATCGCGAAGACGAGGTCGAGGCGCTGGAAACGACGGCGATGGTGATCGCCGAAATGATCGCGACGGGTGATCTTTCGCGACTTTCCAGGCCCGGCATAGAACTCGATCTGCGCCGCCCGGCGCGATTCGACGGCCAGGCCTTCAATGAGGGAATCGGTCTCGGCCATGTGGTGCTGCATGAGCCGCGTATCGTCGTCACCAATCTCTTCAACGAGGACAGCGAGGAAGAGATCAGGCGTCTCAATACGGCGCTCGGCTCGCTCAGACTGTCGATCGACGACATGCTATCGCGGCGGGAAGTGGCCTTCGAAGGCGAGCATCGCGCCGTGCTCGAAGCGTTCCGTATGTTCGCCCATGACCAGGGCTGGGTGCGGCGCATCGAGGAGGCGGTCCGCAACGGCCTCACCGCCGAGGCCGCCGTCGAGAAGGTCCAGAGCGACATGCGGGCACGCATGATGCACATGACCGATCCCTATATGCGCGAGCGGATGAGCGATTTCGACGACCTCGCCAACAGGCTGTTGCGTCAGCTGATGGGGCGCGGACCGGAAGCGCTGGCCGAATCCCTGCCGCGCGACGCGATCGTGCTCGCCCGGTCAATGGGTGCGGCGGAACTTCTCGACTATCCGCGCGAGAGGCTGCGCGGCCTCGTGCTCGAAGACGGCGCCGCGACCAGCCATATCGTCATCGTGGCGCGCGCTCTCGGCATCCCGGTCGTCGGCCAGGTGAAGGGGGCCGTCTCGCTTGCCGAAAACGGCGATCCTGTCATCATCGACGGTGACGACGGACGCATTCATTTGAGGCCGCAATCCGATCTCGAGGCGGCCTATGCGGAAAAGGTCCGCTTCCGCGCGCGCCGGCAGGAGCTCTATCGCGAATTGCGCTCCAAGCCTTCCGTCACCAAGGATGGCGTCAAGGTCGACCTGATGATGAATGCCGGTCTCGCCGTCGATCTGCCGCAACTCGCGGATTCCGGGGCAGCCGGAATCGGGCTTTTCCGCACCGAATTGCAATTCATGGTGGCGGCGACCTTCCCGCGCGCCGAGGCGCAGGAGCGCCTTTATCGCGATGTGCTCGACGCTGCGGGAGGCAAGCCGGTAACGTTCCGCACAATTGATATCGGCGGCGACAAGGTGCTTCCCTATTTCCAGGGTGCGGTGCAGCAGGAGGAGAATCCGGCGCTCGGATGGCGCGCCATAAGACTGACGCTTGACCGCCCGGCGCTGCTCCGGACGCAGGTCCGCGCGCTTTTGAGGGCAGCAGGCGGCCGCGAATTGCGCGTTATGCTGCCGATGGTGACGGAGATCGGCGAAATCAAGCAGGCGCGCGAGATCATCGACCGCGAGGTCCGTCATCTGTCGCGCTTCGCGCATCATCTGCCGACCAGCCTCAAACTTGGGGCCATGGTCGAAGTGCCGTCGCTCTTGTGGCAACTGGACGAGTTGATGGCCGCCGTGGATTTCGTTTCCGTCGGTTCGAACGATCTTTTCCAGTTCGTCATGGCGGTGGATCGTGGCAATGCGCAGCTGGCGGACAGGTTCGACCCGCTTTCCGTCCCATTCCTGAGGGCGCTCAGACAGGTTGCCCAGGCAGGTGAAAAGGCGGGGACGCCCGTGACGCTTTGCGGCGAACTCGCCGGGCGCACCATTTCGGCGCTGGCGCTGGTCGGCATCGGCTACCGCTCCATCTCCATGTCGGCTGCGGCGATCGGCCCGGTCAAGGCGATGCTGGCGGAACTGCCGCTCGCTGCCCTTCGCGACATGCTTGACGAAATGCTCGCAAAGCACGATAGCCGAGCGGATGTCCGCGGTGCCTTGAAGGCTTTCGCCGAGAAACACGATATTCCGTTGTGACCACAGGGCGCGGCGATTCGCGCCCGCCAATTCCGAAAAGATCCGATGATCGAACTGCCCGCAGACCGGATGGACCAGGTGCTGAAGCGCTTCGACCTGATCGAAGCGCAGATGGCGGCCGGCCCAGATTCGGAAACCTACGTGAAACTCGCCTCTGAATATGCCGAAATCCAGGAGATGGCGGCGAAGATCAAGGCGTTGCGCGCCGCTGAGCGCGAATTTGCAGATCTGCAAGCGATGCGCGACGACAAGGGGTCGGATGCCGAGATGCGCGATCTTGCGGAGGCTGAAATGCCGGCCGTCGAGGAGAAGATCGATGGGCTGAAAGGCGACATCCGGGTTCTTCTTCTGCCAAAGGATGCGGCCGATCAGAAAAGCGCTATCCTCGAAATACGCGCGGGGACCGGCGGCGACGAGGCCGCTCTCTTCGCAGGCGATCTCTTCCGCATGTATGAGCGTTATGCCGCCGGGCATGGCTGGAAGGTGGAAGTCGTCTCGGCGAGCGAGGGCGAGGTCGGCGGCTACAAGGAGATCATCGCCTCCGTTGCCGGAAAGGGTGTTTTTTCGAAGCTCAAATTCGAATCGGGCGTGCACCGGGTCCAGCGCGTGCCGGAGACGGAAGCGGGAGGACGCATCCACACCTCCGCCGCGACCGTCGCCGTGCTGCCCGAGGCGGAGGAGGTCGATATCGCCATCAAGCCGGAGGATATCCGCATCGACACGATGCGGGCGTCGGGCGCCGGCGGCCAGCATGTCAACACCACCGATTCGGCTGTCCGGATCACACACATCCCGAGCGGCATCGTGGTGGTACAAGCGGAAAAATCGCAGCATCAGAACCGTGCCCGCGCCATGCAGATCCTGCGGGCGAGGCTCTTCGATATGGAGCGGACGAAGGCCGCCGAGGAGCGTTCCGAAGCGCGCCGCGTCCAGGTCGGCTCCGGCGACCGTTCCGAGCGCATCCGTACCTATAATTTCCCGCAGGGGCGCCTTACCGATCACCGGATCAATCTCACCCTTTACAAGCTCGACCGGGTGATGGAGGGAGAACTCGACGAGATCGTCGATGCGCTCACGGCCGACCACCAGTCGAAGCTGATGGCGGAAGTTTCGGGGGGATGATCTTGTCCCGCCGCGTTCCTGTGCAAAAGAGCGTCGTCATGACCACGCTCGCGGCCCTGCATCGTCATGCCAGAGCACGCTTGCAGGATGCGGGTATCGAAAATGCGGCCCTCGATGCTCGGCTGCTCGTCGAGCATTTCACGGGGACCGAAAGGATCGATGCGATCCGCGCGCCGGAAACGCCTGTGGCGGCTGACGCCGAGGACGAGATAAGCGATGCGGTCGCCCGCCGGCTTGCTGGCGAACCCGTCCATCGGATCGTCGGCTGGCGGGAATTTTTCGGCCTGCGATTGAAGCTTTCGCCGGAGACGCTTGAGCCACGACCCGATACCGAAACGCTGGTGGAACTCGTTCTGCCGTATCTCCGCGAAAAGGTAGGACGGAGCGGGCGTGCGCGTATTCTCGATCTTGGCACCGGAACCGGCGCCGTCGCGCTTGCGCTTCTGTCCCAAATTCCGGAAATAACGGCGGTCGGAACCGATATTTCGGCTGACGCTCTTGCAACTGCGGTCGGGAATGCCAATCTGAACGGTGTAGGCGAACGGTTCGAAGGACGACTATCGAACTGGTTGGGGAATGTGGAAGGCCGATACGATGTCATCCTCTCCAATCCGCCTTACATCGCATCCCCTATGATCAAGACGCTTTCGCCCGAAGTCAGGCTTTTCGATCCACAAAGGGCGCTGGACGGCGGGGCGGACGGGCTTGATGCCTACAGGGCCATTGCCGCCTGCTCAGGCGCTCATTTGGGCCAAAATGGCTATGTTGCGGTGGAGATCGGCCATGACCAGAAGGACGAGGTATCCGTTATTTTCACCCGCGAAGGATTCCGATTGGAACGGGTGGCAAGAGATCTCGGCGGCCATCATCGGGCCTTGATTTTCAGCCATTAGAGGCGCTTTCTCGCGCCCGCGAAAAAGGGCTTGGCAATTCGGACGAATGTGGATAGGGTCCGGCTACCGGATAGGACGAAGCAGGCAGTGCTGTTGGCAATTCGGTTCCCATCGAAACATGCTGCCGTCACGCGTATGGAACGCCCGAGCTTCGTATGGGGTATGTCCGGCAGGTGACAGAACATATCGAATTTATTTGGCACGTGGCGGCTGTGCGGAGGCATGGCTGATGGCCAGGAACACTAGGCGAGACGGATAATAGGGATCCGCGTTCTCAAAATCCGCCGATATCTCAAAAAAGAGAATGGAATGAGGCCAGGACAGCAGAACAGGCGCATGCGTGGGCGCAACAATAACAACCGCAAAGGGCCCAACCCTCTTACGCGCAATTACGAGAGCAACGGACCTGACGTGAAGATTCGCGGTTCCGCCCAGCAGATCGCCGAGAAATATGCTTCGCTTGCCCGCGATGCACAAAGTTCCGGTGATCGCGTGATGGCGGAAAACTATCTGCAGCACGCTGAACATTACAACCGCATCATCCTTGCGGCGCAGGCTCAGATGCCGATCCAGCATATGCGCGATAACCGCGACAATTTCGACGACGAAAACGACGAGGAGCGTGAAGAGACCGAGAACGCCGCCGAAAGCGCCGAGGCGCAGCCGGAGCGGCGGTCCAGGCCGCATCCGAATGACGGCTCCGGCCCCCAACCCGTGATTGAGGGTGTGCCGGCTGAGGTTGCCATGCATCAGGCTCAGCCCAGTTCCTCCGGCTCGGAGCAGTCAGCGCAGCAGATGAACGGCCATTATGTAAATGGCAACGGTGCCGAGAAGACGGAAGAGACGACGGAAAACGCCGAAGCTTCGGCATCTCCCGCACGCCGTCCCCGCAGGCCGCGCCGTCCGCGGCGCGCAGAGGCCGAGGGTGCAGAGGCAGAAAGCGGATCGGACAGTGAGACCATCCCGCAGGGTGCTGAAAGCGGCGATATGGCGGCAGAATAGAAATTACCCGGATTTCCAGATAGATAGGGCGGCTGCGTTGTCAGTCGCCTTTTTTCATGGTGCAATGCATCTCCTGACCTTGAGAGCCATGAGGCAGATACCCATATCGCCGAAGGAAGGACCTGCCTCGATCCGGGTGCCTTTGGCCTAGATCATGCGAGGGGGTCCGTCACATTGAATCCGAACCGGTGCCGCGAAGCGGGCCGGCGAGGGGAATGGAGACAGACATGAATATAGAGAAATATTCCGAGCGCCTACAGGGTTTCATCCAGGCGGCGCAACAGCTTGCACTTTCCAGAAATCACCAGCAATTCACGCCCGAGCACCTGTTGAAGGCGCTCGTCGATGACAAGGAAGGCTTCGCCTCTTCCCTGATCGAGCGGGCGGGTGGGCGCCCTGCCGACGTTAAACTTGGCGTCGACGCCGCCTTGAAGGCGATGCCGCAGGTCGAGGGCGGCAATGGCCAACTCTATATGGCGCAACCGCTTGCCAAGGTTTTCACCACGGCCGAGGAACTGGCGGAGAAGGCAGGGGACAGTTTTGTCACCGTCGAACGCCTTTTGCAGGCGCTGGCAATGGAGAAATCGGCCAAGACAGCGGATATCCTCGCCAAAGCGGGCGTGACGCCGCAGGCGCTCAACCAGGCGATCAATGATATCCGCAAGGGCCGCACCGCCGACACGGCTTCGGCCGAGCAGGGCTACGATGCGCTGAAGAAATACGCACGCGACCTGACGGCCGATGCGCGCGCTGGCAAGCTCGACCCGGTCATCGGCCGCGACGACGAGATTCGCCGTACGATCCAGGTTCTTTCCCGGCGCACCAAGAACAACCCCGTCCTGATTGGCGAACCGGGCGTCGGCAAGACCGCGATCGCCGAAGGCCTGGCGCTCAGAATCGTCAATGGCGACGTGCCCGAATCGCTGAAGGACAAACGGCTGATGGCGCTTGACATGGGCGCGCTTATCGCCGGCGCGAAATATCGCGGCGAGTTCGAGGAGCGGCTGAAAGCCGTTCTTTCCGAAGTTACCTCCGCCAATGGCGAGATCATCCTCTTCATCGATGAGACGCACACGCTGGTCGGCGCGGGCAAGGCGGATGGCGCTATGGATGCGTCGAACCTGTTGAAGCCGGCATTGGCGCGCGGCGAACTGCATTGCGTCGGCGCGACGACGCTCGACGAGTACCGCAAATATATCGAGAAGGACGCGGCGCTTGCGCGGCGTTTCCAGCCTGTCTTCGTCGATGAACCGACGGTCGAGGACACGATCTCGATCCTGCGTGGCCTGAAGGAGAAGTACGAACAGCATCACAAGGTGCGCATCTCGGATTCGGCGCTGGTTTCCGCGGCGACGCTCTCCAACCGCTACATCACTGATCGCTTCCTGCCCGACAAGGCGATCGATCTCGTCGACGAATCGGCGTCGCGGCTGAGGATGCAGGTCGATTCGAAGCCCGAGGCGCTGGACGAGATCGACCGGCGCATCATGCAGCTCAAGATCGAGCGTGAGGCGCTTAAGGTCGAGAAGGATGAGGCCTCGAAGGACAGACTCGAAAGGCTCGACAAGGAATTGACGGGGCTGGAAGAGGAATCGTCAGCCCTGACTGCCAAATGGCAGGCCGAGAAGGCCAAGCTCGGCGAGGCGGCCGATCTGAAGAAGGAACTTGACGCGGCACGCAACGAACTCGCCATCGCCCAGCGCAAGGGCGAATTCCAGCGTGCCGGCGAGCTTGCCTATGGCAAGATCCCGGAACTCGAGAAAAAGCTCCAGGAAGCCGAAGCGCATGATGGCGAGAAAGGCTCGATGGTCGAGGAAACCGTGACGCCCGATCATATCGCGCATGTCGTGTCGCGCTGGACCGGCATACCGGTCGACAAGATGCTGGAAGGCGAACGCGAGAAGCTGCTTCGCATGGAGGACGAGATCGCCAAGCGGGTCGTCGGCCAGGGCGAGGCGGTGCAGGCAGTGTCGAAGGCGGTCCGGCGCGCCCGTGCGGGCTTACAGGACCCGAACCGGCCGATCGGTTCGTTCATGTTCCTTGGTCCGACGGGCGTCGGCAAGACGGAACTCACCAAGGCGCTCGCCGCCTACCTCTTCGACGACGAGACGGCAATGGTGCGGCTCGATATGTCCGAATATATGGAAAAGCACTCGGTCGCGCGATTGATCGGCGCGCCGCCCGGCTATGTCGGTTATGAGGAAGGCGGCGCGCTGACCGAAGCCGTCCGCCGCAGGCCTTACCAGGTCATCCTCTTCGACGAGATCGAAAAAGCGCACCCTGATGTCTTCAACGTGCTCTTGCAGGTGCTCGATGACGGCCGCTTGACGGACGGGCAGGGCCGCACGGTCGACTTCCGCAACACGCTCATCATCATGACGTCCAATCTCGGCGCCGAATATCTCGTCAATCTCGGCGAGAACGACGATGTCGACAAGGTTC
>Ga0164242_10008923_pt1 | contig 10855 bp, 9 predicted proteins | sample OricomgcompostMG_FD_108783 | JGI IMG/M metagenome (GOLD analysis project Ga0164242, IMG submission 108783) | Miracle-Growth compost microbial communities from Emeryville, California, USA - Original compost - Miracle growth compost (MG) ... | reverse complement strand
CGCCACGCGGTGCTCGTCGGCCGTGGCCCGCGCGCCCAGTCCGCTCGCCGTCCGCAGCGCAGACCGCGCTCGGGACGCCTGGCCGAGCCCGTGAACTGGCAGCGGCCGGACGGCGTCGGGCGCCCCGCCTCCGCGTCAGAGGGGAAGGAGCGACCGGCTGCGGCCGACCGCGACGAGACGGCGGCCGACGCGGCTCACGAGACGAGATCGCCCGTGACCGGGGTGCGACGGCGCACCGCAGAGGCGATGGTGCGCAGTGCCGCAGTCCCCCAGGTGACGGAGTTCCTCACCGTGGACGTGACGCGGAGCATCCGGCTGCTCGACCGGCTCGCGCAGTCGCCGGATTTCCGGGGCAAGCGGATCACGGTGCTCACGCTCGCTTCCAAGGCGTTGTGCCTCGCGCTCGCAGCCACCCCGGAAGCGAACGCGCACTGGGACGACGCGACGGGAGAGATCGTCGCACCTGCCGGCATCAACCTGGGGATCGCTGTGGCGAGCCGTCGCGGGCTCGTCGTGCCGAACATCCCGAACGCGGCGGCACTGCGCATGCCAGACCTCGCCGACGCGATCGCCGAGCTGGTGCAGCGCGCACGCGAGGGCAGGTCGGCTCCCGCCGAGTTCATGGGCGGCACGGTCACGATCACGAACGTCGGCGTCTTCGGCGTGGATGCCGGTACCCCGCTGCTGAACCCCGGGGAGACGGCGATCCTGGCGCTCGGAGCCGTCGGCCCGAGGCCATGGGAGCACAAGGGCAGGGTGCGGTTGCGGCAGGTCATGACGCTGAGCCTCACGTTCGATCACCGCGTGATCGACGGCGAGCAGGGGTCACGTCTGCTCCGGGATCTCGGGGGGATCCTGGCGGATCCGGCGACCACGCTCGCGCTCGCCTGACCCGGCCGCACGCGACAGACCCAGAAGCCGCAGAGCCCACAAGCCACAGCCCACGAGCCGCAGACCACGAGGCACGGTCTCATAAGCCACAGTCCCTGAACGGGCGGAGCATGTCGGAGCGCACATCTGAACACCAGCTGCGCTCGTTCAGGGGCGGTGTTCGTCTCGCACGTCGGGGTCGCCAGGCGGGGCCGAGCGGTCGCCCGATCCCCTGCCGTTCGTCAGGTTCGGGGCAGGAGGCAGGCCATCGCCATCTCTCGCAGCAGCGTCCCGACCACCGAGAGCGGCGGACGACTCGCGGTCTGCGTGCGGCTGGAGTGCGGCGTGGAGTTGATGAGCCCGAAGACGGCGTGCGCCCGCACGCGCAGCGACCTGCGGTCCTCGTCGTCGTGCAGCTTTTCGAGCACATCCACCCAGAGCTCCACGTACGTGCGCTGCAGCGTGCGCACCCTGGCTGCGTCGGCGAGCGAGAGGCTCTCGAGATCGCGATCCTGAGCGCGGATCACGTCGGGTTCCGACAGCGCGAAGGCGACGTGGAACGCGATGAGCGCGACGAGCGCGTCGTGCGCGTCGACGGCATCCTCCACGCAGGCGCGCCCGCCGGACAGCAGCCCCTCGCTGACGCCGATCAGCAGCGCGGCGAGCACGGCCTGCTTGCTCTGGAAGTGGCGGTAGACGGCCGGCCCGCTCACGCCGGCCGCCGCGCCGAGATCTTCCATCGAGACACCGGCGAACCCGCGCTCCGCGAAGAGCCTGGCAGCCGCCGTGAGCAGGGCCTCGCGGCGATCCGCCTTGGCGCGGCTGCGTGGCGTGCCGGCCCTATCGTCACCGTTTCCCGCAGTGTTCGACGTGCGCCCGGCATGCGTGCCCGTCTCGCTGGTCATGCTTCGACTCTAGACACTTCGGTTAATGATCGCTAACGTTTGTTCGGTTAGAGTGCACTAACCGATTCGCGAGGAGGCGGCGGACGATGTCGATGACGGGAACCTCGGCCGCCGTAACCGCGAGGGATGTCGATCCGGCGTCGGCGGCCGCCGGATCGGGCACCCAGCACGAGCTCGTCGCGGAGCTGCGGACTCGTCTCGCTCGCGCGGCGCGGGGAGGGTCCGACCAGGCGCGAGAACGACACACGTCAAGGGGCAAGCTGCTGCCGCGCGAGCGTGTCGAGCGACTGCTCGACACCGGCAGCCCGTTCCTGGAGGTGGCTCCGCTGGCGGCGACCGGGATGTACGACGACGAATGCCCGGCGGCCGGTCTCATCGCGGGCATCGGGCTCGTGCATGGCAGGCACGTGATGATCGTGTGCAACGACGCGACGGTCAAGGGCGGCACCTACTTCCCGATGACGGTGAAGAAGCACCTGCGCGCTCAGGAGATCGCGCTCGAGAACAGGCTGCCGTGCATCTACCTGGTCGACTCCGGCGGCGCATACCTTCCGATGCAGGACGAGGTGTTCCCCGACCGCGACCACTTCGGGCGCATCTTCTACAACCAGGCGAGGATGTCGGCAGCCGGAGTGCCTCAGATCGCTGCCGTGCTCGGCTCCTGCACGGCCGGGGGCGCGTACGTGCCCGCCATGAGCGACGAGAACGTCATCGTGCGCGGCCAGGGGACCATCTTCCTCGGCGGGCCGCCGCTCGTGAAAGCCGCGATCGGCGAGGAGGTCTCGGCGGAGGATCTCGGCGGGGGAGACGTGCACTCCAGGATCTCCGGCGTGACAGACCACCTCGCCGAGGACGACGAGGATGCGCTCCGCATCGTGCGCCAGATCGTCGCGACACTGCCGCGTCCGCTCGAGCCGGCGTGGGACGTGGTCGCAGGTCGCGCTCCGGCGAAGCCGACGGCATCCGTGCTCGATATCGTCCCGGTCGATCTGCAGGCCGCATACGACGTGCACGAGGTGATCGACGCTTTGGTCGACGGCGGCACGTTCGCCGAGTTCAAGCCGGAGTACGGCGCCACCCTCGTCACGGGATTCGCACGTCTGCACGGGCATCCGGTCGGCATCGTGGCCAACAACGGCGTGCTGTTCAGCGAGTCCGCCGTCAAGGGCGCGCACTTCATCGAACTGTGCGACGCTCGCGGCGTCCCCCTGGTGTTCCTGCAGAACATTTCCGGCTTCATGGTCGGCAGAGATGCCGAGGCAGGCGGCATCGCCAAGCACGGCGCCAAGATGGTCACCGCCGTCGCCACGACGAGGGTTCCCAAGCTCACCGTGGTGATCGGGGGATCGTTCGGGGCCGGCAACTACTCGATGTGCGGGCGCGCCTACTCGCCACGGTTCCTCTGGATGTGGCCGGGCGCGAGGGTCTCCGTCATGGGAGGCAGGCAGGCCGCGTCCGTGCTCTCGACCGTGCGTCGCGACGCGCTCGAGAAGCGTGGAGAGACGTGGAGCGCCGACGACGAGCAGGCGTTCGCGGAGCCGATCCGCCGCCGCTACGAGCAACAGGGGAGCCCGTACTACTCGACGGCACGCCTCTGGGACGACGGCGTCATCGACCCCGCCGACACCAGGACCGTGCTCGGACTCGCACTCGACATCGTCTCCCGATCCCCGCTGCCCGAGGCCGGAGAGCCCCGGTTCGGCATCTTCCGGATGTGACCGCCATGACCGACCCACTGCCGCACGCCGCTCCCTTCGGCACCGTGCTCGTCGCCAATCGCGGAGAGATCGCGTGCCGCATCATCCGCACGCTTCGCGCCATGGGAATCCGCTCCGTCGCCGTGTACAGCGACGCCGACGCCGGCGCACGACACGTGCGCGAGGCGGATGCGGCGTACCGGATCGGACCGGCAGAGGCGGCGCGCAGCTACCTCGACACGGAAGCCGTGCTCGACGCCGCCCGGCGAAGCGGTGCTGAGGCGATCCATCCCGGATACGGGTTCCTGTCGGAGAACGCCGACTTCGCCAGAGCGTGTACACGGGCGGGCATCGTCTTCATCGGTCCGCCGGCCGAGGCCATCGAGGCGATGGGCGACAAGGTGCGCGCGAAGCTCCTGGTGGCGGAGCACGGCGTGCCGGTCACACCAGGGGTGGACGATCGGACGCTGGATGACGAGGCGCTCGCCGCCGCCGCCGAACGGATCGGGTTCCCGGTGCTCGTGAAGCCCTCGGCGGGCGGCGGAGGCATGGGCATGGTCGCCGTGGGGGAGCCATCCGAGCTGCCGAACGCCCTGGCGACGGCGCGTCGCGTGGCCAAGGCCGCCTTCGGAGACGACGCGTTGTTCCTCGAGCGCCTGATCGACTCTCCCCGGCACATCGAGGTGCAGGTGCTGGCCGATGCGCACGGGTCTGTTGTGCACCTGGGGGAGCGGGAGTGCTCGCTGCAGCGCCGACACCAGAAGGTCATCGAGGAGTGCCCGTCACCTGTGGTCGACGACACCCGGCGTGAGCGGCTCGGGGATGCCGCATGCCGAGTGGCTCGTTCCGTCGGCTACACGGGAGCAGGCACCGTCGAATTCCTGATCTCCGACGCCGACCCGTCGTCGTTCTCGTTCATGGAGATGAACACGCGGCTGCAGGTGGAGCATCCCGTCACCGAGCTGGTCACCGGTGTCGACCTCGTGGAGCAGCAGGTGCGCATCGCGGCGGGGCTTCCGCTGCCCTTCTCGCAGAGCGACGTGCGGATGAACGGCCACGCCGTGGAGGCGCGGGTGTATGCGGAGGATCCGGAACGCGGGTTCCTTCCTGCGACGGGACACGTGCTCGCGCTGCACGAGCCGACCGGTCCAGGCATCCGTGTCGACAGCGCACTGATTCCGCACCTGGAGGTGACGGCCTCCTACGATCCCATGCTCGCGAAGGTCATCGCGGCAGGAGCCGACCGTGCCGAGGCCTTCGACCGGCTCTCCAGCGCACTGCACGACACCGTCGTGCTGGGGGTCACGACCAACGTGTCGTTCCTCCAAGAACTCGTCGACGACGCCGACGTGCGAGCCGGCAAGCTCGACACCGGCCTCATCGGGCGAATGCTCGACGCCGGCGTCGAGGGTGGCGCGGCGCACGCCCAGCATGGCGTGCCCGAGCACGTGCTGACTCTCGCCGCGCTCGCCCTCCACGACGATGCCTGGCGAGCCGGCTCGGATGCGCCGTGGTCACGACCGACGGGCTGGCGAATCGGGGCACGGGTGCCTGCCAGGTACGTCTTCGCCGCGAGCGACGGCGTGGCCGAGGTCGATGTCGATGGGGCCCCGAACGCCGCGAACGTGACGGTGGTAGGCGGCACGCCATTCATGGCGGCCGTGCTCGACCACGTCGGCGAGCGCATGCTCGCGCAACTCGACGGTCGCGCGATCGAGGTGCATCTCGTGCGCGACGGTGACCGGCTGATGCTCTCCGATCACGGCCGGAACTGGGCGCTCACGATGCTGCCGAACGCACGGTCCGCTTCCGCGCGCGGAGCGGCGGGGCGGGCATCCGACGAGGCCGAGCCCGTGCTGCGTTCGCCCATGCCGGGCACCGTCGTGACCGTCGACGTCGCAGAAGGGGATGCTGTGGAGGCCGGCGCGAGCATCCTCGTCATCGAGGCCATGAAGATGGAACACCGCCTCACGGCTCCGGTCGCCGGCGTTGTGCGACTGTCTGCGCGAGTCGGCGACCGAGTGGCGGCCGACCAGGAGCTCGCCGTCATCTAACCGGCAGCAGCCGACGACTCCGCACCTACCGTCCAGGACTCTCCCCATGCCGCCCATACCCCTGGCGGCGTCGCGGCCGCTGACGGCCGCGCCATCCCCACGAAGGAAGGACCATCATGATCGAGACCGCGATGCCGCTCACCGCCAGGAATCCGGTGGGTGACGACCCGCGCCTCACCGACGAGCACCGCGAGCTGAGGCGCACCGTGCGTGACTTCGCCGACCACGTGGTGGCGCCGCAGGCGTACCACTACGACACCCAGCGCACGCTGCCGATGAACGTCATCGCACAGATGGGTCAGCTGGGTCTGTTCGGTCTGCCGTTCCCCTCGGAGTACGGCGGGGGCGACCGCGACTACCTCTCGCTCTGCCTTGCCGTCGAGGAACTGGCCAGGGTGGACCAGTCCATCGCCGTGACGCTCGAGGCGGGAATCGGGCTCGGCGTCATGCCGATCTTCCGCTACGGCACGCAGGAGCAGAGGGCGCGCTGGCTGCCCGACCTGGTGGCCGGCCGCGCGCTGGCCGGCTTCGGACTCACCGAGGCGGATGCCGGATCCGACGCCGGCGCGACGCGCACGACAGCGCACGAGGACGGCGATGAATGGGTCATCAACGGAACCAAGCAGTTCATCACCAACTCGGGAACCCCTATCACCTCCGTCGTGACGGTCACGGCGGTGACGGGGGAACGGCGCAGGCGCGACGGCTCCGTGGCGCCCGAGCTGACCACCTTCATCGTCCCGAGCGGCACGCCCGGCTTCTCTGTTCTGCCGAGCTATGACAAGGTCGGCTGGCACACGTCCGACACGCACCCGCTGGTGTTCCGGGATGTGCGCGTGCCGAAGGAGAACATGCTCGGCGAGCGCGGGCGCGGTTACGCGAACTTCCTCACCGTGCTCGACCAGGGCAGGGTCGCCTTCGCGGCGTTGTGCACGGGAGCGGCGCAGGGATGCTTGGAGCAGGCGCTCGAGTACGCGGCATCCCGCGTGGTGTTCAACCGCCCGATCGGACAGAACCAGCACATCGCGTTCATGCTGGCTCGTATGCAGGCTCGCACTCAGACGGCACGGTTGGCCTACTACGACGCCGCGTTCAAGATGGCGGCGGGCGCCCCGTTCAAGACCGAGGCATCGATCGCGAAGCTCGTGGGGTCGGAGGCCGCTGTCGCCAACGCGCACGATGCGTCTCAGATCATGGGCGGCTACGGCTACCTCAACGAGAACGCCGTCGCGCGGCACTACCGCGACGCGAAGATCCTCGAGGTCGGAGAGGGCACGACTGAAGTGCAGCTCATGATCATCGCCCGCTCGCTGGGCTTCGACCAGTAGCGTGTCCCGCCGCGGGTCGAGCCTGTCGAAACCCGGGAACGATACTCGCACCACCGAGAGAACGGAGGCGCCATGAACGCGGACGATGAGCGGATGCCGGAGCGCACCGTCGTGCAGCGGGGGCTGTACTACGACGAACTGGAGGTCGGCACCCGCTACCTTCACCGACCCGGTCGCACCGTGACCGAAGCGGACAACGTGCTGTTCACCACGCTCACCATGAACACGCAGTCGCTGCATCTGGACGCGGCCTGGGCGGCCACCCAGCCGTTCGGCGAGCGCCTCGTGAACTCGATGTTCACGCTGGCCACCATCGTCGGAGCCTCCGTCGGCCAGCTCACCCAGGGCACCATCGTCGCGAACCTCGGTTTCGAGAGCGTGCAGTTTCCGCACCCGCTCTTCCACGGCGACACGCTGTACAGCGAGTCGCTGGTCGTGGCGAAACGGCCATCCGCGTCGAGGCCAGGGCAGGGCATCGTGACGTTCGACCACACGGGCCGCAACCAGAACGGCGACGTCGTGGCGACCGCCCGTCGAGCGGCGCTGATGTGGTTCTCGGATGCGCACGAGCGAGCTCGGTCGGACGAGGACGTGCCGGCCGACAGGGTGTCGAAGGACGAGGCGTGAGCGCGCGTCTCGGCCTGGGGCCCGCCCTGCTGTTCTGTCCCGCCGACCGACCGGAGCGCTTCGGCAAGGCTCTGGAGAGAGCGGATGCCGTCATCCTCGATCTGGAAGACGGCGTCGCGAGCGCAGACCGGCACCGGGCGCGAGAGGCGCTCGTCGCCTTCGGCGGTTCGCTCGGCGAAACGGGCCAGGGCCAGGTGCCGGGGGACTCGGCGCCCGAGTTCGCGGCGCCCGATCTCGTCGCGCCTGAGCTCTCCGCGCGTGACGGCGTCGCGCACGACGGCTCCTCGTCGCACCGCTCCGCGCCGAGCGATGTCGCCCGCACCGTCGTGCGGGTCAACGCCGTCGGATCCGCCGACGTGGCGGAGGATCTCGCCGCCGTCGCGGCGACTCCGTTCCGCACCGTGATGCTCGCCAAGGCGGAGTCGCCTGAGCAGCTGGACGTGCTCGCCGACGCCCTTGACGGTGTGCGGGTGATCGCGTTGTGCGAGACGGCCCGTGGGGTACTGGCCGCACCGGAGCTCGCGCGACACCCCGCCGTCGGCGCTCTCATGTGGGGCGCCGAAGACCTCGTCGTGTCGCTGGGCGGGGCATCCAGCAGGATGCCCGACGGCACCTACCGCGAGGTGGCGCGGCACGCGCGCTCCGCCGTGCTCCTCGCCGCCGGTGCTGCGGAGGTCGACGCCATCGATGCGGTGCACGTCGATCTCGACGATCTCGACGGCCTGGCCGCCGAAGCACGGGATGCCGTCGCGTCGGGGTTCGCAGCGACCGCCTGCCTCCACCCGATCCAAGTCGGCGTCGTGAGGGAGGCGTACCGCCCGACGGACGACGAGGTCGCCAGGGCCCGTGACGTGCTCGCTGCCGCAGAGGGATCCCAAGGAGCCTTTCGTCACGAGGGCCGCATGATCGACGAGCCGTTGATCGCACAGGCTCGCGCGGTGCTGCGTCGCGCTGGAGCGGAGACGCGCGAGCCGCCGCGCGCGTGAAGGTTCCGACGGCTGACGCATGCCGGTCGCCGGTCGCGTTCCGCGCCCCCGGGCTCAGAGTCGGCGCTCCGCCCACTGCCGCTAACGTGTCAGGCATGACCCGCACGCCGCGCAAGCCGCTCTGGCGGTGGGAGCCGGGCCCCTACCTGCTTCTCATCCTGCTGCTCATCGCCACCGGATCGATTCCGCCGCGACGCCTTCCCGTCCTCTACACCGTGCTTTTCGTGGTCACGGCGGTCGTCGCCGTCGTGCTGCTCGTGCTTCTGGTGCGGCATGGCCTGCGAGGCAAGCGGAATCCGGACTCCGCGGGCATCCTGAACAGCCTCGACGGACTGGAGCTCGTGCCGTTGGGCGCGACGGATGCCCCGATCACGCCGGTCGCCGACACGGCGCGACACCAGGCGGCGCTGGAGAGCGTCAGGGTCAGGGTCGGCTCGTCGCCGATCGCCGTGCTCGCGCCGGATGCCACGCGCTGGCTGGCGCTGCGCATCCGCATCGCCGTGCACCTCGTCGCAGGAGACCGGGTGTACCACGTCGGGTTCCTGCCCGATCGCGCCACCGAGCGCTACAACGAAGGACTGCGTGCGCTGGCCGCACGGCGGGCCTACGTCAGCGCTCCCTCCACCATGACCGGCGCCGCCCCACGGTACGGGCTGGACGTCGACCTCGGCGCCCTGCCCGCGCTTCTCGGCACGGGCGGTTCGGAAGAAGCGCGGGCGTAGCGCCTGCTGGGCCGCCGAGCGCGTGCTCGCCACGGACAGAATCCCATTGCGGACTGTCGGCTGCCGCATGGCGGCTGCCCAGCCTGTCGGCAGCCGGCATCCAGCAGGCTCCGCCAAGCTGAGGCCATGTTCCGGCGGCATCCCTTCCTCAGCGTTCTGACGCTGATCTACCTGGTCGCCGTCGCCTGGATCACGCTCGGCCCCCAGCCGCAGGTGGCCAGCAAGAACAGCATCGTCATGCAGGTGCTGCGAGTGCTCTGGGAGCATCCCGCCACCGAGTGGATCACGTACAACGGGGTGGAGTTCACCGCCAACATCGCGATGTTCGTGCCGATCGGCCTCTTCTTCCTGCTCCTGTTCGGTCGCAGCAGATGGTGGCTGGCGATGGGCATCCCGTTCCTGATGACGCTCGGCATCGAGACCGCTCAGATCTGGGTTCCTGGACGAGTGTCCGACATCCGGGACGTCGTCTCGAACACGCTGGGTGCGACGGTGGGCGTGCTCGTCGGGTTGGCGCTGACGGCGCCCAGGGCGCGCAGGGAACGCGCGTCCGCACGTGCGACCGCCTCGCTGACGCACCGCTGACCGACGCGGCCAGGCCGCGATGCCCTTCTCCCCTCGACGGCCTCCGGCTGGGTAGCGTTGGACCGATGTCCGACACGATCGTGAAATCGAACCCGGATGCGCCCCCGCTCTTCTTCGAAGCAGAGGCGGCGGGACTCACCTGGCTCGCCGACGCCGGCGGCGCTCGCGTGGTGCGGGTGGTGCACGTCGAGCCCGGCAGCATCGAACTGGAACGGATCCACACGGGCCGGCCTCAGGCGCGGGCCGCACGCGACTTCGGCTCAGCGCTCGCCGTGACCCACGATGCAGGCGCTGCAGCATTCGGCGCGCCGCCGGACGGCTGGACCGGCCCCCTCTTCATCGGTCGTCGGCCGCTGAGTGCCGCACACGAGAGCACGTGGGGCGGGTTCTACGCCCGGGAGCGGGTGCTGCCGTACCTCGAGCTCGCCATCGAGTCGGGAGGGGTCGGCCGGGGCCAGGCATCCATCGTGCGACAGGCCTGCGACGCGGTGGCGGCAGGCGTGTTCGACGACGACGACCCGCCTTCGCGCATCCACGGCGACCTGTGGAACGGCAACGTGCTGTGGTCGCCGACGGGCCTCGTGCTCATCGACCCGGCAGCGCACGGCGGGCACCGGGAGACGGATCTCGCGATGCTGGCCCTGTTCGGATGCCCCTACCTCGACGAGATCGTCGAAGGGTACGAGCAGACGCATCCGCTTCGCCCCGGCTGGCGGGAGCGCATCCCGCTGCATCAGCTGCACCCGCTCGCCGTGCACGCCGCGAGCTACGGCAGAGGGTACGGGGACGCACTGGCGGATGCCGCGGCTCGTGTGATCGCACTCGCCGACGCCACGCGCCGCTGAGGAGGCCAGGGCGCGAATCGTCGGCGCGGCCGGGCCGGTGCTGCGCACGGCCGCGCCGGACGTGCGCTCGAAGGCCGGGAACAACCCCCTCTGCTAGGATCGTCACGGTTCACGTACCACATGAAACTCGCCCTGCGGATCAGGCAGGCTGCTGGTCCTCGGTGGTGGAATCCCAACCGCACTCCGTTCGCGCTTCGATCGCGGGCGCTTCAGGTGCGGGTGGTGCTCTTCTACTG
>Ga0164242_10008922_pt1 | contig 10855 bp, 10 predicted proteins | sample OricomgcompostMG_FD_108783 | JGI IMG/M metagenome (GOLD analysis project Ga0164242, IMG submission 108783) | Miracle-Growth compost microbial communities from Emeryville, California, USA - Original compost - Miracle growth compost (MG) ... | reverse complement strand
TGGCTCGTCGAGTTGCGGCTGAACGGGCCGCACCCGCGCGACGTCGTCGCCCGCAAACTCGGCGTTTCGGTCTCAGGGCTCGCCCGTTCCGATGTGACGGATGCACTCACCACCGCGCAAATCCAGGAGCTCCTGGCGGCTCCGCCCGAGTGGCTGGTCCGAGAGCGGGCGACCCAAGCCGCCGTGCGTGCCGAGAACGCGCGCATCAACGCCCGTGATGCCGAGCGCCGGGCCAACCCGCGCCCGTAGGCCCGCTGCTTTCCTCGACGGGAGGAGCTTCCCCGCTGCGAGACGAGCAGAGGCGTCAGGCCGCGTCCAGCTAGGCGCGTGCGAGGATCGCGGCGGTGTCCGTGCCGGCCGGCAGCGTGCCGTACAGGCGTCCCCGGTTCTCGCCGAGGCGCGCAACGATGAAAGCATCGGAGACGGCAACCGGCGCGGCCCGCACCAACAGCGACGCCTGCAGGGCAAGCGCGAGGGACTCGACGAGGTGACGGGCGCCGAACGCAGCTGCCGAGGCATCCGCACCGACCGTCTCGCGCAGCAACCGCCTGGTGCCGGTGAGATGGGCATCCAGCAGCGGATGCGCGCCGGCCGCGCGCGACACCTCCAAATCGAAAGCGTCAGCGGTTTCCGGTTCCCGGCCGAGCGCACGGAGCACGTCGAGCGCGATCACGTTTCCTGAGCCCTCCCAAATCGCCATCACGGGCTGCTCCCGATAACGGCGGGCGAGCGGGAACGACTCCGTGTATCCGTTGCCGCCGAGGCATTCGAGCGCCTCGTACGCGTGCTCCGGGCCGCGCTTGCAGATCCAGTATTTCGACACCGCGGTGGCCAGGCGCCGGAACGCTCGCTCCTGCTCGGTGGCATCGTCGTCGTGCGCACGGGCCAACCGCATCGCCGTGGCTGTGGCCGCCTCCGATTCAAGTGCAAGGTCGGCGACGACGGATGCCATGGCCGGCTGATCTGCGAGCACCGCACCGAACGCGCGTCGGTGCCGCACGTGCCACGCGGCCTCGGCAACGCTCTGGCGCATCCCGGCCGTTGTGCCGAGCACGCAATCGAGCCTGGTGCGTGCGACCATCTCGATGATGGTGCGCACGCCGCGCCCAGGTTCACCGAGCAGCTGCCCGACCGTCTGATCGAACTCGACCTCACAGGATGCATTGGATCGATTGCCGAGCTTGTCTTTCAGCCGCTGGATCAGAAAGTTATTGCGTGTGCCGTCATCGAGCACGCGAGGCACCAGGAAACAGCTGAGCCCGGCAGGCGCCTGCGCAAGCACGAGGAACGCGTCGGACATCGGTGCGCTGCAGAACCATTTGTGCCCGGTCAGTCTCCAAGTGCCGTCGCCGGCGTCGACGGCACTCGTCGTTCCAGCGCGCACATCTGAGCCGCCCTGCTTCTCCGTCATCGCCATGCCGAACAGCGCAGAGGTCTTGCCCCACGCCGCACCACTGCGCAGCGTGCCGTTGTACTCCCGGCTGAGCAGGCGCGGCATCCACCTCTCGGCGAGGTCCGGCGTCGACATCAACGCTGGGACGGCGGCATGCGTCATCGACACCGGGCAGGCGTGGCCAGGCTCGATCTGCGAGAACAGCATGAACGTTGCCGCACGGGCAGCATTCGCGCCTGGGCGTGGGTGCGCCCATGCAGATGTGTGGGCACCGAACCGCACGGCGGCGCCGAGGATGCGGTGGTACGAGGGGTCGTATTCGATCTCGTCGATGCGCTTGCCGAATCTGTCATGCGTGTGCAGCACCGGCTCGTGCACGTTGGCCCGCTCGGCGTCCTGCTGGAATTCGGCGGCACCGACGTGCCTGCCTGCTTCGTGCAGCTGAGGCATCGCCCAGCTCGCGCCGTACTCCTCCACGGCTTCGGTCAACGGCACGTTGACCTCGAACTCGTCGATGCCCACTCGCGGCGGAACCTGGTTGGTCACCTCATGTGTTGCCATTCGTGGTCTCCCCTGCTCGCATCGCTGTGCATAACTCAGGCTATGCGTAACCATCGCGGCCCGCAGGGGCGGGATCGGCGGACGCGGAATCGCAACCCCTTGTGCTGGCGGGGCGATCGTCGCAGCATCGATCGTGAACGTGACATACGCGCAACGAAACGAGGCACATCGTGGCTGACAACATGACGCCGCAGGAATTAGATATCGACCTGTCAGACGGAAAGCCGCAGCAGCTGTACCGCTGGTTTTTGGCGAGCATCCTGTTCGGCAAGCCGATTCAGCAGAACGTCTCGGCCGACACGTACCGCGTGCTGATAGACCACGGGTTCACCAGTCCGAAGAAGTTCGCAGACATCCAACGCGAGCCGCTGCGCAAACTCCTCGACGACGGTGGGTACGGACGGTTCGACTACCAGATGGCCGACTACCTGCACGAGATCATGGCCGCGGTCGAGAAGGACCACGGCTCGATCCACCAGATGGTTGCTTCGGCGAGCTCACGCGACGACCTGGCGAAGACGGTGCAGGATTTCCAGGGCGTCGGCGCGGTGACCGCTCGCATCTTCACAGAACAGATTCCGCGCGCCGTGATCGGGTCGAACTGAGGCGATCGGCTCAACCTGCCGACGGCGCGAGAAACTCGGCGACCGCGTCCGCGAGCGCCAACGGGTCGTACACATGGCACAGTTCCCTGGCCGAGTGCATCGACAGCAACGGCACGCCGACATCAACGGTGCGGATGCCCAGCCGGGTCGCGGTCAGCGGCCCGATGGTCGAACCGCACGGAACCGTGTTGTTCGACACGAACTGCTGGTAGCGCACGCCGGCCCGCTCGCAGATGCCGGCCCACAAGGCGGCGCCGTGCGCATCCGTCGCGTACCGTTGGTTCGCGTTGATCTTCAACAGCGGTCCGCCGCCGGCGATCGGTGCGTTGGCAGGATCGTGCTTCTCCGGATAGTTGGGGTGGATGGCGTGCCCTGCGTCGGCTGACACGCACCACGATGCCGCATACGCGCGCAGCCGATCGTCTGCACTCACACCGGACGCGGATGCGATGCGCGTGAGGATGTCATCGAGAATCGGGCCGCTCGCACCGGATCGCGACTGCGACCCGAGCTCCTCGTGATCGAATGCGGCGAGCACGGGAATGTGACCGACGCTTTCGGACGAGCCGGATACGCCGGGCTCATCCGCGGATGCGCCGACACGAGCGTGCGCAGCCAGCAGCGCGACCAGCCCGGCGTAGACCGATGACAGATTGTCCATGCGCCCGGCAGCGAACAGCTCGTCGTCGATGCCGAATCGCGCCGGAGCCTGCGTGTCGGCCGTCATGATGTCGTAGCCAGCGACGTCGATCGCTTCGATTCCAGCGCGCTCGGCCAGATGAGCGACGAGGTCGACGGGCTGCACGTCGCCGACTCCGAACACCGGGCTCGTGTGACGCTGCCGATCCAGCGTGAGACCGTTGTTCGCATCACGGTCGAGGTGAATGGCCAGCTGCGGGATTCGCATGAACGGCCCCGTGCGCACGAGGTGCTCGACGCCGTCACGGCCGACGATGCGACCGGCGAGTTCGAGTTCGCGGTCCAGCCACGAGTTCAGCAACGGGCCGCCGTAGACCTCGACGCCGGCCTGCAGCCATCCGTTCGAGCCGATCGTCGGCTTCGGCTTCAGCTTGAAGCCGGGCGAGTCTGTGTGTGCCCCGACGATGTGGAACGGCGTCGCGGCGCCGGCGTCGTGCGGTTGCAGCCAGGCGATGATCGCGCCGTCGCGAACCACGTAGTAGCCGCCGGGGGCGAGCGCCCACGCCTCGCTCTCCGCCAGGGCCGTGAAACCGGCGGCATCCAGCCGTCGCGCGACCTCGGCCGCAGCATGGTAGGAGGAGGGCGAGGCAGTAATGAATGCGGCGAAATCGTCGATGGATGCGTGGGCAACAGGCATGCGTCCATCCAACCACCCCAGGTGGCCGGGTCGAGCGCCACCGAGCGTTCACGCGCGAGTCGACACGAGTCAGCGTGTCGGGGCTGCAACCTCGACGCCCGCTTGCTGTGCGAGATAGACCGCTTCGGTGCGGCTGGATGCGCCGAGCTTGCGCAGGATGGCCGACAGGTGCACGCTGGCAGTCTTCGTGCTGATGTACAGTTCCTGGCCGATCCGCTTGTTGCTGAACCCCTGCCCGATGAGCGCGAGCACCTGGCGCTCCCGCTCGGTCAGCCGCAACTGCGACCCCGATTCGGCGATGCGCGCCGTGTCGTCCTGCCGAGCACCGGATCCGAGATCGAGCCCTGCGCGGGTGGCGAGCACATCGACCCAGGCGACGATGAGCCCGGCACCGAGCTTCTCGGCGCATGCCCGTGCTTCGCACGCCGCCGATTCGCCGGCACGCCGGTCACCCGCCTCGACGTGAGCTTGCGCCAGACGGTACAACGCATACGGCTTCAGGTGCGCAGGCGCTACGGGCTGGGAGGCGCCGACCACCGCACGACGCCACGCCGGCACACTCGTGCCGCATCGGCCGGGGCCGCCGAGCTCCGCGTCGAACAGCGGGATCCAGACCGATGCGGTCGGCCACGACTCGGACTGCTCGAGCACGGCCCGAAGCGCGGTCTCCGAAACGTCCGGATCCGGATCGCCGGGTCCCGCATCACTCAAGCGTCCCTCACTGCGGAACCGGGCGAGCACCCTCGCCGCCACGCTGAGGAGCGGAAGATCGTAAGCGCTCATCGTGCGATGCTGGGGGGACAACAGCGCACTCGCTGCGCGCCACGCAGCATTCAGGTCGCCCTGGGCCAGTGCGATCTCGGCGTCGACCCGGGCGAAGCCGAGCCTCGATTGCATCTCGATCTCGCTTTGCACGAGCATCCCGGTTCGCCACCCGCGCACTAATTCGACGGCCGCAGGCACGTCGCCGCGCCAGACCGACAACCAGAGCCTCATCCGTTGCAGGTGCACACGGAATCCTGGCGGCGCGTCAAGCGCGAGTGCCGGTGCCAGCAGGTCGTCGGCCCGCCGCCAGTCTCCGAGCGCAAGCAACGCCTCGACCGTGTTCGAGAACAGCATGGCACCGCTGGTGCGTTCAACACCGAGCTCTCGCGCTCGGCTGGCGCCCGCCTCGCCAATGCGAACAGCGTCGTCGTAGCGGCCGAGCACCGTCATCACGTCCGAGGCGTTCACTCGGTAGCGCAGCATCGCGCTCTCGCTGGTCTGCGCCAACTCGCGTGCCGCCTCGAGATCGTGCAGGCCAGCGTCGATGCTTCCCCGCCCGACCCCAGAGACACCGCGGATCGTCAGCGCCACCGACATGCGTGCCGTCGCCTCCAGGCGCTTCGCCTCCTCGAAGGCGTGCGTGGCAACCTCGATCGCGTCGTCGAAACGCGCCTCGAGCATGAGTCGTGCGCTCAGATCACCGAGCAGCGCCGATCGCACGCGACCGCCAAGGGCCGCCGGGACCATCGCAAGAGCCTCCTCAAGAATGGCCGTCGAACCTGGCCGGCTCAAACTGGCCAGGAACATCGCCTTCTCGCGCAGCAGCTTCGCGTGCAACTCCACATCTGACTTCGGACACTCCTCCAGCGCCATGTTGACCAGTGCAAGCGCGCGTTCGCCTTCGCCGGCATCACGCAACAGCACCGCGGTCTCCCGCAACACAACGACATGGCTTCTCCCGGCGACATCTGCCGCTGACGGCACCTGATCCCACAGTTCGAGTGCGCGCTCACCCATGTGCGCCGCGGTCGTGTACGCATACGAGTTGCGCGCCTCGGCCATGGCATCGAGCGTCGCCGGGAACGCGCGCGCCAGATCGTGCGCCATCATCCAGTGATATGAAACGGATGCCTGCGCCGACGCCCCCGATCGGCCGTCGGCCTCGAGGGCGGCAGCGTACCGGCTGTGGAACCGAGTTCGCTCACCGGGCAGCAGGTCGGCGTGGATGGCTTCGTGCACCAGCGCGTGCCTGAACATGTACTCGGTGTCGCTGGCAGTCAGGAGGTTCGCCTGGATCGCCTCTCGGACGGCCGAATCCAACGCGTCTGCATCGCCGTCGAAAACGCTCCTGATCAGCGAATGCTGCACGCAGAGCCCGCCGGCAGACAACATCCGCAGCACCAACTGCGTCGAATCGGACAACCGCTCGTACCTCGCAAGCAGAAGTTCCCGCAATGTTTCAGGCAGAACATCGACCGCAGCGTGGTCTGCGCAGGCGAGTTCTTCGACGAAGAACGGCACGCCTTCGCTGCGTCTGAAGATGCCGTCGACGACGTGCGCGTCCGGCGACGTGCCGTGGATCGCCGTCAGCTGTGCCTTGACCTCGGCGCGCGTCAGCCGCTTCAGATCGAGCCGGGCTAGCCGACGCGTGCGCTCCAGCTCCGGAAGCTGCGAGCGCAGCGGATGCCCGCGAGGCACCTCGTCGCTGCGGTAGGTCATCACGATCAAAATGCGACTGGCGGCCAGCATGCGCACGAGGAACCGCACCAGATCCAGCGTCGCCGCATCCGCCCAGTGGATGTCCTCGATCACGATCACCAACGGGCATTCGCGTGAAAACGTCTCGAGCAACACAGCGACGAGTTCGTAGAGCCGCTCCGCCCCAGCGCGCTCCGGCAGGCTGTCGAGCGCGCTCAACTCGGGCAACAGCACCGGAAGCACGGATCGACCAGCGCCCGCAGCCTCGAGCAATCGGGAACGGCCCTCGTCGCCTGAACCGAGCGCGCCCATCAGCCCGCGCAGCACCGCGGTGAACGGTGCATACGGTGCTGCATCCGCGCCGAGGTCGACGCATTTTCCCGTGAGCACGATCGCGTCGGACGCGACGGCTGCCGCAAACTCGTCGACCAGCCTGGTCTTGCCGATGCCGGCCTCTCCGCCCACCACGACGGCACGGGGATGGCCGGCGCGGCTGAGCTCGAATTCCTCACGTAACGCATCGAGATCGCTCGTGCGGCCGATCATCGACGGGCTCGCCGCTGTCGATTTCATGGCATCATCCTGCCACCGAGCACCGACAGCGTAAACGGAGTCTGCCTCGGGCGAAATGCGCGAACCTGGCTCGAAGTTCATCGTGTTGAGATCAACTCGGCCTGCGCCTTCGTGTCTGCAGCTATGGTATTCGCGACATTCGCGCTTGCCGTGTCTGCGGCGTGCCCGTCCGCGACATCCGCCACGTCCACATCCGTTCCTTCGGCGAACCGTCCTGCCGCACTCCCTGCCGGCCAGATCGGGTCGTCGCCCGATGCGAGTGCGCTCGAGTCTGCGCGTCGTTCCATCTCGACCACGCAGGCGGTAGGGCGCGCGCCGTCCGGCACGCGCGTGGTGTCCGGCACGCGCGTGCTGTCCGGCACGCGCGTGGTGTCCGCCGTGTTGTGCCGGCCGAACGCCCGCTCGACCAGGCGCACGACCGCCCATTTGCTCGTGCGCACCGTGCGTGCATCCTCGTTCCAGTGCTCGGCGACCCGTCGCCATTGCGCTTCGCGCTCAGCTTGCTGCTCGTTCATCCGCTGCTGTGCGTATTGTTCGACGTACATCATGCCGTCCCCTTTGGATTCCTTGATGTCTCAATCGTGGTTTCTAAGGTGGGTGCAGCGGATCGGGAGGATGCCTTATCTTTCGCAGCGGCCTCCCACTGCGTCTAAGGCGTGCGCCCGGGCAATGCAGTATCCGGAGATCCCATCCGGTTCCCAGCTTCCGCGGCATACGCTCACACCATGAGCAATGCAGACACCCACACGGGTGACACCCCGCTGACCGAAATTCCTCTTACAACGATCGACGGAAAGACGACCAGCCTCGCGGAGTACGACGGCAAGGTCCTCCTCATCGTCAACGTTGCTTCGCGGTGCGGTCTTGCGCCGCAGTACGAGAAACTCGAGCAGCTGCAGAAGACATACGGCGACCGAGGGTTCACCGTTCTCGGGTTCCCGAGCAATCAGTTCTTGCAGGAGTTGAGCACAACGGACGCGATCAAGGAATACTGCTCCACGACATGGGGCGTGACCTTTCCCATGTTCGAGAAGACCCAGGTCAACGGCCGCAAGCAGCACCCGCTCTACAGTCGACTCACGAAGACCCCTGATGCCACCGGCAAGACGGGGCGCATCACCTGGAACTTCGAGAAATTTCTCATCACGCCTGCCGGCGAGGTGCACCGCTTCAGCCCGCGCACCGAGCCGGACGTGCCCGAGATCATCGACCTGATCGAGACCTCCCTGCCTGCTGCGTGACATCCGATCGCGCGGCCTCCTTCTTCAGCGCTCGCTGCGCGTCGTCGATCGCGGCACGCAGGTCGAGCAACGGACACATCATCTGCTGGCGATCAACGAGCCGATGGCCGAGGATCGCGCCGGCCAGCGCATCCGTGACTCGAAGCTGCACCCTGCGGTCGGTCGGATCCTGACTCAGCCACGGGTCACGGACGAACGTGTCGAGCACGTAAATCAGATCGTCGGCATGCATAGTGCGAGCGAACGCGTCATCGGGATGGAATTCGCGCTCGGCCTCGAGCAACACGAGATCGCTGGTGACGAGCACGCGATGCCCTTCCATCTCGAGACACTCGCGCAGTCGTTGTTCGACCCGCTCGATGCGTTTTCGACGCAGCCCCGCCTTTCCTTCGAGGTGACGCGAGAAGAACTCCGCGAGGATTCCGTCGATATGTGGCCGCAATTGCTTCATGCGGCCATCGTGAACCCACCCACTGACATCGGCAGCCGAAGTGTCAGAGCGCCGATCAGAGCCGCATGTACCGTGCCCGCGCAAAGAGATACAGGCCGTACGAGATGAACCCGACGGCGACCACCGCCAGAAGTATCTGCCCGAACGGCAACGTCGCGAGATAGAGCAGCGCCCCGTCGACTCCGGTCACCCGGGTCGGGTCCGCAAACACCGCCGCGGCGATGACGAGCAGCCCCACGATCAGCAGCGCGATCGCCTTGGCAAGGTGGCCGACGAGTCCGAGGGTGAGAACGAGCCCTTTTCTGAATCCGGACAGCGGCAGGATCTCTTCACGGAAGCGCCTTGTCACGCCGCGGAAGAGGTGCGCGACTCCAACGGCACCGACGATCACGCCCGCGACCACCAGGATGAATATGCCGACCGGAGTATGTACGAGCATCTCGCTCAGCCTTCGGGATGCGCCCGCGCTTCCCGTGTGGCCGCCGAGGGCGAAGATAAGCGCTGCGAATCCGACGACGGCGAAGCCGATCGCCTTCCCGAAGTCGGTCAGACGCCGCATCGCGACCGTTCGACGGCGCGGGGCGGTGACCCATGCGGCATCCGTGAGCTGCCAGAAGGCCAGCCCGAACATCGCGACCGCCGCCACCCACAGGAGCACGAATCCGCCTGGCGTCGCCGCGACGGCGGCCAGCGCTCCCGCCTGCGACGGCTTGCCGTTGACGCCGGCGGCCACGTTGATGGCGATCACTCCGATGAGAATGTGGACCAGCCCGGTGGCGACCAGCCCTCCGCGTGCGATCCATCGCACCGTCGGGCTGCGGTTTGCGCGCTGTGCCGCTGCGCGCACCTCGTCGCGCACTTCCGATCGCGGCCTGCGCGCCGACTTCACCGAGCTCATCGCAGGAACGCTGACATCGGCATGGATTCATCATAAGGAGTGCTGCGCCCGCCCCATGCCGACGAGAGGCAGGAGACACACTGTGACAGGCGCGAGACGGGCTAGTGACGGAATAATCTGGGGCCGCTCGACGTAGTGTTGTTGTATGACACAGCCCGCGACATCCGATCAGGCAGGCCAACACATCACCATGTTCGGTGCCGAGTGGTGCCGCGATTGCCGTCGCTCGAAAACTCTGCTGGATAGCCTCGGCGTCGCATACGACTATGTCGATCTGGAGGCGGTCGAAGACGGCGCCGACCGCGCACACGCCATCAGCGGGCGCACGAACATCCCGGTCATCGTGTTCCCGGATGAGACCCACATGGTCGAGCCAACAGACGCGGACCTGCGAGCGAAGCTCGAGCAGATCGGCGCGATCTAGGCGCAAGTCGGGAAGCGAAGCCCATGGCACACGAATTTCTCCACGAGCCTGATGCGCGCCGATACAGCATGCGCATCGATGGCCAGCTGGTCTGCATCGTGGACTACGCGATCAACCGCAACGCCATCGCGCTGACCCGCACGTATACGCAGCCGGCGCATCGCGGCAACGGACACGCAGCCGAGCTCGTCGAGTTCGCGGTGAACGACATCGAATCAACGACGCCATATCGCGTCGTTCCCACGTGCTGGTACGTCGGCGAGTGGTTCGACAAGCATCCTGACCGGGCGGACCTGCTCAGCCGGTAGCGGTCGGAGGCGTCGTCTGGCGCCTGCTCATCGCCCGGCTCAAGCGCCTGATCGTCGCCCTATTCGGCCGGCTGGAACCAGGGCGGATACACCGACACCTTCGGCTTGTGAGTTGCGCGTGCCAGAATCTTCTTGACCGCGCTTCTGACGTTGTCGTTGGCCACGCCGATGACGGTCACCTTGTCGAACGGCAACCGTTCGCGCACCAGAAGCTCAGCGTGCAGGATCGTGTCCGATTGATCGTCTGCACGCAGGCTGCGCAGCATCCGTTCGGACGAATCGCGACTCGTGCCGAACCGCGTGAGCGTTCCGGACGCGTCGCCGTCGGTGACGATGACATTGCCGGCGTCCTGCGTGCCGTCGTCTTCCTGCGCCTCATATGCACCGCTGATCGTGCTGACCAGAAGCACGAAGTCGTATGTGGATGCCGCGCTGGCATCGGCGGACAGTCGCACGTCCGCTGTCTGCGACCGGATGTTCTGCCAGACGCTCGCGTCGGGCGACAGAAAGAACGGCACGTAGTCGGCAACGACGGCGTCCGGCCCCGAAACGGTCGCGCGGCGCCGGGTCTCGCGAGTCACCTCGGACGAGATGTCGACGGC
>Ga0164242_10008921_pt1 | contig 10855 bp, 12 predicted proteins | sample OricomgcompostMG_FD_108783 | JGI IMG/M metagenome (GOLD analysis project Ga0164242, IMG submission 108783) | Miracle-Growth compost microbial communities from Emeryville, California, USA - Original compost - Miracle growth compost (MG) ... | reverse complement strand
GGCGCACGAGCTCGTGCATCACGGCGCCGAGCGGGATCTGCTTCGAGCCGACGGCGACGCTGAGAACGACGATGATCGCCAGGAGGCCGATGGCCGCGACCAGTCCGGCGGCCCGCAAGGTCGCCGGCGCGCGCCGCTCGTGCGGCGTCCGTGCGAGACCTGCGCGTTGGCGCGGTTCAACGATGCTCACCGATCTCCAGGACAGTAAGGGGACCCTAACGTAGGTCAGGCTAACCTAACGTACCCGGGAGAGGAAAGGAGAGTCGACGAGGCCGTTTTCGCTAGATGGAGGCGTTGTCGGATCTCAGTGCGTTGTCAGGCCTCGGTGAGAAGGTGCGTCTCATGACACTCTCGATGCAGGGGTTGCGCACGGTGATCTATCCGGCTCCCGATCTCGAGGCCGCCAAGTCGTGGTGGTCTCGACTGCTTGGATCGGCGCCGTATTTCGACGAGGCGTCTTATGTCGGCTTCGAAATCGCGGGCTACGAACTCGGGCTGCTGGCCGAGGTCGGTGACGGCATCGTCACCGCCACGGTGAGGGCGCCAGACGGATCAATCGTCGGCTTCATCTACAACCCGCACTTCGTCGCCACCTGAGCCCCGACGCCGCACGACGCCGCACGGCGCTGAGACAGCGCAGGCGTCGCCGCTCGTCACCTCGGTCGCAGATCGTGACCGATGCCGAATCAGGATCCGGGCGCAGAGCTGGTGATCGGCCGGACGTCAGGATCGCCCTGGGCGTTCATCAGGTCTGTACGCGCGCGCGCGACCCTGGAGCGGATGGTGCCGATCGGGCACTCGCACACGACGGCTGCCTCTTCGTACGTCATGCCGAAGAGCTGGGTGAGGATAAACGCGGCTCGCCGGTCGACGTCGAGAGTGTCGAGGAGCGACCACAACGCGACGGCGCCACCGATGTCGGGCGCCTCGTGGGAATCGGCAGCCGCCTCCGCGAGGATGCGCTGGTGGCGGCGGCGGTCGCGGTCACGAGCGCGAATCGCGTCCGCGCAGGCGCGCCGTGCGATGGCCAGCACCCACGTCTTCGTGCTTGCTTCGCCGCGGAAGCCCGATAACGCCTTGTAAACACGCAGGAACGTTTCTTGGGTGACGTCGTCGGCGAGCTGCCTATCGGTGAGATGCGCGCAGAGCAGCCAGACATCTGTGTGAAGCGCTCGGACAATCTCTTCGAACTCGGGAATTTCGAACTCGGGGCGTTGGTGGCTCGCGTCGTACCGATCGAATCGCACGGCGCCATGATAAACGCGCGTCAGCCGCCCTCGGCCGCTCGGTTCGGTGAGGTTAGTCACGCGGTCGCTCGATCATGATTGCCTTTGCCTGGGCCGTGTTGCGCAGTCTTCTGGGTTGGCGTTTCGGGAGGAATGGCAGTGGAGGTGTCGTCGTCGAGTCGGCCGCGTTGTTCTTGACGCTTCTGGTCGCCGCGATCGGCTCTCGATAACAAGCACATGAAAAAGAACGCGGCTGCGGTGAGCAGGTGCGGGGCTTCGTCAGAAAGCGTGGTGTGATGCCAGGCGAGATCGAGCGAGGCGGTGATCACCAGCAGCGCGGCCGTGGCGCCGACGAGCGGTCGCATGCCGCGGGCAAAGCGTGGCCATAACGCGACGACGAGAAACCCGATGCCCAGCGCTGTCGTGAACGATCCCAGCTCGTGCGCGGGGTGCGTCGAGACGTCGTGATCTTTGGCGAACAGCAAGACCGGCAGGCTCACCCACAACTCGAGCGCGGCAACGGCCGCGAGGCCGACCCGCGCGAGCAGCGTGATGCGGGCCGACCGATCGGCCCGCCAGGACGCGGCGACGGGCTGATCTTCGGCTGCGGCCGCGAGAATCGTCTCGGTCAGATCAGGAATGGGCGGCAAAAGCGTGAGCCGCGTGTGACGCCGCAGTTCGACGGCGCCCTTGTACCAGGCGCGGCACGACGCGCAGTCGACGAGATGCTCGGTGAGCCACGCCACCGACAGCGGGCTCGGCTCGCCGTCGAGATGCGCCGACATGGCCTCTGTGGCGGCTTCGCATTCGGCTTGAGTGAACGATCGGCCGGTCATGTGGTGGTAGTCGCCCGTCTCGTGTCGGTGGTTCCAGCGCTGCGCGATGTTCTCGTTGAATCAGCCCAGCAGCGTGTCGCCGAGGAAGCCTCCGGGCTGGCAACCGGGAGGAATCGCGAAGACAGCGCTGGCGGCATGGGTCAAGAACGCGTGCATCGCGTCACGCTCGGTGAGCGCGCGCAATACGGGGGTGAACTGTTGGGGCACGTCGCGCACATACGCCATGAAGATTAGGCCCGCGTCGCGGCGTCTGTCATCGGTGTAGCCGTCGTCGTAGGAGTAGCCGCGGCGGAGCATCTCCGCGGCGTCGTTGAACGCCGGGTTGGCGACGCGGATGTGCGCGTCGGCAGGGATCGTGAGCTGGCCGACGTTATCGGTCGCTCCGAAATCCGGGGCGCTGAACTCGCCGCCGCCGCTCAACGGCGCTCCGGTCACCGTGTCGCGCCCGAGCGCCTTGTTCTGCTGCGACGCCGCCGCAAGGTCCCAGCGGTCGAGGTCCATGCGAATCCGGCGGACGGCGAGGTAGGCGCCGCCGACCATCCACGGCGGGGAGTCTCCGGGCTGGACCCATACGACAGGGTCGAAGCCGAGCGTGCCGGGCTGCGGGTTCGCCGTGCCGTCTTTTTGACCGAAGAGGTTGCGCGGCGTCTGGCCGCGGCGAACGTCGGTCGTGGCGCCGAAGCCACGTTGCGACCAGCGGGGCGTCGCGATTCCCTTTGCCAGCCGGGTGAGTTGGCGCGTCGCGTGGAACGCCACCATCTCGTCGTCCGCACACGCTTGGACGACGAGGTCGCCGCCACCGCGGGCGTCGTCGAGCGCGTCGCCGCGCATAGGGGGAATTGGGCTTAGCCCGGGGGGCTTTTCGCGCACGAGCTCGGGAATCGCGTCGAACGCGCCGGGCCCGAATCCGACGGTCAGCGTCAAGGACGCCGGCGGCAGCCCGCGAGTCTCGCCGCTGTCGCGCAATCGCGCCGAGGAGCCCGTGGACGTGTCGAGGAGTTCGCCGCGCATGAGCGCTTCTGCCGCGCTGCTCCACCGTTTCAGCAGATCGACCAGCGACGCGCGGTCATTAGTGGCCAGGTCGAAGGCGGTCAGCACCAAAGCGGACGGCGGGGTGGTGGCGATGCCGGGCTGGTGGTCGCCGTAAAACTCCACCGGGGCGGGCGGCTTCTCGGGCCGCGCCGCGCGCTGCCATGGCACGGTTTCGGCGATCGCGGTGGCCGTGCCACCGAGCGCAAGCGCGCCGACGCCGGCCAAGACCGCGCGTCGGGTGACGCCGCGCTGTGCGGGAGGCTCGCGTGACGTCACGAGGCCAACGCCGGGTGGCCGTCGGGGCCCATCGCGAACCAGTCGCCGCCGTCGAGGAACACTCGCTGCCCGTTCGCCTGGTTCGGCTCGACGTCGCCGACGTAGCCGTAGAGCGGCCAGCCCGCGTAGGTCACCTGGCGGGTGTCGGGTTCGGCGCCCCGGGTCGTTCCGAGCAGCGCCGCGGCCACACCGGCGCCGGCGGCAAGCTTCGCGTGCCCGGGAAGCATGAGCGGTGGCCAGTGCTGCGGGCAATTTCCCAGGCAGCGCACCTGCGTGCCGGCGTCCGGCACGAACAGGTACAGCGTGCGACCGTCGGGCCCGGTCAAAACCGGCCCGACGCCCGCGACCGCGCGCATCGCGACCGTCACGGTCGTCGCGGTCGTCGCGGTCGTCGACGTCGCCGACGCTGCCCCGCCGGTGTGGTCACAGCCGGACGCCGACGCGACCACGAGCGCCACCAGCGCAAGTCGCGTCGTGAAATTCCTCACGTGTGCCTAGTCGTTCTGCCCACGTCTCCGGTTCCCTGGCGGGCGACGGGAACTGACCGCCGGTGGCGGGCGACTACCGTGTCGTGAAGCTCCTCCGAACGGTCTCGCTCGTTGTCGCGATGGTGATTGTCTCCGCCGTCGGCCTCGCGGGATGCGCCCGCGACTCTTCGAACTCCGCCGGAGTGACGATCGTCGGCGGAGAGCAGCCAGGGCCGTGGAAAGGCGTCGAGCTCGATCCTCCGACGGCGAGACCGGCCATCATGTTGACGGACGTCGACGGCTCGCCCTTCGACTTCCGCGCGCGAACAGCGGGCAAGATCACGCTGCTGTATTTCGGCTACACGCACTGCCCGGATGTCTGCCCGCTGCTGATGTCTTATATCGCGCAGGCACTGAAAGACCTGCCGGCGAAGGTGGCCGACAAGGTCGACGTCGTGTTCGTCACCGTCGATCCCGCGCGCGACACCGGGCCGGTCTTGCGCGGCTGGCTGAACAACATCGATCCTGCTTTCATCGGGTTGACCGGTTCGATCGAGCAGATCGTGGCCGCGGAGAAGGCGGCAGGGGTGCCGACCTCGTCGATGGATTCGAGCGAGCCCAACGGATACACGGTGTTGCATTCGGCTGAGGTGCTCGCGTTCGGCTTCGACGACCAAGCCCATGTGTTGTTCGATTCGGCGAGCACGCCGACGGATTTCGAGCACGACCTGCGGCTGCTGGCGAAGGGCGTCACCTGACATGCGCCGAGACATCGTTCTTCGCGGCTGCGCCGTCGTCGCGCTGGCCACGACGTCGGCCGTCGTGGCAGGGTGCGAAACGGCTGGTCGGCCGGCTGTTTCGACGTCGATGCAGGCGCAGATGGTGGGCGCCAGCGCCGCTGCCGGCAGCGTGTCGATCAGTGGCGCGTACATTCCACGGCCGGCGTCAGCGGACGTCGCCGCGCTGTACTTCACCGTTCGCAACAATGGCGCCGCCGACGTGACGCTCACTGGCGTGCGCACGTCTGCCGCCGCGTCGGCAGGCTTCCATCAGTACGTCGACGTCTCCGGCGGCGGGCAGGAGATGGCGCCGCTCGGATCGATAACCGTGCCGGCGGGCGGCGACGTGCGGCTCGCGCCTGATGGCATCCATGTCATGCTCGAAGGGCCGCAGGCCTTGGCGATTGGGCAGATCGTGCCGGTGACGATCGAGATCGAGCACCAGCAGGCCGTCACCGTCGACGTGCCCGTGGTTCCGATGACGGGTTTGCAGACGATGGATGACATGGCCGGGATGGACATGGGCGGCTAGCGCGGCGCCTCGGGCCGTTCTGATTCGTTGAGCCTTTCCAGGTAGGCGTTGTAAGCGTCGAGATGCGCGTCGGAGTCGACGACGGTCGCGGCCGGCAGCGCGGAGCCCGCGTGCGCCTGCAAGGCGCGGAGCCGCGCGATCTCGAGCCACTGCCCGAGGTTGGCCGCGCGGTCGCCACGTGCCCACGAGATGAACATCGCGGCGAAGACGATCGCCATGATGCCGTCGCCGCCGATCCACATCACCGCGCCGCCGCCGTGCAGGTCGTCTAATGGGGTGAGCGCCCATGGCTGGCGCATCGCGGCCATCGCCGGCCATGGGTAGTGCGTGGTTTGCGACAAGATGACGCCGGTGAATGTGTCGACCGGCATCGACAGCAGCAGCACAAACATGCGCTGCGCGGGCTCCACTCGCCAGCGCAATGGCTCGGAGCCCAGCAGCGGAAGGAAAAAAAGCGTGCCAGCGGCCAGATAGGCCAGTTGTTCGGCGCCCTCGAGCCAGGGGTGGAGCATCATCGAGTTCATGAAACCGGTGAGGTGCGTGCCCACGATCGTCACCGTGTAGACGACCAGCCCGACAGCGGGATGGGTCAGCAACGCGATTGGCCCGGAGGAGAGCTGTCGCTCGAGCCGAGTTCGCGTTTCGTCACCACAGGCGGCGACGAGCAGCGACAGTGGCGCGCCGAGGACGAGAAAGATCGGCGCGACCATGATGAGCAACAGGTGCCCGACCATGTGCACCCAGAACAACACGTCGCCGTACACCGCGATGCCGCCCTGCGTCGCTTCGACGACGACGAGGAGCGCGGTCATCCACGCGGCGATGTGCCGGCGGGGCCATCGGTGGCCCCGCCGCTCGACCCTGACGACGAGCACGCCGTAGCCGAGGGCTGCGGCGAGCGTGACCGCAAGCAAGACTGGGCGTAGCTGCCAGGTCGAGACGAGGGAATTCCACGTCAACACCGGAAGCACGTCCATATCGCCCATGCCGGGCACGTACGATCACCTCGCAGCCACGCGGTGTGCAGCTCGTTTGAGAAGTTGGTCGGCCGGGAGGCTGTTCCAGTTCCCGGAGGCCGGCTCTTTGCTTGCCGGCCCTTGTCGGGCAGGAACCAAAGGCGCCCGAACGGGCGACTAACACGATGTGTCGCTGACAAGCCGAACGCAATCGACGTGCCGGACGCGTCGTGGCCGCAGGGCTGTCGCGGCCGCCGTTGCGGCGGTCGTCGGCATGCTGTGGTTTCTGGCTTCTGCGGCGCCTGCGTTCGCGCACGCCGTTCTCGAGCAGACGACGCCCCCTGCCGGCACGGTCGTGGCGACGTCGCCCGCACGGGTCTCCCTGCATTTCGACGAGCAGGTCGCGATCCAACCGGGTTCGGTGCGGGTCTTCGACCCCGCGTCGCACCGAGTGGACGTCGGTGGCACGCGCCACCTCGATTCGGGTGGCAGCACCATCGGCGTCGACCTGCCGCACACGCTTCCTGCCGGCACGTACACCGTGACCTGGCGGGTCGTCTCTGCCGACTCGCACCCGGTCGACGGGTCTTTCACGTTCTCGATCGGGCATCCCAGCGCGGTCAGCGGCGATGTCGCCGCGCAAGACCATGGCAGCGCCGCCGTCGGCTGGCTGCTCGGCGCGAGCCGGCTGTTCGGATATCTCGGCCTGGTGTCGTGCTTTGGCGTCGCGTCCGTGCTTCTTATGCTCTGGCCGGCGGGACGTCGGCATGCGTCGTCGCGCCGGTTGGTGTGGTGCGGTTGGGCTTGCCTGGTCGCCTCTTCGGCGGGCGCGTTGATGCTCGAAGGCCTTTACGGTCAGGGCCTCCCGCTGGCCCGGATCACGGATCCGGCTGTGCTGACGGCGACCTTGCACACCAGGTTCGGTGTGATGGCGGCGATCAGGCTGGCGCTCGTCGTCGTCATCGGTGGATTCTTGGCCGGCCGCCTGCGATGGTGGCGGCCCGACGAAGGCCGAAAGCCGTCTCCCGTTCCGCTTGTCGGGGTCGGGTTTCTCGCCTTCGCCGCCGTGCTCACCTGGCCGCTTGCCGGGCACGCCGGCGCCGGCATGCAGGCGCCGGAGGCCGTGGTCTCCGACACCGTGCATCTGCTCGCGATGTCATGGTGGCTCGGGGGTTTGCTGCTTGTCGTCGCGGTGCTTTCGCGTGCCGGGACGAATGACGAAATGCGCGCCGTCATGCCGCAGTTCTCCCGGCTCGCGTACTGGTGCGTGATCGCCCTAGCCGGGAGCGGGGTTTATCAGAGTTGGCGCGAGGTCGGAACCGTCCCCGCGCTGACCGCGACCACATTCGGGCGGCTTCTGCTGGTCAAGATCGGCGCCTTCGTGGTGCTGGTGTTGCTCGGAAATCTGGCTCGTCATTGGGTTTGGAGACATGCGTTGCCCGGGTCGGCACGCACGGCGTTCGCGTCCACCGGCCAGGCGGACGCTCCCACGGGCACGATCGACGTCGTCACAAGGAGCGCCCTGCGCCGAGGCCTGCACGCCGAGGTGCTGATCGGCTTGGCGATTCTCGTCGTCACGTCAGTTCTCGTGAACGTCGAGCAAGCTCGCACCGCCTACGCGGCGCCGTTCGTGAAGACGACGACAAGCAGCACGCTCGACGTGCAGGTGGCGGTCAGCCCGACAAAGGTCGCGGCCTCGCACATCCACGTCTATGCCTATACGCCGGCCGGTGTTCCGGTGCCGCTCACGTCGCTCACCGGCACGATCACGCTCGCGGCGAAGCAACTCGGCCCGCTGCCGGTGAAATTCCAGATCGCCGGCACAGGGCATGAGATCGCCGACCTGACGTGGCCCGCGGCCGGGCGTTGGCAACTCGACCTCGCGCTGCAGACCGGAGCCATTTCGACCACGACCTTGCAGGTCACGGTCCCTATCCGTTGAGAACGTCGAGAGGAAAACTCCCATGTCTGTGCCGCAGCTGCGTCGCGTCGTGCTCGCCGGAGCCGTCGCCGGTGGCGTTGTGCTTTTCGCCGCCTCACCGGCGCTGGCGCATGTCACTGTCCATTCCGACAGCACGGCCCAAGGCTCGTACGCGGAGCTGACGTTTCGAGTGCCGACCGAACGAGACGACGCATCGACCACGAAGTTGCAGGTGAACTTCCCCACAGACACGCCGATCGCGTCGGTGTCGGTGCAGCCGCACGCCGGCTGGTCGTTCACAGTCACCACCGCCAAACTCGCGACGCCCATCACGACGGGCGATGGCTCGATCAGCTCCGCGGTCTCGCAGATCACCTGGACCGCCGACTCCGCGGACACTGCCATCAAACCCGGAGAATTCGATCAGTTCGCTGTCTCGGCCGGCCCTTTACCGAAGGCCGCGAGCCTGTCTTTCCCGGCGCTGCAGACCTACAGTGACGGCCAGGTCGTGAAATGGATCGAGGTGGCGCTGGCCGGCAGCCCAGAGCCGGCCCACCCGGCGCCGACGTTGCAACTCACCGGCGGCGCGGTGTCTGCGCCGCCTGCCGAGACCGAAACGGATGACGCCACGAGAGCGTTGGCGATCGCGGCGATCGTCGTCGCGTGCGCCGCCGTCGCGCTCAGCGCGTTCGGCGTGCCGCGCAGGGGTGGTCGTCGGCGCCGAAAGGCGGCTTGATCCGTCAGCCGACTCTACCCGTGATGTAATCCTCGGTGCGCTTGTCGTCGGGTCTCGAAAAGACCTTGCTGGTCTCCGCATATTCGACGAGCACGCCGGGCTGGCCGGCGCCCGCGAGGGTGAAGAACCCGGTCATTTCACTGACCCGACTCGCCTGCTGCATATTGTGGGTCACGATCACGATCGTGTAGCGGTCCTTCAGCTCGGCCATCAGGTCTTCGATCGCGAGCGTCGAGATCGGGTCGAGCGAGGAGCAGGGCTCGTCCATGAGCAACACCTCAGGTTCGACGGCGATCGCGCGGGCGATGCAGAGGCGCTGCTGCTGACCTCCCGACAGCGCCGTCGCCGGCTTCTTGAGCCGGTCTTTCACCTCGTCCCACAGGTGCGCTCCACGCAGCGACCGCTCGACGACGTCCGCCATGCCTTTTCCTTTGGCGCCAGCCAGTCTCAGGCCAGCGGCGACGTTGTCGAAGATCGACATGGTCGGGAATGGGTTGGGCCGCTGGAAGACCATGCCGACGACCCGCCGCAGCGCCACGGGGTCGACGTCCGCCCCGTAGATGTCGTGGCCGTCGAGCAGAACCTCACCCGTGACGCTTGCGCCCGGCACGACCTCGTGCAGCCGGTTGAGGCTGCGAAGAAACGTCGACTTGCCGCAGCCGGACGGCCCGATCAGCGCGGTCACGGTCTTGGGTTCGATGGTCATCGTGACGTCTTCGACCGCCTTGTGCGAGCCGTAGTGGCACGACAGCCCGAGAGTTTCGATTCGCTTGGCCATGGGGCCGGTCACCTCCGGTTGAACGAGTCGCGCCTCGTCAGCAGGCGTGCCACGACATAGAAAAGGACGACTATCAGGATCAGCGTCATCGCCGCGGCCCACGCCCGATCGACGTTGACCTGGAAGGCGTTGCCTGCCTGGGCGAACACGTACAGCGGCAGCGATTCTTGTGGTCCGGCGAACGGGTTCGCATGGATGAAGTTGCTGCCGAACGCCGTCATCAGCAGCGGCGCGGTCTCACCGGTGACGCGTGCCACCGCGAGCATGACGCCTGTGGTGATGCCCGTGCTCGCGGCGGGCAGCACCACCGAGACGATCACGCGCCATTTCGAGATGCCAAGCGCGTACGCCGCCTCCCGGAGCGTGTTCGGCACCAGCGCCAGCATTTCTTCCGATGACCGTGTCACGACCGGCAGCATCAAGATGGCGAGCGCGATCGCGGCAGCCAGGCCCGAGAATCCCTTGTGCAGGCCGAGCACCCAGAACGCCAGCACGAACAGGCCCGCGACGATCGATGGAATTCCGGTCATCACGTCGATCAGCAGCCGGACGCCGGTCGTGAGCCGCTTTCCGCCATATTCGTTCAGGTAGATCGCGACAAGCAAGCCGAGCGGCACGGAGATCGCCGACGCAAGCAGAACCTGTTCGACCGTGCCAAGAATCGCGTGATAGATGCCGCCACCGGCGTCGAGCGGCCCGACGCCGGCCATCGAGTGCGTCAAGAACCGATAGCTGAAGCGGGCAATGCCGCGCCCGACGGTGTACCAGATCACGGCGCCGAGCGGAATCACCGCTGCCAGGAACGCAAGCCACATCGTGACCGTGGCGAACCGGTTCACGATCGCCCGGCGGCCGCGTATTTTCTCGATGCCGGACGCCGCCGGCGCGGCGCGTGCCGTCACGGCCGTCATCGCGGTGTTCCCTGCCGGACGGCGGCGCGGTGGATCACCGCGCGGGCGACGAGGTTGACGACAAGCGTCATGACGAAGAGCACCAGTCCGGTGGCGATCAAGGCTGAGCGCCCGGTGCTTCCGGCCTCGCCGAAATACGTCGCGATGTTCGCCGCGATGGTGTTTCCGCCTGGCTGCAGGATATGCGGGCTCACCACAAAGCTGGTGCCAAGAATCAACGCGATGGCGATGGTCTCGCCGAGCGCCCGGCCGAATCCGAGCATGACGCCGCCGACAATGCCTGGCCGGCTCGGCGGAAGAAGCGCGACACGCACCATTTCCCAGCGGGTGGCGCCCAACGCCAACGCCGCCTCTTTCAAAGCGGGATCGACCTGGCGCAACACCTCCCGCGCGATCGCGGCGATG
>Ga0164242_10008920_pt1 | contig 10855 bp, 9 predicted proteins | sample OricomgcompostMG_FD_108783 | JGI IMG/M metagenome (GOLD analysis project Ga0164242, IMG submission 108783) | Miracle-Growth compost microbial communities from Emeryville, California, USA - Original compost - Miracle growth compost (MG) ... | reverse complement strand
TGTATGTATGGGTGCCTGCACGCCGAAATCTTTCTTGCTCCTCATTCTTCGCAGAGTGAGGAGATGGTGTCGAAAACATGGTGGGCTCGCGCCCTCTTCCATCACTCTTGACTTTGTCTTTCTCGTCAAAAACATTGCGCATCGGTCGTAATCCAGTGAAATCGTCCAGTCCGTTCCGTCATATGCTCACGACCCGAGCCTTGTCCGGCATTCTCGCATGGCATACCATTAATTTGAGGCTCGTGCCCCATTCCTCGCATTCCGCTAGTAGTGCCTTGTCGTTCCACATGCTTCTGTTTGATCCACCTGTTGTCGCGGCGCTCTCGTAGCACCGGCTATACCACCAGCGCCCAACCTTGGCCACCATGTTCGTAATGCTCTCATCAGCGACGGCGCTATCGTCGTTCATCATCTCAGCCAAGGTACGCTCGTCCTTCTTCGGTTTGGTTTTGTGCACGCCAGCCTCACCGCTCGAGCCTCGCTGGCTATTTCCCTCGCTGCTGGAGGACCGCGGGATCGCACTTGCCACGGGGACGCCAACGCGGCAGGTCTTGATGTCCGTGAAACCCTTGCGGCCAAGCTCGCGAAGGATGACGTCCGCAGTTGAGCCGAGGCAAGTTTCCGGCGCCTTGGTATGGATACGCTCCTTGAGGCGTCGGACGGCCCGTCGCGCTCGGTTGCCCATATTGTTGAGATCGACATCCAATATAGACAGCTCGACGAACCCACCAGGCTTGAGAACTCGCTTAGCCTCGGAGATGACGTTCCTGTAATGACTCTCGGGGGCTGCCGCTGGGAAGCGGAATACAACTGAGGTGAAGCTTTGCTGACCGAAAGGGAACTTCGCGGCCTGCGATACATACTGGATCTGGTGGTGGTTCGGTGGGCTAAGAGGGAATGAAGATGCGTTTTGGTGATCTGCCGGCAGTGGAGCGCGAGGGGACAGGTTGAAGAAGGTCGCAGCCGGGTACGTCTCTGCGGCGTAGAACGACCAATCATCGTTCCCAAGACCGTCAATGACTAGGACAGAATGTCGCTTTATTGATCCGACGGTGGGCGCGAGATCATCCCGAAGAGGACTGAAGAGGACGTGACCAAAGGTAAGCCACTTGCTCACTGTCATTGAGCCAACACGAAGGTTGACTTGGGACAATGGGGAGTTATCCTCCGATCCTTGGCTGCTCCCGCTTGCGTCCGACTTGCGCGCTTGCTTGCCATCGCTGTCGCCTGAGGTGCTTGTCTGTTGGAGAGCGGCAACTTGATTGGCAGAGCTCACACTATTATTCCTCTCACCATAGCCCACGACGAATTCGGAGACGGAAAATGGTGTTGGTGGGTCCGCCGATATGTCTAGGGCTTCCCTCACTTTGGCGGCCATATCCGTGCTGTAGATACTTGAAGAAGCTAGTCCAGCTCGTATTGTCTGATCCAGGGTCAGTTTTGGCGCGATATGTACCGTGGGAGATTCCAAAGGCGGTTCAGATGTCTTTGTCGACGAGGTATAGACATCGAGGTGGAATGGTCTACCCATTGATGATCCAGCCGAAGGCGGTTGCTTCATCGCGTCTTCACCAAGGAGATCGTTGTACTCGTCCCAAATCTCGTCCTCGGCAAGAGGGGCGTTCGGTTCAGGGACAACAGCCGTGGCATCTGCAAAGGTTAGAATGCCTGAACTGCCGGATGAAGTTGTAACAGTGCACTGAGAGTTCTTCCGCGGCGAGAACGAGAGGAATTCCTTTCCGCTCTGGAAAGGGTCTGGAGGGGTTTGCCTGGATCCACCGCTCTGCGCCAACGAGGGATTCGTACCACCCGTCACGGTCGAGTCGTCCTGAGTGAGATCCGGAGTTGATGGCTTAGGAGGGCTAGGGCCCTTCGCAACGGAATTTGTATCTAATCCCTCCAAGTGTGAAGGGGGGATGTGCATGCTAAACCTATTGAACGGTCTAGAAAAGCTCTTCGGCGAGGTATGTTCCCGCCGCGCACTGACGACTTTAGGGATACGGCCAACTTGAGGGAGTCGGCTTGGGCGTCCAACACTAGGCTGCGTGGCTGGGGGTGATTTTGCGGCAGCTAGCATCGAGTCGGGCGCCTTTAGCTCTGGCGACGGACCGGTCCGCGCGGGCCGAGTGCGAGGTTGGGGGTCGGGGCTCCTGGAGTCGAGATGTTGCTGTCGAATCAAGGGCGAAGCAGAGGGTTGTCTCCTGTGTTCCATATTTTGAACTTGGGGCGAGGTCCGTCCCGCGTCCCTTCCCTCACGAGTTGGTGGCCGAGTTACCGAAGGCCGGCGCTCCTCTACGCTCCCCGTGGCCGAGGGCCTTCTCTCCCGGGTTGGTGGCCGGGTGAGTGAAGGCCGGCGCTCTTTAATGCTCTCCGTGGCCGATGGCCGCCTCTCACGCGGCGCCTGGAATTCGGGCTGGGGGCTATCAAGAGCCCGGGCCTCTCGTAGAACAGCCTCAAGGTCTGGCAAGTCGACGTCTTCCTGTTCGGACGAGTCCATCATAGTGTAGAAGGCGACTGGTTTTGTCTGGACGACGTTGACGGTTGCGGCCACTGTCTTGGTGGTCTCAGGCGCCTTCTTGTCGACGGCGGGCTGGCTCTGCGATCTGCCAAAGAAATTCCACTTGCGCGGAGAGCGGGTTCGCTTGGTGAGCTTTTTAGGCGCATTCGCCTTACCGCTAGCTGTGGCTGCCTTGCGACCTCTGCCAGGGTTGAAGGTAGGCTCGAACATTGAATCGTCCGACAGTACACTCGTGTCTAGGCTTGTCATTGAAGGCGAAATGACCTGGGGCCGGGTCACTATCGGCTTCGGTAGCCTTTGGACTTGCTGCTCGCCGGCTTTCAGTCTCTGCACCGATCTCCTAAATGCGAGGGTCGAGGCCATGGCTTCCGAATCGCTGCTATCCGAGGGACGACGGCTTCCTGATGAGGGGGCGCGGCTATGGTTACGAGGGATTGCGGAGGGCCAGAGGGTGTGCCGTGGCCCTTCCCTGGATGACAGGGATGCCTGCGAGCCATTCTTCGAGCTCAAGCCGGACCAACCAATAGTATAGCTCTGGTTGCTCTCGGTACGACTCAATTCCGAGCTCGTGTTCCTGTTTTCGATGACCTCTCCACCTGCGATGACTACAGGTGCCATTCGCTCCGCTAAGAAATTGTCGTGGTTTTGGCCACCGTCCAAACTCTCTTGAGATGACATGGTCCCGGGAAGCCCACGGGCGACATTTGAGGAGGCGCTGCTCCTTCGACGGGCTGCTCCGAGGCGACCGTACCCTTCGTGCCCGGTTCCGGCGGCAGGACCTTTCCGTGAAGCCTTCTCCTTCTTCTCTGGCTGGGAGGCTTCGGGCACCGCCTTATTTCGTCGTCCGAATATGGGGAATCTAGATTTGAAGGCAGAAACGTTCGGGCTAGGGGTACGTGAAGTACCAATCTCTGGGCTGCGGAGGGATCGCCCTGGCCCTGATGCTGAGGTTTGAAATGCTGACGTGGTCTCCCTGCCGGAAGTGAGTTGTGACTCAAGCTGATGCGGACCGGCAGCGAACGACGGATTCATAGACCTAGGCAGCGAGCTCGATGCTAGAGTAGAACTGAGGCGTCTCTCGGACAGTGATGTGGAGGAGAGGTTACTGTGAATGATGGGAAGGGGGAATCCCAACTGGGAATGAAGATCGGGCGTCCCATCTCGGCTCGGTCGGACAGGTGGCGTTGCTTTGGGCGACGCGAGAAGCTGCGAATTAGAAGACGAGCCGAGTATCGCAGGGGAGTGATGAGAAACCCCAGTTGCTGGTTGGGCATGGTCACGGGATCGCTTGGGCGGGGTGTCATCGTCTTCATCTCGGCTGCCGTGCAACTTTTGTGACGACTTTCGCGGAGGGGGGCTTGGTGGTAGCGGCGAAAGCCTCTTCTTTTTCTTCTTCTGACGCTCGCCTAGATCGCGGACCGTTGAATTTGACGACGATGAGGTCAGGGATTCCCTGACGGCGGCCAAGCCATGCGGGTCGGCGCCTACACAGTCCGCTTCATTCGGTATGCTGCCGGCTCTTCTTCGGGTGACGGGCGGCCTGGTCTGTGCTGGACTAACCTGCCTCGTCTTGGGGGTGGGGAATCGCATCGGGGCAACAAGACCCGGAGATTGCGATGAGATGGATGTGGGCGTGGTGTCGCGGCTGTACGGTCCGGGACCTGGAGAGCCTGAGAACCTGGTCGAGGGGCTGCCGCTAACCTGACTACTCGTGCCAGAGAACAGCGGCGTCGGCGGAGGGAGGTCGTGGGTTGTTAGGTATGGCATATCAAAGCTAGGACCGTCCATTGTAGCCCGGGGCTGCACATCTCGATACCTGTCTAGTTCAGGGTATATGGTCACCGTCTGTGCCGAAGTCTTGGGAAGCTCGATCCGCTGGGCTACCCGAACCTCCATGGGGCTCTCCGTCAGGCCTCGGTCGAATTGCGGTCCGGAAGAGGCGTCGAGAGAGTTTTGCGAACGAATTATCGAGGACGACGACGAGCTCGCCCCGCTCGAGGCGCTTCGCGAGTTGTCCCGGGCGTTACCAGTCTCCTGGGCGAGGCCGGAGCGTTTCCGCCGGAGGACGTTGCGAGGCTGGCCGGTGCTAGGGGTAGTTAACCTGCTGGACGACGATGCTGATGATAAGTAAAAGTGAGAAGCCGATCCTCCGGAGCTAGCGCTTCCTCCCGAACCCCATGACTGCGGTTCGTGATTCAAAAGCGGCCGATCGGAGGGAGAAGGTAGTGATGGTCGTCTTTGAGTGGAGACCTGGGGGATCCGGCTTGACACCTTAGGCTGTGAGATATGCCGGGCAGTTGTGTGACGATCTTCGGCCTCCTTCCTCGGTTTTCGTCCTGATATGGAAGGAAGCACCTCCTTTGAAGGGTCCATGTAGTCTCCCACTCTCCGAAGTCTTGCGTCACCTGGTCTCCTACCCGGTTCGGTTCCAGACCTGACAGATGCCATGTTGATCTGATATCCTGCGAAGGGCCTTTGGTTTTCACGGTCATAGTCCTATCCGTGGGCTAAAAGTCCATGGTAAACCCTAGGGAATAATAATATGCAACAGGCCTAAATCAGCGGTCAGCGGAGAACAAACGGCGGCAGTGTAGACAGGAACGACCTCGTGGTGTAAGACTGGGTCTCGTTGTACAGCTATGTTGTGTTAATTAGGTGCTGACCGTGGATGTATTCCTTCGGGATGCTCCGTGCGACCTCGGTTACGGAGAGGAGACTGCGGCGAGGTGGTGGCCAAAAACCCGGCGAGGAGCCAACACGAGTCTAGGTTGTTTCAAGGTCCACTGGGTGGGAGATGGGAGGAGCAGCAGCCTGTCTAGGTCTTAACGGCAGACAGGATCCGGGTGGCGAAAGCCGCACGGCGTCATGAAGCTGTGAAAAAGAAATATAGAAAAGAGTCTCCTGGACAAGAAAGTCGAATTCAACGGGGACAACCGTGCGGAGAAGGACTGCAGGGAGTAAGGGTCTTCGTTATGGAGGGGGACGCTAGCATTCCGTGAGCGGCGTGTGTAAGCCGGCCCGTGAAGGAGGGTGGGAAGGGGGAGGGATGGTGGGTTCGACGGATGGTGGTGGTGGTGGGGGCCCGGCAGGCGTTTAAAAAGAAGTGTAAATTAACGCCGGGCGCGTACAACGTAATTATTCAGGAAGTCGACGGCCCTTTCTACCAGCGGTGCCTGTCAAGTCACAACCCTCGTGCGCAAGTCCGGTAGAAAATATTCGTGTATGTGAACGGTGGCAAAAATAGAGGTTATGGGGAAAGTAGGAGGAGGAAGAAGAAGGAGGAGGAGGAGAGAAGGAGAGCGTCGTAGGATGACGAGCAAAGGAGGCGAGGATGTCGACGAGATAAGAATAAACCAGCAGAAGAGACTGAGGTATCAACTGCGGGGCAATCAGACTGAAGGGAACATGGGAAAGAGATATAATAGCGGCCACCTTGGTCTTTGCCCTATCCGGAAGACGCGAAGCTAGGCGTCCCTCTATCATCGTGGACAAATCAGTGCTCAGGGGCGGACCACTCCTCCCAAGGAGACGGCCGCTAGCGAATGTACCTCTTCTGCTGCAGTGTGGCGTTGCGAGACTCCCAGACTCTTTCGCAGTCGGTCAGGGCGAAGCATGACCGCAAGTCAGGTGGCATGTTGGTAGCAGGGAGCAGGAATCGCAGGAGGGAGAAGAGGCTGGATTGGCAGAGACCAGATGCAGGTGGCGGTAGATCAGAGCGGAAGTCCCACCACTCGCTCGCTAACCGGGGGGTTCCAGGAAACGGGCTACGGGGGGTAAGGGTAAGGAGGGAAGGGGGGGTGTGCAACGCCAAACGAGCCGTTGAAAAATTTCGTGGGTTGAACGAGGGAGCCGAAGCGGCGGGGGAAAAAACCAACCAAAACCTGCAGGAGGAATACAATGGCTGGCTGTCCACGGCCCGCTGAGGGCGTAGGTAGAAAATGCCCTAGCAAACTGCGCCCGCCATGCTGGCAAAAAAATGGGTTTGGGGCCCTGGAAGATGCATATTGCCAACACCCTATGAGAGCGCAGAAGCTGTGCCTGGATACTTCCATTGGGCAGAGCGACCCTGGAAGCCTGAGCATCGCCTGTCCGCATTGGGAGGCCGCTTATTGCAGTGCAATTATGGAACTCTCTCTCGCTCCTGGTCCTCGTTCCCGTCCTTTCGGTATGACGCTAAGACGGGGCAATTGTTCGTTCAGCGGAAGGGAGGCAGAAGGTCTTACTCCTACTATTGGGACCCGACTATTATCTCAGTAGCGTCGCGGAGAATAATTGCTGAAGAAGTGGGCATTTGAGTCGGCGACCTTGGCACAGAGAGAGGCGAAGGGGGGGGAGGGAAAAACAAACCTGGGTTTGGTGTGGAGGGGCAAAAAAAAAACAGGTGCACGGTTCCGTACGCCTCGGGTACTTGCGGCTGTTGCCCCGACCGTTAGCAACAAAAGGAACGGGAGTCCAAGCTTTCACGGGAAGGAAGGCTGGATCCGCTGGGAGGCGCCGTTCTCCGTTCTATTGCCTGTATTCGCGAGATATTCATTTATCTCAGTAGTTCATCTTCCAACGTCTTGTTTAATCTATGCAGTTTCACCCCAATTTCAAGTACAGATGGCCGAGAGACAAGGCAGAAAGGAGATAGGGGAAACAGCGACGCGAGCTCGAAGCGACATGGCGCGAGGCGAAAGACGAACAGGTACATACAGTCCCAAGTAGGAATACTGCTTTTGCCTGCCGCCAAATTTTGACCATCGATTGGCTTTCGATGCCTCCCCTCCAACATGATCTCCTGCATGTCTTGCTTTCTTGACTTGCTGCATGTCTCACCCACACTGACGATCCTCCAAGGGTGTTCCTTGGAGCACCCAGTTAGGAGCGAGAACTAGACCCTCCCATGGCTGTCCTAAAAAGAGTTGTGTGTGTGTTTAGCGTAGAAAAAGGCCACTATAAATACGCCAGTGTTCAAAGAGGTTCGCCAGTAGCTTGAAGAGGCGTCAGTAGCTTCCATGACAAGGCAGAGTTTCCCTCGCTGATAAGCCGTCCGCCTTAAGGAGCACTGTGTATGCTGAACCAAGGACCCAATACATCGCTCAAGCCAAGCATCGCCAACAAGTGGTGCGCGCACCGAAAAGGTCCAAACCTCGCCGAGGCTCTCGTCAAGTCAGAACTCTCAACAGGGATCAAGGCTCTGAATTGTTGGTACCCGTAAAAGCGGGAAAACTGGATGCGAGTAGCTTCCGGGCGGGCGGGCAGGACCGTTGGCGCCAAAAGGTGACATCGAGAGATACAAGTGACCATCAAAGGATGGAGAATTCCTCCTCAAAGCCTCTCCACCCCTCCACCCCCCCACTCCTCCACCTTCAGATCTCAACCGGGGGTTGGCTGAGGACAGGCGTTAATGTCTCAGAATTCTTTCATTGGCCAAAAAGAAATCTTTTAGAACCAATCACAATTCTATGTCTGCTTCTCTCAGCCCCTGCTCCACAGTTCAAACTTTCAAACCCTCCCCGAACAGTCAGCAGTTTTCCTGGGGTAGACGAGTGCGTCCGGTGCGCGTCTGGGCCTCTCCCCATCAGTGTTCCCTTCTCGGTGAGGACCGGAAAGGGGAGGTGATGCGGTCCTTTAGCGACCATCCATTCTTTACGCCCTCCAGATGACTCGTCATCTTCAACTGGAGTCCGCCAGAAGCGAAAGAAAACCCTTTAAAAACTCCGCACGCCGACTCGTTCGGATGCGCGAACCGTCGTACGCGATGTTCCCCCACCTACACCCACCTACACCCACCTTTCACCGATTCACTGGAACGGTAACGGCGGGCTTCGAATCTAGAGGTGCCCCAACCTCAAAAAGCAAAAATGGCTCGCGAAAATGTGATATCCGATAGGGGATATCCCATCCGGCCACGCTCCCCGGCAAGGCAAAGCCGAAACCGCACTTGAGCAATTCCCAGCCCGCCTGTGGGGGGCCTTTGGGGGGCGTTCCCGCCTCGTCCCACTTTCTCTATATTGAGCGGCATGTTTGTTGGAACGTCAGGAGAGTATAGAACCTATGGGATCAGGCCCAAGCCCGATGTTTGCATTGGTCACGGCTTGACATGTCGCATGCAGACTCTGGCCAAGAATAGGCTTCTGCGCCTTCGTTGGCCGCCGGCGAGTTTCAACTCGATAAACTTGAAGCTCTCAAGCGGATGGGCAACTTCGCCCGTGTGTCTAGGCCATATCCAAGGGCCTGTCCCGAAGCACGTCACGGGGCGTGTCCGACGACGAAATTCCAAGGAACGGGCAATGTTTTGCCAGCATGACAAAAAGTCGTCATTCGCAGGGCAAGCGAGGCGAAAACAGCTGAAAAGCTGCATTTCGGACAGCCAGGGGTTGGCGCAGAAACAATGGTAGCCTGCCGCCGGACGTACCGGCGGCGATCGGCATTACATGCGCACGCACAGATGAGACAGGCAGCTTCGATCGCATGCGCCGTCTGCACGACCAGCATGGTTCGGGTGCCACTAAGACGCTCTGTGGCGAGTGCATTGCAGGAAAAAAAAAGAGGAGGCTCTCTTGCAGGAAGGGGAGTCCGAACGCCTGCACTCCGCCACAGGCACCTACCTGGTCTTCCGTAATCGCAGCGAATCGCAGCGAGGTGAGGCTGGTGACGTGGCAGGCAAACGCATCGGCTCCCTCACTTTTCGCCCTGTTTGATCCACGATCCTGGGAGATTGAGAATGCAGAGAATGCTGGGTCCGGGCAAAAAGAGAGAGAATGCATTTTTATCAGTCCATCGTCTATTTCCGACGAGAAGATTTTGCGCTTTGTTGATCCTGGAGGAGACCTCGACGACCACGAACAACAAACACGAACTGACTCATAGGATCCCTGCGCTTAGTCTGTGGCTTAACCCAATTGTAGCCGCCAGACGTGCCGCCATGTACAGGGGGCTGTTCAGTTGAGCAAGGGTTTTCCTGATTTCATTGGCTGGCAGGCTGCGACTGCACCGACTGGATCTGGCGCCCCCTTTAGTAACGTGATAGCAAGATGGTGTGAAGCTATCGACACCTTTTCTCCTATCTCGTTTCCCCTTTCTTCTGTCCCCGGTCCGGGAGAGGCTCTCATCCCTCAAACACGCACACCCTATAACAGGGGCCCATTGGCCAAGCCACCTTGTCATACACGCACTGTCCCTTTTTATTATCCGGGCCCGTTGGTTCGTTTGGCCTCCGACTGCTCATCCGGAGCGAAGAGTTGCTACCGTGTTGGCGCGCTATTTTTGCCACAGCCAACAACCCAACAAGCGTGCAGGACGCAGGAGGAATAGGAAGAGCCTACTTTTAGACGTCCCCATCCTCCAGAAATGCGTCCGCATCAGGCTTGCGACAGGTGCGACCCGGATGGCCGGCTTTCCAGCCACAGCCACCCTGGAGGATGTGGCCTCAGCTCAGCTCAGCCGGACAGGCTTCGGCTGCAACCGGCGATGAGTTGTCCACTCTCGCCTTGATTAACTATCCCACAGACTCACATTTGAATGGCTATTGAAGCTCCCATATTTAGCCCCCGTATACTTCGGACTGACATTCCCTTGGCGTTTGCGAGTTGACAGTCGCATGGCGTCGACACAGCGTCTTCAAACATAGGGCTTAGCAGCTCTCTGTCCGCTAGTGGCCCGGTCCTTAGCCATAATAGTCGATGACGCGAGCGTAGGGACCGTCTGAACATGAAGCAAATCCCAATTGGGCGTCACCATTGGAGGCACGGCCATCGCCAATAGCGTCGCTTCGGCCTTCTTTCAATCCATCGCCACCGGCTTCCCGCTTGGGGTTTAGTCAGGTCATATCTGGGCTGGGTCCAGGGCTCGATAGTCAGGGATCGCATTCCTGGTGGTGGTGCGTGACTCGCAAGGACGACGTCCGCAATCCGCCTATAACAACTCGACGACCCCGATCTCGAGTTTCTTTGGACGCCCTGGACATTGCGGATTTGCGGGGACCCCCGAAATGGTAGTAAGCGCTACCAGTCGGAACCCGCCGTGCCGGTACGCCCTCGTGAGCCTTCTGAAAGGAAGCTCGTCGTTCGACTACAGTGGGGTGTTCCCGGGCCGAGGAATAAGGACAAGTGTCCGCCATCCTCCTCGCGAGCTGCTGAAGGGCCTCGATAACGGGCCGCATCATCGCGAGACGGCGAGCCTACCTAGTCACGCGATCCAGCCCCTTGGGTCTCTCCGAATGTGGCCTCGCTGGGGTAAGCTGGTGTTCTTCTCCTTTCTCCTTATCCATGCCTTCTTAGGCCATGTCGGCCAGTGGTCTTCCCGTCTTGGCTTTCTTGATTTTCTAGCCCTGTGAGGATTGGCCCCTTCGGT
>Ga0164242_10008919_pt1 | contig 10856 bp, 7 predicted proteins | sample OricomgcompostMG_FD_108783 | JGI IMG/M metagenome (GOLD analysis project Ga0164242, IMG submission 108783) | Miracle-Growth compost microbial communities from Emeryville, California, USA - Original compost - Miracle growth compost (MG) ... | reverse complement strand
TCGGCATCAGCCCGAAGCTTCGCCGCCTTGATCCGCCGTTCCACCGCCTCGAGCTCGACCAGGTGGGACAGCAGGCCGGCGTCGTCCAGAGCGTCCACCTCGACGCTCAGCAGCCCGGCGAGCCCGTCCCCTCCCATACGAGACAGTCTACTAGAACATACGGTCGAATACTAGGACAATCCATGCCAGAAAACCCGACCAAACCGTGCCAAAGAACCGAAGCGAAACCGCGAGCCGGCAGCGCAGCGAAACCCAAGGAGAAACTGCCTCCGTCGCCGCGCTCTTCGTCTTCCGACCCAACCCCACCGACCACGAGGTGAAACGAAACCCGGCGATCCGGCGCTATCCGAGCACGGAGCACGAAAACGGGCGGGGGACGACTCAGTGATGCGATGGTCGCGAGCGGCGCTGCTCGGCGCAGCGATGGTGCTGACAAGCACGATCGCACTACCCAGCCTGGCTGCGAGTCCGACACCGCCCGCACCCACGAACGTCCGGGTGTCGATGCCGACGCAGGCGGCGATCCGCATCCACGCCGATGTCTGTGCCGGTTGCGCGCAGCGCGTCGCCTTCACGTGGGGTGCGCACGCGACCTACCCGACCTCCTATGCGAAGGCCGCGCACCACGCGTTCACCGAGATCAACATCGCGCGCCACGGTCATCCGGACCGCACGACCTACTGGCTCAGCGTCTTCGCGAGCTCGGACAACAAATACAGCCAGGCTGTCCACGAGAAGATCTACGTTCCCGAGTACGTCGACGGGATCCTGCCCTCGGCCGTGGGGCCGTACCTGCCGACCAAGACCTCGTTCGGCATCGGCATCGCGCCGGTCGTCAACTCACGCGAACTAGCCGGAATCTCCGTCTATTTCGCCGACGTGACGTCCGGCCCGTCCGCCACCCTGGAGGATCCGTCGACGTCCGCCGCGCCACCAGCGGGGCTCAAGCCCTACGCGACGTTCTCGAAGGTCCCGTCCGGCCGGATCGTCTTCCGCCACCTCACCCCGCGGCACACCTACGAGTACCGCATCTACGGCCGCGACCGCTTCGGCAACTACCGCAGCAATCCAGGACAGCTGTACGGCCTGGTGGTGCACGGCAGCTACGTCACGGGCGCGGGGCTCGGCGTCCGCCGGAGCACGAACGTGTTGACCACGCACCTGGTCGCACAGCCCGACGGCACCGTGCACCTGATCAGCACCACGACGGACGCGAACGGTGGGCGAGCGGTGCTCACCTACCGCACTCACCGCTCGGGCGGTTCCTGGAAGACGTCGGCCACCGTTCGGCCCAGCACGCTGCAGAGTGTGTACGCGACGGCCACCAGTCTGGACGGCCGGCACGTCTACGGCATCCGATGCCCACGACGCGCCTGTGCCCGCATCTGGTTCCAGGCCGACGCCGACGACTTCGGCACACTGACCGTCACCAAGATCGACAAGGCCGGCTTCGGGGTGAACGATCCGGTGCTCGTCTCCGTGCCGGGCGGCGTGATGGTCAGCGGTTACGACACGTCGGGCATCGCCGTGCTGAGCGGACGTCCCCGCGGCACCGCCACCGTCTCGGCGGCGCTGCCCGACAGCGCGCAATACCGGACGTCCCAACTCACCCGGGACCCGCTCACCGGCACCGTCTACCTGATCGGCCGCAAGCTCTACCAGGGCGCGCTGACCGTCCGGGTGTGGGCGCTGCCCGCCGGCGGCAGCTGGACCGAACTCGGTGACCTGCCCGTCGACAGCCGGTTCACCGAGCCGAGCGACGATCCGGACCAGAAGAACTTCGCGCTGACAGCCGCGGCCGGCGGCGGCGAGCTTCACGTCGGGGTGCGGGTGACCACCGGGCTCGGCGCACCGAGTTACGACTACACGACGCAGCTGTTCGTGTTCACCCGGTCGGTGTCGGGGCAATGGGCGGTGCCCGCTCAGCTCGCCGACGCGAACGCGGGCGGCAGGTTCGCCCTTGCCAGCAGCCCGACGGGTGCCGTCGTAGCGGCGTACACCGAGGACGACCAGAGCTGTCTGGCCTGCGGCGGCATCACGACGCAGAGCTATGCGAACGGCACGTGGAGCTCCCCGACGATGCGGACGGACTGGTCGAACGACACGCTGTTCGCGCTGGCCGTCGACGCCGACGGCACACCGGTCATCGGCTACACCCGATGAACCGGGGCATGCCGATGAACCGGCGTCACGCCCGCGTCGCTGCCGCGACCGCCGCCGCGCTGATTCTCGGCGGCGCGCTCTCGGCCTCGGTCGCCGGCGCGTCGTCCCCTGCGCAGCGGACGGCGCCGTCCGACTACTACGCGTACGTCGACGGCACCGTGCGGCACCTTGCCGGCATGAGCACGGGCGTGAACCGTCCGATCACCGCGTTCGTCCAGCCCGACGGAACCGTCCACGCCGCGCGGGGGTCGAGCTGGAAAGCCGATCCGGGTTCGATCTCCTACTGGTCCGAGGCCGGCACGGGCAGGTGGCGGAAGACCGTCTTCGGGCCCCGGAGGTTCGGCCGCGACACCTACGACGTCGGCACGCAGCGCACGCGCGACGGACGCACGGTGGTGACCGTGATCCGAGCCTGCCGCACCACCTACGTCGTGACCGCGGGCGCGGAGCACTTCGGCGCGCCGATCGTCCACACGCTGTTCCCGACCAAGCATTCCGGTCCGTGCTCCGCCGCCACGAACAAGCCGCAGAACACGAAGTTCGTCGTGCTGCCCAAACTGCAGACGGTGGTCGCCGAATCCGTCGGGCGCGTGCGTGCCACCACCGTCGGGTTCCACGGCTACGCCACTCCGTTCGAGTACCTGCCGGGCAGCAAGGGCGTCGTGGTGAAGGGGATGAGCACGAACGCCAACTCCGGAACGGTGTTCCTCGTCGGACAGGTGCACGGCACCGACTCCTTCGAACTGTGGACCTTGCAGCCCGGCACCGGCTGGACGGGGCCCGAATCGGTGCCGCTGGGATCGGGCAGCGAGTACGCCTTCGCCTCGATGGCCAGCGCATGGGGCCGACTCGTCGTCGGGTTCCACAACCCGCTCGACGGCACCGTCTCGGTCGCGACGCGCGACCGGCACGGCACGTGGACGGCCGCACAGCAGCTACCCGGGAGCCCGACCGGCGCCTCGTTCCTGCGGCTGGCCCCCGACGCGCCGAGGAACGCCATCGTGGCCGCGTACTCCGTCGAGGGACGCACCGCGGACGGCGGGTACGTCGGCGGCATCGCGCTGCAGCGGTTCAACGCCGGAACGTGGTCTGCGCCGAGCTATCTCACGTCGACGTTCGGCGACCGGCTGCACGCGCTGGCGCTCACGCCGGACGGCTCGCCGGTGTTGGTGTTCGAGCGCAGCTGAGCCCAGCGCTCAGCGCTGGACGGGCTTGATGCCGGCGAGATGGCGTTTGGCGAGCTCGGGGTAGTAGGTGGGGTTGAGCTTCACCCACATCTCGGCGGGCGTGCCCTCGAGCGGTCGCTTGACCTGTGCCGGAACGCCGGCGACGAGCATGCCGGGCGGGATCTGCTGGCCCGGCTGGACGAGCGACATCGCCGCGATCAGCGACCGCGACCCGATCCGGGCACCGTCGAGCACGACCGAGCCGTTGCCGACCAGTGCCTCCTCCTCGACGACCGCGCCGTGCACGACGCAGCGGTGCGCGATCGTGGCGCCCCGGCCGATCTCGGTGGTGACGGTCGGTGTCGTGTGCACGACCGACCCGTCCTGGACGTTCGCGTTGGCCCGCACCACGATCGGCCCGTCGTCGCCGCGTAGCACGGCGCCGTACCAGATCGACGCCCCGGACTCGATCGTCACGTCCCCGATCACCGTCGCCGTCGGCGCGACGAACGCGTCGTCGGCGATGGTCGGGCGGACGCCCTCGTACTCGTAGATGAACACGCCGGAGGCTCCTCGGGTCGTCGGTGGAATGTCGCGCGCGGGCGATCACTAGCATTTCCTACGTCCCACCTGCGCGCAGCCGCGCCCATCCCGAGGAGTTCGCGTGTCCACCAGCACCGTGCCGTCCGTGCCCACCCAGCCCATCCGGGTCGTGGCCGGCACGACGACGCTGGACGCGCTGCGCGAGGCCGGGGTCGACGTCAACGGGCCGTCCGGCGCGGTCGTCGTGCGCGATGCCGAGGGCGTTCTGCACGACCTCGAGTGGGTGCCGGAGTCCGACACCGACGTCGTCGTCGTCACCGCGGCGGATCCGGAGGGTCTCGCCGTGCTGCGCCACTCGACCGCGCACGTGATGGCCCAGGCCGTCCAGGAGCTGTTCCCGGGCACCCTGCTCGGCATCGGCCCGCCGATCGAGGACGGCTTCTACTACGACTTCCTGCCCGCGCGCCCGTTCACGCCCGAAGACCTCGAGGCGATCGAGAAGAAGATGGGCGAGATCATCAAGGCCGGTCAGCATTTCCACCGCCGCCCGATCTCCGACGACGACGCCCGTGCCGAGCTGGCGGGGGAGAAGTTCAAGCTCGAGCTGATCGGGCTGAAGTCGACCGCCTCCGGCGACGAGTCGACCGAGGTCGGTGCCGGCGGGCTGACCATGTACGACAACCTCAACGCCAAGACCGGCGAACGGGTGTGGACGGACCTGTGCCGCGGCCCGCACCTGCCGACGACCCGGCGCATCCCCGCGTTCAAGCTGATGCGCAGCGCGGCTGCGTATTGGCGCGGCAGCGAGAAGAACCCGCAGCTGCAGCGCATCTACGGCACCGCCTGGGCGTCCCGCGACGATCTCAAGGCCTACCTGTACCGGCTGGAAGAGGCCGCGAAGCGCGACCACCGCAAGCTCGGTGCCGAACTCGATCTGTTCAGCTTCCCCGACGAGATCGGTTCGGGGCTGGTCGTGTTCCACCCGAAGGGTGGCGTGATCAAGCGCGAGATGGAGGACTACGTCCGCCGGCGCCACATCGACGAGGGCTTCGACTACGTCGGCACGCCGCACATCTCGAAGGACGGCCTGTTCCACACCTCGGGCCACCTCCCGTACTACGCCGACACGATGTTCCCGCCGCTCGAGGTCGACGGCGCTGAGTACCGGCTCAAGGCGATGAACTGCCCGATGCACAACCTGATCTACCGCTCGCGGGGACGGTCGTATCGCGACCTGCCGCTGCGGCTGTTCGAGTTCGGGCACGTCTACCGGTACGAGATGTCCGGCGTCGTCCACGGCCTCACCCGGGTGCGCGGGTTCGCCCAGGACGACTCGCACAGTTACGTGACTCCCGAGCAGGCGCCCGCCGAGATCCGCCATCTGCTGGACTTCATCCTCGGCCTGCTGCGCGACTTCGGCCTCGAGGACTACTACCTCGAGCTGTCGACCCGCGACGACTCGAAGCCGGACAAGTTCATCGGCTCGGACGAGGACTGGGAGAAGGCGACCGAGGTCCTGCGCGAGGTCTGCCTCGAGACCGGGCTCGAGCTGGTGCCTGACCCCGGCGGCGCCGCGTACTACGGCCCGAAGGTGTCCGTCCAGGCCCGCGACGCGATCGGGCGCACCTGGCAGATGTCGACGATCCAGTACGACTTCAACCAGCCGAAGCGCTTCGAGCTCGAGTACCAGGCCGCCGACGGCACCCGGCAGCAGCCGGTCATGATCCACTCTGCGAAGTTCGGGTCGATCGAGCGGTTCATCGGCGTGCTGACGGAGCACTACGCGGGTGCGTTCCCGGCGTGGCTCTCGCCGGTGCAGGCGATCTGCATCCCGGTCACCGACGACCAGGTCGAATACCTCGAGCAGGTTGCCGCGACCATGCGTACAGCCGGGCTGCGCATCGAGGTCGACACGTCCGACGACCGCATGCAGAAGAAGATCCGCACGGCGCAGAAGGCCAAGGTGCCGTTCATGATCATCGCCGGCGCGACCGACGCCGAGGCCGGTGCGGTGTCGTTCCGGTACCGGGACGGGTCGCAGCGCAATGGCATCCCCGTGCAGCAGGCGCTCACCGAGATCCTGGACGTCGTCGGTCAGCGGGTGAACATCTCGCCGGACGCCGCGTACTTCGCCTGATGTCCGACGAGCAGCCGGTGATCGAGCCGGCCGAGCGGTTCGCCGGTGAGGCGGACGGCTTCGGCCGGCTCTGGACGCCGCACCGGATGGTCTACATCAAGGGCGAGAACAAGCCCGCGCACGGCGACGAGGGTGACGACTGCCCGTTCTGTGCTGCGCCGAAGCGCCCGGACGAGGACGCCCTGATCGTCGCGCGCGGCAAGCTCGTGTACGCGGTGCTCAACCTGTACCCGTACAACTCCGGGCACCTGATGGTGGTCCCGTACCGGCACCTGGCCGACTACAGCGACCTCACCGCCGACGAGACGGCCGAGTTCAGCGCGTTCACGCAGCGGGGGATGCGGGTGGTCCGTGCGGTGATGGCGCCGCACGGCTTCAACATCGGGATGAACCAGGGTTCGGTCGCGGGCGCCGGCATCGCCGCACACCTGCACCAGCACCTCGTCCCGCGCTGGGGCGGCGACACCAACTTCATGCCGGTCGTCGCGCACACCCGGGTGCTGCCGCAGCTGCTCTCCGACGCGCGCGCCGCGCTGGCCGAGGGCTGGACGGCCGGGTAGCGGTGGCGCTGCACCTGCGCGGGGTCTTCCTGCCGGACGAGACCGAGACCGACGCCTGGATCGTCGGCGGGCTGCTGACGTTCGCCCGTCCGCCCGGCGAGCACGAGACGATCGCCGACCGCGGCTGGGTCCTGCCCGGCCTGGTCGACGCGCACTGCCACATCGGGCTCGCGCCGAGCGGGCACGTCCCCGACCCGGAGGGCCAGGAGCGGCAGGCCCTGCTCGACCGCGACGCCGGCGCGCTGTTGCTGCGCGACGCCGGCTCGCCTGTCGACAACACGTTCGTCCAGTCCCGGGAGGACCTGCCGCGGCTGATCCGCGCCGGCCGGCACATCGCCCGTCCCAAGCGCTACATCCGCGACCTCGGCGTCGAGGTCGAGCCGGACCGGCTGGTGGACGAGGTCACCCGGCAGGCCGCGCGCGGTGACGGGTGGGTCAAGCTCGCCGCCGACTGGATCGACCGCTCGATCGGCGACCTCGCCCCGGTGTGGCCGGACGACGTCCTCGCCGAGGCGGTCGCGAAGGCGCACTCGCTCGGCGCGCGGGTCGCGGCCCACGTGTTCGGCGAGGACGCGCTGCCCGGGCTGATCGCGGCCGGCATCGACTCGATCGAGCACGGGACGGGGCTGACCGATGACCTGATCGACGCCGCGGCGCGGTCGGGGGCCGCGGTGGTCCCGACCCTGGTCAACATCGACAACTTCCCGTCGATCGCGCTCGGCGGCGCGCAGAAGTTCCCGAAGTACGCGGCGCACATGCGCGCGCTCTATGCGACGTCGCGGGAACGCATCCGTTCGGCCTGGGAGGCGGGCGTGCCGGTCTACACCGGGACGGACGCGGGCGGGTCGCTGCCGCACGGGCTCGTCCGTGACGAGATCCGCGCGCTGACCGGCGCCGGCATCCCGCTGCGCGAGGTGATCGCGCTGGCGTCCTGGAAGGCGCGTGCCTGGCTCGGACTGCCCGGGCTCGAGGAGGGCGCGCCGGCCGACCTGATCGTCTACGACACCGACCCACGGGTCGACTCGTCGGCGGTCTACCTGCCGCGGCGCACCGTCCTGCGCGGCCGCGTGATCGCCTGACGATCACGTCGCGGGCGCGACCGTGGGCAACGTCTCGCCGCGATCGCTGTAGTCCGGCCGACTTCCGGTCGATAATTGAAAATGAAAGTTCCAGCCGCCGACCGAGGACTCGATGTCTACGCCCGCCGCCGCCCCCGTCAGCCCCGCGCTCGACGGAGGTGACAGCGCACGCCGCTCGCCGGCGCTGCGCGGCTGGCTCGTCGCCGTCGCCGTCTACTTCTTCGCGGTCTTCCACCGCAGCTCGCTCGGGGTCGCCGGACTGATCGCCGAGCACCGGTTCGGCATCAGCCCCGGCCAGCTCAGCGTGTTCGTGCTGCTGCAGATCGGCGTCTACGCCGCGATGCAGGTGCCCACCGGTGTGCTGGTCGACCGCCTGGGCCCGCGGCGCATGCTCGTGGTCGCCGCCGCGCTGATGGGCATCGGCCAGCTGCTGTTCGCGATCGTGCCGTCCTACGGAGCCGCGCTGCTCGCCCGCGCCCTGCTCGGCTGCGGCGACGCGATGACGTTCGTGAGCGTCCTGCGCTTCACCGCGATGCACTTCAGCCCGCGCCGCTACCCGGTGCTGGTCGCCGCGACCAGCGTGGTGGGCACGGTCGGCAACCTGCTCGCCACCCTGCCGCTCGCCGTGCTGCTGCGGACGGTCGGCTGGGACCCGAGCTACGCCTCGGCGGCCACCTGCTCGCTGATCGCCGGCGCGGTCGTCTGGTTCGCACTGGACGACCGGTTCACCGCCCGCCCGCGCCCGCGTGGCCGCGAGGCGATCACCTCGGGCGTCGTCGGCGTCGCGAGCCGCGTGCGCGACGCGTGGTCGCTGCCCGGTACCCGGCTCGGCTTCTGGCTGCACTTCGCGTCGATGTCGACAGCCACTTCGCTCGGCGTGCTCTGGGGTGATCCGTACCTCGAGAAGACGCTCGGCCTGAGCAGCTCGGGGGCCGGCCTGGTGCTGATGGCCGGTGTCCTGCTCTCGGCGATCGTCAGCCCGCTGTTCGGTGCGCTGATCGCGAAGCGGCCGGCGACCCGGGTTCCCGTCGCGGTCGCGCAGTGCGGCATCACGATCGCCGGGTGGACGCTGCTGATCGCGGCCTTCGGCGACCAGCCGCCGGCAGCGTTCGCGATCCCGCTGTTCGTCTTCACCACCCTGGGCGGACCGGCGTCGATGGCCGCGTTCGCGCTCGCCCGCGACTACAACCGGGCCTCCTCGCTCGGCACGGCATCCGGCGTCGTCAACGTCGGCGGCTTCCTCGCGACCGTCGTGATCTCGGTCGGCATCGGTGCGGTGCTGGACGCGCTGGGCGGCACCGACGCGCACACCCTGCGCCTCGCGATGCTCGTGGCGGTCGCCGTGCAGCTGTACGGCACGGTGCGGATGGTCGTCTGGTACCGCCGGGTGCGAGCGTCCGTCCGCCGCCAGCAGGAGTCCGGTGACGCGGTGCCCGTCCCGGTGCTGCGGCAGTTCTGGTGGGACCTGCCGGGCAGCACGCTCGCGACGCTTCCGAAGATCGTCATCGATGACGCGCAGAGCGGGAATTCCCTGTCACGCAAGGGCATTCTCGACATCCGGGCGTCCTCTGAACCTCCAGTCGAGGTCTCGACATTGCCTCTTGTGGACGTCGCGCGGACACGATAGAAATTCCTCACGCCGAACCGCAGACCTGCCTCTGGCAGAGACGGGGAGCGGCGGGTACGAGCCGGAACCGATCCGGTGTGCGGGAGTCGCGGGCACGTCCTTCGGGGCGGGTGCGCGGCGAACGGGCACAGCCGCGGGTGACGACGCGGTGGCCGGGGAAAGCGCGTGCCAGGTCTGGGACGTCACCTTGGCTCGGACCGACGTGGGCCTCCTCGAACTCATACTTCGAGGAGGCCCACACCTTTTCTAGCAAGGTCTTCCCTTCGATCGGCGCAGGCTCGCCGTTCTGGAGACGCCGCTCACGCGGGGCGGCGGGCACCCTCAGCCGAGACCTCCCGCGGCGATGACGTCGCGGTACCACGCCGCGGAGTCCTTGGGCAGCCGGCGCAGGCCGTCCTCGAAGTCGACGTGCACGATGCCGAAGCGCTTCGAGTACCCCCACGCCCATTCGAAGTTGTCGATCAGCGACCACAGGAAGTAGCCGCGGACGTCCACGCCCTGCTCGATCGCATCGTGGACCGCGCCGATGTGGCCGTTCAGGTAACCGATCCGGTCCGCGTCGTGCACCGCGCCGTCGACCACCTCGTCGTCGAACGCCGCACCGTTCTCGGTGATCATCAGCGGCAGGTCGGGGTAGTCGCGGTGCACGCGCAGCAGCAGCTCGGTGAAGCTCGGCGCCTCGATGCGCCACTGCATCGCGGTGTACGGCCCCTCCTGCGGCATGGCGAACACCCGGTCGGTGCCGGGGAACGCGCTCGGGCCGGTGGTGCTCGCCGGGTCGTTCACCCAGCGCCGGCTCTGCTGCGCGCGCAGCTCGGGCGTCGCGGCGGCGACGAGCATGGGGGAGTAGTAGTTGATGCCCAGGACGTCCGGCCGCTGATGGGTCAGCTGCTCGTCGCCGGGCCGGATGAACGACCAGTCGGTGAGGTGGCGCAGGTCGTCGAGGACGTCCTGGGGATACCGGCCGTCGAGCACCGGGCCGAGGAACATCCGGTTCGCGACGCCGTCGGCATGGCGCACCGCGTCCGCGTCGTCGGGCGTGGCCGGGCGGATCTGCGCGAGGTTGAGCGTCAGCGACACCTGGCCGGTCGACGGCAGCGCCGAGCGCAGTGCCGCAGTGCCGAGCCCGTGCGCCAGGTTGAGGTGGTGCACCGCGGCCAGCGCGGACGCGTTGTCGGTGATGCCGGGCGCGTGCACGCCGGCCGAGTAGCCGAGGTAGGCGGAGCAGTACGGCTCGTTCAGCGTGGCGAACGTCGTAACGCGGTCACCGAGCCGCTCGGCGACGACGGCGGCGTACTCGGCGAAGCGCTCCGCGGTCGCCCGGTTCGTCCAGCCGCCGGCGTCCTGCAGCTGCTGGGGAAGATCCCAGTGATACAGCGTCACGAACGGTTCGATGCCCGCGCCGAGCAGCGTGTCGGTGAGACGCGAGTAGAAGTCCAGCCCAGCTGTATTGACTGCACCGGACCCGGTCGGGACGATCCGGGGCCACGCGACAGAGAAGCGGTACGCGGGCACCCCCAGGTCGGCCATGATCGCGACGTCCTCGGCGAACCGGTGGTAGTGGTCGCACGCGACGTCGCC
>Ga0164242_10008918_pt1 | contig 10856 bp, 14 predicted proteins | sample OricomgcompostMG_FD_108783 | JGI IMG/M metagenome (GOLD analysis project Ga0164242, IMG submission 108783) | Miracle-Growth compost microbial communities from Emeryville, California, USA - Original compost - Miracle growth compost (MG) ... | reverse complement strand
CCCCATTGATCAACCGCAAAAACGAAAGTACCGTCAGGTCAAACGAGGCCAATGACGGTACTTTTTTCGAACTAATGCGCTGAAATATAAGCGTTTTCGAAGCCATCGGCCTCCAAAAACCGCGTGACGGTACTTTTCCGCAAGGAGGCCCGAAATGTTGACCGATGCAGCACTCAAGTGTCTGAAACCAAAAGCCAAAATGTACAAGGTATCTGATCGTGACGGCATGTATGTGCGCGTCGCACCGTCGGGCGCCATCTCGTTCAGGCTCGACTATCGGCTGAACGGCAGGCGGGAGACTGTCTATCTCGGTAGGTATGCCCGAGACGGGATATCGCTCGCCAGGGCGCGAGAGCTATGCATTGATGCGCGCCGCGCGATTGCCGAGGGGCGGTCTCCCGCCATCGAGAAGCAGCGGGAGAAGCGCCGGATCAAGGAAGCAAAGAGCTTCGGCCAGTTCGGCGAGAAATGGCTGACCAATGCGACCATGGCCGACAGCACCCGCGCGATGCGCCGCTCCATCTTCGAGCGCGAACTCATGCCCGTCTGGCGGAATCGTCTCCTGACAGAGATCACACCGGATGATCTGCGCGCCCATTGCGGCAAGATCGTCGAGCGGGGTGCGCCTGCGACCGCCATCCATGTGCGGGATATTCTGAAGCAGATCTACGGTTTCGCCATTCTGCACGGCGAGAAGGTCGCCAATCCGGCCGATGACGTCGGTCCGGCCTCGATCGCCACCTTTACCCCGAAGGACCGCGCGCTTTCACCCGCCGAGATCCGCATCATGTTCAAACAGCTCGAGCACGTCGCAACGTTGCCGACGATCCGCCTCGGCATGAAGCTCTACCTCCTCACCATGGTCCGGAAGAGCGAACTGCAGGATGCGGTGTGGGACGAGATCGATTTCGACAATGCTGTCTGGACAATCCCGAAGGAGCGCATGAAGCGATCAAAGCCGCACAACGTCTACCTGTGCCGGCAGACGTTGGACATCATGATTGCGCTCAAGACCTGCTCAGGCAACTCCCGATATCTGTTGCCGTCCCGGTACGACGCGGACGCGCCGATGTCGCGGGCGACCTTCAATCGGGTCACCTATGCCGTCGTCGAACAGGCCAAGAAGGAGGGGCTGCCGCTGGAGCCTTTCACGGTCCATGATCTGCGGCGGACGGGCTCGACGCTGCTAAATGAGCTGGGCTTTAACAGCGACTGGATCGAAAAGTGCCTGGCGCACGAGGACGGGCGCTCATCGCGCGGCGTTTACAACAAGGCCGAGTATGAGGTGCAGCGCCGGCATATGATGCAGCAGTGGGCGGATACCGTGGATGCCTGGATCGACGGTCGGAAGCACGCCCCAACGCTTCTGCCGACAGCTATGCCTGTGATGGAGCTTGATCCCGCCCTTTGACCGGTCGGGTCTTGCGCTTGGTGACGTCGGGGTGCTGTGCTCGACGGATCGGGGCAGTCCGCCGCGCCGTCAGCCAGGCCTCGACCTCGGCGAGGTCCCAAACAATACACCGTGGCGAGAGCGCGAACCGACGCGGAAATTCACCACGCTGCTCCATTTCATAAATCGTGCTGTCAGCCATCGGCACCATCTCGCGCAATTGGTGGCGCCGGATTGTTCGCCTGATTTGGGGAGCTTCGGTCTTCGGCATTCTCAATCTCCTTCGTTGCTGAGGCGATTGAGAACAATAGATGTCGGTACTGGAAGCCCCCTCGAACTGCCCTGCGGCATTTTCGTGCTGTAGCGTACACATCGGCGGGTGTCTGTTGGCAGCTAGGTGCAGCATAGGGGCGAGTAGAGGCTGATGAACGAGCCGGAAGTGCGATATTCGCGACAAGGCAGAGGCCTGCGCAAGACACGACTCCCTCCAAAATCCGGTTCCAATAGAAGTGTCGGTTCGTTTATCCAGCCCATGAAGCTCTCCAAGCCCGCCCGCAGGCTTGAGCCAATATTGGTATCCGAAACCTTGCTTGGGCGGGAGGGGTTACAGCGCAGGCGCCTTGCTGTCGTCCTTTAGCGCAGCGAGTGATTCAACGTTTTGATTTCGAGGTCTGGACAAAGAGTTCGTCTTCGTGTTCCAGGTACGGCCTCAGCACCTCTTCGATCCATTTCATGAATGCACGCACTCGGCGCGACAGATTGCTCCGATGTGCTACGATGAGGGACACAGGGAGCGCCCGGCGACGAAAATCGGGCATGATCTCCACAAGCGCTCCGCTCTTGAAGTATTGGCCAATCCCAATAAGCGGCGCTTGAATCAGGCCAAGGCCGGCGAGGGCAGCGGCATCGTAGGTTTGCGCGCTGTTGACGTGCAGCGCACCTGGCAACTGAAGCGTCGCGTAGCTGTCGCCGTCCGGATATTCCCATCCATGAGGTCGTGCGCCCAGCATCGTCGAAAAATGAACTGTTCGATGTTGCTGACGCTGGAGATCTTCCAGCGACTGAGGGACGCCATAGCGCGCCAGATAAGCGGGACTCGCAGCATTGACCATGCGCAACATGCCCAGGCGGCGGGCAACCAGCGTTTCGTCCCTGATGGGTCCAAGCCGCAAGACACAGTCGAATCCCTCTTGGACCAGATCGACTTGTCGATCCGTACTCGACATTTCCAGATCCAGCTCGGGGTGAGCCGCCATGAAGTCAGGCAAGGCCGGCACGATCGTTGTACGCGCCACCTCCGTCGGAAGATCGACCCTTAGACGCCCACGAAGTGCGACGCGGTCGCCTGCGAACATCGAGTGCAAGTCATCGACTTCAGCAAGCAGATCCCGGGCACGGGAATGAAATGCGCGCCCGTCCTCCGTCAACTGCACGCTGCGTGTTGTCCGGTGCAGAAGCCTGACACCGACGTCGCCTTCCAGCTTTCGGACGGCCGTGGAGGCCCGCCCTTTTTGGATGCCCAGGCTATCGGCCGCGCGGGTGAAGCTCCCCATTTCGGCGACCGTCACGAATATGAGGATGGGCTCGAGGTTTTGCATTTTCACGCCTTAGACATTGTTCCTCACGAGAAGAACAGTGCGTTCGATTTGACGTAGTTTATCGCATCTGAGAGGCACAGTAAGCTTCGGAAATTGGGAGGATCCCCGCCGGAGAATGACAGTGTCCGAAACTACGAAACCGCATCGGGTGCCTATAGCTGTGACCTCGCCTCGCGCCCTGCGGGCCGGCCAGATCATGAGCGCGTTTGTCCTTATCGCTCTGGTGGCCGACGGCATTATTCAGCTTTTCGCGCCGGCGCAGATCGCGAGCATGTTGCAGGAAACCGGTTTCGCTATGGATCTGACCAAAGTTGTCGGTCCGATCATAATCGTCTCCGCCATCCTCTACGCCATCCCGATTACCGCCGTCCTCGGCGCGATCCTGATGACAGGTTTTTTGGGAGGCGCGATCTGCGCCCATGTCCGCATCGGTGAGCTGGGGTCTCCGCCGGAAATCATTTCGCTGCTTCTGGGCGCGATGGCGTGGGGCGGCCTCTATCTCCGCGATCCCCGTATCCGGGCCATTCTACCGCTCGTCCATTGAACCAACGGGGCAATGCTCGGTCCCTCAACATCAGGAGAAAACGCATGTTTTTAGTAATGGGAATTACGGGAAACGTTGGCGGCGCGACGGCAAGGCATTTGCTGGCGCAAGGCAAGAAGGTTTGCGCGCTGGTCCGCGACCGTGCGAAGGCGGTTAACTGGGCGAACCAGGGCGTGGCACTGGTTGACGGCGACTGGAATGATTCGGCAGCCATCGAGCGAGCGCTGAAAGACGTCGAAGGCGCGTTTGTCATGTTGCCTCCTGTCTGGGCACCGTCGCCGGATTACAGAGAGGCAAAGGATGTGATCGCACATTATGTCGAGGCACTCACCAAGGCACCGCCGCCACGAGTGGTTGCGCTTTCGTCGATGGGCGCGAACAGAACCGGCGGGCACGGGGTGATCACCGCCTTGTCACTTCTAGAACAAGGCTTGCGCGACCTGCCAACGCCGATCGCATTTGGGCGCGCTGGCGGGTTCTTCGAAAATTTTCTTTTCGGCTTGCAGGCCGCCCGGGGCGGAACGCTGCCGGTCTTCTACAATCCGACAAACCGGAAATCGACCATGGTCGCGACGAACGACACCGGCGCGGAGTTCGCAAGCCTTTTGACCGGGCCAGTGTGGTCAGGGCAGCGCATCGTCGAGATTGGTTCGATGGTCAGCGCGGATGAAGTCGCGGAGCAATTGGGCCACGTCTTGAATCTCGACGTGAAAGCCTTTGCAATCCCACGTGCAGGGTGGGCGGAAGCGCTCGAACAATTCGGCATCCCGAAGGGCCACAGCGGTCCTGCCGAAGAAATGTATGAGGCCGTGAATGCGGGATGGATGGACCTCGGCGTCGAGGGGACGGAGCACGTAGCGGGGACGACGTCCGCACGCGATGTGTTCGCGGCGGCCCAGAGGCCATGACGGCGTGACCCGCGATGCGAAACAGAGGCCGCGTTCAACTCCGGCGACGAAAGCGCTTCTCCGATCCTACGACCTCGTATTGGATGATCTCGTTTTGCGATGTCGTGCTCGCGGCTGATCTCGCTTCAAATGCGAGAAGATTGACTCGACGTCCATCGCCGCCCCTCCAGCTAGGCCGGCCCCACGCACTCCATAACCACCTGGCGAAGCCAGCGATGGCCCGGATCGGCGTCGAGGCGTGGATGCCACATCATGCTGATCGTCAGCTCGGGCGTCGGCACGGGTATGTCTAAGCACACGACACCCCGCGCTTCTACCCCCTCATGCCGAACACACGAGCGCGGCACCAGTGCGACCAATTCGGATCGTCGCGTGATGGCAAGCGCATCCAAAAAGCCTGGCACCACCGCAATGACGCGGCGCCGCAAGCCGAGGTTGTGCAGAGCTTCGTCCACCGGCCCCTCCCAAGCGCCCCGACGCGAGGCAACGACATGCCCGCAGGCTGCGTAGCGCTCCGGCGTGATGGGACCGACGAGCAGCGGATGGTTCTTGCGCGCCGCGCCGACGAAGCGGTCTCGGAAGAGAAGCTGGCTGCGCATCTCCGGAGCGGAAGCGCCCGTCGTCCCGATCTCCAGGTCGATTGATCCATCCCGCAACGGCGCAACTACCTTGTCGGGCTTGGGAGCGAAACGCAGCCGGACAAGCGGCGCCGCTTCGACGACGGCTTTGACGATAGCGGACGCGAAGAGCGCCACGAACCCCTCGTTCGCGCGGATCGTGAATGTTCGGTCCAGTGACGCGGGCTCAATATACTTTGGCGCCGGCGCCAACACTGATCGTGTATCCTGCAAGGCGCGCTGGGCCCGCTCGGCCAGCCGTTCGGCGTAAGGCGTCGGCACGAGGGATCGTCCGGCCTGCACCAGAAGCGGATCGCCCGTCACGGACCGGAGACGGGCCAGCGTCCGGCTCATGGCGGATACGCTGACACCCATCCGCCTGGCGGCGGAGGTGACGCTACGCTCGGCAAGTAGCACGTCGAGCGCCGCCAGCAGGTTGAGATCGATGGCAGCCATGACCGGCAGCATAGCCGTTCGATCGGAGCAACCATAGCGTTTCGTGCAATCATTGTTTGCATCCCATGCGTCTGGCGCCTTCCATGCCTTCTCCCACATGATGGAGAGGCACCTTGAAGGATCGACATCATGGCAAATACTTCGCACCAGCAAACGCAAACCATCGTGCTCGTCGGAGCGTCGCGCGGCCTTGGGCTGGCGATGGCGGGCGAGCTCGTAAAGAAGGGTTGGCACGTCATCGGCACGGTACGCGAGAACGGCCGAACCGGGCTGCACGATCTCGCCGACGCGCACCCAACCCTTGTCACGATCGAACCGCTCGACATCACCGAACCCGATCAGATCGCGGCGCTCTGTGATCGGCTGTCGGATCACAGCATCGACATGTTGTTCGTCAATGCCGGCACCGCCAACCGCGATCAGGCGGAAACCATCGCCGAGACATCGACCGACGAGTTCGTGCACGTCATGCTGACGAACGCGCTCGGCGTGATGCGGACGGTCGAGGGTCTGGACCCGCTGGTCCGCCCCGGTGGTCTGATCGGCGTCATGTCCTCAGGTCAAGGCAGCATCGCGAACAATGAAAAGGGCGGGCACGAAGTCTATCGGGGGAGCAAGGCCGCACTGAATCAATATATGCGCAGCTATGCCGCCCGTACTGCCGCCGATCGCCGTCCGCTGGTGCTGATGGCGCCCGGCTGGATCCGTACTGACCTGGGTGGTCCGGAAGCGACCTTCAGCGTCGAGGAAACCATCCCCGATCTGGTCGAAACGCTGCTCGCCCAGCAGGGCACCCCCGGCCTGCGCTTCATCGACCGGCACGGAAAGACCGTGTCATGGTGATTACGCAGGGCTCGGAAGTGAGCGATACGGAATCGCGCCTGAGGCTCATCGGTATTGAGGAACATTATCTAACAACGGATGTCCGTGGCGCCTGGGAGGCGATTGGACTGCGCGCGATCGACCCGAGCGTCACGGTCCATTCGGGCGAGGTCGAGCGACGCCTGCTCGACCTGTCCGAAGAGCGGCTCGCCCTGATGGACGAAACCGGCCTCGATGTTCAGGTGCTGTCATTGACAACCCCGGCGCTGCACGATCTGGGGCGGCAGGGGCTGGAGTTGGCGCGTCGCGCCAACGATGCCGTCGCCGCGGCCGTCGCGCGCCGACCAGATCGCTTCCAGGCGCTCGCCGCCTTGCCGGTCGGCGAGCCGGAGGCGGCGGCGCTGGAGCTCGAACGCTGCGTTCGGACCCTCGGCTTCAAGGGGACGATGCTGTGCGGACGCGTCGGGGAGCGGAATCTCGATCATCCGGACCTGGCGCCGATCTTCGAGGCGGCCGCTGCGCTCGGCGCGCCGATCCTGCTCCATCCCCGCACCCCCACCACAGCGGTGCGCTCGGCCTATTATTCCGGCTTCACGCCGGACGTGGATGCGGCCTTCGCCATGTACGGGCTGGGCTGGCACTACGATGCCGGCATTCAGTTCGTCCGGCTGATGCTCTCGGGCATCTTCGATCGCCTGCCCGGGCTTCAGGTCATCCTGGGTCATTGGGGAGAGGTCGTACTGTTCTATGCCGAGCGTCTGGCGGCCCTGGACAGGGTGTCCGGCCTGGAGCATCCGATCGCGACCTATCTGCGCCGCAACCTCTACGTCACCGCCAGCGGCATGTTCAGTCCCGATTATCTTGCGCGAGCGGCCGCCATCGTGGGTCCGGATCGACTGCTGTTCTCGACCGACTATCCTTACCAATATCGACAGGGCTGCGATGCCCGCCGATTCCTTGCCGGATGCGGCTTAAGCGACACGGAGAAGGAGGCGTTCGCCCACGGGAACTGGGAAAGGCTCACGAATGGCAGCGAAAAGCCGGCCGGGCTTCGTCGTGACACCGGGCGAGACGCATGATGTGAAGGCCTTAGGCTCACTCTTCCGCGTGATCGCGCACAAGGTTCGCACGGATCGCATCCCTCAGGCTTTCCGTGACGGCTTTGTGGCATCTCGGTCGCATCCTGAAGCGTTTGGCCGAAGGGCATCCCTGAACCTTTCTCCGGTCGCCGTTGCCGGTGTATGGGTAGTTGCCCTTTCCAACCGAGTGCCAAAGATAGATGCCGAGTGATCAAACCCCGATCAGTGAAGACGACGACAGGCTGAGGCTTGCCGAAGACCTTCGTCGCGCCGTTGGAACATTTGTCCGAAGCATCAGAACACAGGCGGACACTCCGACAACTTCTCAGTCAGAGACACTCTCGATACTGGACCGCACCGGTCCCCTGAGCGTGGCTGAGTTGGCGGCGCGCCGCAATGTCAGGCACCAAAGCATGCGCCTGGTCGCGGCCAGTCTGGAAGAGAGCCGATTGGTCGAGAAATTGCCGAACCCTGCTGATGGCCGCAGCCAACTCATTTCCATCACTGCCGAAGGGCAGGCGGAATTATCCCGATCACGGGAGGCGAGGACGCAGAGGATAGCGGCATTGATCGAGGAACGGCTGTCGGATCAGGAACGACAAGCCCTCCAGACGGCAATCCGAGTCCTCGATCGCCTCGCATAGCCTGGATTACGTATCCTTCAGCGCCGCCAGGACCTGCGACAGCGTGTTCAGTCCCCAATGTTCCAGATACTGGCCGTCATGAACGCGCACGATATCTATGACGTCGATCGAGACCGTCCTACCGGTCGCGGCAATCCCCATCAGGGTGCCAGAATGAAGACCACTGATCGTCTTGCGGGTCGTCACTTTGTCACCCGCGGCGATCTGGTCATGGATCGTCACCCTCATGTCTGACAGCGCCGGACGAAGGATGTTCTGGAAGGTGTTCCACATGCTTTGGGGACCGTTAGGCATTCCCGGCGGGGCGGCGTGATTGACGAAACCCGGCGCCATCAGCGCCTGGAATTCTTCCTCGTTACCTTTTTCAATGACTTCGACGTTGAAACGCCGAACCACTTCCTTGTTGTCAACGGCCATGACTGCTCCATCTCGCGTGGCTTATGTCTCATATATACAGGCAGACTGTATATCTGGCCAGAGGGAAGACGCGGGTCTCGACAAGGCGGACAACCACCCCCACCTAATGGCTATGCGCCGTCGGCCACTGCCAAGCCGCTGCGCTTGTCTTCGCTTCGGCTATACTGCCTCGGGGAACAGCCCATGGTTCTCTTGAAAGCGGCACCGAAGGCGCTCTCGGTTTCGTAGCCGAGCGACGAGGCGATCGCGGCAATGGACTGGTTCGTGTTGGAGAGCCTGTCGCCGGCGAGCAGCATGCGCCAGCGGATCAGATAGTCGATAGGGGAAAGGCCGACCTTCTGTTTGAATCTCACAGCGAAGGTTGTCCGGGACATTCCGACATGACGAGCAAGCTCCGGCAACGTCCATGGCCGGGCGGGTTCGGCATGTATGGCCGCGATCGCCGCGCCGATTTGTTTGTCAGCCAAAGCCAGCAGCCACCCACCGCCGCCATTGGCCGCGTCCGACAAATGAAGGCGGAGGGTCTGAACGAGCATGATATGGGCGAGGTGCTCGATCACCAGAAACGCTCCCGGTTGTTGCTCCCGCAACTCCTGCCGCATCCGATCGAGCGACCACCGCAGTACGGCCTGATCGGCCTCTTTGCGGATAAGCACGATCGGCGGGAGTACGCTCAGAAGAACATCCGCCTGATCACCGCCGAGGATGAAGCGGCTGCCGGCGAGGAAGAACTCGCCGCCGCCATTGCACACGGCCACACCGCCCGGCCCGGCGGCTGCGAAGATCGGTCGGGCGTCGACGGGCGGCAAGCTGAGATCGCTGGCCAACAGAAAGGGATGTCCTTTGGCAAGCAGGAAACAGTCGCCAGCCTGGAGGTGAACGGGATCAGCCACGCCAACGACCGAAAGCCAGCACTCGCCGGCCATCACAGCATTGAACTTGATGCCTTCGTACAAGCCGAACTGGAGCGACCAGTCCTTGCCTGCATCTAGGCCAGCGGAGAGATAACTCTTCGGCTTCAGCAGGGACAGAATGTCTGAGAGGGGATCCATAAGCAATCCGAACGATCGCGACAAGAATGCGAACTTTATAGCATGGATCGTTCGAGCGGAAACCGCCTATCTTGCGTCGAACAGCGGCGACGGACGCGCAGCAGTCAAGGTGCGCATCGACCGCAAGAGTGGCGTTAGGAGAAACAAATGATCATCATCACAGGCCCCACGGGCAACATCGGGAGCCAGGTGCTGGCCAAACTCCTCGAGCGCGGGGAGCCGATCCGGGTGATCACACGCCACCCGGCAAAGCTCCCCGCGGACGTGCTGGCACGCATAGAGGTGGTCGAGGGGTCGCACAGTCGTTCGGAAATCGTCGAGAAGGCATTCGAAGGTGCCGACAGCGTCTTCTGGCTGGTGGCCGGCGACCCGCGCGCCGCAAGCGCCGAAGCCGCCTATGTGGACTTCGCGCGGCCGGCCCTGGATGCGTTCAAGAGCCTCAAGGGCAAACCTGTCGTCAGCATTTCCGCGCTCGGCCGGGGTTGGCCGAAGGACGCCGGCCATGTGACCGCGACGCTCAGGATGGACGACATGATCGCGCAGACAGGTGTGAGCTACCGGGCCCTCACATGTCCCGGCTTGATGGAAAACATCCTCCGTCAGGTAGAGCCGATCAAGCACCAGGGCGTCTTTTACTGGCCGTCGCCCGGTGATCTTCGAGCACCCACATGTGCGACGCGCGATGTCGCCGACATTGCCGCTCGGCTGCTCGTGGACCGGTCCTGGGACGGCGTGGAAGAAGTGCCGATCCTCGGCCCGGAAGATCTGTCATTCGATGACATGGCGGCGATCATGTCCGACGTACTCGAAAGGCCTGTGCGCTTCCAGGAAATCGCTATGGAAGACATGCGAGCCATGTCGATCAGCAGGGGGGCATCCGAGGGCATGGCGCGGGCCATGGTCAACATGCTGACGGCCAAGAACGAGGGCATCGACCGCATGGTGGAGCGTACACCGGCGACCAGCAGCCCGACCAGTTTTCGCGAGTGGTGTGCCCAAATCTTACGCCCTGCCATGCTTGCGTGAAGCAGTTCGGGCATTCTCTCTACAGCGGACCTTCGGGCAATGGCTGGGCGCGCAAGGGGCAAACGACTGCCCGACGCGGCGCATCCGACAAACTCGTCAGCCGGACGAGGCTGTATCGTGATCGACATATTCAACCACCGTCCCGTCCGGGTGACGAAAACGGGTCTTGCGGCCAACCGGCGTTTTCTGGATCGGCTCCAACTGCTCGCTTCCGGCGTCGGCAAGGACCGCAATGACGCGTTCAAGGCAATCGACTTTGATCGTCAGCCGCGTCGCCTCGAAGGGTGCGCGTCGCTCCGGTGT
>Ga0164242_10008917_pt1 | contig 10857 bp, 9 predicted proteins | sample OricomgcompostMG_FD_108783 | JGI IMG/M metagenome (GOLD analysis project Ga0164242, IMG submission 108783) | Miracle-Growth compost microbial communities from Emeryville, California, USA - Original compost - Miracle growth compost (MG) ... | reverse complement strand
GGCGATAGACGCCTAACAGGGTCTTCAAGAGCGTCGATTTGCCCGCGCCATTGTCGCCAACCAACGCGACGACCTCGCCAGCTCGTACCTGGACGGTGGCGTCGATCAGCGCCCGTACGTGGCCGAACCGCTTGGCGATGTGCAGGCCGGCGATTGCCGCAGGGAACTCCGGATTCTCAGTGCTAGTCATTCCTGCAGCTTCTCCTCTCCTTCGATCGCTTCTGCTTCATCGACCTGTCGCCAGCCGACCGGACCTGGGGGCTTGGCTCGTCTGGCTCCGAGACGACTCGCGGCTCGCGCTGGGACCGCCTGCTGCTGTGGGCACTGGCATCCACGTGGTCGGTCCCTATCAGTCGATGTGAAACGCATAGATACGACTAGGCGCTCAAGCTAGACCGCCTCATCCGACCCTGTCAAGCGATGCGAATGTAACGACAACGTAACTGGTTCGGCGTTGGCACAGCGCATCCTCGCAAGCGAATGAGAATCCGTCTCCGGCGTGCCCCGGGGCACTTCGTCTGCTACGTTGAAGCGCATAGATATGGCAGCGCCAACGCAGACTGCGATGTCGACTAGCGGAAAGGGATAGCAACCACCCGTGACCAGTCCGATTGAGCTCATCGTGATCGGGTCAATCAACCACGATCTGGTCCTGAACGTCGTTGAGCTGCCCGCCCCCGGGAAGACTGCGATCGCCATGCGGTCCTCGGCAGGTGTCGGGGGAAAGGGCGCCAATCAGGCAGCGGCAGCAGCGACGGTGGGCGTTCGCACAGCGTTTGTCGGCAGGATCGGTGTCGACTCGGCGGGCATGGCGGCGCGGTCCTACCTGCGTGGGCTTGGAATCGACGAGACCCACGTAGTATCCGACGGCGAAGCCGCCACAGGGTCGGCGTTCGTCACGGTGGACAGCGCGGGTGAGAACGTGATCGTCGTCGACCCGGGGGCAAACTTCCGCGTCGTCGCAGCCGAGGTTCGTCGCAGTATCCGATCGCTCACGGTGGCCAACGGAGGGCATCGCCCGACTGTGCTCGCCCAAGGCGAGCTTCGCGGCAACATCCTCGACGAGGTTGCCGCGGCGACGCACGAGTTGGGGCTTCGTTTCATTCTGAACTTGGCTCCAGCGATCGATGTCTCGAAGGAAACCCTCCTCAACAGCAATCCGTTGGTCGTGAACGAAGGCGAAGCGCGCGACCTTCTCCTTAGTCTCGCCGGGGCGACGACCGCGCCCGACACGGCAGAAAACGTCGCCATGGCGCTGGCGGAGCGACTCGCGATCCCGCTCGTGGTCACGCTGGGAAAAAGGGGCGCGCTCGTCATTGACAAGACCGCCCGCTGGGCTCAGCCGGCGCCGGTCGCGGCGTCCGTGGTGGATAGTACGGGTGCCGGCGACGCGTTCACCGGGGTGCTCGCGGCCGCCCTCAGCGGCGGATCCTCGCTCGAGGAGGCTACTCGGCGGGCAGTCACCGCAGGCGCCTACGCCGTCGGAATCGGCGGAACTGCACAGTCGCATATAGATTGGAAGACCCTGGAATCGCAAGTAGCCGACGCTCCCGCAGCACTGGACTTCTTCTCGGCCGGTGAGGTAGGGGCATGATCAAACGGGGACAGCATTGAACAGCAACAACGGACGCCGCGCCACCATGCGTGATGTCGCGATGCTAGCTGGCACATCAACCGCCGTGGTGAGCTATGTGGTCAACGGCGGCCCTCGAGCGGTCGCGGAGGCTACTCGCCTGCGGGTCCAAGATGCGATCGAAAAGCTGAGTTATCAGCGCAACGACCTCGCCAAAGCGCTGGTCGCCGGCTCTAGCGATACGTATGGCCTCATCGTCCCTGACATCTCGAACCCGTTCTTTGCCGGCATAGCCCATGCACTCGAAACGGAAGTATTCGCAGCAGGCAAGATCCTGCTCCTCGGCGACTCCAGCGAGAGTCCTGACCGAGAACGCTCGATCGTGCGGAACTTTCTCCAGCGACAAGTCGACGGGCTGATCTACATCGGCAGCGACGACCGCCGCCACGCTGAACAGATCGCGCACGCGGGCGTTCGGGTCGTCGTCCTCGACAGAGTCAGCGTGGAAAGCGCTGCTTCGTCGGTGACTGTCGACAATGTTGCCGGGGCGCGGCTCGCGGCCGAACACCTCATCGGCCACGGCTACCAAGAGATCGGTCTCATCGCAGGGCCTGACCACCTCTTGACCGCACGAGATCGACGAGCCGGATGGGCAGACGCCATGCACCACGCCGGGCTCGCGACACCGCCCGCGAACATCAAAGTCGGCCCGTTCACCAAAGCTGCGGGAGCCGATATCGGAGCACGTTGGATCGAGGAGGGCTCACTGCCCCGCGCGATCTTCGCGTCGAGCGATCAGCAGGCAGTCGGGCTGATGCGAGCAGCATCCGAGTACGGGGTTAGGGTCCCTGGCGAACTCGCCGTCGTCGCGTTCGACGGCACCGACGACTCGGTGTACAGCTTTGCGCCCCTGACGACGATCCGGCAGCCGATCGAACTCATCGCGCAGCATGCGGTCGCGCTGCTGCTGGAAAAATCACCGGGCGAACCGGTTCACATCCAATGCGACGTCGAGCTCGTCATTCGCCGCTCTTGCGGCTGCAATCGCGTTGCGACGCGGCGACGACGCGCGAAACAAGGAGGTCTTCATGTTGAAGGGGATTGATCCGCTGATCGGCCCACCGCTTCTTCACGCACTTGCCAGCATGGGCCACAGCGATCAGCTGGCTCTCGTTGACGCCAATTATCCTGCATACGCGAGTGGTAAGCCGGTGTTCCGTCTCGACGGCATAGACATCATGACTGCAGCACGCGCGATCTTCTCGCTCATTCCGGTCGATTCGGCGATCGAATGCCCAGTCGAACGCATGGAAATCGATGGTGCACCCCATGCTGTCACCGAATCACAGCGAGAGTTCCGATCACTGCTGTCAGCTATGTCGGGCCGTGACATCCAGATGTCTTCCAGCGAGCGGACTGCCTTCTACGAGCACGCGCGCGGTGTATACGCGATCGTCGCCACCGGTGAGACACGTCCCTACAGCTGCTTCATCGTCAGCAAGGGGACCATCCCGGATGCCAGTGAAGTCAAGTCGCGCGATCTTGATTGACCGCGGCCTAGAAGGCTGCCGGTCCAACACCCGGTCAGCGTCGTCCGCAATTTGCCGTTGGGGACGACGGTTCGCGCGGTGGCCAGCAAATGCGGAGTCGTGGAAAGCAGGACACCTCGCCCGGCTTTCGTCCCATGCGAGCAACGGTCGCGGGTCCAGCGGCCTGCCGAGTGAGGCGGCGCGCGCTTCTGCGACGTTTACGACGGAGGCGACGAGCCCGACATCGCTAGACGTGGACCGAGAGGCCGGCAGGCGGGACCCCGCGCTGCCGCTGTTGCGCAATTCGGCCAATCCAGTGGTGGTGAATGTTTCCAGCGCCCTCGGCTCATTCTGGGCCACCCACGAGCCGACGCGCCCCGCCTCGCGCTTCCCGGCCATCGTGTACGGCTCGAGCAAGGCCGCGGCCTCGATGCTCACGTCCAATATGCAAAGGCCATTCCCGACGTGAAATTCAACGCGGTCGAACCCGGCATCACCGCAACCGGGCTCGGAGGCGGTGAGCCAGGCAGCCACCCCGGCCGACCTGCCCATGTCAGCGCGCGAGTCGTCGTCACATGGGCGACGATCGGCCCCCACGGCCCGTCGGGAACGTTCCAAGAGGACGACGGCGAATTGGCGTGGTGACCCGGCCTTCCGGCCCACTCCGCGGCCCGGCACAAGTGGAAGCTCCTTGAGTGCCACGTCAGCTCCAGGACGCGGCCAGGGGTCGAACCGACCGCACTCCGATCCGCCAGTGGGCGCGCCTTCCGGCCGGCGCCTCGTGACGGAGCGAGATCTCGGCGAGACGCCCACTCCCTGTCCATGCCGCGTGGGGCTGCTAGCTGGCGGAGGCCGACGATGAGAAGGCGCGCCACCGCCACCACACCGCACAGCGCTGACATCGTGTCGAGCCGTCCCACCGGAGCCTGCAGGTCTGGCTGCGCCGCGCCAACCGGATCCTTCGGCGGAACGAGCAGGCGGTGCCACCGAGCGAGTTGCCGGTGCGTACGACGACGTCCCGCCTGACGCCGTCGGCAGACGACGTCTTGGAACCAACCTGCGTGAATCCGACGCGGGCGAAGACCTTGACAGCCCCAACTCCAGACTCGGCGCGTCGATTCGCCGGCCGATAAGATCGAGGCGTCGGGGACGTAGCCTCGTCCTCCAGCATCTGGCTGGCCTGACGGTGTGCCTTCCCGCAGGCCAGCCAGAGCGCGGAGCTAGCAGCTGGTCGTCTGAGTGACCGTCACCTGCTGGCTGTACGCATCAGGAAGATTTCCCTGACCATGGAACACGATGATCTGCGGACTAGCAACGGTTGATCCTAGTGAACTGATCGGGATCTGCCAGCCATAGGTATTGCCGCTGCTGGAGACCAGCGGCGAGATTCCAGATACCTGTGACCAGGTCCAGTCAGTGCCACTACCGGTGTATTCGTACAGCGCGTTGTTCTCGATCATAAAGTCGTTCCCGGCTGGGTTTCCGAATGGAAGGTTATAGCCCGTCGCCGTATTATTATCGGAGTTTATGAACACATGCGCGTACGTGTAGCTCCCGTCATACGTTGCGCCGTACGACGCGGTGTCAGCAGTCAGACAGGCCGAGTAGTCGATGATGTGACCGCTCGATGGTGCCAAGTTCGTCACCGACAGCGGATCGCTTGCCGCAGACGTATTGCCCGCGGCGTCCCGAGCCTTGACAACATAGTTGAAAGTTGATGCGGGAGTCTGCCCGCTTACGGTCGCACTCAGCGTTGTCCCGTCCACGGAGTCGACAAGCGTGCCGTCCTGGTAGACGTCGTAGCCGGTCACACCTGTGTCATCCGTGGAGGCGTTCCAGGCAAGTGCAGTTGCTGAGTCTGTCACGCTCGTCGTGTGCAGGTTGGTCGGCGCGCTCGGTGGTGTCGTATCAGACGAGGGCGTGTAGCAGCTTGTGTCGCTTGTCCGACTTAACGTCAATGGAGCGCTGTACGACTCGGGCGAAGTGCCGGCCGCCTCGAAGACGACCGTCTGCTCGTCGGCGCTAGCTCCCAAATCCGATGCCGGAACGGCCCAGTGATAAGCGCCATCAACGTCGCTGATCAGAGGGGTCACCCCACTCACCTGGCTCCAGGTCCAGTCGCTTCCGCTGCCCGTATAGTGGTAAAGACCATCATTTTCGATAAGATAATCCATGCCCGGGTTTCCATACGGAAGCTGGTAGCCCGTGCTCGTGTTGCCATCGGTGTTGATGAAAGTCCTGTGATAGTCAAACGTTTCGTTGAACTGCGCGGTGTATGCAGCGGTTGCGGAGTCCATGCACGCCGAATAGAGGTCGATCGTGCCCGAGGTTGGAGGTGGGATCGTGACAAGTAGTTCGTTGCTGGCAGCCGATAGGTTACCGGCCGCGTCCTCAGCTTGGACCGTGTACACGTAAGATGATCCGCCGTTCGTCGAGCCTTGGATCGTCACCGTTGCGCTCGTGCCCGTTGTCGAGCTCTCGAGCGTGTTATTTTGCGATACCTCATATTGAGCGACACCGACGTTGTCTGTCGACGCGTCCCAGCTAAGGGACACCGAGCTTCCAGACTGGCTCGTCGAGCTGAGGCCAGTCGGAGCAGTCGGCGCCTCAGTATCAGCGGCGGGAGTTGTGACAGATACATTGCCCGCTGTGCCTAGATTCCCATCTTCGTCTAGTGCCTTGACAGCAAAGGTGTAGCTCGTGTTCGGGCTCATACCGCCCGTAACTGTGGCAGTCGTGCCGTATGCCGTCTGGACAAGAGTACCGTCACGGTAGATGTCGTAGCCAACGACAGCTACGTCATCGTCGGAGCGGCCCCAGGCAAGGCTCACAGTGCAATCAGACGTGCCACAACCACTCGCAGTCTTGTGCACATCCGATGGGGCATCCGGCGCAGATGTGTCACCGTTCCCATCCGCCGTCAGTAGTTCGTCATTCCAGTAGGCGTCAGTATTTGGCAACTGATCGTAAGGGAAATGGGTGGAGTCCAGAGTACGGTCGGTGACGTAGACGTAGCCCGCATGGTCGAGCTTGGATTCGGCGATGACGCTTTCCATGTCAGCTTGCGTGGGCACATCGTAGACGATGTTCCAGAACTTGCTTGCGGGGTAACTCGAGACGTACGAGGGCGGTGTCCACGTCGTGTACACCGAGTAGGTATTCTCAAAGATCATAAGCGTGTCAGCGATCGCTGTATAGCACTCCTCCGGCGACGTGCCGGGATTGAGTGCGATGAACGCGCCCGAATGGTTGTCTCGCACGTAACTTGTGACATCTTGGTAATCGTCGACATAGGCGTCGGCGCTACCACAGCCAGAGAGCGTCTCGTCGAAGAAGATGCCGTCGATGCCGTAGGAGCCGTAGAGGCTGTACCAAGCGTCGGCGTCTTGCTTCATTTGAGCTTGCCAATCGGTGATGTCGGTCGATCCGGGGTTCACGCGCGTCGTGGTATGTGCGGTCTGACCCAAGTAGCCCGAGTCAACGTAGCCGAGCACCTTCTCTCCGGCTTGATGCATCTCCTGGATCGCGGTGGCCGTGGCCTGGTTGAATGGGATTGGCGCGCTGCTCGTCGGGCCGTTTATGATCGCGATGCCAACTGTCGGAGCGTTCTGCGCAAGCCTGTCGAACTGTGTCGCGCCGTCTGTCGTGTTGGGTGACCAATACGACGGAACGCCGATGTACTGGGTCGGGGTGGTCGCGTTTGCTTGAGTCGCAACCGCAGCCAGCCCGAATCCGGCTAGTGTCAGACTCAGCGCGCCTTGTACAACTCGTCGGCCGAAATCAATCATGTAGCATTTTCCTTTGAGAGAGATGACGTACCTTGATTCCATGCGGGGTTTCGTGGGGGTGACTAATCGCAGACTCATTCGAACCGGTGTGATATGCATGCATGTTTTTGGGCGCGCGGCCGCCTATCTCCGAACCGCTAGATTTCCGCCAAAAACATAGCCCGCGTTAGAACACGATGGGATGTCGCATGAGCCTAGGAGAGGTGTTGAGTCAGCAAGTCAATGAGTGTGCCTCCTCGAACTTAAGAAGGAATGTTTAGGATGTCGAGACGAGGTTATCCTCTCCCTCTGTTCGAGACAAGACGCGGAAGAGAGTAATTCGCAACGTTGTCGATGTTGTTACGAAGTGCCTGACAAGCGGCAGGTCGGGATCTCGCCATCTGTCGATCTGGAGCTTCTACAACGACAGCTCAGGGTATCGACATTGTTGGCTTGATCGCGTCGCTGAGGAATCGACTAGCCTTGTCCGTAGGCACTCTGGTATCGGTGGAATAGCGCATCCACATGGGATGCGGCGATTGCTTCCGGGTTTCCTAACTCTCGTGCGAGATGGACCGTACGCGCGACGTCCTCGCACATCACTGCCGCTTTCACTGCGTCGTGCGCAGTCGCTCCCACAGCAAATACACCGTGGTTACGCATCAGCACGGCGGGCGAGCGTGAAGCGTTGAGCGTTTGCACCACGCCGCGGCCGATGTCCTCATTGCCAATGAGCGCAAACGGCCCTATTGGGACGTCGCCTCCGAACTCGTCCGCCATCGCGGTAAGAACGCAAGGAATAGGTTCGCCTCTCGCCGCCCACGCGGTGGCATAAGTCGAGTGAGTGTGAACGACACCGCCAACATGTGGCATCTCCCGATAGATGAAGGCGTGCGCAAGAGTGTCGCTAGACGGCAAGTAATCACCGTCGACAACCTCCCCATCCAGGTTGCAGACGACCATGTTGTCGGCCGTAATCTTGTCGTAGTCGACACCGCTGGGCTTGATGACAAAGAGCTTCGTGCCAGGCACCCGGCCAGATACGTTCCCCGCAGTCCAGGCGACAAGTCCCCATCGCATCAAATGCCCGTGAAGTCGAGCGACGTCGACACGAAGCTGCGCGACGCCGCTCGGGGCTACTGCCATCGGGTCGGCCTCCAAGTCACCCGAAGCGTCAGATGGACGCATGGCCGGCGTGCCGCACCACCGGTCATAGTTGGATGCACGCGCCCGAGCCCGCCCATTGATGTGCGGCGGAGAGCTGCGACCTGGGTTGGTCGGACCAGACCCGAACGCACTATGAGCAAACCTCTTCGTGTAGAGGGACGCTGGCACGCCGTGGCGGTGGCAAAAGGGCTCGGATGCGATTCCGCAATACGTTGCATACCCATCCTTACGTCGTCTTGGGGGAGTTACGTGCGGTCGAAGTGGTCGCTAGGGGACTATTGTCGGCTCACCCTGTACCTAGGTTTGGCGCTTTCCCCACTGGTGGACTCCCGATGCCGCACGACCAGTTCTCGGCCACGGCCGAGCTGAACCGGTACTCGCTCACCGAGCGATACGTTTGCCCGGGCCGAAGCACAGTCGACGGAAGATGCGGATTGTTCGGAGAGTTGGAGAAGTGCTCAGGCTCGAGCGCGAAGCCGTCGCCTTGGCGATACGCGTGCCCACTGGCCCCGGCGATCGCGCCATCAAGGAAGTTGCCGGAGTAGAAGTCCAGCGCTGGCTCGGTCGTCCACAGCTCCATGACGCGCCGCGTAATCGGCTCGACCACTCGAGCAGCTATAGTCAACCCGGTTTCAGAACGATTGAGTGCGTAATTGTGATCGTAGCCTTGCGCTGTCAGCAGCTGTGCAGTGCCCACCCGAATCCGGTCGCCGATAACAGTCGGTGTTCGAAAGTCCATCACACTTCCTGCAACCGGCTCGATCTCGCCGGTTGGGATCAGGTCGGCTCCGAGTGGCAAGTACCCGTCAGCGTTGATCTGCAGCTGATGGCCAAGTGAAGTACCCGACCCTTCGCCCGCCAGGTTGAAGTAGGAGTGGTTGGTGAGATTGACCACGGTCGGGTGGTCGGTACGGGCCTGATATTCCAACCGAAGTGTGTTGGACAGCCGCAAGAGGCTGTATGTGACCTGCACGTGGAGTGTGCCTGGATACCCTTCCTCACCATGCCGGCTTATGTAGCGCAGCTGCACACCGACCGAGTGTCGATCCTCGACAATAGACCATTCCCACATCTGCTTATCGAAGCCGCACCCACCACCATGGAGGCTGTTCGAAAGCGCGTTCTGAGTGACCTGGTAGGTAACTCCGTCGAGAATGAAGAGCCCGTTTGCGATCCGATTTGCGAAGCGCCCGATAGTCGCGCCGATGTAATGGTTTCCATCGACATACTGATCGAGGTTGTCAAACCCGAGCACGACATTGACGGCCTCTCGGGATGCATCAGGCACCCACACTGACTGTAGGACAGCTCCGTAATTGAGAACAGTTGCACGCATTCCCTGATTATTTATCAATGTGATCGCGACAACTTGCCGCCGGTCGGGCAGGCAGCCAAAGAGCTTAGAGCTGGCCACGTCGACGCTGGGGTTCATTTCTCAGGCCCTTCGCCCAGTGCGTCCATCTCGTCGAAAGACGCGTTCTGGCCGGGGCCAAGGACCTGGCGTACGACCTCAGCGAGTGAGCGGTCGAGTTTCTCAGCGTTCGCCCGCACCATCTCTGCGTTCAGATCAGGATGGATAGTGTGAACGCTGGTGACCGCTAGGCCCGAGACAACCGAGGCGAATTGATTGGCGGTAGGCAGGTCCTGACCACCGACCAATCCGACGATCAGGCCGGCCAGGTGCGCGTCGCCTGCGCCCGCTGTTCCCAGAACATCTACCGCAATCACGGGCGTATGTACGGCTGATCCCCTTGCGACCACCCAGCTGCCAGACGGGCCAGCCGTGATCACCACACGTAGCTCTGGCGCACTCACTGCAACTAGTTCCACCGTACGATCAATGATCGTCTCCGCAGTGGCTGTGGAATCAAGCTGACACAGCGCAGTTGCCTCCTCCAGGTTCAGCGCCACGATGTCGACGTTCTGGAGCATGTTCGTTTCTCTGACCTCGCCGAGCTCGGAGCTGGTGAAGCTCGCTATACGAAGGAATCCGTGTCTCGTCGCTAGCGCCAGAATCTCGGAGCGAGCTTCCAGCGGCACCTCCGGGGCGGCTAGGGCTATACCTCGACCGCTGTATCGCTCGAAGACGGGCACGGCATGGCGTATGTTGTCGACCGACAATGTCGAACTCGCCGACGCGGTCGTCGTCACGTTGCAGCCATCGCCATCCGGATAGGTGAAGCAAACCGAGAACAGTGTCGGCACGCTCGTTAACATACCCATGTGGCGCATATCGAGCCCTGTGCGTTCCATCTGGGTCCACAATGATCGCCCCGCCGAGTCATCACCCAGGCGCCCGATCGGTATCACCGGAAAGGTGCTATGAAGCAGCGTCTTCACATAGTGGCAGATGATGTGGAGTTTGCAGTAGTCACGCCGCTCGACAAGGCGCCCGGCACGGCTCTCCGAGCGCCCGAGCGTTTCGCTTCCACAAAGATCGAAGAACATCCCTGTGCCGACGCCGCCCGTTCCGACGAGAACCTCGTAGTTGCCTCCTGCGGCGCCGATGTCAGACACCTAGGTCCCATTCTGGGTGCAGGCTAATCGGATGTGCCGCTGTTTCGATCGTGGCAGTCAAGACGGCGTCATGGTGCTCCTGCAACAGAGTCACCGGATACTCGGGTGTGGGATCGCTGAACAGCGCGACTCGTAGCGCCGTCTGCTTCCAGGCGCCGGTGTCGCTGAACAGGCGGATCTTTCGAGAGGAGAGGATCTCTCTCATGCCGAGCGTGACGGACATCGCAGGCACGAACTGGTAGGCACTGCCTAAGACGCGCTGGGCAAGAGCGATCACGGTGTCAGGGTTGTTGTCCTGGATACG
>Ga0164242_10008916_pt1 | contig 10857 bp, 7 predicted proteins | sample OricomgcompostMG_FD_108783 | JGI IMG/M metagenome (GOLD analysis project Ga0164242, IMG submission 108783) | Miracle-Growth compost microbial communities from Emeryville, California, USA - Original compost - Miracle growth compost (MG) ... | reverse complement strand
GCCGCGCTCGAGCCAGCCGCGTACCCGCTTGTTGGACGGGAGGCCGTCGGCGCAGGCTCCGGAGGTGCCGTTGATCTCGGCCAGATAGGACTCCGCGAAGACGTGGGGCGAGGCACGCAGGAGATCCACGGCCACGTGGGCCTCGGCATCCGCGGTCTCGATGTCGCCACGGCAGTAGCTGTTCACGTGCGCGATCTGGATGTGGTTGTCGCCGGCCAGCTCGAGTGTCTGGCGCAGGCCCTCGATGTCGCTCCCGGCCGAGGTGGTCCCGCAGTGGCTCGCCACCCAGACGCCGTGCCGGTTGGCCTCGTCGATGATCGCACCCGTGTCGTCCGCGTCCCAGCCCTTGTCGACGTGCAGCTTCACCCCGATCCCGCCGGCCGCGAGGATCTTGTCGAAGGCGGCCCGGATCTGGGCACGGCTCGGATTCCGGGGCATGTGCACATCGGGCTTGACCTGCTCCACGACCGCGATCTGCAGGCCAGTACCGGAGCGGGCGCCCTCCTCGACGACGCTCGCCGCCGGACCCGAGAGGTCCAGCGCCGTGGTGACGCCGGCCCGGGCAAGCATCTTGTGCGCGGCCCCCGGAGCAACGTGTGAGGCGATGTGGACGTGCAGGTCCACGAGGCCCGGAAGTACCAGGGCACGGGCCGCATCCACGGTCTCGTCCGCAGTGCCGGAGAGGTCCGGGCCCACGGCGACCACCTCACCGCCCGCGAGTGCGACATCGACGATCTCGTCGAGTCCGTTCGTCGGGTCGACCACCCTGCCGCCGCGGATCAGGATGTCGTAGGAGTCGGTCATGCGATCAGTCTTCGCTTTCTGGGTCGGAGGTGTACCGGATCGCGCCGGCCACGACGGTCATGCGCACCGTGGCTTCGGCGAGTTGGTCGGGATCGGCCGAGAGCAGGTCCCGGTCGAAGAGCGCGAGGTCGGCATCCATGCCGACGGCCAGGCGCCCACGACGGTCGTCGGCATGGGCGGCGACCGCGGAGCCGTGTGTGTAGGCGGTGAGCGCCTGGTGGATCGACAGGGCATTGGGCCCGGCGCCCGCCTCGGGTCCCACGTAGTTCGTCGTGGTCAGCGCCGCGCGCAGCGTCGTGAACGGGTCGAAGTCGACGACCGGCCAGTCCGAGCCGAGGGCGACGGTTCCCCCGGCAGCGAGCACCTGCGCCATCGGCCAGGTCCATGCGGTGCGGTCGGCACCGAGCAGGTCGACCCACGACTCGACCCGGCCGGGCTCATGACAGGCGTGCATGGGCTGGATGCTGGCCACCACGCCGAGCTCGGCGATGCGTCGTACGTCTTCGGGCGCGATCACCTCGATGTGCTCGAGGCGATGCCGTCGTACGACGGCCGCACCCTTGCGGACCTGGGCACCCGACCACGGGCCGTTCTCCTCCGCTGCCGTAGCGAAGGCGTCGAGCGCCATGCGTACCGCGCGATCGCCGATCGCGTGGGCCTGTACCTGCCAGCCACGACGATCGGCCTCGGTCACGAAGGCAGTCAGCTCGTCGGGCTCGAAGGCGGCCCGGCCGAGGCTCCCGGCAGCATCGCCCGCGGCATAGGGGCGCAGCATCGCCGCGGTCCCGGTCTCCACGACGCCGTCGACGAAGCACTTCAGGATGCCGCCGTCGAGCCAGTCGTCGTCCCGGAAGCCGGCCAGCAGCTCCTCGTGCTCGTCGAGGGTACGGCGCCATTCGGCCAGCGTCTGTCCGGGCTCGAGCATCAGCGCGAGCCGGGAACGCAGGTGCAGGTCACCGCGATCGCGGACCATCGTCCAGCCGGGGACCTCATAGGGATAGGTGCGCGGGTCCTGGACGGCGGTGAAGCCGGCGGCGAGCAGTGCGGGCATCGCGCTGAGCAGATCGCCCTCGTAGTCCTCGGGCCCGCGGTCGGGCAGCACGTGGTGGATCAGCGCGGTCGCCTTCTCCAGCAGCGCACCGCTCGGCTCACCCGTCACGGGATCGCGATGGATCTCGCCATGGGGCGGGTCCGGTGTCTCCCGGTCGATGCCGGCCAGCTGCAGCATCGCGGAGTTGACCCAGCTCGTGTGCCCGTCGGAGTTGATCATGATCGCCGGACGATCGGACACGACTGCGTCGAGTTGCTCCTTGGTCGGCAGGCCTCCCGGCACCATCGCATAGCTCCAGCCACCGCCGACGACCCACTCCTCCTCGGGGTGTTCGGCGGCGTACCCGGAGATGCGTCGCTGGAGATCCTCGATGTCGGTGGCATCGGCAAGGGCGAGCCGGTGCATCCAGACGCCGCCGGCCATCACGTGGCTGTGAGCGTCGTCGAGACCCGGACTCAGCAGCCCGCCGCCGGCGTCCACGACCCGCGTGCCGGGACCGGCGAGACCGAGCACCTCCTCGCCGCCGATCGCGGAGATCCTGCCTCCGGTGACCGCGAGCGCACCGCGTTGCTGCGGCTCCTGGGGAGTCGGCAGCAGCAGTGCAGCGTTGTGTATGACGAGATCCGGGTCCGTGGCTCTATGCTGCACTTGGACAGATTATCCAACAATTGGAGAAAATGCATGACCTCCTCCGAAATCGACCTGAGCCGGTCGGCGGTAGAGCAGGCGCTGGCCGCAGGAGCCGATGGTGCCGATGCCCGCGTGCTCAGCACGACGACGGAGCAGATCGCCGTGGAGACAGGGCGTCTGGCATCCGCGATGCTCGATGAGAGCACCGGGATCGGCGTCCGGGTTCAGGTCGACGGGGTCCTCGGCTTCGCCTCCGGCGACGACCTCAGTCGTGAGGGCGTCCGCACGATCGTCCGGCGCGCGATCGATCTCGCTCGTGCGGGCGGACCGCAGCAACGCGTACGCCTTGCCGGTCGCCCCGCCGCCGTGGGCCGCTGGTCGACACCCTTCGAGGAGGACCCGGCGACCATCCCCTTCGGCGACAAGGCCGACCTCCTCCTGGCCGCGGATGCCACAGCCCGCGCCATCGCAGGAGTGACGGCGACGCGCCTCGACCTCGGGTGGCGACGCGAAGAGAAGGTGTACGCCGACTCCGACGGCAGCCTGGTCGAACAGGTGCTGCGCTCGATCGGCGCCGGCATGGAGGTCTATGCGACCAGGGGTAGCGAACGGCAGCGGCGCAGCTTCCCCGACTCACGCGGAGGGCGCTGGGTCGGCGGCGGCTGGGAGTTCCTCCGCAGCCTCGACCTGCCGGGCAATGCCGCACGGATCGCCGAGGAGGCGGTCGAGCTCCTCGACGCACCCGTCTGCCCCAGTGGCGCCACGACCGTCGTGATCGACCCGAGCCAGCTCTACCAGCAGATCCACGAGTCCTGCGGCCATGCCTTCGAGGGTGACCGGATCCTCGGCGACGAGGCCGCCTATGCCGGCACCAGCTTCGTCACCCCGGACATGGTGCGCGAGGGCTTCCGCTACGGGTCCGAGCTGGTCACGCTGGTGGCCGATGCCACCGCGCCCGGCGGGCTCGGCAGCTTCGGCTGGGACGACGAGGGCGTCGCCGCCCGACGGGTCCCGCTCGTCGAGGCGGGCCGGATGACCGGCCTACTCACCTCGCGCGCTGCCGCCGACGACCTCGGGCTCCCACCGGGTGGGCATGTGCGCGCCGAGACGTGGAGCCGGATGCCGATGATCAGGATGACCAACATCAACCTCGAGCCCGTCCCCGGCCACGGTCTGGACGACATCATCGCCGACACGGATCGCGGCCTCTACCTGTCCACGAACAAGAGCTGGTCCATCGACGACCGGCGGTGGAGCTTCCAGTTCGGCACCGAGGTCGCCCGCGAGATCCGTGGCGGCGAGCTCGGCCGGCTCTATCGCAATCCCACCTATGCGGGGACGACCGTGGACTTCTGGCGCTCCTGCGATCTCGTCGGCGATGCCAGCAGCCATGTCATGTACGGCTCACCCAACTGCTCCAAGGGGATGCCGGCACAGGCCGGATACGTCGGACACGGCTCGCCCGTCGCGCGCTTCCGGGACGTCGAGGTGTACGGCGCATGAGAACGACACTGACCCTCGCGCGGACCGTTCTCGCACGTGCTGAACGGCGCGGGATCGGCCACGTCGAGGCCGTCGTACGGCGTACCGACGCCGCCCTCACCCGCTATGCCCGTTCGGAGATCCACCAGAACGTCGCCTCGCAGGAGTGCGTCCTCCAGATCCGGGTCGTCGTCGACGGGTCGGTGGGCAGGGCCGCGACCGGACGCACCGACGACGCCGGGATCGACGACGCGCTCGACCGGGCCGTCGTACTCGCCAGGAGCGGCCGGCCCGATGCTGCCGTGACGGGGCTGCCCGAGCTGGGCGCCGGTGTCGTCGACCTGGGCGCCGGCACGCCGGTCCCGGCCTCGGCACGGGCCGCCGTCGTCGCCGACGCCGTGGCGGCGATCCCGGACGGCACCGGGGTGGAGCTGCACGGCGTCGTCGAGACGGTGCACGACGAGATCGCGATCGCCAACTCTGCCGGCCTCGTCGCCGCAACCGTGAGGCCCTCGGCCTGGGTGGTCGTCCTTGCGATGGGGCACCAGGGTGGCACCGGGTACGCCGAGCAGAGAGCCGCCTCACTCGAGGACATCGACGTGCTCCGCCTGGCCACCGAGGCCTGTGGCGACGCCGTCCTGACCGCCTCGACCACTCCGGCGCCGGCCGCCGAGCTGCCCGCCGTCCTGTCCGAGTACGTCGCCGCCGACCTGGTCGCCAAGACGGCACGGCTCACCTTCACCGCGGCCCGGGTCGCCGACGGATCGTCGGCGTACGAATTCGGTGCCCGGCTCGGATCGCCCCTGGTGGACCTGGTCGACGACGGTCACGACCGGGCCGGCGTACCCCGGCCCTTCGACAGCGAGGGGGTACGACGCCGGCGCGTCGTCCTGCTCGACCGGGGCAGGGCGAAGGAACTCGTCCACGACACCACCACCGCCCTCGCCGCAGGAGTCGCATCGACAGGCCATGCGCTCGGCCATCCCGACCAGGTCGGCCCGCTCGCGACGAATCTCTTCCTGGCCCCGGGCACCGACAGCACCGCGGATCTGGTCGCAGGCGTCGACGACGGCTTCCTCATCCGCCGCGTCTACTACACGAACGCCCTCGATCCGCGCCGGGTACTCATGAATGGCAGCACCCGCGACGGCCTCTTCCGGATCCGTGGCGGGGAGGTGGCCGAGGCCCTCGCCCCCGCCCGCTTCTCGCTCTCCTATCTCGACCTGCTCCGCTCCGTCGACGGCATCGGCCGAGACACCCGAACCGTCAGCGGCTGGTACGGCGGCGTCCACGTCCTCGGGGACGTCACCGTCCCGCCCCTCCGTGTCGGCGCCTTCCGCCTCGGCCTCTGAACCGCCCACCTCAGAAGGGCGGCTCGCTGCTTCGCCTCGGTCGCGGGACGAACCTCCTAGGGGAGATTCGGCTCCGCGCCGAGGGGCTGGTGCGGGAAGAAGACCGGCTTGCCGCTACGGGGATCCGGTATCACCGAGGCCTCGATTCGGAAGACATCGCGCAGCAAGTCGACGGTGAGGACCTCGGCCGGGGTTCCGTCGGCGACGATGGCGCCCTGGCGCAGGCAGACGACGCGATCCGAGTACGCCGCCGCCTGGTTGAGGTCGTGCAGCACCATCACGATGGTGATGCCACGGGTCGTGTTGAGCTCCTGGACCAGGTGCATGACCTCGAGCTGATAGGAGATGTCGAGGTAGGTCGTCGGCTCGTCGAGGAAGAGCGTCGGGGTCTCCTGGGCGAGGGCGAGCGCAATCCAGGCGCGCTGCCGCTCACCGCCCGACAAGGCATCGACATCGCGATCGGTGAAGGCCGACATCCCGGTCGCCTCGAGGGCCGCCGCAACCGCCTCGCCGTCCTGATGACGCAGCATCCGCAGCGCGCCGACGTGCGGATAGCGGCCCTGCTCGACCAGCTCGCGGACGGTGAGATCGGGTGGGGTCGTCGGTGACTGTGGCAGGACGGCGAGACGCCTGGCCACCTCGATCGACGACAGGTCGGCCATGGCCGTGCCCTCGATGTAGACCTCGCCGCCCTTGAGGTCGAGCAGTCGCGCACATCCCTTGAGGAAGGTGCTCTTGCCGGAGCCGTTGGGGCCGATGAGACAGGTGACCGTCCCTGGTTCGATCGCCAGGTCGATCCCCTGGCAGACGGTCCGGCTCTCGTAGCCGACGCTGACCGAGCGGGCATGCAGGGCCGGATGAGCGGCCGCCGGATCGGTTGTGTCGGACTGGGTCATCGGGTTCGCCATCGCGGTCAACTACGCCTCCAAATCAGGGAGATCATGAACGGTACGCCGAGGACGGCGAGATAGAGCCCGGTCGGGAGATAGGCGAAGCCGATGGCATCGCCCAGGCCGGACAGGTAGCGCTGGGGCTGGATGTTGCGGGCAGCGAGATCGGCAACCAGCACGATCACCGCGCCCATCAACGCCGATGCGGGAACGAGCCGGCGCAGATCGCTGCCGACCATCCGGCGCACCATGTGTGGCGCCATCAGGCCGACGAAGGAGAGCGCACCGACGACGGTGACGGCGCCTGCCGTGAGCAGGACCGAGGCACCGAGGACGAGCAGCCGGTCGCGGCCGAGGCGCTGACCCAGGCCCAGGGCGACGTCGTCGCCGAGTTGGAGCGCATTGGCCCGCGGCAGCGCGAGCACCAGCAGCACCAGGCCGGGCACGAGGTACGCCGCCGCCAGCCGCAGGTCGCTCCACCCCTTGAGGTTGAGTGAACCGGACATGAAGCCGAAGACCCTGGTCGCGTCGGACCCGAGGAAGAGCAGGGCCAGCGAGGACAGCGAGGTGAGGATCCCGCCAACCAGGATGCCGATCAGGATGAACTGCGTGGACTCCGCCGAGCCCAGCTTGCGAGTCGCCAGATGGATCACGGCAGCGGTCCCGATGCCACCGACGGTGCCGCAGATCGGTTGGATCCAGTCGACATAGGCGTAGGGCATGTTCGGGAAGATCACCGAGAAGACCAGGACCGCAGCGACCACACCCTGGGAGACTCCGATGATGTCGGGACTGGCCAGCGGATTGCGGGTGAGCGCCTGGAGCAGGGCACCCGCGACCGCGAGTGCGGCACCGACCAGGACGGCCAGCAGTGCACGCGGGAGGCGGGTGTTGATCCCGAACTTCGCCAGCGGGTCGACACCCGACTGTCCGGTCAACCAGTGCAGCAGGTCACTGGGCGAGATGCGGAAGTTGTCGCCGAAGAGGACCGAGACCACGACGAGGACGAGAACCGCGACCAGCATGGTCGGCGCGAACCAGCGCCACCTCCGGGAACGCGCGTCCGCGCGCCGGCCGAGGGGTCGCGCCTTCGCCCGTACGGCGGGAGGGGCGAGCGGAGAAGCAGTCATGACGCCTCCATCGAGGTCCGGCCGACCGAGCGTCGAGCGAGTACGACGGCGAGCGGGCCCACCACGACGATCGTCCAGATGCCGGCCGGGATCTCGGTCGGGAAGAAGAGCAGCCGGCCGGCAGTGTCGGCGAGCAGCATGACGACTGCGCCGACGACCGCCGATGCCGGCAGCACGAGATGCGCATTGGAGGTACGCAGGACCACCTTGGCGACGTGCGGGCTGAGCAACGCGACGAAGCTGATCGGACCGACGACGGCGACGACCGGCGCGACGAGCAGGCAGGCACAGGTCAGCAGGAGCGCCCGCGCTCGCGTGACCCGCATGCCGCGCCCTATGGCCATGTCATCGCCCAGCTGGAGCAGGTTGAGCGCGCGACCGCTCAGCAGGGCGGCCGGGACGGCCACCACCAGCCAGGGCAGGATCAGCCCGATCCGCGACCATGACGCCGAGGCGACCGTGCCGGCGGTGAAGCCGAAGAACTGTCCCAGACCGACGGCCCGGTCGATCGGCAGGAGCACGATCGTCGCCGAGGTCAGGGTGGCGCCGAGGGAGGCGATCACCACGCCGACCAGCAACAGCCTGACCGGGTCGCGGATCGACTTGGCAAGCACGACCAGGATGGCGCTCGTAGCAAGTCCGGCCAGGATGCAGACCACCGGGAGGACCAGGCGGGGCATCAGGCCCGGGAAGAGCACGGACAGGGCGACCACGAAGGCAGCGGCCTGGCTCATGCCGAGGATCCCGGGATCGGCGATCGGGTTCTTCAGCGTGTACTGCAGGACGGTACCGGCCAGACCGAGCGCGGCTCCGGCGATGAGGGCGAGGAGCAGCCTGGGCAGCCTGACCTCGCGGACCAGGTAGGCCCCGTTGTCGTGCGTGTGCCCGCCGAAGAGCGATCGGCCCAGCTCGGAGAGGGAGATGTCCGGGTCTCCCTTGAGCAGGTACCAGCACCCGACCACGAGGACCAGCCCGAGGCCGGCCGCCCCCAGAAGGAGGAGGCGACCGGTACCTCGGCGGGTCTCAGTTGCTGGCAAGTGGGGAGTAGTCATCGGTGTAGGCGTAGTCGTTGATCTTGCCCGGGTCTGCGACGCCCGAGGTCGGTCCCCACACGTGGTAGGCGTACTCCTGGATGGCCGGAGCGAGCGTACGCAGCGAGCAGCAGAAGATCCGGCTAGTCGAGTTGTACACGTGCTTCTCCTTGACCGCGGTCAGCTTGTTCCAGATCGCGTCGCTACGACGCTTCCAGTCGAGCTGGCTATTGTCCTCGCCGCCCATGTAGGGGATCCAGTTCGGGTCCAGGGCGAGGAAAGCCTCGCCGTTGATGACCCACGTGGAGGCATTCCGGGCGCTCGACTGGACGCACTTGCCGATCTTGTACTCCTCGAGTGCGACGCAGAAGGGCGACGTGGGCGCGATCAGCTGGTAGGAGCCGTCATCGGTCTGGAAGATCGGGGCGACGGTCGTGGTCGCGGCATCGGCAGGAGCCGCCGAGGCGAGCTTGGTCATGAAGGTGTCGAATCCCTTGACCGCGGCCGTGGCCTCGGAGACCTTGCCGGTGACCTGACCCATGATCTCGACATTCTTCTTGTACGCGTCGAGCCCGGAGAGATTCGCGGAGTCGTCGAGACCGGGTGCGTACAGGTAGAGCACCGGCGCGACCTGTTCGAATGCCTTCACCTCGGGACTCGCGGGACCGCGGGTGACGATCAGGTCGACTCCGGCCTTGGCCCAGGACTCGGCATTGTCCTCACCGCCGAGCTTGCTGATGTCCTTCGTCGGCTCGCCGTCGGGGTAGACCAGTGAGCCGCGAGTCGTGTCGGCGACATTCGGCGAGGCGTAGGGGACGACGCCGAGCGAGGCGAGGATCTCGTCGCAGCCGGTCCAGTAGCAGCCGATCTTGGTCGGCTTCTTGTCCAGGGTCAGCTTCTGCCCCGAGGCATCGGTGATCGTAAGCGGGAACGACACGCTGCCCGATGTGTCGCTGCCACCGCTCTTTCCCGAGGAATCGTCCGAGGACGAACATGCGGCCAACATCGTCCCGGCCAGGATCACGACCGCCACGGTCGCCATCCGGCGAAGAGCTCTTCTCGACATGCCTTCTCCTAGTCGGTGCATTCGCAGCCCCGCCCCGGCGGCGGTTTGGCTGTTCCGCGGACTGTACGCAGCATCTAGACTTCGCGTCAATGCTTTGGACAATTCGTAAAGAAGACGAGATCGAACTGTCCCCGACCCGAGAAAAGGGAGCGCACCACATGTTGGACCTACGCATCGAGGATGCCCTCATCATCACGATGGACGAAGACCGTCCGATCGCCCGGAGTCTCGGGGTGTGGAAGGGCAAGGTGATCGGCCTCGACGAGGAGATCGACCAACTGCCGGCCAGGGAGACCCGCAGCCTCGGCGGTGCCGTCGTCGTACCGGGCTTCATCGACGCACACACCCACCTCGCCTGGGAGGGCCGGACCGCGTTGTCACTGGACCTGGCCGCCCTTCACACCAGGACCGAGGTGCTCGAGGCGATCGCCGCCCATGTCGCGGCGACCGACGAGACCGCGGCCGACCAGTGGCTCGACGTGGTCGGCTACGACAACACCGCCGGTATCGACCTGCGCGCCGACGACCTGGATGCGGTGACCGGCAGCCGCCCGACCTACGTGGTGGATCGCTCGGGACACGCGGCCGTGGTGAACACCGCCACCATGAAACGGATCGTCGAGAGCGGACTCTCGCTCACCGAGCTCGGCATGGAGCATGACCACCAGGGCCGTCCGGACGGACGGCTCTTCGAGAGCGCCCACACCGATTTCCGCCAGCAGGTCCGGCTCCCGTACGACGTCGAGGAGATCGCCGAAGCCCTGCACATCGCGGCACGTCATTGCCTCGGCCAGGGCGTCACGACCTGCGCCGAGGCAGGCATCTGCGGTGGCATGGCCGGCAGCAGTCCGATCGAGCTGATGGCCTTCCGGCACGCGCTCGACACCGGCCGTCTTCCGGTACGCGTCCAGACGATGATCGGGAACGACGCTATCCATCCCGTCGTCAGTGCCCCGGCCGACGGCGTCACGCTCGGCCTGGATCTCGGCATCGCGAACGACTTCGGCGACGACCGGCTCTGGCTCGGCCCCCTCAAGATCTGGCTCGACGGCGGGATCCAGGCCCGCACGGCGGCACTCAGCGAGCCCTTCGAGGGGACGGACAACACCGGGGAGCTCGGCGGCGACCCCGCCGTACTGCTGGAGCGGATCGTCGCCGCACACGTCTCAGGCTGGCAGCTGGCACTGCACGCGATCGGCGACCGGGCGATCGACCTGGCCCTCGACGCACTCGAGGCCTGCCAGCAGGCGCTCCCCCGACCCGATGCCCGCCATCGCATCGAGCACTGCGGGGTCGTCCGGCCCGACCAGCTGGAGCGGCTCGGCCGTTCGGGCGCGATCGCGGTCCTCCAGCCCGAGTTCATGTGGGACCACGGCACGGCCTACGCCGGCGCCCTGGGTCCGGTCCGGACGCACTGGCAG
>Ga0164242_10008915_pt1 | contig 10857 bp, 10 predicted proteins | sample OricomgcompostMG_FD_108783 | JGI IMG/M metagenome (GOLD analysis project Ga0164242, IMG submission 108783) | Miracle-Growth compost microbial communities from Emeryville, California, USA - Original compost - Miracle growth compost (MG) ... | reverse complement strand
GGTCGATTGCTCGGGCAGCACCCCGGGCCGCTCGACGGCTGTCGATGGGGCTGCGGAGTGGGGGCGGGTCGGGCTCATCGGCGAGGGCGGACGTCTGGAGACCGAGGTCTCCGACTCGATCCTGCACAAGCAGCTGACTCTGACGGGATCGTGGGTGACGTCTTTGCAGGGGATGGAGGATGTCTCAAACATGATCGCTGCGGCCGGCCTGAGCCCAGAGATCATCGTCTCACACCGGCTCGATCTGCTCGATGCTGACGAGGCCTACGCGGTGGCCGCGGCGGGGGCAACCGGCAAGGTCGTGCTGATCCCCGCCGGCGCTCCGACTCGAGCCCAGAGTTGACGCGGCCTCCTGCTATCCGCTCGGTCGGAACGGAAGAGCTTCCCCTCACTCGGGTCAGCACCGACGACCTGACGTTGACGTTCGCCGCCAGCCGCGGGGGCCGTCTCATCTCGCTCACGGTCGGAGAGACCGAGCTGTTGTGGCACAACCCGGCGCTTCTCGACGACGCGCTTCGCCCCATCGTGCCGGTCGGTCAGTGGCCGGACGGCTCGGCAGGCATGTCCAGCTGGGCCAACGTCGGCGGGTCGAAGACCTGGCCGGCCCCGCAGGGATGGAGCGGCTCCGGAGAATGGGCAGGGCCGCCGGATCAGGTCTTGGATTCCGGCCCATGGCAGGAAGAGGTCGCGATTGGTGCGGACTCCGTGACGGTCCGTCTCACCAGTCGTGACGACAGGCGGAGCGGCATCCGTGCCGTGCGGCGTTTCGACATCCCGGCGACAGGCACCGCCTTCGAACAGACGACGACCTTTCTGAACATCTCGGATGTGCCGGTCCGCTGGTCGATCTGGGAAGTATGCCAGGTCGACACCTCCGGTGGCGCGGGCCGACCCGTGCAGGAGGCCGCCGTCGCCGTGCCCGTCACGGCCAGGAGCAGAATGATCGACCTCGGCACCTGGGTCGGCGAGATCGACGCCATCGAGCAGAACTCGACCATCCGGTTGCCGATCGGGAACGCGGTGGGCAAGCGCGGATTCACGGACGTTCCCGGAGCAGTCGAATACCAAGGTCCCGACGGTGAGTCGCTGGTGCTCTCACATGAGCCAACGTGCGGCGCGATCTATCCTGACGGCGGCGCACAGGTCGAAGTGTGGTTGCAATCACCGACCAGTGAGCCGATTGCTGCGCTCGAGAACCTGCATCCCAGTGCTCACCTCGTCGAACTCGAGGTGCTGGGCCCGCTTGTCTCCCTCGCGCCCGGAGAATCCACCAGCGTACGGACCCGCTGGAGCGCACGGGCTCGACGCTCGTCGTCATGACGCTCGAATCGTGGCGATCCGCGTGCAACGAGCTGAAGAGGTGCCGCCCGACAGGCGCGCAGGTGCTCGTCGCGCCATGGCTGGTCTTGCGGCGTCGTGCGATACACCGGTGTTGAGGGGATTCACCGGCGCCCTGCCGGGCGTATTGCCGGTGAATCATCTCAACGCCGGTGTACCGTAAGGCGGCGCTGGCCGGGTAGCGGCCGAGCGCAGCGAGGACGCGTATCGAGACCCGCTCGCTGCGCGCACGCGCCGCGAGGCGCCGGGATGCCCTCAGCCTTGGGCGCGACGCGAGCCGCGACCGCGGCCGGTGCCGGCGTTCGGGTTCACCAGGCTGCCGACGCGCAGACCGCCGTTGCGACCGGATGCGCCGCGACCCGAGCCGGAGCGATTGCCGTGTCCGGATGCGTTCGACGGGTTGCCGTGGCTGGAACCGGTCGGCGACTGGCCGTGCGCCGCGCCGGAGCGCCCACCCGAACCTCGACCAGAACCGTGACCGGTTCCGCGGCCGGTGCCGGCGGCATCCGATCGTCGGGCGTCGTCGTGACGAGCGCGGCCACCCGCGGCACCGTTGCGAGTGTCGCGCTCGCCGCGGGCCGCGCGCTTGCGCTGCGCGTTCGCGCCCTGTGAACCGCCGCGCTCCGAGCCTTGGCCGCCCCGGCGGCCACGTCCGCCGCCGTTGCCCTGCGTCGGCGCGCTCACCGGTGCCGGCTTGACATACGGGGCGACCTCGCCGATCAGCGCGACGACGGGTGCGGCATCAGGAGTGACCTGCTGCGGGCGCACGTCGATCGCGGCCTTGCGCAGGATCACCGCGAGGTCCTTGCGCTGGGTCGGCAAGCAGATCGTGACGACGTCACCCTCGCTGCCGGCGCGCGCCGTGCGGCCCGAGCGGTGCAGGTATGCCTTGTGCTCCATCGGCGGGTCGACGTGGATGACGAGTTCGACGTTGTCGACGTGCACACCGCGAGCTGCCACGTCCGTCGCCACGAGCACGCGCACCGAACCGTCGCCGAACGCGGCGAGGTTGCGGTCGCGCTGCGGCTGCGAGAGGTTGCCGTGCAGGTCGACAGCCGGGATGCCGGATGCCGTCAACTGCTTGGCGAGCCGCTTCGCGTGGTGCTTGGTGCGCATGAACAGGATGCGACGGCCGGTGCCGGACGCGAGCGCGCGCACCAGCTCGGTCTTCGCCTCGGGGGTCGCCACCTCGAACACGTGATGGGTCATCGCGGCGACGGGCGAGTTCGCCTCATCGACGGAGTGCGTCACCGGGTTGTGCAGATAGCGCTTGACGAGCTTGTCGACGCCGTTGTCCAGCGTGGCGGAGAACAGCATCCGCTGGCCGTCGGCCGGCGTCTTGTCCATGATGCGGGTGACGACCGGCAGGAAGCCGAGATCGGCCATGTGGTCGGCCTCGTCGAGCACGGTGATCTCCACGGCGTCGAGCGTGACGAAGCCTTGCTTCATCAGGTCCTCGAGGCGACCGGGGCAGGCCACGACGATGTCCACGCCGCGATTCAGCGCGTCCACCTGTCGCTTCTGGTTGATGCCGCCGAAGATCGTGGTGGTGGTCATGCCGTACGCGGCAGCCATCGGCGCAAGCACGGCGTCGATCTGCGTCGCGAGCTCACGCGTCGGGGCGAGCACGAGACCGAGCGGACGACCGGGGCGGCGCTTGCCGCCGGAGAGCGTCGTGCCGAGGCGCGCGGCCATCGGCAGTGAGAACGCGAGCGTCTTGCCGCTCCCGGTCTTGCCGCGGCCGAGCACGTCGCGTCCGGCGAGCGTGTCGGGCAGAGTGTCGACCTGGATCGGGAACGCCGTCGTCTTGCCGTCGGCCGCGAGCACCTTCACAAGGGGTGCGGGCACGCCGAGGGCAGCGAACGTGGTGTCTGCGCCGCTCTCGACGCGAGGACCGGTTTCGGTCGCAGTGATGGTGTCTGTCATGAGGTGGTGCCTTTCGGGCATCGGCCCGCACGCGCGGCAGCAGCCTGGCGCATCCGGGAAGGTGGCGAACGTGCCGATGGGCACATCCGTTCGCCGTAAACAACGGTGCAACCGTGCCGTATGACCGGCTGTGTAGCCGGTCGGCACTGTCGCACGTTTCGTCAGAGATCGCGGTCGGACCGCGCAATGAAGAGGGGCGTTCTACGACGCAGCGAGACCATCGACGGCCTCGCAAGTACGTCCAGTCTATCAGGCCCAGCCGCGTCGGCGCCGCACGAGCGGCGGCGGGCGCAGGAATAGACTGTCGGGTCTGGATTGGAACGGGGTGCGCGTGGCAGAGACGGAACTCGACCGGGAACGCACCGTCGTGGCGGAGCTCTACCGGCGTCTCGACGCACTGAGGATCGATACAGAACGCCGACTGTCAGAGGTCCGCGCGCAACGGGCATCCGGAACCCACCAGGCGCGCAGCGAGCGGGATGCCTTCGCGCGCATGTATGAGGACAGGCTGCTTCAACTACGGGATGTCGGCGCGCGCCTCGTGCTCGGACGGCTGCTGCTCGAGGATGCCACCACCGACGGTGCCGCCGCCGCGGACGCCCTCACCGATGCCGCACCCGCACCCGCGACCGCCGACGCACCCGACGCCGCCCGCCTCGCCGACCCGCGCCTGCGCTACGTGGGCCGTGTGGGGCTGCGCGACGACGACCAGCGATCGGTGCTGATCGACTGGCGTGCTCCGCAGGCCAGCCCGTTCTACCAGGCGACGGCGGAGCATCCATTCGGTGTGCGCGCCAGACGTCACCTGACCATGCGCGACCGCACGGTGCTGCGGCTCGACGACGAGGTGTTCGACGAGTCGCTGTTGCGCGACGGGGCATCGGTGCGCGGCGACGGTGCGCTGATGGCCGCCGTCAACGCTCAGCGCACCGGCCGGATGCACGACATCGTCGCGACGATCCAGGCCGAGCAGGATCGCATCATCCGCTCTGATCTGCGCGGCGCGCTCGTCGTGCAAGGCGCGCCCGGCACGGGCAAGACCGCCGTCGCTCTGCATCGCGCCGCCTACCTGCTCTACACGCACCGCGAGCGACTCGGCAAGGCCGGCGTGCTCGTGGTCGGGCCATCGAGCGCGTTCTTGCGTTACATCGAGGCCGTGCTGCCCTCGCTCGGCGAGACGGGTGTCGTGATGCGCTCGGTCGGCGACCTCTTTCCCGGTGTGGAGGCGGTTGACGAAGACCCGGCGGAGGCCGCACGCGTGAAGGGCATGACCCGGATGGCACGGCTGCTCGCCCGGGCCGTGCGCTCCCGGCAGAAGGCGCCGGATGCCGCGCAGACCGTCGATGTGAACGGCGAGGCGTTGTCGGTGCCGGTCGAGCTCATCGCCGAGGCGATCGCGCGGGCGCAGCGCACCGGCAAGCCGCACAACCGCGCTCGCGTCACGTTCGTGTCGCACGCGTTGGATGCCATGACGGCAGCCCTCGCCGCGCAGTTGCGTGCGAACGGTGCGACCCTCGACGACGCGGACGTCGCCGTGCTGCGCGAGGACCTGCGCACCAGCGACGACGTCAAGGTGCTGCTGAACACGGCCTGGCTGCCGCTGACTCCGCAGAAGCTACTGCGCGACCTGTATGCGCGTCCGGCCTGGCTGGCCGAGCTCACCACGCGGTGGGCCGCCGCCGACCGGGCGGCGCTGGCCCGCGACCGGGATGCCCCGTTCACGATCGCGGATGTGCCGCTGCTCGACGAGGCGGCGGAGCTGCTCGGCGATCCGCCGCAGAGCACGCAGGACGCGCTGCGCCAACGCGAGCAGAAGCAGCAGCGACAGCGCGACCTGGAGAGTGCGCGCGCGGCGATCCGCGACGCCGACGCAAAGGGATTCGTCACCGCGGAGCGCCTCGTCGATGGCTTCGCCGACCGATCGGATGCCGGCAGCACCGCCGACCGCGCCGGCGCCGACCGCACCTGGACCTATGGTCACGTCGTCGTCGACGAGGCACAGGAGCTCAGTCCGATGCAGTGGCGCGTGCTGCTGCGGCGCTGCCCGATGCGCTCGTTCACGATCGTCGGCGACATCGCGCAAGCGTCATCGGTCGCCGGCGCGATCGATTGGGCAGACGCGCTCGACCCGTTCTTCCACGACGCGTGGACGCTCGAGCAGCTCAGCGTCAACTACCGCACACCGGCCCAGATCGCCCAGGCCGCGGACGATTTCGCGCGCGCGCACGAGCTGCCGGCCACCTCGGCTCGCGCCGTGCGTGATGGCGACTGGCCGGTGGAACGCAGCACGGCCGCGCCCGCGGCCCTGACCGGAGCCGTGGCCGAGGCGGTGCGGCGCTGCCGGCCGCAGGCATCCGGTGGTGGCACGCTCGCTGTGATCGCGCCGGTCGCCCGGCTGGATGCCATCGCCGCCTCACTCACGGATGCCTTCGGCCGGGATGTCGGGCGCGGAGCGCCCGGGCTGGATCTGCCGATCACGGTGCTGTCTGCACGCGACGCGAAGGGACTCGAGTTCGACGTCGTCGTGCTCGTCGACCCGGACGGAATCGTCGCCGAATCGCCGCGCGGCGCGTCCGCGGTCTACGTCGCGATGACCCGTCCGACGCAGCGGCTTGCGATCGTGGCCGTCGGCTGACCTCGGCCCCCGCACAGCGCGCCAGGCCCCGTGCAGCGCCAGGGCCGCGCGCTCAGTATCGTTCGCCGACCGGGATCGGCACGTCGACGGTGTTGCCGGCCTGCGCCAGCGGGCATGCCCAGGCCGGGTCGTAGGCGCAACTCGGGTTGTATGCGAAGTTCAGATCGAGCACGAGACTGCGTGCGGTCCGCCCCTGGCCCAGATCGGCGCCCTTGATCGTGTCGAGCAGGTAGCGCCCGCCGCCGTAGGTCCCGCCCGACGTACCGGCCAGCGCGTCCTTCACCGGCACGAAGATGCCGCCACCGTACGAGGCGAGTCGCCAGACATCCAGCGTGGCGCCGGTCCCGACGGGCAGGGCCACGGTGCCGAGCAGCTCGAACGGCACGACGCCATCGGTGCCGGTGGCAACATCGAGGCGTCGCGGTTCGGACGCCGGCTCGATCGTCGCCTCGAACCGCCACGCGGGATCGTATGGCGAGACGGGCAGTCCGCGGAAACCGGCGCGATCCTCCGGCAGTAACGGGGTGGCCGGATGCGTCGCGAACAACTCGTCGCGTTCGCGCACCCAGAGCGCGTGGGCCGCCGCCGGATCCTCGACACTCGATTCGCGCACCCGCGCATAGAGCGCGAACACCCGCCGTCGCCAATCGGCGATCTGCAGCGCCGTGCTCGCCGGGTCCGGTTCGGTATTCATCCGCGCTCGCCTTCACTCATCGGCTCCTCAAGCCCCGCCGCGGGCGGGTCGAAGGCCCAGCCCGGCGCCAGCGCACGCATCCGCGCTCCGCGCCATTGCCAGAACGCCCACGTCGCATACCAGAGTGCCGGCGTGAGCAGCCCGGCCGAGACCAGCAGTCGGTCGCGGTACAGCGTGCGCGGACGTCCGTCGGTGCCTGGCCCCCGCGGGTCGGGCGCGATGGCCATGCGGTGGTCCCAGAGCGTGGTTCGGCCGCGGATGCCTCCGGTGTCGCGCATGATCCGCACTCCGTCCGCCCGGCGGTCGTCGAAGGTCAGCCGGATCTCCTGCTCGCCGAACGGCAGGATGCCACCGGCCCGCACTCGAACCGGATGCCGCCCGGGCTCCCAGATCGTCGGGAAACCGTTGGGCTCCAGCGAAGAGAACACGAACAGCGGGCTCGACACCTCGCGCAGAACGGTGGGGGAGCGGATGGCGCGCCAGGCGGCATCCGGGTCGCAGTCGAGGACGAGCTTCAGCAGCACCCGCATTGCTCCAGTCTGCACGATCCCGGTGCTCGTGTGTCACCGTCCGCTGGTCGAGTAGCGCGGGAGCGCAGCGAGCACGCGTATCGTGACCACGTCGACCCTTCGCTACGCTGGCCAGGTGAAGAGCCCACTCCCTCTCGACCAGCCGACGCAGAGCGAATACGAGGTGCGCTTCGACTGGGGCCGCGACGGGCTGCGCACGATCGCGCCGGGCGCCGGCATCATGGTCGTCGTCGACGCCATCTCGTTCACCACGACGGTCGAGCGTGCCGTCTGCGAGGGACTGCGGGTGACGCCGTACGCGGGCAGGCGCGCCGAGGCGGTCGCGGCCGGTGCGGAGCTGACCGGACCGGATGCCGTGCTCGCCGGCCCGCGCGGCGGCGACGGGGTGACGCTGTCTCCGTCGAGCATCACTGCCGAGTCCGCCGCCGCCCTGCGTCCCGCGACTCGCATCGTGCTGCCGTCGCTGAACGGCTCCCGCATCGCCGCGCTCGCCGCAACGTTCGACGTGCCAGTGGTCGCCGCCTGCTTGCGCAATCGCACGGCGGTGGCGAATTGGATTCTGCAGCATCAGCTGCGGATCGGAGCCCGCCTGAAGGTCGCCGTCGTTGCGGCAGGCGAGGTGCGTGAGGACGAGAGCCTGCGATTCGCCGTCGAGGATCTGCTGGTCGCGGGCGCGGTCGTGGACGCCCTCGCCGCAGTCGGCATCGACGACAGCTCGCCGGAGGCCGCCGCCGCGTGCGCTGCCTGGCTCGGGCTGCGCCGTGCCGCCGGTCACATGCTCACCGCATCGGTCAGTGGACGGGAACTGATCTCCGCCGAGCAGCGCGCGGATGTCGAGCTCGCGACCGAGCTGGATGTCTCGACCGCGGTCCCCGTGCTCGACCCCGCGATCGCGGGCGGCACCTTCGTCGCCGCGGAATGATCCGCGTGCACCCCGCGTTCTGTCCACCAGGAGGCTTCTCATGAAAGCAGTTCTGAACGACGCCGTGCTCGCCGAGGCACCCACGGACGAGCTCATCCGCATCGAGGGCAATTGGTACTTTCCGCCGCAGAGCGTGAATGACGACCTGCTCGTGCCCAGCGACACCCCGTACACGTGCCCCTGGAAGGGCGAGTGCCAGTACTTCAGCGTGAAGAATGGTGACACGGTGTTGCAGGACCGGGCGTTCAGCTATCCGACCCCGTATCCGAGTGCGTTCGACCGGGTCGGCAAGGACTTCAGCGGCTATGTCGCGTTCTGGAAGGACGTGCAGGTCACCGAGTAGCCGCACGGCGGCATCCTGCGGCCAAGCGCCGCGGCATCCGGCCGCGGCACCCCGTCGCGGCACCGGCATCCAGGCCCGTCAGCCGGGCACGACGACCACCCGCGAGCCGCTGTCCGCGGCCGCGGTCCAGGCATCCGCAATGCGCGACAACGGAAAGCTGCGCGTCGGCACGGTGACAGTGCCCGCGGCGATCATCTCCATGTAGACGGGAAGCTGCGTCATGATGTCGGCGATCGACGTGCTGCCGGCGCCGGAGCCGGAGAGCCGGATGTGGCGGCTGCGCAGCAGCGATGCGGGCACTGCGGCGTCGGCGCCGGCGAGCGAGCCGATCTCGATGTAGGAGATGTCGGCGGTGTCCTCGTGGATGCCGGTGCGGCCGAGCGCGGCGAACGTCGCTTCCGCGGGCCTGCCCCAGACGAAGTCGAGCACGATGCTCGGCGCCGTGCCGTCCAGGGCATCCGAGATCGCGGCCGAATCCGCATCACGGTCGCCGCTGAGGGCGACCGGCAGCGCGCCGTGCGCGGCAGCGCGCTCGAGCCCGGACGGGTTGCGCCCTGCCCCCACCACGCGCATCGCGCCGAGCGCAGCGGCGTTCTGCGCGGCGAGCAGGCCGGCCATCCCGGTGACCCCGAGGATCAGCACCGTGCCCAGGCCCGCGTCGCCGCGTTCGGCGGCGCGCGCCGTCAGCGGCATCCAGGACGAGAGCCCCGGGTTCAGCCCGCCTGCGACCTGCGCGGCGTTGGCGCCGTTCGGTAGCGCGAGTTGCATCGACGCCGGAACCGCCATCCGCTCCGCGAGCGTTCCATACGGCGCCGGGGTGAATCCGGTGTAGATCAGCGTGCCGTCCGAGGTGCGGGCAACGGCGTCGACGCCGGGGATCAGCGGATAGTCTCCCGTGCTGGTGTAGTGCCGCCCGGCCGCGCTGGCGCGCACCACCGGGTGAACGCCGGCCGCGACCAGGTCGACCAGGCGATAGCCGTCGGCCGCGATCGGATCGTCGAAGTCGTCGTAGATCGGGTGCTGGTCCGGGCCGTGGACAACCGCTGCCTTCATGTCGTGCTCCTTAACTAAGTTAAATTATGGATGACACGAGTGTTCCTTAACTTTGTTAAACTGTCAAGATGGCGGGACGGCTGACGAAGGATGGCATCGTGCAGGCCGCGCTCGATCTGTTGGACGAGGTCGGCCTCGGCGGCCTCACGGTGCGCGCGCTGGCCGCCAAGCTCGACGTGCAACCGCCGGCCCTCTACTGGCATGTGCGCGACAAGCAGGCGCTGATGGATGAGATCGGCACCGAGATCTGGCGGCGGATCGGAGCCGAGCTCGGTGCGCTGCCATCAGACGTTCCCTGGGATGCCGAACTGCGCGCCTTCGCCGATGTCACCCGCCGCGCGTTCCTCTCCCATCGCGACGGCGCCCGGGTGTTCAGCGGCACCTACCTCACCGACGCCGACGTGCTCCGCCGGCAGGAGACGAGCATGCGCCGCTGGCTGGATCAGGGTTTCACGCTCGCGGACGTGACCCGGGCGTTCTCGCTGATGTACAGCTTCGTGGTCGGCTTCTGCATCGAGGAGCAGAGCGTCGCGAGTGCGCCGGACAGTCAGTACGCGCTGGAGGTCAGGGCGGAACGGATCGGTGCCGACGAGTACCCGCTCGTCGCTACGGCAGGAGCGGAGATCTTCGCCGATCCTGACCTGCGGTTCGCCGATCAGGTCGCCGTGCTCACGGATGCCGTGGGCCGGTTCAGGAGCTGAGCGACTTCGCCCTGGCGCGGTGTGCGCGCACCTTCGCCCGGTTGCCGCACCGTTGCATCGAGCACCAGCGCCGCGTGCCGGCGCGGGAGGTGTCCAGATAGACGAGGCTGCAGTCGTCGGCCGAGCATTCCCGCACCCGGCCGGCGCCGCTGTCGCCGAGCGCGTGCACGGCATCCCGGGCGATCTCGGCGAGCGCCTGTGCGAACCGCGGCGTGGCACGGCCGGCCTGCCGAGAGCCACCCGGCAACGACGGCGGGATGTCCGGGGTCGCGGCGAACAGGTTGACCAGGTCGACGTCGGTCTCCGCGCGCTTCGCTGCGGAGGCGGTGGCGCGCGCCAGGCGCGCGATCGCCCCGCGGAGCACACGCGAATCGGCGAGATCGCGGGAGTGGCAGGTCACATCGAGCCCGGCGAACCGGGCGGTGAACCAGGCCGCGAGGTCGTCGGTCGTGCGCAGAAGGTCGGGGCCTTCTTCGTCCTCGAATCCGCCGGTGTGCGCGAAGTCGAGGCTGATCGTGCCGGCGTCGAACCACCAGCGCGATCCGTCGGGCTGCGGCATCCATTGACCGGGATCGGGCATCGTCACGTGACGACCATAGCGGGTTACGTCGGCTCAGGATGCCTGCGCCGTGGTGCGCGTGGCCGCACGAGTCGCCGCCCGGGCCGCGCTCACATCGCGGTGTTCCCACTGGATCAAGTGTGCCTTCGAGAACCC
>Ga0164242_10008914_pt1 | contig 10858 bp, 7 predicted proteins | sample OricomgcompostMG_FD_108783 | JGI IMG/M metagenome (GOLD analysis project Ga0164242, IMG submission 108783) | Miracle-Growth compost microbial communities from Emeryville, California, USA - Original compost - Miracle growth compost (MG) ... | reverse complement strand
TTCGAGAAAGCGCGGTTCCCCCTTGATCACATCGCTGTAGCCACGGCGCGCCGCCGCCGCCATTTCGTCCATAAGCTCGCGCCAGGCTCGCAAAGGCTGAGGCGAGGGCATCAACGCGGCCTCGAGCGTCGACGTCAAATAGACCTCGAGCGTCCGCTCGGCGATGCCGGGCAGGCCGAACTTTGCCTGAATCATCTCGCCCTGCTCGGTGACGCGCAGCGTGCCGTCTGTCGCCCCGGGCGGCTGCGAGGTAATCGCTAGATAAGTCGGTGCGCCGCCGCGGCCGGGAGAACCGCCACGCCCGTGGAAGAAACGCACGCGGACGCCAGCCGCGTTGCCCACCGAGACGAGGCGCTCCTCGGCCTGATAAAGTTCCCAATCCGCGGCCAGACGGCCGGACTCTTTGGCCGAATCCGAGTAGCCGAGCATGATCTCCTGGCAACCGTGCATACGCTCCCGGTACCAAGGAATCGCCAGCAAACGCTCCATCGTCGCCGGCGCCGCGCGCAAAGCCGCCGCCTGTTCGAAGAGCGGGATGACAGGCAGCGGCTCTTTCAGCCCGGCCTCCTTTTGCAAGAGCTGGACGAGCAAGACGTCGGAAGGTTGGCTGGCCATTGAGATCACGTACGTACCGAGTCCTTCCCGGTCGATTTCCGCGAGCGTCTGGAAGGTTTGCCACACCTCTGTAGCGGCGGGCGAGAGGCGCACATCGCGCGGCACGAGCGGGCGCAGGTCTTGAAGCTCGCGCACGAGCAGCTCCTGCCGCGCGGCTTCGTCGCGCTCGCTATAGGAGCCGAGGCCGATCGCCTGGGTAATCTCGTCCATGGCCTGGGTATGGCGAGAAGCCTCTTGGCGAATGTCGAGGCGCACGAGCGCCAGACCGAAGCAAGCGACGCGCCTAATAAGGTTTTCGAGCCGGCCACGCGTCAAGACCGTCGCCCCCGTCTCGACCAGCGAGCGTCGGCAGAGCCGCAACGGCTCCAGCAGCTCATGCACCGAGCGACAAGTCGCTTCGGCGGCAACCACGGGCTGCCGCCCGTTCAGAAAGTCACCGAGCCGGGTGCGCGTCGCCTCGAGCCGTTCTAATAGATCCGCCAGCAGGGCCCGGTAGGGCTCGCGCGTCTTAGGCCCTACCTGGGAGCGCAGCTCCGCCGAAGCGGCGGTCAGAGAAAGCTCCTGACGCAAAAGCCGCACTTCCCGCAGATACAAATCGGCCGCCAACCAGCGCGCGAGTCGTACAACCTGCAGGGTCACCTCGGACGTGACCCGCGGATTGCCGTCTCGGTCACCTCCCATCCACGAGCCGAAACGCAGCGGCGCCGCGTCGAGCGGCAATCCCTGCCCCGTCGCCGCAAGTAGAGCATGGTCTAGTTGATGCAAAATACGGGGAACGACATTCCAGAGTGTCTGCTCAAAAACAAGCAGCCCCGCATACGCCTCATCGATGGGAGTCGGGGGTTCACGGCGAATCTCGTCGGTCAGCCAAGCGCCCGTGATCTCTTGGCGCAGACGCCCCAGTATCTCATCTCTTCCGCCGGCACTTCGCGGCGCAAGGTCCAGGTCCTCTAGATCCGCGGCAATCCGCGCGTTCTTCTGCAAAAGCGCCCGCCGCGCGATCTCGGTCGGATGGGCAGTAAGCACTAGGCCGACATTAAGACGCAGAGCAGCGGCATGCAGCGCGGCGGGTTGGATGCCGTTTTCCAACAGCCGGGGTAAAGCCTCGGCGAAGGAGCCGCGCTGCAATTCGCCGTCGCCGCTTAACTGGTGCGCGCGGCGACGACGGATACGGTGGTACTGCTCGGCGATGTTGGCGAGGTTGAGAAAGTGGAAGAACGCGCGCGTGACTTGGTGCGCCTCGGTGAGCGAAAAGCTCATGAGACTGGCGCAGAGATTATGGAAAGCGACGTCGTCACCGCGACGCGCCAGTTTGGCCAGCTGGCGCACCCGCTCGACCGCCTCGTAGGTTTTTAGCCCTTCCTGCTGGCGTAAAACCTCGCCGAGCAAGGCGCCGAGGAGTTTGACGTCGCGACGCAAAGGCGCATGTAGATCTTCAGTAGCCCCAGGGGATGAAGCAGGGACCGGCCGCGCCGCCACCAACTCGTCTACGGACACGTCGCTGGGACTCATGATAGCCTCCCGTGGCGGTTTTTGCCCCATCGCCCCCTATATGCAAGATGCAAGGCGCATTCCCGAAGTTTCAGCAGGACCCGCCAAAGTACTTACATACTCCCGAGTCGGTCCTGCGTCGGTCAGGGTAATAGTCGCGCCTTTTCCTCGCGGGTGGGAAGACGACACGTCGCCACAGGAAAAAGTCGCCGCCGGTGGCGGGCTACGCAGGTGTAGGCCCTGTTTCTCAGAGCCCGCGGGACGAGGTACAAAACCGAGCATAGGGGCCAGCCGCGCCCCAATCGCACAGCGACCGCCAGGACCGCATCCGCTTGGCGGTAAGTCTTGGCTCCAATGACGACGACCATAGTCGATAGCTGCTCGCGGTCCTCTGCCCGCAGGAACCGCGTCGCGGTATCTCCCTGGAGCGTCGCGAAGCAAAACCGTCCCTGCAGGTCGCGCTGCAGCACGGCCTGGACAAAACGGTTGCATAGGCCGCAGGCGCCGTCGTAGAAAATTATGCCTCTGGTATGCTCGGCCACTGCCTTTCTCCTTTTTCGCTTTTCGGTCATTCTGCCGCCACGCCGCCGTCACTCCGCCCTCAGTGCTTCGATCACCTCGAGCTTCTCCGCGCGTCGCGCCGGCGCAAGCCCGCTTGCAAGCCCCACCGCAATAATCGAGCCGACAGAAAAGGCGAAAGCCCAGGGGTCAACGATCCATTCGAAATTGAGGCCCACGACAAATTTCGATGCCGCCCAGATCATGAGCTCCGTCGCCCCGAAGCCGGCAGCGAGCCCCAGAACTCCGCCCACGGTGCAGAGGATGAGCGACTCAGTCAAAACCTGCATCTTGATGCTGCGATTAGTCGCCCCCAGCGCTTTGCGCAGGCCGATCTCTTTGATCCGTTCGGTGACCGATACGAGCATCATGTTGTGGATGCCAATACCACCGATGAGCAGCGCCAAAAGAGCAATGGCGGTTAACAGCATGACGAAAATCTTGAGAAACCGCTTCGCCTGGGCTACCAGGGTGCCCTCCGTGTCGACTATGAATTTGCCGGCCTTGCCGTAGCGATGCCGGAAGTAGCCCTTGAGCTCCTTGGCGACTTTTTCGACGTCAGAGTTGCGACGCACCTGGACGGTGAAGTCGTTGATCCGTCCCGACCAGAAACTGGCGACGGTCTGAAATGTCGTGTAGGGGATGAGGATCTGAAGATCGGGCCTTAGCAGCTCGTCGTTGCTTTTTTGCGGCGCGAGTACGCCGGTCACCCGGCATGGGAAGGAGCTCTGTTCAGCGATGGCAATCGTGACGACCTCGCCTAAGGGCAGACGCCGACCGAAGAGCTTGTCTGCGACCTCCGCGCCAAGGATACAGATCCGAGCGCGACCTTTCTCGTTGTATGGAGTAAAAGTGCGACCGGCGGCTAGATGGGCGTTGGTAATCGCTAGATATTGGTAGCCGATACCGAGCAGACGTACGCCTTCGCTGACGGAGCGACCGCCGGAGGTGACCGTGTTCTGGAAGTTAATCAGAATGGGCGACAACAGACGAATCGCTGGCAGCACCTGGCGCAGGGGCAAGAGATCCTTTTTCCAGTCGAAGTAGACGAACTGCCTCGGTACGACCTCGGTCGCCTCGCGCTCCAGGTTCGGATATCCGCGCACGACCAGTTTGTTGACCCCGAGCACCTCGAAGCCTTCGACGATGCGCTGGCGAGTGAACTGGCCGAGCGAGATCATCGTCAGCACGGCGGCGATGCCGATGACGATGCCGAGCATCGTGAGAACCGACTTGGTCCGGTCGCGCAGCAGGTTGGCACCGGCCGTGGGTAAGGCAAAATACGCCAGACGCAGGAGTGACTTGTTCCAGCCAGGTGGCGGCTCGGGTCGACGTCCCGGCGACGGGAGTACACGGGCAAGAGCCGTCGATGGGGCCAGGTCGGTGACCGAGCCGTCGCGTACTTGCAGGACGCGGTGGCAATGCCGAGCGATGTCCGGGTCGTGGGTGATGATCACGACGGTCCGTCCTTGCGCGTGCAACTCGTCGAAGATCGAGAGAATCTCACGGGTATTGGCCGAGTCGAGGTTACCGGTAGGCTCGTCGGCCAGGATGACGTCGGCATTGTTAAGTAGCGCCCTGGCGACTGCGATCCGTTGCTGTTCGCCTCCTGATAGTTGGCTTGGCAACTGCGCCAGACGAGCACCGAGGCCTAGGCGCGTCGCCACGGCAAAAGCGTCATCACGCCGGCTTTGCAGGCGCTGCCATGGCCTCGGCAGCTCCAGAGGATATGCCGCCGGCAATAAGATATTGGTCATCACGTCAGCGCGCGCCAAAAGGTGGAATTGCTGAAAGACAAAGCCGATCATCTGGTTGCGTACGACCGAGGTAAGATCGTCGGATAGTTGCCCGACGTCGACACCGCCAAGCAGCACTTGGCCAGCTGTCGGCTTAAGCAGGCAGCCGAGGATGTAAAACAGGGTCGATTTGCCGGATCCGGAAGGTCCTTGGATCGCAACGTACTCGCCTGCTTCTATTCCGAAGCTAACCTGCCTGAGGACTGAGGTCAGGCGACCATTGACCTTGTAGGCGAAATCGAGTCCGCGCGCTTCAATGAGCATCGTATTCACCTCCTCGCATCGTCGTCCGCTCCCTCAGCGAGGAAATCGACCTGGCGAACTAAGTCTCCTTCCTTGAGTCCGGAGGTGATCTCGAACATCTCGTCGGTCTTGAGCCCGATCTCGACGCGCCGTCGCTCGCCGCCGGCCAAGGTCACGTAGTAGTGCCCATTTTCTTCCGCCACGAACTCCTGAGGCAAGGCGAGCACGCCTGCCGCTTCCTGGATAATGATGTCAAGGATGCCCGACATGCCGGGCTTGATGTGCTCGTCTTGATCGAGAATTTCCGCCGTGATCGGAAACTCGACGCGCGCCTTGTCCCAGTGGTCCTCCTCCCGGGCAGCCAGGTCGATGGTGACGATGCGACCATGGTAGACCTTGTCCGGGACGGCGAGCGTGCGAATGAGCACCGGCTGGCCGAGGTTCAATTTTTCGATATCGAGTTCGGCGACATTGGCTTTGACATAGAGCTTGGTCAGGTCGTCAATACGCACGATCGGAGCCTCGCCGTTCGACGCCGACGGAGTCTGGCTCACATGCTCGCCTACCGTCTTGCCGATCTGGACGACAGTACCATCGAGCGACGAGCGCAATGGAAAAGCTTGCTCCGTCTGTCCGACCGTCTGGCCGATAGTCACGATCGGCTGACCCATTTTGACCTTCTCGCCGATCTTGACGTAGAGCTTACGAATATAACCGTCATAGGGTGGCGTGATCAGCGCCGAGTGTGCCGGCGTGATGCCACCGGCGACCGTAACTTTGAGCACCAGATTGCGTCGCGACACCGTGGCGAGCGGTTGCTGGTCCCGGGCCGGCGAGGCGCGGCGTAGGTACCAGACATAGGCCAGTCCCGTGATGAACGCGAGCAACAGCAGTCCTTTAGCTATTCGCCATCGCGTCATAAAGAGTCCCTTCGTCGTACTGATACTGAGCTAAAGCTTGGCGAATCGAGATATAGGTCGAGTAAACACTGACTTTCGCCTGGATCAAGTCCGACAAACCCGTTACCAAATCGAGATAGGCGACCTTGCCTTGACGGTAATCGGCCGACAAGCTTGCGTAGGTTTTCTCCTCGAGTGCCAGCAGCTGGCGATAGAGAGTCAGCGTCTTATCGAGATTGACGAGGGAATCCATCAGGGTTCGGTAGTCGGCCGCGAGTTGCAGGAGGCTGGCTCGCGTCTCTTCGTTTTGGATCTGACGCTGGGCGGCGGCGATTTCGACCTCACGACGGCGAGTCCCGTGATCCCATAGGTTGTAAGTGAGACCGACGGTTAGATTCCAACTCAGCGTGCCTTGGCTATTGGTCGTCACTGGCGACAAAGGCGGCTCGTCCGAGCCGTCAGCCAGAGGCTGCTCAGGAACATAGTGACCTAGATAATCCGGGATCAAATAGTTAAGCCCAGCCGAAACAGTCAGCATAGGGCCGTTCTTGAGCCGTGCGAGATCGACCGTATATCCTGCCGCTTGGTCCGATGCCGTGACGATGCGGTAGGTGTACGATTTGGCAATAGCAGGAATGGTCTTGGGAATGACCGGGGTTGCCTTAAGAATCTCGCTTGGGCTTACGGCCGCGAGGGACGGCAATTGTGCCTCATCGCTCGCGCCAATGACCCGGACAAGGGCCGTCTCCGCGTCGCGTTTGGCCGCGTCAGCGGCGTCGACGTCGATCTCGGATTTTTTTATGAGGCTCTGCCATCGCCAATAGTCTTTCTGGGTGCGAAGACCTTGGTGGTACATACGCACAGTTTGAGAGAACTGCTTGTTCAACAACGCGCGCTGCTCGACTTTCGTCTTCAGCGCCAGGTCCGCCTGTAAGACGGTGTAGAACGCTTTGACCACCTCAAGTATGAGGTCGTCGCGGGTCTTCTGTGTCGTTAGCTTCGCCACCTCAAGGTTGGTCTTGGCAAGATCAATGCCGACGACAGTCTGGCCGGAGTCGTAGAAGGTTTCCAACACCGCCAGGCCGGCTTGACCAAAGAGCATGGAGCTAGGCGCCGGCCATGGCTCAGGCATGGTTCGTTTAAGACCCTGGCTCGTCGTCAAATCGACGGCAGGATAGAGCTTCGCTTCGGCGTTCTTCGCCTGTAGGTCAGCGAGTTGTTCGCTGACACGCGCTTTGGCTAGGCTAGGAGCGTGTCCAATAGCAAAAGCCACAATCTGCCGGAGCGCCGTGTCCTCGGCGTGCGCCGTGCCGGGTCGTGCAGATGAGCCACGAGCGGTGCTCGTCAAAGCTACTGCAGCGATGCACGATGCGAGCCGGATCGAATTAGACCACGACGTGAACATCGGTCTCCTTCATTGCGGCAACAAGTTGCTTTGCCGTGCGATGCAAATAGTGAGACAGCGAAGTTGATCGCGGTTTTGGTTACTAGTCCTAATGATTTCAGCGCATTGACGCGGCATTTGCTGGCTTAATTTGGTGACACTGTACGATCTTGCCGCTGTTTTCTGGCAGCCAACCTCTACTGAGGCCTGCCAAACATTGGCCCTTTTACGCCGCTGGTTGGGATGCTTTTTGCAAAGTCGCCGGTAGACAGCATCTGGAAAAGGAACTTGTAGAACTTGAACTGAATAGAGAGTGACGAGTGCAAACCCTGGAAGGTCAGCTCAATTTCTCAAGCGGTCTAGGTCGACCCCAAATTCACAAGCAGCGCAGGTCGACCCCAAATAAAATTACCAGGAGATACGACGATGCAATTTCGACTCTTTAAATTTGCTGGTATGGGAGCGGCTGCTCTAGCGACAGGACTCATGGGACTTATGTTGCCTCAGGCCCAGGCAAGCTCAGTACCCATCAAAGATCTGACGTTGGTGTCGGAGACCAATCACATCGCGCTAGCAGAGCACCAAAACCTGACAGCATACCGCTGGAATCACAGGTATAATTACAACTATAACTATAATAATTACAATTATAATTACAATTATCGAGCTCGTTACAACTACAATTATAACTACAACTACCGAACACGCTATAATTACAATTATAACTATAATTACAACTATAACTATCGCACACGATATAACTATAACTATAACTACAACTACAACTATCCCCATCACCATTAGAACATAGGGAGCTGATCGCTGGCTGCCGTCACGGTGTGCTTAGAGACGCACCATGTTCGATGTCATCCGCCGAGAGAACAGCGCTTCCATGGCCTTCCATGATTGAAGCGGGGCAAAAGGCGGTGAAGCTGCAGATTCTGACGCCGGTGGCCAGCGGTCGCTTCCTTCGTGACGTGAAGAGGCGACCATGCTGCGTTATCCATTGATCGCGCTTTTGGCTGCAGGCCATATGGCGATCGTCACGACCGGCATATTCCAGATCAATACGAGTCGAATACCCGTCCTAGGCCCGATGCTCGACTATTACGGATCGATCACGGGTGCCAAGGCCAGCTACGGCTTTTTCGCCCCTGAGATCACCGGCCAAGGCGGCGTCGAGTTCGAGGTCATTGACGGCGCTGGTCACACAAAGATCGTCCCACTCATGTCGGCGACAAATCACGAAGTGGAGGTGCGCGCGGCCGATACCGTCGAACAAATCGCCGGTATGTTCATGACGGCGATCACAGATCCAGCCGAGGTGAACAACCCTAAAACGCAAGCGCTGCTTCATTCGCTGGCTGCATCACTTTGTGGCACCGTCATGGGCAATCATCCGAATGCGCACGAGGTCGTCTTCCGCTTGCGGATCTTCACACCGATATCGATGAGCGACTATCGCAAAGGACTTCGGTCACACTGGGAAACGGTTTATGAGGCACGGTTTCGGCGAGAGCCGCCGTCTTTTCATCCAGGAGGTGAGATTTGAAAAGCATCGGGGAGATTGGTCAAGATCTCGACCTAACCTCGGTTAGGGTCTATGACGCGGTCCATAGTTTCTTTTTCGCACCCGCGTCGCCTCGGCCAATTGCAGCTCTTAGGATCGGATTGGCCATGGTCCTGATTCTTCAGGCTTTGCTGGTGGCTCCTTACGCCTTGGAGTTCTATGCCCGAGGTGGTCTCATCCAAGAAAGCTTGTCCCTCTTCTTTACCGAACCGTTGACGCCGCAAATTCACTGGGTCGTCAGAACTCTCGCCCCCTTGGGTATCAGCGAGACGCTGTGTATTTACGGTCTTGGACTGACATATCTCGCTAGCCTGATCATGATGGGGCTCGGCTGGCACACGCGCGCCGCGACCTTGACTACCTGGTTTCTCCACTGGATGTTCATGGTAAGCGGCAGCACTTCAAACTATGGCGTCGAACTCTTTTCCCACGTTTTTCTGTTTTATTTAATCTTCATGCCGGCCGGCGATGCGCTATCTGTCGATGTACACGTCGGGCGACGGCGAGAAAAGGCGACGCCGCTGGCCCGTCTGAGCTTGCGGGTCCTGCAACTACAGCTCTGTCTTTGTTATTTTTCCAGCGGGTTCGAGAAGGCCAAAGGCGCGGGATGGTGGAACGGAGAGGCGCTTTGGCGCTCGTTAGCGCTGCCCGACTACAAACAGTTCGACTTAAGCTGGCTGAGCTCCTATCCGTACCTTCCGATGATAGGCTGCTGGGCGACGATCGCAATCGAAGGCCTCTACTGCATCTTCATCTGGCCTAAGGCGACGCGCCGCTACTGGATCGTCGCGGTCGTGGCCATGCACCTAGGCATCGCGATTTTCCTGGGGCTCACCCTCTTCGGGGTCATCATGTGCGTCTTGACCTTGGCGATTTTCGGCGTGCCGGCTAATCCCGAGCTCTCCTGGTCGACGGTGCAGGTTACCAAGGAGAAGCGAGCTTGGTGGTGGCTCTTATTGCGGCCGGTTACGCGTTAGATTGTCGGCTGAACATGATGCCTTCGCCGCTAAAGCCGCGCGGGCAGGACCTTTTGTTTCACCTTAGCTAGCCTTGCGTAGAGACTCGTCGATGACAGCGGGAACCGCGAGGCTCACGGTGGCAAGAGTATGCTGCCACACATAGCAGCGACTATCCGCGATATCTTTCGCTGTCGCGATCACGCCTTGGAAAGGGGCCGCAGAAAACGAGGCGTCCCCCTGGGCGACCGGGAGCAATTCAGCTCCGAAAGCAAGGATCGGATAGGGGTTGCCATTGCTTAGCGAGCAGCGATGCGTCTTCGCTTCGGTTTCGAGCCTTTTCGCGATGCCGGCCGCCTGCGCGGCGACTGTCGCCTTGCGGCGAGTTTTCGGTCCCATCAGCCCGATGAGGCCGAAACCAGCGGCTAGTCCGACATCGTACACGACCTTAAAACCGCAGGAACGGCGAGCCTCCTCGAAGATCGTGACGCAAAGGACATGTGCGAAAGCGAGGCCGCGTTTTAGGACCTCTTGCTGTTGTTCTTCTTCCCCAAAGAAGGCGATAAATAGCTCGTCGGCGTTCCAATCGAGCAGATAACCGTCACTTGGGTACATACGCTCGATCCGACCAAGGACGATGTCGTAGAATTCTTCGAAAGCGGTGGCGACGAATTCGGAGCTGTTGTTGGCCGCGAGAGACTGGAAGTCCCGCCAGTCCAGACAAAGGCAGGCCGCAAAGCGTCGCCTGGGCGCGAACCGCTCGAGCACTTGGTGATCGTCCTGCGCGGCTGCCGCTATACCGGCAAGAGCCGGGGGTAACAACATGCACAAGGTCTCGTAGCGCAGAAACATCAGCCGAAAGAAGTCGCGTCGAAGAAAGAAGGCGCAGGCCGCGGCTCCGAGTTCGGCCTCGCAGAGGGCGGTCATTTCGGGTCGCAATGCGGGCATGGTCCAAGCGATCATGATGAACTGGATAAGTGACAGCATATTAAAGAGGTACTGTTCTTTCCAAAGGCGATAAGTAAAGACCGTGCCGAAGCAGGCAATCACGAGGTTTGCGTAGGTAATGGCCGCGTAATATTGCGGTAGACCGAGAAAGTAGAACCCAAGGTAACATGTCGACAGAGACCCTAGGGTTACCAGAACCCCGTAGGTGGCGACGACACGTCCCCAAGACGAAGCGAATCTCGAGCGGCTGAAAAGCGTCAGGAAGATCGCATTCGCAACGAATAAGAACCCGAGAGCGAGACGCGGCAGCATGAAATATCGGTAATGCTGCGGCTCCAGAAGCAAGAGATCCCCGACATAGAGCAGCGGAAAGATCTTCAGGATCGTCCAGGCGCCCT
>Ga0164242_10008913_pt1 | contig 10858 bp, 7 predicted proteins | sample OricomgcompostMG_FD_108783 | JGI IMG/M metagenome (GOLD analysis project Ga0164242, IMG submission 108783) | Miracle-Growth compost microbial communities from Emeryville, California, USA - Original compost - Miracle growth compost (MG) ... | reverse complement strand
TGCCTTCTCTTCTGCAAGCTTCGCAGCCGTCGCAACTTGGGCGATCGCTTCTTCGGCACGCAGCACCTTGGTGCGCATGACGGCCTCAGAGAGCTTCAACTGACGGTCGAGTTCGACCGTGGCATCCGAGTGCGACGTGAAGTCGACGACGGCGTAGATGCCCTCTGACTTCTTGTTGATCTCGTATGCGAGCCGACGACGGCCCCAGATGTCGACCTTGTCGATCGTTCCACCGTCATTACGGATGACGTTGAGGAACTTGTCAAGGCTGGGAGCTACGGTGCGCTCATCGATCTCTGGATCGAGGATGACCATCAACTCATACTGATGCATGACTAACCCACCTCCTCTGGACTAGCGCGGCTACAGACTTTCTGCAGCAGGAGGGTATTGGCATCTGTTGTGCACGAATCCGCAGTGCGCGGATCGGATGGACAACCTGCACAGCATACCGGATGCCGCACCGCTTCGCTATTCGCTCGCTCACCCGGCACACTGACCACGCCACGAGCGCTGCCCCCCTCACCCTCGCCGATCGCGACACTTCGCGCCCAACACGTGCGTTCGAGCGCCTCATCTCGACACCACCGAACACTCACGTGTGTATTTGACCTTGCCGTCGAACCTCTCGAGCCACGTCACTCACGCGGACGATCGGAATCGATGCTTCGGATGTTTTCACGAACCCAGACTGGATCGCGCGAGGCGACTCTCAGGACGGATTCCCCGGATTTGTGGACAAGTCGGGTGCCCATCGCCCTGTGGAGAACGAGTTGACGAGTCGGCTCGCGCGGCCGCCGAAGGCGGTTTGTCGATGCCAGTTGCGCCATCCGCCGAGCAAGACGTCTCGGTATCCTGAGTCCGTGAACGCGTCAATGAATCCGAGCGACGCTCCCAACTGCCACACTCCGGGCGAAACTCGCGGCGCACCCGGCGGCGACACCGTGGAAACCGCTGCCGAGATCGCCGCCCGCTTCGATGAGCGGGCGGATCGCTACGACGAGTCTTCGATGCACCGCGGTTTGGCCGCGGCGGTCGTTGACTTCGCATTGCGCGACAGCGCGATCGATGCAGCCTCAGCTGGTCCGCGAACCGTGCTCGACGTCGCCACAGGCACGGGACTTGTGCTGCGTTACCTGAACGCTGATCCGCGTGTCGACTGGACCGGCTCCCAATTCACCGGCATCGACATCTCCGACGGCATGCTTGCGGTCGCGCGCACTGCTCTTCCGTCGGCACGCTTTGTGAATGCGGATGCTGCGCGGCTTCCGTTCGAGGACGATTCATTTGATCTGATCACCTGCGTCACAGCGCTGCATCTATTTCCGAACGCATCGGCCGCCATGCTGGAGTGGCGCCGCGTTCTCCGCCCCGCCGGCCGGATCATCGTCGCGACGTTCGCGGTCGACACGCAGCAGCACGGCGGCGGGCAGCATGTCGGCCATGGCACAACGGCGATCGAGCGGCACGCGCCTTTCGGATCACCTGGTGCTCTTGAATCCTTCGCGCAAACGGTTGGGCTCCGGCTGACAGCGGCGCAAACCTGGACGTCCCCACCCGAGGCCGAGAAGATCGACGTGTGCCTGATCGCTGAGCTCGCCGCGAGGTGAGCCAACCGGGGCGCACTTGGCGCCGCTGCCGAGTGTGGTTCACCGAGAGTGTGGTCACCGAGAGTGTCAGTTCGAACCGAAAGCGTTCGTTCGAACGGCTGATCTCGGTGCAAGGTGTCACCCTCGGCGATTTCGGACAGGGGCAGCGCACACAGCGGGCACAACAGATACGCACCTGCATCACCACGCTTGCCTCATCGCAGTGTTTGAGCCCGTCTAAACTGGCGACATGGCTGCCGCACCGCATTTGAGAATCGCGGTCGTCGCACTGCACACCTCGCCGTATGGCGCACCCGGCTCTGGCGACGTCGGCGGCATGAACGTGTTGATCCACGCAACAGCGGATCGGATGGCAGAACTCGGTCACCACGTCGAGGTCATTACTCGCCGGTTCTCTCCCGACCTTCCCGCCGTTGAACAGCTGACCTCCGGCGTCGTCACGCGCTACATTGACGCCGGCCCGGCAGAGTTGCGCCCGAAAGCCGAGCACGAAGCCTTCATCGACGAGTTCCGAGAAGGGCTCGGCGCACTCGGCGAATATGACATCGTGCACTCGCACCACTGGCTCTCCGGCATGGCGGCCCTGCCGATTGCCGAAGCCCGTCGCATCCCGCATGTGCAGAGCTTCCACAGCATCGCGGCCGATGCGAAAACGCGGCTGGCGGAGGGCGAACGCCCAGAGTCGCCAGGGCGGATGGGCGGCGAAGCCTGGCTCGCGAGGAACTCCGACGCGATCATCGCCGTCAGCCACGCAGAAGAGACAACAATTCTGGAGCGGCTCGGCGCCGATCGGCAACGCGTCACCGTCGTGCTTCCGGGTGTCGACGCGCGGATGTTCCGGCCTGGCACCCGAACGGATGCTCCGCGTCGCTACGTGGTCGCCGCGGCCAGGATCGAGCCACTCAAGGGGTTGGATCTCGCCATCAGCACCGTGGCGCGGATCGATGACGAGCATCGTCCAGATCTGGTGATCGCCGGCGGCCCAACAGGTGGCTATGAGTGGTACCTCGACGAACTGCACGCACTTGTTCGAGACCTGCACGTCAGCGACCGCGTGCACTTTGCCGGACCGAAGTCGCGGCAGGAGCTGGCGGAACTGCTCTCACACGCATCCGCGGTGCTCATCCCGTCGCACTCCGAGACGTACGGACTCGTCGCGCTCGAGGCTGCAGCATGCGGAGTGCCCGTGCTCGCAGCCCCGGCCGGGGGACTGTGCGAAGCGGTCAACGACCGCACGGGCATCATCGCCGAGTCCCGGGACCCTGCCGTGTGGGCGAAGCATCTCGTGCGCCTGCTCACCGATGCTGAATACGCCGACACATTGTCTGCAACGGCGCGCGAGTTCGCCGAGACGCGAAGCTGGACGCGCACGACGGACGAGACAATCGCCGTATATACCGCGCTGCTTGCTGGCACATCAGCTGGCAAAAGCGCAACGTGCGCGGCCGGATGACGGTGTCAGCGCAGGCATCCGTCGTTCTGTTCGCTCATGCACACCCAGACGACGAGACCATCTCGACCGGTGCGCTTATCCGTGAGCTCGTCGATCGGGGCACACGCGTCGTGCTGTTGACGGCGTCTCGCGGCGAGCGCGGCGAAATCGTTCCCGCCGTTCGGCAGCTGATCGGCGACGACGCGGATGCGCTCACCGCTGCGCGCGAGCGTGAGCTGCAGCAAGCGTTGTCTGTTCTGGGGGTTTCGGAGAGCTACATGCTCGGCACGCCACCTGCGCGGGCAACGGGGAAAGCGCAGCGCCGTTATCTTGACTCCGGCATGCGTTGGGTGCGCCCCGGTCTGGCTGGGCCGGCTGACGACGTGCCGCCTGGGGCGCTGTCCGTCGCTGAGTTCGGCGAGGTGGTGGCGGATGTTCGCGCGCTCATCGATACGGTGGGGCCCGGGCTTGTGGTCAGTTACGACGACAACGGTGGGTACGGGCATCCTGACCACCATAGGATTCGTGAGGCCGCGATGGCCGCCGCGACCGATGCTCGGGTGCCGTTCGCCGAGTTGGCGGCATCGCCGGGGCCGGATGTCGAGTGGTTCGACCTGGAACCGCACATGCGCACCGTGCAAGACGCGCTGCGCAGCCACTCAAGCCAGCTGACGGTCGACGGAACCCACATCATCCACTCCGGTGGTCAGCGGGAACCGATCACCACCAGCGTCGGACTGCGCCTGATCTCCGACTGAGGGACAAAGCGTGCGTCGGCCCGCTCGTCGCGACCTCGTGCGCCGCCCCTGCTACACCAGGCGTCCATCGAAGGGGATAATCGAACATGCTCGCGCTAGAAGAGATCTTCCCCCCATTCGGATTGCGCATCGCCAGTGGCCCCCTCGAGCTTCGAGTCCTGCGCGACGACGACCTCCCTGAGCTTGTCGAACTGGTCCGAGGTGGCGTCCAAGCGCCGTCCAGCCCTATGCCTTTCCTCCAGCCATGGCACCAGGAACCGTTCACACCAGGCTCTCCAGGAGGATTCCCAACCACCTCGTTGACATGGTGGTGGTCGCAGCGAGCCGAATTCGCGCCGGACAACTGGCGGTTGGCGTTGACGGTACGCCTCCACGGCGCCCTCGTCGGTATGCAGGACCTCCACGCCCAGGATTTCGCACAGACACGTCATATCGAGACCGGTTCTTGGCTCGGGTTACCGCACCACGGCCAGGGCACAGGCACCCTGATGCGTCAACTCGTTGTCGGATTCGCCTTCGACGAGCTCGGCGCGCTCGAGTGCGGCTCTGGCTACATAGTCGGCAACCATGCGTCGGCAGCAGTCAGCCGCAAGACGGGATACACCGAAAACGGCCGACGCCGGATCGTGCAACAAACGACCGACGGCAAGGTCGGCGTCAACGAACAGCGCGTGCTGGTCACGCCAGCCAGCTACGTGCGGCCAGAAGGCGATGTCGTCGTCACGGGCGCTGACGCATTGCGCCACTTCTTGGCGATCGAAAGCTGATCACCACGCTCGGGTCTGTCGGGAGCGGCGTGCTCACCTCCCGACAAAGTCGCCAAGCTCAGTTCTGCGCGGACCACCACTCGCGCAAGCGCCGCTCAGCCTCATCCGGCCCCACCGGGCCATTGTCGAGGCGCAGCTCGAGCAGAAACTTCATCGCCCTCCCGACTTGCGGCCCTGGCTTCAACTCAAGGATGCGCATCACGGCTTCGCCGTCGAGGTCTGGGCGCACAGCGTTCAGCTCCTCCTCCTCGGCGAGCACCGCAATCCGTTCCTCCAGGTCGTCATACGCGAAACCGAGCCTGTCCGCCTTGCGCCTGTTGCGCGTTGTGACGTCTGCACGCGTCAGCATGTGCAGCCGCTCCAGCTGGTCCCCAGCGTCGCGTACATATCGGCGCACAGCGGAATCCGTCCACTCACCATCCGTGTATCCGAAGAATCGCAGGTGCAACTCGATCAGCCGGGACACGGCGGCTATGGTGTCGTTGTCGAACCGCAGGGCGCGCAGCCGCTTGCGCGCGAGCTTCGCACCGACCATGTCGTGGTGGTAGAAGCTCACCGCTCCGCCCGGATCGAGCCTTCGGGTCGCTGGCTTGCCGATGTCGTGCAGAATGGCGGCCAACCGCAGCACGAGGTCTGGCCTGTCGTGCGGATGCCGCTGCCGCTCGTATCCGATTACCTGATCGAGCACGGTCAGACTGTGCCGGTAGACGTCCTTATGGTGATGGTGCTCGTCGATCTCGAGCCGCAGCGCCGGGATCTCCGGCAGCACAATGTCTGCAATGGCCGTGTCGACGAGCAGCTCGATGCCCGACCGCGGCGTCGCAGACAGCAGCAGCTTCGACAGTTCGTCTCGCACGCGCTCTGCGCTGACGATCGAGATGCGCTCGCGCATGTCGCGCATCGCGTTCACAGTGTCGTCACTGACGGTGAAGCCGAGCTGGGCGGAGAACCTGGCTGCGCGAAGCATCCGCAATGGGTCGTCTCCGAACGACACCTCAGGACTGATCGGGGTACGCAGGATGCCAGCAAGCAGGTCATCCACGCCGCCGGACGGGTCGACAAGCACGATATCCGGCAGTCGCAGGGCGAGGGCGTTCACCGTGAAGTCACGTCGCACCAGGTCGCCTTCTAGAGTGTCGCCGAACACGACATCGGGCTTGCGGCTTGATGCGTCGTAGTTGTCTGAACGATATGTCGTGATCTCGACGGTGTCGTCGCCGATGCGGGCGCCGATGGTTCCGAACGCACGCCCGATGTCCCAGTGAGCGCTTGCCAGCGGCTTGACGACACGCAGGATGTCATCGGGTTTCGCGCTGGTGGTGAAGTCCAGATCGCTGACCGGCCGACCGAGCAATGCGTCCCGAACGGGACCGCCGACAAGAGCGAGTTCGTATCCGGCGTCGGCGAAAGCGGTCGCCAAGCGTGCGACGGGCTCTGAAGAGGCGATCTCACGCAGGCGCGCGAGCGAATCGGCGACGCTATGCATAGTGAGACAGTTTATCTGCGCGGCACGTAACGATAACGATCAGCCGAGCGAAGCATCCGTTCGGCGGATCCGCACAGTGCCGCCCCCTAGAATTGCCGACATGGTGGCGGAGGTGGATCGGTGCGTCGACGCATGCGGATAGCCTCTCCCCGCAACAGGCGGGCACCCAGGAACCAACAGCGGCACATGCGCGCCCTCCCAGCCATCGCCATCGCTGTAGCTGCTGTGCTGTTGCCCGGCACTGTCTTGTTACCTGACTCTGTTGCAGTTGCCACCGCACCTGTGTCAGCGCCGATGGCGAGCGCGGCGGCACGAACGGCAGCAGATGAAGCACTTCCGAAGGTCGCAAGCAAGCAGAGCGCAGACGTCACTCTATTTGCTGACGGATCGGGGATCATCGCGCCGGGACAGGACCTTGTGGTCACTGCCGCGATCACAAACACCGGGTCGGATTCACTTGCCCCAGGCACACTGCACCTTGGCATCACCGACGCCCCATTCGCTGCTCGCAGCGCGCTCGGCACGTGGCTGGACAAGACAGGCGATGCACCAGCCACCCGCCAGATCGGCACAGCGTCGACCGGTCCTATCACGCCTGGCACATCGGTCACCGTCTCGGTCTTCGTACCCGCTGCAAACCTCGGCCTGACCGACGCGCGCACGCAGGTGTACGGACTCTCCGGCAGCGTTTCCGCCGGCGGTGCAGACGTCGGCAGGGGCACGGGCAGTTTGGTCTGGAACACCGGCACCGGATTCTCGTCTTCGAACGTGGCCGTCGCGGTTCCGATCACCGCCCCCGCGACGGCCGACGGGCTCATCTCCGCAAGCGATCTGGCGACATACACCGCTCCCAACGGCGTTCTGACCAGGGACCTCAACGGTCTGAGCGGGCACCCGAACGTTGCGATCGGCATCGACCCGATGATCATCGCGTCGATCAAGGTGCTCGGCTCTGCAGCGCCTGCCTCCGCCACGGCTTGGCTCGAGCAGTTATCGCTGCTGCCGAACGACAACTTCCCCCTCCAATACGGCGACGCGGATGTCGCTGCACAAGTTCAGTCGGGGCTCGACCAACTGCTCCAGCCGATCTCGTTCACCTATGCGATGGATCCAGGCAACCTCAAGACGCCGTCGACGGTCGGAGAGACACCGACACCGGCACCGACGGAGACACCGTCCGGAACCGCTACCGCGACGCCGACCAACGGGCCCGTGTTGCCGACGACTCAGCAACTGCTCTCCTGGCCATACACACTCAGCGGTTTCTCGTGGCCGCCGGACGCCAGCATCCGTGCCGCTGACCTGTCGGTTCTTGCCAAGAATCAGTTGACGACCACCATCCTGAGCGGGTCGAACACCAACGCGGCAACCCTGAAGACGACGCCGAACGCAGCGCTGTCCGTGCCGGGCGGACGTGCGCTGGTGTCGGATGCCGGCGTCTCGAGCGCTCTGCGTGCGGCGACCGGCGCTGCGACCGAGAACGGTTTCAACGCCGGCATGGCGACGCTGAGCGCCCAGCTCGCGATGATCGGCGATGAGAACGGTGCGCACACGGTCATCCTTGCGACGCTTGGCAGAAGCGGTCCGGCGTCGGCGCAGCGGTTGTCGCAAGCGTTGCAGTCGCTGAACACGATGCCGTGGAGCGCTCCCGCGTCGATTCAGGATGCCATCGAGTCCGTGCCGACGACCGATCTCGCGGTGAAGGACGCTCCTGAATCCGACGCGCGCATCGCATCCATCAAGGGTCTGCTCACCAGAGAGACCGGCACGACGTCTCCGTCGCCCAGCATCACGCAGTTTGCGACGGTGCTCTCCGATCCGACCGCGCTGACCGGACCTGCACGCAACCAGTTGATGTCGTTGCTCGGAGTCGGCTGGCTCGGCGAGCAGGTGAACTGGCCAGCAGCAGTCTCGGCGAGCCTGACGGCGAGCGACAAGATCATCGACTCAGTGCAGATCGTCCCGCCAGGCAACGTGTCCCAGCTGAGCAACGAAGTGCTGATCCCGATCACCGTGTCGAACAAGTTCACGCTGCCGGTGAACGTCGTTCTGCACACGACGCCGTCGAACGGGCGACTCGAGATCGACGACGATACGCCGAAGACCGTGCCTGCCGGCGCGACGGCGAAGCTGCTTGTGCCGGTGAAAGCCAGAGTTGGAAACGGCAAAGTGCAGTTGACGATGGAGCTCTTCAGTCCGACGGGGGTGAGGATCGGCAACACGCAGAAGGCCACGGTCGACGTGCACGCCGAGTGGGAGAGCCTCGGCGCGTTGATCATCGGCATCCTGGCCGTGCTGCTGTTCGGGTTCGGGATCTTCCGAAGCATCCGCAGACGGCGGCGCGAGCGCGCGGCGGAGCCGGCCGCTGAGTCCACCGACGCGTCGGCCGGCGAGCCGCCAACCAACCCGGTCGCAGCTTCACCCACCGACGGGACGCCGCATGACTAGCATCGGGCGTTCGAGCGCGATTCTCGCCTCTGGCACCCTCGCCTCACGCATCCTCGGCTTCGTCAAGGTGATCGTGCTCACGTACGCGATCGGTCAGTTCAGCATCGGCGCGAATAGTTTCCAAGCCGGCAACCAATTGCCGAACACGATTTACGGCATCATCGCCGGCGGCGTGCTTAACGCTGTGCTGGTTCCGCAGATCGTTCAGGCTGCGCTGCACCGCGATGGTGGCAAGGGTTACATCAACAAATTGGTCACGGTCGCCATCGTGATCTTCGGCGTCACGACGGTGGCGGCCACGCTCCTCGCGCCCGTACTTGTTCGTGTAACCGTCTCGCAGTTCTCGGCCGATCAGTTCGATCTTGCCGTCGGTTTCGCATATTGGTGCCTGCCGCAGATCTTCTTCTACGGCCTGTACTCGGTTCTTGGCGAAATTCTCAACGCGCGCAAATCGTTCGGGCCGTTCACCTGGGCGCCGCTGGTCAACAACGTGATCAGCATCGCTGGCATTCTGGTTTTCATAGCGCTTTTCAGCGAGGATCACGCCGGTCACCGCGGTTTCGATTCCTGGACTCCCCAGATGGTTGCTGTGCTTGGTGGCACGGCAACGCTCGGCGTGGCCTGCCAGGCGTTTATTCTGTTCTTCTTCTGGCGCAGAATCGGCTTGACTTACCGACCCGACTTCCACTGGCGTGGCGTCGGGCTCGCCAAAACCGGTCAACTGGCCGGCTGGACGCTCGGGATGCTGCTGGTCACTACCGGGGCAGGGTTGGTCGACACAAACGTGATGTCACTTGCGACAAGCAAAGACGCCTCGCTAGCCGTTCTGGCCAACTCATGGCTGATATTCATGCTCCCGCACTCCATTGTCACGGTGTCGATTGCAACCGTCTATTTCACTCGCATGGCTGAGCACGGCACGGCCAAGAGGTTCGCTGAGTTGAAGGGCGATCTGTCGAGCTCGATCCGCACGATATCGCTGCTGATCGCCGCAGCCGCAGCCATTCTGATCGTTGTCGCATACCCGTTTGCAGGCTTCTTCACGAGCAATCATCGCGAGACGATCGACATGGGAAACGTGATCATCGCGTATGTGATCGGCCTATTGCCCTTCAGCCTCGTGTTCTTGCTTCAGCGCACGTTCTATGCATTGCACGACACGCGCACGCCATTCATCTTCACGGTCGCGCAGTCCGTGCTGTTCTCGATCGGTGCCGTCCTGTGCGGCATCTTCCTGCCGACATCCCAGCTGGCGGTCGGGATCGCGGCGTGCATGAGCATCTCAACCGTCTTCCAGGCTCTGTTCGCCGTCTACCTTTTGCGCCGCAGGCTTGGCGCGTTGGGCCTGCGGCGCATCGTGATCAGTCTGCTGCGATACACGGTCGCGCTGATTCCGGCGATGATCGTGGGAATCGCAATCCTTGTGGCGTTCGGCGGAACGACCGACGGTGGCTTCGCGCTCGCGAACACGGCCTCGGCGGCGATCACCATGGTGGCCGTCGGACTGGCCATGGGCGTCGTATATCTCGGGGTGCTTCGACTGCTGCGCACGCCGGAGTTGGCCGACGCAATCGCACCTATTGCGAGCCGATTCCGCCGCAGATCCGAGCACCCTCAAGACACGGAATAGCATCCGCCTAGGATGTGTTGTATTCGCAAGTGGGCCGTTTCGGTCCCATCATATGCAAGGAGTTGACGTGCGGCAGATCATTATCATCGGCTCAGGTCCTGCCGGATATACCGCGGCCATCTACGCCGCTCGCGCCCAGCTGAACCCGCTTGTCATCGCGAGTTCGGTCGAAGCAGGCGGCGAGCTGATGAACACAACGGAGGTCGAGAATTATCCTGGCTTCCCCGAGGGCATCCAGGGCCCGGAACTGATGTTGCAGATGCAGGCGCAAGCGGAGCGCTTCGGCGCAGAGATCGTGCTTGACGACGTCGTGTCTGTGTCGCTCGACGGTCCGGTGAAGTCGGTGATGCTCGGCTCTGGCGAGACACACGAGGCCCTTTCCGTGATCTTCGCGACCGGATCCGCGTATCGCAAACTTGGACTCCACGATGAAGAGCGCCTCTCTGGCCACGGCGTTTCATGGTGTGCGACGTGCGACGGATTCTTCTTCAAAGAGAAGACGATCGCCGTTGTAGGTGGAGGAGACTCCGCAATGGAGGAGGCCACATTCCTCACGCGCTTTGCGTCGAAGGTCTACGTCATCCACCGCAAAGACACGTTGCGCGCCTCGAAGATCATGCAAGAGCGCGCCTTCGCCAACGAGAAGATCGAATTCGTCTGGAACAGCGAAGTGGTCGGCATCGACGGTGAGGATGCTGTCACTGGCGTTACGCTGCGCGACACCGTA
>Ga0164242_10008912_pt1 | contig 10859 bp, 10 predicted proteins | sample OricomgcompostMG_FD_108783 | JGI IMG/M metagenome (GOLD analysis project Ga0164242, IMG submission 108783) | Miracle-Growth compost microbial communities from Emeryville, California, USA - Original compost - Miracle growth compost (MG) ... | reverse complement strand
GTCAGGTTGCGGAAGTCGTGGCCCTTCGCCACCATCTGCGTGCCGATCAGGATGTCGACCTCGCCGCGGTGCACGGCGTCGAACGCCGCCTGCGCGCTGCCCTTGCGGCGCGTGGAATCGGCGTCGATGCGCAGGATGCGCGCGGCCGGGAAGAGGCGCTGCAGGCTTTCCTCCATGCGCTGCGTGCCGCGCCCGAGCGGCTGCAGGTCGACGTTGCCGCAGGTGGGACAGGCGCGCGGGATCGGCTCTTCCCAGCCGCAATGGTGGCAGCGCAGCCGCCGGTCCGGCTTGTGCAGCACCAGGAAGGCGCTGCAGCGCGCGCAGTGGCTGATCCAGCCGCAGGCGTCGCAGGCGATGACCGGCGCATAGCCGCGGCGGTTCAGATACAGCAGGGATTGCTCCCCGCGTTCCAAGCGCCGCTCCATCGCGCCGAGCAGCGCGCGGCTCAAGCCGTCGGGCGCCTCGTCGCGCCGGGTGCGCTGCATGTCGAGCAGGGCGATGCGCGGTAGCACGGCGTCCTTGACGGCGCGCTCGCGCAGCGCCAGCCGCCGGTAGCGGCCGGATTGGGCGTGATGCCAGCTTTCGAGCGAAGGCGTGGCGGAACCGAGCACGATCGGGATGCCGAGCTGGCGCGCCCGCCAGATCGCCAAGTCGCGCGCCGAATAACGCAGCCCTTCCTGCTGTTTGTAGGAAGCGTCGTGCTCCTCGTCGACCACGATCAGCGCCAGGTCCGGCAACGAAGCCAGCACCGCCAGGCGCGTGCCGAGCACGATGCGGGCGCGGCCTTCATGGGCCGACAGCCAATGCGCCAGGCGCTCGCCTTCCGCCAGGCCGCTGTGCAACGTCGCCACTTCAGTGCCGGGAAAGCGCGCCCGCACGCCGGCCTCCAGTTGCGGCGTCAGGTTGATCTCGGGCACCAGCATCAGGACCTGCGCGCGGCGGCCGGCCGGCCCGGCCGCTTCCAGCACCCGGGCCGTGGCCTGCAGGTAGACCTCGGTCTTGCCACTGCCCGTCACGCCCTGCAGCAGGAAAGGGGCAAAGCCGTGCGCGGAAACGACAGCGTCGACCGCCTGCTGCTGGGCGGCGTTGAGCGCTGGACCGTCGGCCGGCGGACACGGCGGCGGCGCGGGCATTTTCCGCAGCTTTTTCAGCGCGCGGTCGAGCGAAACGGTGGTCGCGGCGCGCAGCTTTTTCGGCAGGCCGGGCAGCGCCACTTCGCCCAGCGGGCGCTGGTAATAGTCGGCCGCGAAGCGGCACAGCGCCAGCCAGTCGGCGGGCAGCGGCGCCAGTTGGGCGCGCAGTGCGAACGCGGGCTTGAGCCGCTCTTCCGGCACGTCGGAACGGTCCGCGACCGCGACGACCAATCCCACCACTTCCCGCTGTCCGAAAGGAACGAGGACGAGCTGGCCTGGCAGCGGGACTGCGCACTCCCGGCCGGCATCCTCGCCTTCGTCCGCAGCCGGTTCGGTCCAGACGTAGTCGAAGCAGGCGTCCAACGGCGTGTCCAGGGCGACCTTCAGGATGAAGCGTTTCACGAAGCTCATGTATTACTTGAAATAATCGCCTAAGCGCCCGATTCCTAAATATTTTTTCCTGCTATCCACAACTGCTGTGGGTAACTTTGTTGACAAGTCCCTCTTGACAGGGCGCAAAGCCAGCAACGATGCGGGTTTCTATAAATTGCCCAAAACCAAGGCAAAAATAAAGCCTTTTTAAATCAATCAGTTGCAATCTATCGTTTTTGGCCGGCATGGCGTGCCGGAAAAAAATATGCGGCTTTGCATCATTGCCGGTTTTGTGAATAAGTGTACGCTCGCATACCGGTATGACGAGAAGGCCGGCCATGCGGCACCCTCCGATTGTTAAATCGTGCATACTTTCTGTGCGGCTGGTGGATGCACGAGTTCACGCACCGCTTTAACAATTCCACTAACTATTCGTTTCTTAAGACTTTTTCAGGAATGTCCACAGGGATGTGAATAAGTTTGTGGAAAAGCGCTCGACCTGCACTGCAGGGACTATTACGAAAATCCGGGCCGGCATGTCGCCCATTTACTTTTTTCCCTAAAAATCATTGGTTTAGGGAAACGAAAACGCGGATTTTGTTTTCATGCCGCACGCCACTACCCTGTTTCAGGAGAAAAGATCGGTGTGAATAAATCGGTGCACCGCACAATGGGCAAACCCCGATGTTGCACTGGATCAATGCCTTTCGTTCGTTCTTAACCGATCCTTTACATCGGAAGATTCTGACAGCGCATTTTCGCAGTTCATGTATTCCATTAACAATTCCGCTAAGCGCCGGTTTCTAAAGTCCTTTTTTTGCTATCCACAAAAGCTGTGGATAAATTTGTGGGCAAACCCGCCCGATGGGCAAAAAAGCGAGAACTGATGCGGGTTTCAATAAATTGCTGAAACAAGAAGCAGAAATCAAATCCTTTAAAAATCAACGAGTTGCGATCAAGGGTCAGCGCCGTTGCCGACATCTTGCGAAAAGGCACGCCGCTTTCCGCGCGGCGTCGCCATTGTGCATAAGCCAGCATGACGGCGCCCCAAAAAGCGGCTGCTTCCGGCCCGCCTTCCCAAAAGCGATACAGCGGCCGCATGTAGGCAGGCACCTACGCCTTCGCCGCACGCACCTGTTCATGGTAGGGCTCGCTCAACTCGTGGACCGCGTCGACCAGCACGCCCACCGCTTCCGGCGGCGTGAACTGCGAGATGCCGTGCCCCAGGTTGAACACATGCCCGGATGTGGCCGTATGCGGGCCGTAGGCGGCCAGCACCTTTTGCACTTCGTCGCGTATGCGCTGCGATTGCGCGAACAGCACGGCCGGGTCCAGGTTTCCCTGCAAGGCGACACGGTCGTCCAGCCGTCTGCGCGCCGCGCTCAGGTTCACCGTCCAGTCCAGGCCGACCGCGTCCGCGCCGGCCGCCGCGAGTTGCTCCAGCCACAGGCCGCCGCCCTTGGTGAACACGATGCGGGGCACCGGCACCCCGTCCTTCTCGCGCATCACGCGTGCCAGCACCTCCCGCATGTAATGCAGCGAACACTGCTGGAAGGCGCCGTCCGCCAGCGTTCCGCCCCAGGTGTCGAACATCATCACGGCCTGCGCGCCAGCGTCGATCTGCGCGTTCAGGTAGTCCGTCACCGCGACCGCGTTGATGCGCAGCAGATGGTGCAGTAGATCCGGCCGGTCGTACAGCATGGTCTTGACGGTATGGAAATCGTCCGAGCCGCCGCCTTCCACCATGTAGCAGGCCAGCGTCCACGGGCTGCCCGAAAAGCCGATCAGCGGCACGCGTCCGTCCAGCGCGCGCCGGATCGCCGCCACGGCGTCGAACACGTACTGCAGGCTGCCGGGCGGCGGCGGCTGCAAGCCCAACACCGCCTTTTCGTCGCGCAGCGGATGGGCGAAGCGCGGCCCTTCCCCTTCGATGAAATGGAGGCCGAGCCCCATCGCGTCCGGCACGGTCAGGATGTCCGAAAACAGGATGGCGGCGTCCAGCGGATAGCGCTCGAGCGGCTGCAGCGTCACTTCGGTGGCGAAATCCGGATTCTTGGCCAGCCCCATGAAAGATCCGGCCCGTTCGCGCGTCGCGCGGTATTCCGCCAGGTAGCGGCCCGCCTGCCGCATCAGCCATACGGGCGTATAGGCGGTCGGTTGCCGCAGCAATGCGCGTAGGAAAGTGTCATTCTTGAGCGGGGCAAAGTGTGTGGACATCAGGCGAAACGGCAGCGTGGAAGAGCGGCTATTATCGCCGAAAGCCCTGGCCCGCCCGGGGAAATCGCCGGCAGCGCCGGGCATGAAAAGCGCGACGCCCGGAAGCAACGCGTCCGGACGCCAGCGACGAACGCAAGGATCGGTACGATGGCCGAACGCCTATCCAAATTCGTCGGCAACAAGGAGCCGCCATGAACATGTCTCATCCGAACCGCGCTCTTCTCCATCCACACGCCGGCCGGTCCGGCGCCCATGGCCTGGTCGCGGCGAACAAGGCACGGTGCAGCGCTTCCATGCATGCGATCCGACCACGTTCCATCCATTGCCGGCGGGACGTTCGGCTCATCCAGCCGGAGCGCCGGCGCTACTCAAGGCAATGCTCATGACCCTGGGCGACGTAGCACCCCGCATCCGCCCCCGGTCTCCTGCGGCACGCTCGTGCTCGACAGCCGCCAGCGCCTGCTGTTGTGCCATGCGACGGGAACGAAGTACTGGGACCTGCCGAAGGGCATGCGGGACGAAGGGGAAACGCCGCTGCAGGCCGCGCAACGGGAGTTGCGCGAGGAAACCGGGCTGGTGTTCGATGCGGACCGGTTCGAGGAAATCGGGGACTTCGACTACCGGCCCGACAAGCGGCTGCACCTGTTCAAGCTGCGCATCGATGCAATCGCCGTCGATCAGCTGATCTGCACCAGCCACTTCGTCCATCGCGTCACCGGCGCGGCGACGCCGGAAGTGGATGCGTTCCGCTGGGCCACGCGCGACGAGGTTCCGCATCTGTGCGGCCCCCGCCTTGCGCGCCTATTGTTGCTGCTCGACTGGTAGCGCGTCAGTGCGCGCCGTGCTCGATATCGTTGATGGCGATTTCGGTGGCATGCAGCGCGGCCTGCACGTGCGCCACCGCGTGGCGCTGCAGCGTCTTGGCTTCCGGATTGTCTTCACGCTGGGCCAGGTCATTCTGCGCCTGCTTCAGCAGGTCTTCGGCATGATGCAGGCGGCCGGCGTGATCCAGGTGCGCGTCTTCCACCGGCTTGTTGTACAAGCCCTTCTGGTCCGCCTTGGCGATGCGCTTGATGGCCGTCGCCGCATCGTCGATCTCGGCAATCGCCTTGTCTTCCTGCTGGCTCACCGGATCGTTGCCAGCCTTGTGGCCGAGGTCGGCGCGCGCGGCGCGCAGATCGGACAGCGCGTGAAGGTAGGCCGGGTGCACCGGCGTATCGGCCTGCGCGCCGAATGGCAGGGCGGCGGCAAGCATCACGGCGGGGAGGAAAAACGCGTGCTTCATGGCAGGGCTCCTGTGTAGGTTCGAGCCCGGTATGACATGCCGGCGGAGGGAATGTTTCGCAGCGTGTGGACAGCGCGCGCCAAGTGACGTGCGGCGACAGAGGTGACGCGACAACGCGTTCCGTAGCAATGCCGCGTGGCGGAACAGGCGTCATGCGGAAACGTTTGCCGCGGGCATGAAAAACGGGCGGAGTTGCCGCCCGTTCTTTTTCATCCCGGCAAGGAACCGCAAGCGTCAGGCCGCTTTCTGTTCCAGTACCTGGACGTTGCCGCTGGCGCCGTCGATGGCGATCTTGCGGGGTTTCAGCGCTTCCGGCACTTCCCGGACCAGTTCGATGTGCAGCAGGCCGTTGTCCAGCCGGGCGCCGGTCACGCGCACGTGGTCAGCCAACTGGAAGGTGTGCTCGAAGTTGCGCGAGGCGATGCCGCGGTGCAGGAAATTGCGCTGGCCTTCCTCGCGTTGCTTGCGGCCGGTGACCTTCAGCGCGTCGCGCTCGGTTTCGATATCGATTTCGGAGCGATCGAAGCCGGCGACGGCCATCGTGATCTGGTATTTGTCTTCGCCGACCAGTTCGATGTTGTACGGCGGATAGCTGGGCTGCGATTCGGTGCGCAGGGCATCGTCGAACAACTGGGCCAGCCGGTCGAAACCGATTGCCGAACGGTACAGCGGAGTAAAGTCTAGAGTACGCATGGTCATATCCTTTCAAAAAACAAGCGATAGGTTCAGGCGGACCTCGTTCGAGCATCCGCTGGTTCGGATATAGGCGCGCAAAAGCGGCTTTTCAAGCATCCTCGCGCTCGTTTTTGCGATCGCGCGCAGGGCCTTTCCGCCGCATTTCCGGCGCGCCTGTCTTGCTCATAATCAGCCGGCGGCGAAGCGCCGGGCGCCGCGGCGGAAGGTCGGTCCAGCCGCCCGCGGCGACACGTCTTTAAATTTCTTTACACGAAACTCCTTGCAAAGCCGCGTCGATTCGCCGACAATCCAAATGAGAATAATTGCTATTTACAAAGACGGCTCTGCCGATGACTTCGACCCGACCGCCCTATGGAAGCACGCGCTCCTAGCTCCCGCCGTGCTTATTGGCTCAAGACCTTGCATCAATGGCACTGGATCAGTTCGGCGCTCTGCCTGCTGGGCATGCTGCTGTTCGCCGCGACCGGCTTCACGCTGAACCACGCGTCGCAGATCGAGGCCAAACCGAAGATCACATCCAGGAAGGCGCCCTTGCCGGCAACCCTGCGTGCCAAGCTGGCCGGCCTCAACGCGGGAGATGACAGCGACAAGGCGACCGATCCGTTGCCGGACGACGTGCGGCAATGGGTGCGCTCGACGCTGGGCGTCGAGGTCGGCCGCCGCGCCGCCGAATGGTCGCCGGACGAGGTCTACGTCGCGATGCCGCGGCCGGGCGGCGACGCCTGGGTGCGCATCGACCGGGCCAGCGGCGAGGTCGAGTACGAGCTGACCGATCGCGGCTGGATTTCTTACCTGAACGATTTGCACAAGGGCCGCAACACCGGGCCGGCCTGGCGCTGGTTCATCGATTTCTTCGCTGCGTCGTGCCTGGTGTTCGCCGTCACCGGCCTGTGCATTCTGAAAATGCATGCGGCCAACCGGCCCGCGACCTGGCCGGTGGTCGGTCTCGGCGTGCTGCTGCCGGTGCTGCTGGCCATCCTGTTCATCCATTGATCCACCACCAGAGGATTCCGCTTATGCGCATTCGTTATTCCTTCATGCTGGGCGCCGCGCTGACCACGCCGGCCCTGGCGGCCGACCTGAACGTGAAGCTGGACATTCCGCAACTCGACGTCGCCGAATACCACAAACCCTACGTCGCGTTGTGGATCGAGAACGGCGACCAGGCCTTCGTGCGCAATCTCGCGGTGTGGTACGACATCCGCAAGAAGGACGGCGCCGGCACCAGGTGGCTGAAGGACGTGCGCCAGTGGTGGCGCAAGAGCGGACACGACCTGCAGATGCCGGTAGACGGCATCAGCGGCGCCACCCGTCCGCCGGGCGAGTACACGCTTACTTTCAGCAGCACCAAGCTGGGCCAGCTGCCGCCCGGCCGGTACGCGCTGGTGGCGGAAGCGGCGCGCGAAGCCGGCGGCCGCGAAGTCGTGCGCATTCCGTTCCAGTGGCCGCCCAAGGGCGTGCAGACCGCGCAGGCTGCGGGCAAGGAAGAACTGGGCGCCGTTTCCGTGACGCTGCAGCCCTGACCCATACATGCGAGGAGTTCGAATGAAGAAGAACCACACCGTCCTGCGCCACGCCACCGCGGCCGGCGCCGCGCTGCTGCTGGCGCTGCCGCTGATCGCGCACGCCCACCGTCCGTTCATCCTGCCGTCCACCTCGCTGGTGGACAATCCGGGCGCCGTCGTGACCATCGACGCCTCGGCTTCGGAACAGCTGTTCAACATCGACCACGCGCTGCCGCTCGACACCATCAGCGTGACCGGTCCCGACGGCGTACAGGTGACGCCGGAGGATGCGCATACCGGCCGGCAGCGCAGCAGCTTCGAACTGCGGCTGCCGAAAGCAGGCACCTATCGGGTTTCGCTCACCGGCGACACCCTTTTCGCGATGTACAAGGTCGATGGGCAGATGAAACGCTGGCGCGGCAGTGCGGACGATCTCGCCAAGGCCGTGCCGGCCGACGCGCAGGACCTGAACGTGATGCGCATGGAAAGCCGCGAGGATACCTTCGTCACCGCCGGCGATCCCGGCACCAGTCCGCCGCACTGGACGCCGAGCGGCAAGGGTCTCGAAATGGTGCCCCTGAGCGCGCCGACCGGGCTGCTGGTCGGCGACACCAGCAGCTTGCGCTTCCTGCTCGACGGCAAGCCGGCAGCCGGCCTGCTGGTCACAGTGATCCGCGGCGGCGCGCGCTACCGCGATGCATTGGGCGAAATCACGCTGAAGACCGACGACGACGGCAAGGTCAGCGTGCAGTGGCCCGGCGCCGGCATGTACTGGGTCGGCGCGGCCGTCGGCGGCCGCAAACCCGGCATGACCGGCACGGCGGCGCAACCCATCCGGCGCGTCAGCTACAGTGCCACCTTCGAAGTCCTGCAGCCTTGAACACCGGTCTTCATATACGCCCGTCGGCGGCAGTCGGCGGGCGTTTTCTTTTGATCGCCCGCCACCGATGAGACGCACCCTCGTTCCGCCGTTCGACGTGCCGCCGCAGCCGCCCGCCCTGGGCGGCGCGGTACATGCACTGCACGGCAACACGATGGGAACGACGTGGTCGGTGCGGCTGGTCGCGCACCCCGATCGGCCGCTCGCGCCGCTGCAGCAGGCGATCCAGACCAGCCTGGACCAGGTGGTCGCGCAAATGAGCACCTGGGAGCCGGCCTCCGACCTCAGCCGCTTCAACGCCGCCCCGGCGGGCAGCTGGCATGCGCTGCCGGACACATTCTTCACCGTCCTCGACCATGCGCTGCAGGTCGCGCACGACAGCGGCGGCGCCTACGATCCGACCGCCGGGGCATTGGTCGACGCCTGGGGCTTCGGCCCGGCGCAGCGTTACGACGAGGCAGGCTTCGTCATGCCCGATACATCCATGCTGGCAACGGCACGCGCGCGCTGCGGCTGGCGCCGGCTGGAACTGGATCGCGCGGCGCAGCGTGCGCGCCAGCCGGGCGGTATGAAGGTGGACCTGTCGGCGATCGCGAAGGGCTTCGGCGTCGACCAGGTCGCGCGCTGCCTGCAGCAGCGCGGCATCGGCAGCTTCCTGGTGGAAGTGGGTGGCGAACTGCGCGGCGAAGGCGTCAAGCCCGACGGCCAACCGTGGTGGGTGGCGCTGGAACAGCCGCCGTCCGGCGACGCGTCGTGCACATCTGCGCAAGCCGGTACACTGGCGACGATCGCGGCCAGCGGCACGGTCGCTGCACTGTACGGCTGGTCCGTCGCCACTTCCGGCGACTACCGCCGCTGCTTCCGCGCCGACGGCAGGCGCTATTCGCACACCATCGATCCGCGCAGCGGCCAGCCGGTGGACAACGGCATAGCCTCGGTCACGGTGCTGCACCGCACATGCATGGCGGCCGACGCCTGGTCCACCGCGCTCGGCGTGCTGGGCGCCGGCGAAGGCCGGGCGCTGGCGGACCGGCTCGGCCTTTGCGCGCTGTTCGTCGTGCGCGACGGCGCGGACCTGATCGAGATGCCTAGCGCAGCGCTGGCGGCATTGCTGGACTGAGCACGCCGCCGTGACCGCCGCCCGCCTGTCCGCCGCCGTTCTGCTGGTCATGGCCTATCTGGCGCTGTGCGCATGGACCTGGCTGACGCAGCGCCGCAAGCGCCGCCACGCCGCACGGGAAGCGGCCGCATTGACGCCGGCGGTGGACGGCGGACGCCCCTGGCTGATCGCCTATGCCAGCCAGACCGGCTTCGCCGAGCAGCTGGCCTGGCAAAGCGCGCGCACCCTGCACACCGGCGGCGTGGCGGCGCGCGTGGCGGCGCTGTCCGACGTGCGGCTGGAGGACCTGGCGGCCGCCGAGCGCGTGCTGTTCGTCGCTTCCACTTACGGCGAGGGCGATCCGCCCGACAACGCTTCGCTGTTCTTCGATCGCCTGATGCAGGCGCCGGCATCGCTGCCCCGTCTGCATTACGGGCTGCTGATGCTGGGCGACCGGCGCTTTGCGCGCTTCTGCGGGTTCGGGCGCGCGCTGGATGCCTGGCTGCGGGCAAGCGGCGCGCAGCCGATGTTCGACAGCATCGTGGTTGGCAATGAAGAGGCCGCTGCGCTGAACGCCTGGCAGCATCATCTGAACCGCATTGCCGGCACCAGCGACGCGCCCGACTGGCAGGCGCCGGCCTACCGGCCGTGGCGGCTGATGCGGCGTACGCAGCTGAATCCGGGCAGCGTGGGCGGTCCGATCTTTCATCTCGAACTGCAGACGGCCGACGGCGCCGCCGCCGACTGGGAGGCCGGCGACCTGGTGCAGATCCGGGCGCCCGGCGATCCGGACCATCCCCGCGAATACTCGATCGCGTCGATTCCCGCCGACGGGCGCATCCATCTGCTGGTGCGGCAGGAACGGCACGCGGACGGCTCGCTCGGCATCGCGTCGGGCTGGCTCACCGCGGCAGCGGCGATCGGCGACGCCGTCGATCTGCGCGTGCGCCCGCACGGCAATTTCCGCATCGGCGCCAATGCGCAGCGTCCGTTGATCCTGATCGGCAACGGCACCGGGCTGGCGGGCCTGCGCAGCCATCTGCGCGCGCGCGCGGCGGTCGCGGCACGGGGCAGCGACGCGCCCCGCAACTGGCTGATCTTCGGCGAACGCCACGCGGCGCACGATGCCCTGCACAGCGACGAGATCGCGGCGTGGCAGGCGCAGGGCGTGCTGGCGCGTGCCGACCTCGTTTTCTCCCGCGACGGCGCCGTGCGCCACTACGTGCAGGATAGTTTGCGCGAACAGGCGGACAGGGTGCGCATGTGGGTGCTGCAGGACGGCGCGGCGATTTATGTATGCGGCAGCCTGCAGGGCATGGCGGCCGGCGTCGAAGCGGCGCTTGAGGAGATTCTCGGTGCGGACCAGGTGCGGCAGCTGATCGAAGTGGGGAGATACCGGCGCGACGTGTATTGATTGATTGCGAAGTCGGCAGTGATCTCAGTCGCCTTTCGGCGAGCGTCGTGCCAGGAAAGAGAAAGGGTTCTTATGCATTCAGAAATGTGCATTCCCCCGACGGTCCTTCTCTCGGCAGCCGTCATCCCCACGCAGGCGCACTGCTGTCCGGAATAAATTTCTTGACATAGGAATCAGATCAGAACGAGTTGACGAGAGGCAGCTTGGTGCTGTCGTCGCCTTTTCTCCCTTTGGCAGGTCTCGGTTTGGATACGCTGG
>Ga0164242_10008910_pt1 | contig 10860 bp, 10 predicted proteins | sample OricomgcompostMG_FD_108783 | JGI IMG/M metagenome (GOLD analysis project Ga0164242, IMG submission 108783) | Miracle-Growth compost microbial communities from Emeryville, California, USA - Original compost - Miracle growth compost (MG) ... | reverse complement strand
TCGACGGTGTCGTGGCCCATGCACAGGACTACGCGGACCTGGCGGCGGAGCGTGTCGTCGCACTCGGGCTGCCGCTCGACTCGCGACTGCAGACCGTTGCCGACAAGAGCACCTTGCCCGCCCTGTCCGAGGGTTTCCAGCAGTGGGAGACCACCGTGACCGAGGTCGTCGCACAACTGGATGCGGCGCTGACGACCGTCCGCGCCGCGATCGCCGGCCTGGACGAGGTCGATCTGGCCAGCCAGGACGTGGCGATCGAGATCGAGCGCGGCCTCACCAAGGACCGCTGGCTGCTCGAAGCACACGTCGCGAGCTGACCGGGCGCGCAGCAACGACGGGGCGGGTGGCGACGCAGCCACCCGCCCCGTCGCCTTCCGCCGATTCCACAGAGTGAGACCGCGGATTTTTAGGTAAGCCTTGGCTTAGTTACAGTCGTCGTCATGAATCGCCATCGCCGGGGTCCGTCGACCCATGTGCTGATCGCCGGCGACGAGCGCGACCTGGAGGTCATCGCGGGGCTCGTCGGCGCACTGCCGGCCGACGCTTTCGGCCAGGTGCTGGTCGAGACGCCGCTCGACGCAGGGCCGCCGGCGCTGCAGGCGCCGGATCGGGTCACGGTGCAGTGGCTGCCACGCAGGGGAGCCGGCGCCGCCGGCCATCGCCTGGCGGAAAGCCTGACCTGCTGGGCACGCGAGTGGCTCGTCGACGGCGACCGCGACCTGCACAACTGTCATCACCTCTTCATCGGCGCGGCCGACAGCCGGCACGTCGAGGTCGTCCGCGAGGTGTTGTTCGTCGGCCAGTGCGCTCACCTGGCGTCACTCGGCGATATCGCGGTGACGCAGACCGGCGCGATCGGGGCCTGAGCTCCTCGCCGGACCACGTCGTCGACACCGTGCGGGCCGGTTCGAGTAGATCGGCGGTGGCCGGGTAGGGGAATGGAGGTCACAGTCCCCACCGAAGGAGCCGCCGCATGTCCCCACGCTCGCAACGCGACGGGCGATCGCGCAATCAGCGGAAGGGATCCTCCGGCGGCAAGCGTTCACATGCGGCGCGGCGCGGGGAACAGACCTGGGCGGCGAGCCACCCGAGCGTGCTGCGCGACTTCGCACTGCTGGCCGACGGCGAGCGCGGCGCGGTGATCGGCCCACAGGGCGACATCGTCTGGCTGTGCGTGCCCCGCTGGCACGACGAGCCGGTGTTCGCCAGCCTGCTGGGCGGCGCCGGTGAGTTCACCATCACGCCGACCGACCCCTGGCACGTCTGGGGCGGCAGCTATGAGCCGGCTTCGTTGGTATGGCGCAGCCGATGGGTCGGACACGCCGGGATGATCGACTGCGACGAGGCGTTGAGCTATCCGGCCGACAGGCGCACCGCGGTGCTGCTGCGCCGCGTGCGCGGGGTGAACGGGCCGGCCGAAGTGGACGTGGCGCTGGAGCCGGTCGGCGGGTTCGACGGCGCCTCGGTGAAGAACTTCGCCCTGGACGGCGACATCTGGACCGGCAACGCGGGTGACCTGCGGGTCCGCGTCAGCGGGCTGGGGGCCGCGAAGATCGAGCGACCCGGGCGACTCACCGCCCGGGTCGACGTCGCGGCCGGCGCGCACCACGACATCGTCATCGAACTCACCCGGGACACGTTGCCCGACGACCCTCCGGCCGCGGACGAGCTGTGGACCGCCACCCGGTCCGCGTGGGACCGCGCGATTCCGCAACTGGAGACCGTGCACGCCCGGCAGAACGTCCGCCAGTCGTATGCCGTCCTCGCGGGCCTCACCTCGGCCGACCACGGCATGGTCGCCGCCGCCACCCTGTCCTTGCCGGAGCGGGCCCGGGAGGGCCGCAACTACGACTACCGCTACGCCTGGATCCGCGACCAGTGCTACGCGGGCCAGGCGATCGCCGCTCTCGGCCCCTACCCGCTGCTGGATTCCGCGCTGGCCTTCGTCACCGACCGGATCCTCGAGCACGGGTCGGCGCTGCGGCCGGCATACACGGTCAGCGGCGAGCCGGTGCCCGACGAGCACCACGCCGGCCTGCCCGGTTACCCGGGCGGCGGTGACGTCGTGGGCAACTGGGTCAACGAGCAGTTCCAGCTCGACACGCTCGGTGAGGCGCTGTCGATGTATGCCGCGGCCGCGCGGCACGACCTGCTGCAGCCGCGGCACTGGGAGGCCGTCGACAAGTGCGTCGAGGTGATCGACCAGAAATGGCAGGAGCCGGACGCCGGCATCTGGGAGCTGGACAACGATCTCTACACGCAGTCACGCCTGGCGTGCGTTGCCGGGCTGCGCGCGATCACACCGTACGTCGACGCCGCGCAGGCCGCGCCATGGGTCACCCTCGCCGACGAGATCCTGTCCGAGACGAGCGCGACGTCGCTGCATCCGACCGGGCGCTGGCAACAGAGTCCCACCCAGCGCCGGGTCGACGCCTCGCTGCTGCTGCCCACGGTGCGCGGCGGGATCGCGCCGGACGATCCGCGCAGCGTCGCGACACGGTCGGCGGTGGTCAGGGAACTGACCCGAGACGGTCACGTCTACCGCTTCCGGCACGACGAACGCCCGCTGGAGGAGTCGGAGGGTTCCTTCACCCTGTGCGGGCTCATCCTGGCGCTCGCCGAGGCACAGGTCGGTGACCTCGCCAAGGCGATCCACCACTTCGAACGCGCGCAGGCGTCCTGCACCAACTCCGGCCTCTACACCGAGGAGTACGACGTGCGCGAGCACCAACTGCGCGGCAATCTGCCGCAGGCTTTCGTGCACGCCTTCTTCATCGAGGCCGCTGCCCGCCTCAGCGTGCACTTCGACACCGGACCCGATTTCGACAAACCACAGGAGCGCAGATGAAGCTGACTCGCACCAACACCATCACTCCCGAGACCGTCGTCGCCGTCACCGGCTCGACCGGCGGCATCGGACGCGCGGCGGCCATCGAATTCGCCAGGTACGGCGCCACGGTCGCCCTCCTCGCGCGCGGCACGGCAGGACTGCGCGGCGCCGCCGCGGAGGTGGAACGCGCGGGCGGCCGGGCGATCGCCATACCCACCGACCTCGCCGACCCCGAGCAGGTCGAGGGGGCCGTCGACCGCATCGAGCAGGAGGCCGGTCCGATCGACATCTGGGTGAACGACGGCTTCACCTCGGTCTTCGCGCCGTTCGACAAGATCAGACCGGCGGAGTACCGCCGCGTCACCGAGGTCAGCTACCTCGGCTACGTCTACGCGACGATGGCCGTGCTGCCCCGGATGAAAGAGCGCGGCCGCGGCACGATCGTGCACGTCGGTTCGGCGCTGGCCTATCGCGGCATACCGCTGCAGTCGGCATACTGCGGCGCGAAGCACGCCGTGCAGGGCTTCCACGAGGCGCTGCGTTGTGAGTTGCTGCACGAGCACAGCCCCATCAAGGTGACGATGGTGCAGATGCCGGCCGTCAACAGCCCGCAGTTCTCCTGGGTGCTGTCGCGCCTGCCGCGGCAGGCACAACCGGTGCCGCCGATCTATCAGCCGGAGGTCGCCGGCCGGGCGGTCGTGTATGCCGCGCAGCACCCGTCGCGGCGCGAATACTGGGTCGGCGGCAGCACGATGGGGACGCTGGCGGCCAACGCCGTCGCGCCCGGGCTGCTCGACCGCTATCTGGCCAGGACCGGCTTCAAGTCCCAGCAGACCCAGCAACCGCACGACCCCGACCAGCCGGCCAACCTCTGGGAACCGGCCGACCAGGAGCGTGACTTCGGCACGCACGGCATGTTCGACGACACGTCCACCGACCGCTCGGTGCAGCTGTGGGCCTCGCAGCACCACGGCATGCTCGGGGCGGCGGCGGCAGGAGCGGCGTTACTCGCCGTCGGCATCGGACGACAGCTCGCCCGCTGAGCGCGGGCCGGCGGGTCGCGGCGGCATCGGCGCCGGCAGCGGGCCGGTGGACGTGTCGCCGCGGATCGCCTTGAGCAGGATCTCCGCACTGATCAGGCACATGGGCAGGCCGATGCCGGGCAGCGTGCTGTGCCCCGCGTAGAACAGGCCCGCGACCCGTTTCGACCGGTTGCGTCCCCGGAAGAAGGCCGACTGCCGGGCCGTGTGTGCCAGGCCGAGGGCACCACCGCACCAGGCGTTGACGTCCTGCGCAAAATCCTGCGGACCGATCGTCCTGCGTACCACGATCCGCTGCGCCAGATCGGGCACTCCGGCCCAACCGGCCACCTGCCGAACGGCCGCGTCGGCGATCCGTTCGACCGCGGCGTCGCCGCTGCCGTCCATCCCGCCGCGTCCGATCCCCGGGTCGGCGGGCACGGGGATCAGCATGACGAGGCTCTCGTCACCCGCGGGTGCCATGGCCGGGTCGCTCGCGGTGGCTCGACTCACATAGATCGACGCCGGGTCGGGGATCACGCCGTCCGCGCGGTCGATGGCGTCGAAGTGCGCCCGCCAGTCGCGGGTGAAGAACAACGAATGGTGGGCCAGCTGTGGTAGCGCACCGCGCACCCCGAGCAGGACCAGCACCGCTCCGGGGCCCGGATCGTGCTTCGCCCACCACGATTCGGGACGGCTGCGCCCCGCCTCCCCCAGCAGTTGGGTCTCCACGTGATGCAGATCCGTGGCGCCCACCACGATGTCGGCACCGACCGTGACCCGGCCGTCGCCGCCGGCGAAGCTCACCCCGCAGACCTCGGCCGCGCGGCGGTCACGGCTGCACCACCGGCGGTGGCGCGCTCGGGTGTGGATCGCGGTGGCCCGGGAGGAGGTGTGGATGCTGACTCCTTCCGCCGTGGCCAGTGCGGTCAGCGATTCGACCAACGTCCGGAAGCCACCCTGCGGATAGAACACGCCGTCGACCAGGTCGAGGTGGCTCATCAAGTGGTAGATGCTGGGCGCCCGGGACGGCGACGTCCCGAGGAACACCGCCGGGTAGCCGAGGACCTGCGCCAGACGAGGGTCGCGCACGTACCCGGCGATGAACCGGTCGAGCGGTTGCACGAACATCCGCGACAGCCGGCCCAGTCGGCTCACGACGTCGCGACGCAGCAACGGCAACATCGAGCTGTACGTGGTGTAGAGAAACCGTCGCAGCGCGAGATCGTATGTCGTTCGCGCAGATTCGAGATAGGCGGCGACCCGGCGGCCCGACCCGGGTTCGACCCGGTCGAACGCCGCTGCGACAGCAGCCGCACCGGAGTGCACCTCGAGCGGCCGGGGGTCGCCCTCGAAGAAGACGCGGTATGCCGGTTGCAACCGGGCCAATGTCAGCTGCTCGCGCGCACCGGAACCGAGCAGTTGGAAGAAGTGCTCGAAGACCTCCGGCATCAGGTACCAGGACGGCCCGGTGTCGAAGCGGAAGCCGTCCTGCGTCCAGCTGCCGACCCGCCCGCCCACCGTGGCGTTCTTCTCGTGCAGCTCCACCTCGAAGCCGTCACGCGCCAGTAGGGCCGCCGAGGCCAGGCCCGCGACGCCACCGCCGACGACGACGACCTTGCGTTTCCCGGTCATCCTCGCCCCTGCCGTGCGCCTGCCGCGGACGCGACCAGATTACGCAGGTTCGGTCATCGTGCCCGCACCGGACGGCGCCCCCGGCGAGGGCAGCTGTGCGGCGAGGTTGATCCACGTCCCGGTGACCTGCATTCCGAGGCCGGTGTAGAGGCCCAGCGCGCCGGTGCGCGAGTCCGTCGACAACTCGAATCCGGTGGCGCCCCGGGCGCGGCCGATCGCGAACACGTCGGCGAGCAGGGCTCGCGCGTGGCCCCGTCCGCGCGCGTCGGCACGGACGGCCAGGCGGTCGACGTACAACGCACCGTGGTTGGTGTCGACCACGGAGAACAACGCGCCGACGACCTCGTCGCCGCCGGGTGCGTCACGAGCGACGATGCGCATGTGCCAGTCGGCGAAGCCGGGCCGCTGGTAGGTCTGCGCGGCGAAGTCGGCGAACGCGGACTTGTCCCGATCGGACCACTCCAGGAAGGCGTCCTCGATCACGTGGTACGCCGCGACCCGGTCCCGGGCCGTCACCGCATCGCGGATCCGGTGGCCGTCCGGCAGGCGCGGGCGCTCGATCCGGGCCTGCGGCGGCAGCCGCAGGGTCCACGAGGTCCAGCGCTCGGTGAAACCCAGGCTGCGCAGCAGCCGCTCACCGTCGGAGCCGGCCGGCACCGACATCCCGACCGCCGCCGCGCCCGCCGCGTGCGCGCGCACACGGACCCAGTGGGCCAACGCGGTGCCCAGTCCCCTGCCACGGTACGCAGGCTGAACAGTGGCGTCGTAGCGGTCACCGCCCGGATATTCCGCGTATGCCGCAAGCTCCCCGTCAGGGGCGAAGGCCCCGACCGTGCCGGTCGCGAGATCGAACGACGGGCGCTGCCAGTCACCCACGATGTCCGCCTCCTCGATGCCGACCCTGCCGATGTCGTGCAGCTCGGAGGCCGCCATCGCCCGCGCCACCGCGCCGGCGTCACCGAGCCGCAACGCCCGCACCTGCCAGCCGGGGAAGAGTGCAGGGTCGAGCCGCAGTCCGCGGCGCTCGGGTGCAGGAGGGCGCTGGGTCGTCATACCGACGATCTTCCCGGCGGAATGCCCACCGGCGCACCAGGATTTCCGCAGCCAGTGAATGAGGCAGGAGCGGTCCCGGCATGCTAGAGACAAGGGGCGCACGCTTCGTCGTCCACTTCACCCGAGGAGAATCCCGTGACTGACATTTCCCGCATCCTGGTCGTCGGATCCGGCGCAATGGGCTCACAGATCGGCATGGTCTGCGCGTTGTCCGGTTATCGGGTGCGCGTGCAGGACATCAGCGCGGAGAGCCTGGATCGTGCGCAATCACAGTTGCGTTCACGGATCGACCGCAACGTCGAGAAGGGACGACTGACCGCCGAGGAGCGGGACGCCGCCTTCGACCGGATCGGCTTCACCACCGATCTGGCTGCAGCCGCCGGCGACGCCGACTTCGTGATCGAGGCAGCGGTCGAGAAGCTCGAGGTCAAGCGCGAGCTCTTCGCCCGCCTCGACGACCTGTGTCCACCGCACGCCATCCTCACCTCCAACTCCTCCAGCTTCGTCCCCTCACGCATCGCCGACGCGACGGGACGCCCGGATCGCGTGTGCAACATGCACTTCTTCAACCCGGCACTGGTGATGAAGTGCGTGGAAGTGGTCCGCGGCGAGCACACCTCCGACGAAACCGTTTCCGCCACGGTCGAGCTGACCAGGAGCCTGGGCAAGGAGCCGGTGCTGCTGGAGAAGGAGATCAACGGTTTCGTCGCCAACCGGATCCTGACCGAGATCCGCCGTGAAGCGATGTTCCTCGTCGACGGGGGCTACGCGTCGGTGGAAGCGGTGGACACCGCGTGCAAGAGTGCGCTGGGGCATCCGATGGGGCCCTTCGAACTGCAGGATCTGACCGGCCTGGACATCGGCTACTACGCAGCGATGGGCCGTTTCGAGGACAGCGGCGACCCTGCCGACAAACCTGCCGCGTCACTCGCCCGGCACGTGACAGCAGGTCACCTGGGCCGTAAGGCCGGTCGCGGATGGTACGTCTACGACGAGGACGGCAACCGGCTCGGCGTCAACGAGTCATAGCCGTCACCGGCGGCCGTCACCTCGCCCCGGCAACCGCCGGGTGTCGACCAGTTCCCGGGCGACATCACGCAACTTCAGGTTGTGGTCCTGCGAATAGCGGCGGAGCACCTCGAAGGCCTGCTCGGTCGACAGCCGGTGACGCTCCATGAGGATGCCCTGCGCCTGGCCGATGACCTTGCGGGTGTCGAGGGCGGTGTTCAACTGCACCTGCTGCACGGACGCCGCGAGCGCGACAGCGGCGTGCGTGGCGAAGATGCTGACGTAGGCCAGATCGTCGGTGGTGAAGGTGACCTCGGTGTCCCAGTAGAGGTTGAGTGCGCCGAGGTGCCCGTTGTCACTGCCGGTCAGCTGCGCGGCGAGCAGCGCCGCGATCCCGTGCCGGCCGGCGACGCAGGCCCAGGCCGGCCACCGGGGATCCTGCTCCAGCGACTGGCTGGCCACGGTGCGGTCACGCCAGCCATCGTCGTACGACGGACCGTCCTGCAGCTCGAACTGAGCGCGATCCAGCGCGACGACGAGATCACTCGACGGCGCGACCGTCTGCGGTCGTCGACCGCCGAGCAGCAGCACGATGCCGCCGTGGTCGGCGCCGAGGGCGGTGAGGGCGTGCTCGACGACCTGGTCGGCCGTCTGCTCGACCGTGTGCGCCGCCCGCAGCGTCAGGGCGAGATCCGCGAACTCCTGTGGGTCCAGGCGGGGTGCGACCGATCCGGCCTCGAGGTGAGCCCGGTCCGACACGACGTCGCGATCCATTCAGTGAGTCCCTCTGTCCAGTTGGTCGCCGGAAACGTCGCGAGTGCGGCGCGCACACAACGCCGTTCACGCTGCGGCCGGCCGCTCAGCCAGGACACGATACGCACGCAGCGGGGCCGCGCAACGCACCCTCACGGGTGTATTGCGGACGCCCCGCGATGAGCTACCCTCCTCCGATGCGGTGAGCTGCGACTTGCTCAGGCAGGCGACCGCTGCCAGCCAAATTCGCTGCTCAACAACCGGTTCCATTTGTTCGCCGCCAGGTCCGGCCGCAGCAGCGCGGTGCCGATCGCATACTTGCTCATGCTGAGCGGGCGAATCCCCCATCCGGCGAGTATGCCGTCCGCTCTCCCACGGCTGGTCGTCTTGCTCTCCAGGAGCACCAGATCGGGGCCGGCCACGTAGTGCCCGTCGCCCGCAGACCATCGCAGGTCGACGTCGCACGTGAGTCGTTCACCACCCGCCGGATCGACCAGCGTCGCTCTGCGGTAGATGGATTCGAGCACCGGACGCAACTCCGGCGCGCTCATCCCGTATTGCTCGCGGATCACCGAACGCACGAACTGCCTCGCCCGGTCGTCCAGAACGGTGCGTTGCCCGTCCTGGTGCGAGATCCGGTGTTTGACCGTCTCGCCCCGGCCCGACTTCGTCTTGACCTCGACGAAGCGCGCTCCACTGTCGACATACGTCCGCACCCGCACCTTGAACCGGCGGCGCCTGCCCTGCCGGTGGGACCGGAAGAGTTCCAGATCGGCCGAGTCGAAGTAGACCGAGTCGTAGCCCATCACTCGTCGGCCGGCGATCTGCAGGGCACGGAAGCGCGTGCCGAGTTCGGCGGAGAGGCGCCGCAACTGCCCGGGGGTGACCAGGTAGGTCCGATCAACCCGCCGCTGCAGCGCGGCCGCGGCGTCCACGTCGGCCAGACCGATGCCCGGGCGGGCCAGCACCACCTCGCCGAGGGCCCGTCCTGCCGTCGAAGTGGCCTGCCGCACATCAGCGTTCGCAGCCGTCGTCATCACCGCACCGGCTCTGCCACACGCTGCGGGAGACGGGCCTCGGACAGACCGGGCAACCGCTGCCCGCCACCGATCCGGAAGCGCACGTCGACGACCGTGAGGTCACGGACCAGATCCAGCTCGGCGACGGCCACGTGCAGCACCTCGGCACCCAGTGTCCGCTCGAGGGCGGCCCGCAGTTCCGGCTCGTGCGGATACGCGCGATCCAGCGTGACGATCTGCCGGCGGGTGCGCTGCGCGAAGCGCGGGTGATCGGCGACGAACACCACCAGGACGAGGCCGGCGCAGATGGCCGGCGCGATCCACACGGGGGCCGGGTGCAGTCCGCTCACCAGGCCCATCGCCAGCGCGACGAAGTAGTAGGCGACCTCTTCCTGGGTGATCGCGTCGGACCGCAGACGGATGATCGACAAGATCCCGAAGAGTCCCATGCCCAGGCCGATGCCGGCACCGCCGCCGGCCAACATGCCGGCGACCGCCATGATGCCGACGTTGAGCGCGACGTAGGACAGCACCAGGTCGCGACGGAAGTGCCGTCGGTAGTAGATGCCGAAGGTCAGCACCGATATGGCGACCAGATCGGCGACAGCGGCGGCGAGCAGATTCATCAGGAGACTCCTTGGCCTGTCAGCGCGTCGGCGCGTTTCGCCGACGCATGCACCAGGCTCCGGGACGGTGATGAAGCTGTGAGGAGACGGTGATGAGAACGCTCCAAGGTTTGCGCGCTCAGCGCACCACGAGCCGATAGCCCATCCCGCGCACGGTCTCGATGCGGTCGGCTCCGAGTTTGCGCCGCAGATAACGGACGTAGACCTCGACCACGTTGGAGCCCGGGTCGAAGTCGAGGCCCCAGATGCGCGAGAGCAGCTGCTCTCGTGACAGCACCTGGTCCGGATGCCGGAAGAACGTCTCGGCCAGCGCGAACTCCCTTGCCGACAGGTCGACCTCGCGGGTGCCGTCCTCGACGCGCCGGGTGCGCAGGTTGAGCAGCAGGTCGCCGACCTCGAGCACGGACGCGTCGGCGGGGCGCTCGTCGCGCAGCCGCAGGTGCACCCGTGCCAGTAGTTCGTCGAAGGCGAACGGCTTGACCACGTAGTCGTCCGCACCACCGGCGAGCCCGGTCACCCGGTCCTCGACGCTGTCGCGGGCGGTGAGGACGATGACCGGCAGACCGACGCCGTCCTCGCGCAGTCGGCGCAACACGGTGAAGCCGTCCATGCCGGGCAAGCCGACGTCCAGGATCATCAGGTCGTAGTTCCCGGACCGGGCCTCGTCGAAGCCGACGGTGCCGTCGCCGACCACGGAGGTGACGAATCCGTTGCTGCGCAAGCCTTTTTCGATGAACGACGCGATGCGGTCCTCGTCCTCGACGATCAGGATGCGGCTCATGGGGCCTCCTCTTCCTCGCTGCTGGGCACGGTGTCATCGGGATCCACGCGCTGGGCCGGTATGACGATCATGAATCGGGCGCCCGGCCCGGGACGGCCCACCAGGCGGGCAGTGCCACCGTGCGCCCGGGCGATCG
>Ga0164242_10008909_pt1 | contig 10860 bp, 9 predicted proteins | sample OricomgcompostMG_FD_108783 | JGI IMG/M metagenome (GOLD analysis project Ga0164242, IMG submission 108783) | Miracle-Growth compost microbial communities from Emeryville, California, USA - Original compost - Miracle growth compost (MG) ... | reverse complement strand
GCTTCGCGGTGTGGCTCGGCGAGCACCGGGATGAGATCGAGCGGCTGCTGATCGCCGAGACCGGCAAGTCCAGCACCGACGCGGCCCAAGAGGTGCCGTTGCTGATCATGATCCTGTCGTACGTGATCAAGGTGATGGACAAGGCCGTGGCCCCGGAGGCCCGGCCGGCGGCGCTGCCGCTGATGGCGGTCAAGAAGATCTCCGTGCACTATCGGCCGCGCCCGGTGGTCGGGGTGATCGCGCCGTGGAACTACCCGGTGGCCAACGCGTTGATGGACGCCATCGGGGCGCTGGCGGCCGGCTGCGCGGTGCTGCTCAAGCCGTCCGAGCAGACTCCGCTGACCGCGGAGCTGTTGCGTGACGGCTGGCAGGCCAGCGGTGGCCCGGACGTGTTCGCCGTGGTGCAGGGCGCCCGCGAGGTGGCCGAAGCCGTGATCGACAACGCCGACTACGTCCAGTTCACCGGCTCCACCGGCACCGGACGCAAGGTGGCCGAGCGGGCCGCGGGCCGGCTGATTCCGTGCAGCCTGGAGCTGGGCGGCAAGGACCCGATGATCGTCTGCGAGGACGCCGACATCGACCTGGCCGCGCACGCCGCGGTGTGGGGCGCGATGTTCAACGCCGGGCAGACCTGTGTGTCGGTCGAGCGGGTGTATGTGCTGGAGCCCGTTTACGACAAGTTCGTGGCGGCAGTGGTCCGGGACGTGGAAGCGCTGCAGATGGGCACCGGTGAGGGCAAGCACTTCGGGGCGCTGATCAACGACGCGCAACTGGCTGTTACCGAGCGTCACGTCAAGGAGGCGGTGGCCGCGGGAGCGCGCGCGCTGACCGGCGGTGAACGCGCCACCGGCCCGGGCAGCTTCTACCAGCCGACCGTGCTCGTCGACGTCGACCACTCGATGGCCTGCATGACCGAGGAGACCTTCGGCCCGACCCTGCCGATCATGAAGGTCGCCAGCGTCGACGAGGCGATCCGGCTCGCCAACGACAGCCCCTACGGGCTGAGTGCCTCGGTCTTCTCCCGCGATGTGGCCCGGGCCAAAGACATTGCGGTCCAATTGGATTGCGGTGCGGTGAACATCAACGACGTGATCTCGAACCTGATGTGCACGACGGCGCCGATGGGCGGCTGGAAGACTTCGGGGATCGGGGCGCGTTTCGGCGGCGTCGACGGGATCCGCAAGTTCTGCCGGCAGGAGGTCGTCGTGGCGCCGCGCACCAACGTCGGTGCCGGCGGCAACTACTACCACAATTCGCTCAAGGCGCTGGCCCGGATGAACGGACTGATGACCCGGATGGCGCTGGCGCGACCGCGCCGCACGGCGAAGTAGTGCGCTTCCTCACGGCGGCGCTGTTCTGGTTGCTGACCACCGCGACCCTTGCGGTGACGTTGCCGGCGGCATGGGCGCAGTGCAATCTGATCGACGCCGACGGCTACGCGCGGCTGGCGGCGCGCGCCGCGGACCAGCCGGCCCTGCAGGACGCGGTTGCCGCTGAACTCACCTCGCAGACGGTCCGGCTGATCCGTGCACAGGGTTTCCCGCTCGACCCGTCCCCGGTGCGCGAGGCCGCCGCCGAATACACCGCCGGGCCGTCGTTTCCTCAGCAGTTCGTGCAGGTGAACTCCGACGGCCATGATTGGCTGCTCGGCGGCGCCGACACCGGCCCGTGGCAAATCGACGTGGTACCGATGTTGCGGGACAAGGCGTTTGCGCAACTGCTGTCGGACTATCACATTGCGCTGCCGGCGTCGATGACCATTCCGCTGACGCCGACGTCGACGGAGGTGGCGCGTCCCGGCGGATTGCACCGCCTGGCGGTGTGGGGGCCGTGGCTGACTCTGGTGCTGGTCGCGCTGACCGGATTGTGCGCGATCCTGACGCTGGCCGCGGCGCGGCATCGCGGCCGGGCATTGGCCGCCCTCGGTGTTTCCGGGCTGGTGGTGGGTGCGGCGGGCTGGTCGGGGATCGAGGTGGCGCGGCGCTATCTGAGCCAGGTGCTCAACCAGGCGACCGGCGACATCCGCCGGATCGCCGATGCCGTCGTGGATCTGGCCGAGAACAACCTGCACCTCTGGCTCAATCTGACCCTGGCCGCCGGGGCGGTGCTGGTGTTGGTCGGGGTGGCCGTCGCGCTGCTGGGCGGGCTGCGCAAAGCCTGATTCTCAGCGCCGGCCGCCGAGCATCCGCCACAGGAACGCGAAGCTCAGCGCAGACTTGAACGCCGCCTGCGCGTTGTCGGCGGCCCCGCCATGGCCGCCCTCGATGTTCTCGTAGTACCAGACGCGGTGCCCGGCGTCCTGCAGCGCCGCGGTCATCTTGCGGGCATGCCCCGGGTGCACCCGGTCGTCGCGGGTCGAGGTGGTGATCAGCACCGGTGGGTATGTCGCGTCAGCCGAAATGTTCTGGTAAGGCGAGTATTTGCTGATGAATTCCCAGTCTTCTGCGTTGTCGGGGTCGCCGTACTCGGCGACCCAGGACGCGCCGGCCAACAGCAAGTGGTAGCGGCGCATGTCCAGCAGCGGCACCTGGCAGACCAGCGCGCCGAAGTGTTGCGGGTAGGCGGTGAGCATGATGCCCATCAGCAGCCCGCCGTTGCTGCCTCCGATCGCCCCGAGTTGTGCCACCGTGGTGATCTCGCGGTCCACCAGATCGGTTGCCACCGCGGCGAAATCCTCGGCCACCAGGTGGCGGCCCGCGCGCATCGCCTGGGTGTGCCAACCCGGGCCGTATTCGCCGCCGCCGCGGATGTTGGCCAGCACGTAGGTGCCGCCGCGCGCCAGCCACAGCCGGCCCAGCACCCCGTCGTAGCCGGGGGTGCGCGCCACCTCGAATCCGCCGTAGCCGCCCACCAGTGTCGGGCCGGTGGCCCCTTCCGGGCGCACCACGAAGTACGGGATGGCGGTGCCGTCTTTCGACGTGGCGAAGTACTGGGTGACCTGCAGGCCGTCGGCATCGAAAAAGGCGGGGGCGGATTTGATCTCGGTCAGCTCACCGTCGACCGAGCCGTGCAACAGTCGCGACGGGCGGTCGAATCCACTGGAGTCCAAGAAGATCTCGTCGCCGGTGTCGTCGGCGGCCGCGATCACGGTGTTGGTGTTGGCCGGCACTTCGGCAATCGGACGCCGCCGCCAGTCGCCGGGCGTCACCACCTCCACCCGGCTGGCCACGTCGTGCAGGGTGACCAGGATCAGCCGGTCGCGGGTCCACGCGTAGTGGTGCAGGGCGGTGTGGGCATCGGGTTCGAAGACGACGCGGCACTGCGCAGTGCCGGCCAGGAAGTCCTCGTAGTCGGCGGCCAGCAGTGAACCCGCCCGGTAGGACGCGGTGCCGGTGTCCCAGTCGGTGCGCAGATCGATCAGGATCCACTGCCGATGCACCGACACCGTCGCGTCGGTGGGTGCGTCGATGCGGATCAGCTCCTGCTGACCGGGATCGCCGCGCAGCTCATAGACCTCGTCGTTGAAGAAGTCGACCGCCCGCGAGACCAGGGTGCGTTCGAATCCGGGGGTGCGGTCGCGGCCCGCGGCCACCACCACATCGGTTGTCTCCCCGGCGAACACCAGCTCGGCGTCGGCGAGCGGCCGGCCGCGCCGCCACCGCTTGACGATCCGCGGATAGCCCGACTCGGTGAGCGAATCGGGTCCGAAGTCGGTGCCCACCAGCACGGTGTCCTCGTCCTCCCAGCCGATCCGGGTCTTGGCCTCGGGTAGCTGAAAGCCGCCAGCAGCAGGGGAGATGAATTCCCGGGTGGCCATGTCGAACTCGCGGACCACCACGGCGTCCGAGCCACCGCGGGACAGCGACACCAGCGCCCGGGTGAGCTCGGGCTCGATCACTGTGGCACCGGCCCACACCCAGTTGGTGTCGTCAGTTCGGCCCAGTTCATCGACATCGATGAGCACGTCCCACTCCGGGGCGGCGCTGCGGTAGCTGTCCAACGTGGTGCGCCGCCACAGCCCGCGCGGATTGGCGGCATCGCGCCAGAAGTTGTAGAGAAACTCCCCGCGGCGGCGCACATACGCGATGCGGGCGTCGGTGTCGAGCACGTCCAGTGCCGCGGTGCGCATCGCCTCGAAGTCGTCGCCGGCGAACTCGTCGACGGTCGGGGCGTTGTGGGCGCGCACCCAGTCCAGCGATGGCTCGCCGGTGATGTCCTCCAGCCAGAGGTACGGATCGTCGACGTGGTCGGCAGCCTGGGAAGCCTGGGAAGCCATGGAAGCCATTGTGACGGCGGCGGTAATGTGAGTTGTGCAACACCCGAAAGGAGCACCCACCGATGACCGTATTCGCACGTCCGGGTTCCGCCGGGGCGCTGATGAGCTACGAGTCCCGCTACGGCAACTTCATCGGTGGGCAGTGGGAGGCACCGGTCTCCGGTGAGTACTTCGAGAACGCCACGCCGGTCACCGGCGAGGTGTTCTGCGAGATCCCGCGCTCCACGGCGGCCGACATCGACAAGGCCCTGGATGCCGCGCACGCGGCGGCTCCGGCGTGGGGCAAGACCGCGCCGGCCCAGCGGGCACAGGTCCTCAACAAGATCGCCGACCGTATCGAAGAGCACAGTCAGCAGCTCGCGGTCGCCGAGGTGTGGGACAACGGCAAACCGATCCGGGAGGCGCTGGCCGCCGACATTCCGCTGGCCGTCGACCACTTCCGCTATTTCGCCGCGGCGATCCGGGCCCATGAGGGCTCGCTGAGCCAGCTCGACGACGACACCGTCGCCTACCACTTCCACGAGCCGTTGGGCGTCGTCGGCCAGATCATCCCGTGGAACTTCCCGCTGCTGATGGCGGCCTGGAAGCTGGCGCCGGCACTGGCCGCCGGTAACGCGGTGGTGCTCAAGCCGGCCGAGCAGACCCCCGCCTCGATCCTGTTCCTGATGAGCCTGATCGGTGACCTGCTGCCCGACGGTGTCATCAACGTGGTCAACGGATTCGGGGTGGAGGCCGGCAAGCCACTGGCATCGAGCAACCGGATCGCCAAGATCGGCTTCACCGGGGAGACCACCACCGGCCGGCTGATCATGCAGTACGCCAGCCACAACATCATTCCGGTCACCCTGGAGCTGGGCGGCAAGAGCCCCAACATCTTCTTCTCCGATGTGCTGGCCGCCAACGACGAATTCCAGGGCAAGGCCTTGGAGGGGTTCGCCGGGTTCGCGCTCAATCAAGGCGAAGTGTGCACCTGCCCGTCGCGGTCGCTGATCCAGGCCGACATCTACGACGAGTTCCTGGAGCTGGCCGCGATCCGCACCAAGGCGATCCGCCAAGGCGACCCGCTGGACCCCGCGACCATGATCGGCGCGCAGGCCTCCAACGACCAGCTGGAGAAGATCCTGTCCTACATCGAGATCGGTAAGGGTGAGGGCGCCAAAGTGATCACCGGCGGAGAGCGCGCCGAGTTGGGCGGCGATCTGTCCGGTGGCTACTACGTGCAGCCGACGATCTTCGCCGGAGACAACAAGATGCGGATCTTCCAGGAGGAGATCTTCGGCCCGGTGGTGTCGGTGACGTCGTTCACCGACTACGACGATGCCATTGCGATCGCCAACGACACCCTGTACGGGCTGGCCGCCGGGGTGTGGAGCCGCGACGGCAACACCGCCTACCGGGCCGGCCGCGACATCCAGGCCGGCCGGGTGTGGATCAACTGCTACCACGCCTATCCCGCGCACGCCGCGTTCGGCGGGTACAAGCAGTCCGGCATCGGCCGGGAGAACCACAAAATGGTACTCAGCCACTACCAGCAGACCAAGAACCTGCTGGTGTCCTACTCCCAGACGGCACAGGGTCTTTTTTGATGGGCCTGTTCTGATGGACGCGCCGGCCCGGGTGCTGATCACCGACGCCGCGGCCGACCTGGTGGCGCGATTGGTCGCCCGGCACGGCCCGGTGATGTTCCACCAGTCCGGCGGCTGCTGCGACGGCTCGGCGCCGATGTGCTATCCCGACGGCGACTTCATCGTCGGCGACCACGACGTGCTACTGGGGGTGCTCGATGTGAGCGGGGCCGGCGACGTCCCGGTGTGGATCTCCGGGCCGCAGTTCGGGGCGTGGAAGCACACCCAGCTGATCATCGATGTGGTGCCCGGCCGCGGTGCCGGGTTCAGCCTGGAAGCGCCGGAGGGCATGCGATTTTTGTCCCGTGGTCGGGCTTTCACCGACCACGAGAACGCTGTGCTGGGGCAAGTCCCGGTGATCACCGGGTCGCTACCGCGCTAAGCGGCGCTGCGGTCGTAAAATCTGCTGGTGTGATTCCGCTGCCGCGCCCCTGGCTGTTGAGCAGCATCATGCTGGTCGGGACCGCCGTCGGTGTGCTGACCGGAGTCGGGACGACGCTGCTGATCACCGCTCACGTGCGCCCGGACGCCGTCATCGCGTTGGTGCTCGGAGTGCCCAGCGTCGCGGGCCTGGTGCTGGTGTTGGTGTCCTCGCGCCGCTGGGTAACCGCAGTGGGTGCGTTTCTGCTCGCGCTGGCGATCGGCTGGTTCGGGGCCCTGGCGGCGATTCAGGCGGTCTCGGGTGTCTGAGACCACTGACACCGGGGCGCTGCCGATGACGGAACCGCACTGGCCGCCGGCGTTTGACACCGGCCCGCATCCGACGCCGCTGCCCGGGCCGGCGTCCCAGTCGGAGGCGGTGTTGGAACCTGAGCCGGGCGAGCCCGAGTCGAAGGTCGGGCCGGCACCGGTCAAGCCGCCCAAGCCGGTCGTGGTCGAGGGGCAATTCCGCTTCCTCAAATGGTGGCAGCTGGCGCTGGTTCTGGTTGCGGTCTGGATCCCGGCGGCCGGTATCGGGCTGGGATTGTTCTCCTGGTGGTATTCGCTGGCCGACAAGACCCCGGCCGTGTTCGTGGTGGTGGTCTACGCGGCCGTGTGCATCGTCGCCGGGCTGATCACGGCGATGGTGGGCGAGAAACCGCTGGTGGCGGCGGTGGCGATAGCGCTGATGTCGGCGGTGTTCGCCTCGGCCGTCGCCGCGGCGCCGCTGTACGGCCACTACTTCTGCCAGCACGTGAGCCGCTGCGTCGGGGGAGTCATCCCGTACTGATGCTCAGCGACGGATGGCTGCGGGCCGCCGCGCTTCCGAACGCCGCTAGGGTGAATCCGTGACCCACTATGACGTCGTTGTTCTCGGAGCCGGCCCCGGCGGATATGTCGCGGCCATTCGTGCCGCCCAGTTGGGCCTCAACACCGCCATCGTCGAGCCCAAATACTGGGGCGGCGTCTGTCTCAACGTCGGCTGCATCCCGTCCAAGGCGCTGCTGCGCAACGCGGAACTGGCGCACATCTTCACCAAGGAAGCCAAAACCTTCGGCATAATCGGCGAGGCCACCTTCGACTACGGGGCGGCCTTCGACCGCAGCCGCAAGGTCGCCGAGGGCCGGGTGGCCGGGGTGCACTTCCTGATGAAGAAGAACAAGATCACCGAGATCCACGGCTACGGCACCTTCACCGACGCACACACCCTCTCGGTAGCCCTCAACGAGGGTGGCACCGAATCGGTGACCTTCGACCACGCCATCATCGCCACCGGCTCCAGCACCCGGCTGGTGCCCGGCACGTCGCTGTCGGACAACGTCGTCACCTATGAGCAGCTGATCCTCACCCGGGAACTACCCAAGTCGATCGTCATCGCCGGCGCCGGCGCGATCGGCATGGAGTTCGGTTACGTGCTGGCCAACTACGGCGTCGAGGTAACCATCGTCGAGTTCCTGCCGCGGGCGCTGCCCAACGAGGACGCCGAGGTGTCCAAGGAGATCGAGAAGCAGTTCAAGAAACTGGGCGTCACCATCCGCACCGGAACCAAGGTGGAAAGCATTGAAGACGACGGGTCGACGGTCGCCGTCGTCGTCAGCAAGGACGGCAACAGCGAGACGCTGAAGGCCGAGAAAGTGTTGCAGGCCATCGGTTTCGCGCCCAACGTCGAGGGCTACGGCCTGGAGGCTGCCGGGGTGGCGCTGACCGATCGGGGCGCGATCGGCGTCGGGGAGTACCTGCAGACGTCGGTGCCGCACATCTACGCGATCGGCGACGTCACCGGTCTGCTGCAGCTCGCCCACGTCGCCGAGGCTCAGGGCGTGGTGGCCGCCGAGACCATCGCCGGTGCGGAGACGATGCCGCTGGGCGACTACCGGATGATGCCGCGGGCCACGTTCTGCCAGCCGCAGGTAGCCAGCTTCGGGCTCACCGAGCAGCAGGCTCGCGACGAGGGCTACGACGTCAAGGTGGCCAAGTTTCCGTTCACCGCCAACGGTAAAGCGCACGGTGCCGGCGATCCCAGCGGGTTCGTCAAGCTGATCGCCGACGCCCGCTACGGCGAACTGCTCGGTGGGCACCTGATCGGCCACGACGTCTCCGAGTTGCTGCCGGAGCTGACTCTGGCGCAGAAATGGGATCTGACCGCAGGTGAGTTGGCCCGCAACGTGCACACCCACCCGACCATGTCCGAGGCGCTGCAGGAGTGTTTCCACGGGCTGACCGGTCACATGATCAACTTCTGAGTCCGTCGAGTTCAACGCGCGACTGTCGTTAGCGGAGAGTCTTCTCGAACTTTTCCGCGCTAACGACAGGCTCGGCGCTACTGCAGCAATTCGAAAAGCCCGAACCCCACCGCCATGCCGCTGAGGTTCGCGCAGGCGTTGACGACGTCGTTGTCCACCCACCGCCACCCCGACGACGGCTGCGTCGGCGACCCGCAGTGCAGGCGGTCCTCCACGGTGGCGCCGCATCCGGCGCACCGGAAGCGGGCCTGGACGCTGGCGCCGATCAGGGTGTCCACCAGGGAGCCGGTGAGCCCGGCCGCCAAGCCGACCGGCACCATCGCCAGCCCACCGAACAGCGCGCCGAAACTTCCGACCGATAACGCTCCCAGCACGGTCGCCCCCGAACCGAGCGGAGAGACCGCCCCCGAGCTGCCCTTGGGGACCCGGCGAAAGGCCCGCAGTGACACCGGCTCCCGGTGGGAGAACCGGCCGATCTCGGATGCCCACGAGTCGGCGATGCCGGCGGCGATCCCGCCGATGGACACCGCGTACCAGACCGGATCGCCGGTGAACGCATAGCCGATCACCGGGATCAGCACTGGAAGGCCGGCGTTGACCGCGACCTGACTCAGGCGGCGCATGCCCTGCGACCGGCCGGGCCGGCGATAGCCGGTGAGCAGGCTGGTCAGTGAGAAGAAGACGGCGGCCGGGATGATCCACGCCCACCCGCCGAGACCGACGGCGACACCGGCGATCAGGCCACCGCACAGCGCGCCCGGCAGATCCAGCCAGTGCATCCGGAGCATGAACGGCACGATGGCGCAGCCGAATACGGCCGCCGCCAGCCAGCGCAGCGCGTCGTCGGTCGACAGCTCGCGCGCCGCGTGCAGCAGCAGCGCCACCCACGGAGTGATCAGCAGGTTGTCCGCCGCCGGGGCCACCAGCAGTTCCACGGCCGCCGTCGTCAACGCGACGAAGACTGAAACCGTTACCGCCATAAACGAATTCAATTCGAGCCCGAGGCGGCAAAACCCCCATGACACCGCGAAGGCGATCACGACGAACGCCATCGAGCCCTCAAAGGTTCGCACGCCACCACCGGCCGTCACCGGGTGGCGCCCGAAGCGGTGTCCGATCAGTGCCGCACCCGCGTCGGCCAGACCCAGCACCACCACACCTGCGGCGATCGCCACCCGATCCGGCCAGAACGCCAGCACCGCGACCAGCGCCCCGGCGGCGAACCCGACCAGCCCGTAGTCGCGGGACCGGGTGCCGTCGAACACGCCGGGCACCGGAACCAGACCCCGCTCCACCATGACCGCCAACGCCAGCGTCGCGGCGGCCAACACCCCGGCCACCACCGCCCCGTGCGACAGCTGGAACGCGGCCACGGCGGCGAACAGCCCGCACAGCGCGTGCGGAACCTTGCGGGTGACCAGCGGGTCGGCACCCCGACGCACCAGCACCCGCCCGACGACGATCAGCACGGCCGCGATCAGCAGGATCCCGCCCCCGGCGACCGCCAGGTCATGGCTAACGGTAGCGGTCACGCAGCGCTACTCGTCGAAGTCCAGCGGCACCCGTAGTGCGCTCAGCGTCGCGGCCAGCGCGTCGTATTGCGATGCGAGCATGACGAATTCGATCAGCCGGGGGCGGTCCAGGTGCTCCGCTAACGCCGCCCACGTGCCATCCGACAACGTGCGGGTTCCCACGAGCTCGTCGATCGCGGTGAGCATGGTGCGCTGACGGTCGTCCAGGCCGGCCGCGCCGGGGCCTTCGAAGATCAGGTCCTGGGTGGCGTCGTCCAAGCCCGCCGCCCGGGCCATCCGACGGTGGTGCTGCAGTTCGTACTGGCTTTCCCGCAGGTGGCCCACCCGTAGGATCACCAACTCGGTGTCGCGGGTGGACAGCTTGCCGCCGCGCATCAGCACCCCGCCGAACGGCAGCCAGGACCACATCAACCGCTTGTGCTGGCCCAGCGTGGTGAACAGGTGCGCGCGCGGCACCCGCTGCCGGGCGGCGACGACTTTGCAGACCAGCCAGTTGGCGAGACCGAGGTCGCGCAGGCCGGGGGCTTCGGGGATACGAGCTGTCACCGGTGTTGCTTTACCAGATACGGCGACACCGTGCTGCGGTGTTCGTTGAGATCGAGGTCGCGGCCCAGCGCCGGGAACGCCCGCTGCGGGCAGTTGTCGCGTTCACAGACCCGGCAGCCCGCCCCGATCGGGGTGGCGTTCTCGCCATGCAGATCCAGGCCCTCGGAGTAGACCAGCCGGTGGGCGTGCCGCAGCTCGCAGCCCAGCCCGATCGCGAACGTCTTGCCCGGCTGGCCCCACCGGGAGGCACGGCGCTCGACGGTGCGTGCCACCCACAG
>Ga0164242_10008908_pt1 | contig 10861 bp, 10 predicted proteins | sample OricomgcompostMG_FD_108783 | JGI IMG/M metagenome (GOLD analysis project Ga0164242, IMG submission 108783) | Miracle-Growth compost microbial communities from Emeryville, California, USA - Original compost - Miracle growth compost (MG) ... | reverse complement strand
GTGCCCCTGTAGGTGCCGCTGTCCGGAGCCGGGAACGGCACTAGCGGCGGCCCCGGTCGCGCTGGGGGTGGCCGGTGCCGGCGCCCGGGGGCTGGTCGTGGTCGTCGGGCAGCTTGCAGACCCGCTCCAGGAAGAACGCCGCGGCCACGACGGCGACGCCGGCCAGCACCGACAGGCCCGCGTACACGGCCTGTTGCTGGCGCGGCTCCATGTCGAGCTTGTACATCAGCAGGAAGACGCAGTCGCCCCCGTACAGGCCGGAGACCAGGGCGGCGACCAGGGCGCTGGCCTGACCGAAGACGACGGCGCGGGCCGCGGCCAGCGGGTCGACGCCCTTGGCGCCGGGGCGGCGCTCGCGCTGGGCGCGCAGCCGGGAGCGGATGTTGAGGGCCGTGCCGAACAGGGCGGCGGCGATCAGGGCCAGCACGATCGGCGCGGCGACCGGGACGCCCGGCAGGGTGCCGAAGGTGTCCCACAGCCGCGCGGCGCCCCAGGCCACCACCCCCGCGATCACGAAGATGGCCGCGAGCTGCCTGATCCGCAGGGTCCTCACCTGGTGTCCGCCTCCACAGTCACGGTCGGGGTTCTGTCTGCCGGCCGGTTCCGGGAGCCGGCTCGCGCACGGGGCCGGGCCGCGGGGCGCCCTGCCCGGCGGGGGCGCCGTTCGCGGGTGCCCCCGTGCTCGGAACGCTCACTCGGGCAGCCGGAGTTCCGCGCCCGCCCGGGGCCGTACGCCCTCGCTGCCGACCCGCTCCAGCAGTTCGGCGACGGCACCGCGGCCTGGCAGCACCGCCTCCGGGTCGAGGTCGTGCCACGGCATCAGGACGAAGGCCCGCTCGTGGGCGCGCGGGTGGGGCAGCGTCAGGTCGGGGTCGTCGCTGACCACGCCCTCGTACGCGATGATGTCGACGTCGATGGTGCGCGCCCCCCACCGCTCGGTGCGCACCCGCAGGAACGCGTCCTCGATGGCGTGGCCGCGCTCCAGCAGCGACGCGGGCGGCAGCGTGGTGCGCAGCAGCACGACGGCGTTGAGGTACGCGGGCTGGCTGCCCTCCGGGACGCCCCACGGGTCGGTCTCGTAGACCGGGGAGACGGCCTTGACCCGTACGCCGGGGGTGTCCTCCAGGGCGTCCACGGTGCTCTGGAGGGTCTCCAGCCGGTTGCCGAGGTTGGCGCCGAGGGCGACGACGGCCCACTTGGGGTTCTGCAGGGTGCTGTCGGCGGCGTCGACGCGGGCGCTGACGGACGCGGGGACGGGCTGGACGACGGGGTCGGCGCCGCCGCCGAACTCGCCGGGCCGGCCGCCGTACGGCTCGGGGTACCGGCCGCCGTTCTGCTCGGGGTACTCGCCGGTCACGGGCGCCTCCGGGTGATCGTGACGGTGACGTCGTCGAACGGCACGGTGATCGGTGCCTGCGGCTTGTGGACGGTCACCTCGACCTCCTCGACCCGCTTGTGGGCCAGGCAGGTGTCGGCGATCCGCTGGGCGAGCGTCTCGATGAGGTCGACCGGCTCCCCGGCCACGACCGCGGCGACCTCCTCGGCGAGCACGCCGTAGTGCACGGTCTGCTCCAGGTCGTCGGCGGCGGCGGCCGGCGCGGTGTCCAGGCCCAGCCCGAGGTCCACGACGAAGGTCTGGCCCTCCTCGCGCTCGTGCTCGAAGACCCCGTGGTTGCCGCGGATCCGCAGTCCGCGCAGCGTCACCCGGTCCACCGTCTCAGTCCTCCGTCCCGCCGCCGGTGCCCGCGGGCCCGCCGCCGTCCTCGTCGCCGTCGTCGCTGTCGCTGTCCCCGCTGTCGCCGTCGCCGTCCCCGTCGTCGCCGCCGTGGTCCTCGTCGCCGGCCTTGCCGTCGTCGCCGGGGCCGTCCGCGTCGCCGAGTCCCGCGATGTCCCTGAGGTCGTCGATCGTGTCGAGCCCCGCCAGGTCGTCGAGGTCGGCCACGTCCGTCAGGCCGCCGGCGTCGTCGGCGTCGTCGGGGAGGTCGTCGGCCGCCCCGTCCTGCGCGCCGTCGGACCCGTCCCCGTCGTCGGAGTCGTCGGCCAGCACCGGGGAGCCGTGGTGCGCCCACAGCTGCCAGCCGTCCTCGGTGCGGCGGAAGACGTTCGTGGCCACCACCAGGCCGCCCACCAGGGCGCCGGCCGAGCCGTCGTCCTCGGCGGGGCCGCCGGTGAGGATGTTCTCGGTGCAGGTCACCAGCGCGGTGTCGCCGTCGACGGCGACCTCCACGTCGGTGAGGAAGAACTGGATGTACTCGGTGTTGGCCATGATCAGCGCGTACGAGCGCATGACCTCGCCCCGGCCGCGCAGCGCGGGCCAGCCCGGATGGACGGTGGTCACCGACTCCGCGAGCGGGCCGGAGAGCACGACCTTCTCCAGGCCGTCCAGGTCGGAGTTCTCGATCGCGTCGTAGAACGCCTGGTTGGCCCGCTCGACGGCGCGCGAGGCAGCGGTACGGGCGGTCATCGGGCACCCCCGTCCGCGACGGGGACCCGGTCGGGCTCCCGGTCGCTCGCCGCGGCGCCCTCGATGGCCCGGGCCACCCGGACCGCGTCGGCGCTGGCCCGCACCTCGTGCACCCGCACCGCCCAGGCGCCCTCGCGGGCGGCGATGGCGGTGACGGCCGCGGTGGCGGCGTCGCGCTCGCGCGCCGGCGGCGGGGCGGCGCCGGGGTCGTGGGCCAGCACCCGGCCGAGGAACCGCTTGCGGGAGGCGGCCACCAGCAGCGGCCGGCCCAGGGCCTCCAGCCGGCCCAGATGGGCCAGCAGTGCCAGGTCGTGCTCGGCGGCCTTGGCGAAGCCCAGCCCGGGGTCGACGACGATCCGCTCGGGCGCGACGCCGCCGGCCACGGCGCGGTCCAGGCTCGCCCGCAGCTCGTCCAGCACCTCGCCGAGGACGTCGGCGTAGACGGCCCGGTTGTTCATGTCGATGCTCTGCCCGCGCCAGTGCATGACGACGAACGGCACCTCGGCCGCGGCCACCACCGGCACCATCGCGGGGTCGGCCAGGCCCCCGCTGACGTCGTTGACCAGCGCCGCGCCCGCCGCCACGGCCTGCTCGGCCACCGCGGCGCGCATCGTGTCCACGCTGACCAGCGCCCCGGCAGCGGCCAGCTCGCGCACCACGGGCACGACCCGGCGCAGCTCCTCGGCCTCGTCCACCCGGGCGGCGCCGGGCCGGGTGGACTCGCCGCCGACGTCGACCAGGTCGGCGCCCTGCGCCACCAGGTCCAGGCCGTGCTTGACGGCGAGCTCGCGGTCGAACCACCGCCCGCCGTCGGAGAAGGAGTCGGGGGTGACGTTGACCACGCCCATCACGGCGCAGCGGTCCCACGCGGGCAGCCCCAGCGGTCCCGGGTGCCCCTGGGGCCGCCGGCGCCCGGCGCCCCCGGCGGGGCTGGACGCGGTGCCGTGCGGCCGGTCCTGCGGCCGGCCCTGTGACGTACTCATGGGCCCAGCGTACGTGTCACACGGCCGCCTTCTGGCGGGCGCCCGCGGGCGCCGGGTCGGCGTAGCCCGGCTGACGGCGTCCGCCGGCGGCGCGGGCGCGCCCCGGCAGCAGCCGTTGGAGGGCGGCCGGCAGCGGCAGGGCGAGGGTGACGAAGCCCTCGGCCTGCATGATCGCCAGGCCGATGCGGGGCAGGTCGCGCGAGTTCGGGAAGACCAGGAAGCGCGGCACCCACTCGGGCTGGAACTTGGCGTTGAAGCGGTACAGCGACTCGATCTGGAACCAGCGGGAGAGGAAGACCAGCAGCCCTCGCCAGCCGCGCAGCACCGGCCCGGCGCCCAGCCGCTCCCCGCGGGCCAGCGCGGAGCGGAACATCGCGAAGTTCAGCGACACCCGCCGCACCCCCAGGGCGGGCGCGTGGCGCAGGGCGGCCACGATGAGCAGCTCGTTGAGGCCGGGATCGGCGGCGCGGTCGCGGCGCATCAGCTCCAGCGACATGCCCTCCGGGCCCCACGGCACGAAGTGCAGCACCGCCCGCAGGTCGCCGAGCTCGGGGCGGGCGCCGGCCTCCTCGGGCTGCTTGTGGGCGGTGACGACGACGCAGTCGCCGTCGGCGGCCTCGCCGAACCGGCCCAGCGCCATGGAGAAGCCGCGCTCGGTGTCGGTGCCGCGCCAGGCGTCGGCGGCCAGCCGCACCTGCTGCCGCTCGTCCTCGGTGAGGTCGCGGACCCGGCGGACCCGGCAGGCGTACCCGGAGCGCTCGATCCGCTTGACCATCTGCCGGACGTTGCGCATGGCCCGGCCCTCCAGGGTGAAGGCGGCGGTGTCGACGACGGCCTCGTCGCCGAGCTCCAGCGCGTCCAGGCCGGTCTCGCGGGCCCACACCTCGCCGCCGGTCTCGCTGCACCCGACCACGGCCGGCAGCCAGGCATGGGCGCGGGCGCGGTCCATGAAGGCGCTGATCGCCCCGGGCCACGCCTCGACGTCGCCGACGGGGTCGCCGCTGGCCAGCGCCACCCCGGACACCACGCGGTAGCAGACGGCGGCCTTGCCGGTGGCGGAGAAGACCACGGACTTGTCGCGGCGCAACGCGAAGTGGCCCAGCGAGTCGCGGGCGCCGTGCCGGGACAGCAGGACGCGCAGCCGCGCCTCGTCGGCCTCGCTGAGTTCGGCGGCCGGCTGGGCGGGGCGCAGCAGCAGGTAGGCGGTCGAGCAGGCGATGAGCAGGCCGAGGCCGCCGAGGGAGAAGCCGACGATGTCGCTGACCCGGTCGCTGGTGTAGTGCACCGGGCCCTGGAAGCCGAAGAGACCGACGAGCACGTGCTCGCAGCGGTCGGTGAAGCCCGGGTTCCCCCGCTCGGAGGCGGGGTGAGCGCTGGTGATCACCAGGCCGAGGCAGAACGACGCGGCGGTCAGCGCCAGCAGGTTCACCAGGGCCCGCCAGCGGGTCTGCGGGTCGGACAGGGCGGTGAACTGCCCGCGGTGCCGGACCATCAGCGCCAGCAGCCCCAGGGAGACCACCGTCCCGCACAGCGAGTGGCGGTAGACGAGCTGGGTGGCGGCCCCGACCGGCAGCAGCAGCACCGCCGCCCACCAGGCGCGTTTCTTGCCGCGCTTGAGGGCGTGCGCGAGCATCAGCAGCAGTACGCCGGTGACCACCGAGGTGGCGGCGGCCAGGGAGCTGACGGTCCCGGGGAAGAACGCGGCCAGCTGGTGCATACGGCCGGTCCGGAAGGCCGGGAAGACCGCGGAGACCACGTCGAGCAGCCCGATGACGGCGGCGGCGGTGCCGACGACGCGGGGGACGCAGGCGGCCCGGGGCAGCAGCCGGGGACGCGGTGGGGACGGATGGTCAGTGGGCACGGGAAGCTCACAGGGGGCCGATAGGGGGCGGGCGCCCAGTAGGACGACCACTCCGATCTACGGGTTCCCCGGCGGAGGTGTCAATCCCGGCCGGGCGGCCGGGTGGCCCGGCGGCCTCCGGTCCGGCCGGTCAGTGGCCGATGATCAGGCTCATCGCCTCGGACCGGGTCGCCGGGTCGCGCAGCTGGCCGCGGACGGCGGAGGTGATGGTCTTGGCGCCGGGCTTGCGCACCCCGCGCATGGTCATGCACATGTGCTCGCACTCGACCACGACGATCACCCCGCGCGGCTCCAGGATCCGCATGAGCGCGTCGGCGACCTGGGTGGTCAGCCGCTCCTGCACCTGGGGGCGGCGGGCGTAGACGTCCACCAGCCGGGCCAGCTTCGACAGGCCGGTGATCTTGCCGCTGGTGGACGGGATGTAGCCGATGTGGGCGACGCCGACGAACGGCACCAGGTGGTGCTCGCAGGAGGACATCACCTCGATGTCCTTGACCAGCACCATCTCGTCGTGGCCGAGGTCGAAGGTGGTGGTCAGCACGTCCTCGGGGCGCTGCCACAGGCCGGAGAATATCTCGCGGTAGGCGCGCGCCACGCGGGCCGGGGTCTCCCGCAGGCCCTCGCGGTCGGGGTCCTCCCCGACGGCGTACAGCAGCTCGCGGATGGCCGCCTCGGCGCGCTTCTCGTCGAACTCGCCGACGGTTCCGTCGCCGTCGAGCGTCACGGGATCGATCATGGGTACCTCGTTTCGTCTGTACGGACCGGGCGCGGGGCCGGGCGGTGGGCCGGCGCCCGGAACGACGCGGCGGCCCCCGGGGGGCACAACCCCGGGGGCCGCCGCGCGCATTCCGTCAGCTCTCCGGACGGTCCTCGGGCAGGTGGTCCGTGGACTCCGGCTTGGTGGTGGAGACCGGCGGGGTGCCGCTGCCGTTGACCGCCTGGGTGCCGGCGGCGCCGTTGGTGAGCGCCAGCTCCTTCGGGGAGAGCACCGGCGGGCGGGTGGAGGGGGTGCGGCGGGCGGAACCGGTCCAGGCCGGCCGCGGCGGACGCTTCACGACGGGGGCGAAGATCTCCGCGATCTCCTCCTTGTTCAGCGTCTCCTTCTCCAGCAGCGCCAGCACGAGGTTGTCCAGGACGTCCCGGTTCTCCACCAGGATCTCCCAGGCCTCGTTGTGGGCGGTCTCGATGAGCTTCTTGACCTCCTCGTCGACCAGCCCGGCGACCTCCTCGGAGTAGTCGCGCTGGTGACCCATCTCACGGCCCAGGAACGGCTCCGAGTTGTCGGTGCCGAACTTGATCGCGCCCAGCCGCTCGGTCATGCCGTACTGGGTGACCATGGCGCGGGCGGTGGCGGTGGCCTTCTCGATGTCGTCGGAGGCGCCGGTGGTCGGGTCGTGGAAGACCAGCTCCTCGGCCGCCCGGCCGCCCATCATGTAGGCCAGCTTGTCGAGCATCTCGTTGCGCGAGGTGGAGTACTTGTCCTCGTCCGGCAGCACCATGGTGTAGCCGAGCGCCCGGCCGCGGGACAGGATGGTGATCTTGTGCACCGGGTCGGAGCTGGGCGAGGCCGCCGCGACCAGGGCGTGGCCGCCCTCGTGGTACGCGGTGGTCTTCTTCTCCTTGTCCGACATGATGCGGGTGCGCTTCTGCGGGCCGGCGACCACCCGGTCGATGGCCTCGTCGAGCACCGCGTTGTCGATGACCTTCTTGTCGCTGCGGGCGGTGAGCAGCGCGGCCTCGTTGAGGACGTTGCTCAGGTCGGCGCCGGTGAAGCCGGGGGTGCGGCGGGCGACGGCCATGAGGTCGACGTCCGGGGCGATCGGCTTGCCCTTCTGGTGGACGGTGAGGATCTCCAGGCGGCCCTGGAGGTCCGGCGGGTCCACCGCGATCTGCCGGTCGAACCGGCCGGGCCGCAGGAGCGCCGGGTCGAGGATGTCGGGGCGGTTGGTGGCGGCGATGAGGATCACACCGCCCTTGACGTCGAAGCCGTCCATCTCGACCAGCAGCTGGTTCAGCGTCTGCTCGCGCTCGTCGTGGCCGCCGCCGAGGCCGGCGCCGCGGTGGCGTCCGACGGCGTCGATCTCGTCGACGAAGACGATCGCGGGGGCGTTGGCCTTGGCCTGCTCGAACAGGTCGCGGACCCGGGAGGCGCCGACACCGACGAACATCTCGACGAAGTCCGAGCCGGAGATCGAGTAGAACGGCACGCCCGCCTCGCCGGCCACGGCCCTGGCCAGCAGGGTCTTGCCGGTGCCGGGGCGGCCGTAGAGCAGCACGCCCTTGGGGATCTTGGAACCGACCGCCTGGAACTTCGCGGGCTCCTGGAGGAACTCCTTGATCTCCTGGAGCTCCTCGACGGCCTCGTCGCAGCCGGCCACGTCGGCGAAGGTGGTCTTCGGCGTGTCCTTGGTGATCAGCTTCGCCTTCGACTTGCCGAACTGCATGACGCGCGAGCCGCCGCCCTGCATCTGGTTCATCAGCAGGAAGAAGACGATCACGATCAACGCGAACGGCAGCAGCGACAGCAGGATGCCGACGAGGGCGTTCTGCTTGGACGGCGACACGGTGTAGCCGTCAGGCAGTGCGACCCCCTTGACCTGCCCGTTCTGGATCTTCTGGAGTTCGGCGGCGATGGCCGAGCCCTGGTTGCCGATGTAACTGGCCCGGACCTTGTCGCTTCCCTTGATCTTGTAGCCGTCCTTCAGCTGCACCTTGATGGAGTTGTCGTCTCCCGTGGTGAGCTGCGCCGATTTGGCGTGGTTGGCCTCGATCGCGTGCAGGACCTGGCCGGTGTCGGCTGTCTTGTAGCCGCTCCCCGAGCCGACGACCTCCATCAACACGACCACGGCGAGGACAATGAGCACGATCCACATGATCGGCCCACGGAAAATGCGCTTCACGTCCATCCATGCGGGGCGGTGACGCCCCGTCCCTCCTGCCGCAGTGAGGCACGGCCGCCGTGCGAGGCGGTTCGTGCATCCGGTGTATGACCCGACCTTCGGACGGTTTACCCCAGCATTGTGACCCGAGATTGCCGCCGACCGTTAACTATCCGGCTTTCCCCTGCTCCAACGGCGGGAAACCGGCGGAGGTTCCCACAGGGAACCCTCAGCCACCGTAGACGTGCGGCGCGAGGGTGCCCACGAAGGGAAGGTTCCGGTACTTCTCGGCGTAGTCCAGGCCGTAGCCGACCACGAACTCGTTGGGGATGTCGAAACCAGTGTATTTGACATCGATCCGGACCTTGGCGGCCTCGGGCTTGCGCAGCAGCGTGCACACCTCCAGGGAGGCCGGGCCGCGCGAGCCGAGGTTGCTGATCAGCCAGCTGAGTGTGAGGCCGGAGTCGATGATGTCCTCGACGATCAGCACGTGCCGGCCGGCGATGTCGGTGTCCAGGTCCTTGAGGATGCGCACCACACCGGAGGACTTGGTGCCGGCGCCGTAGGAGGACACCGCCATCCAGTCCATGGTGACGTTGCTGGACAGGGCGCGGGCGAGGTCGGCCATCACCATGACCGCGCCCTTGAGCACGCCGACGATGAGCAGGTCCTTGCCCGCGTAGTCCCGGTCGATCGCCGCGGCCAGCTCCACCAGCTTCGCGTCGATCTCGTCCTTGCTCAGGAGCACCTTCTCCAGGTCGGTGCCCATGTCGGTCTCGTTCACTACGCGGTACGTCCCTCGCTGGCTGTGCGGCTGCGGCTCGGCGGGCGCGGTGCCGGGTGCGCCGGACCACCGGTCCGGCCGGGCCCGGACCGCGCCGCGGGCGCGGCGCGGCGGTCACGACGCCGTGAAGAACAGTCTGCCATTGGCCCGCCGGGCGGTGACGCCCCCGGGCAGGTTGAGCGCCTTCTGGCCGCGCCAGCCGGTCACCAGGCGGTCCACCTCCTCGATGTGGCGGGCGAAGAGGAACCCCGGCGGTGAGCCGGCGGAGACCGCGGCGCGGCGCAGCACCCGGCGGCGGACCGCGGCGGGCAGGGTGTGCAGCCGCCCGACGTCGAGGCTGCCGTCGTCGCCGGCGGCGTCCTGCTCGGCGTCGGCCGCCCACTGGTCGAGCGCGTCGGCGTCGTCCCGGGAGAGCTGCGCGGTGCGGGCCAGCGCCTCGACGACCCCCTTGCCGAGCGACTTCTCCAGCACCGGCAGCGCCTCGTGGCGGACCCGGGAGCGGGTGTAGGCGGGGTCGTGGTTGTGCGGGTCCTCCCACACCGTGATGCCCTGGGCGAGGCAGCCCTGGCGGACGGTGTCGCGGTCCAGCAGCAGGAACGGCCGGCGGTAGCGCCCGCCGACGCCGGAGACGGCGGCCATCCCGGACAGCGAGCGGGTGCCGGAGCCGCGGGCGAGGCCGAGCAGCACCGTCTCGGCCTGGTCGTCCCGGGTGTGGCCGAGGAGCACGGCGGCGGCGCCGCGGCGCTCGGCGGTCGCGTCCAGGGCGGCGTAGCGGGCGTCCCGGGCGGCAGCCTCGGGCCCGACACGGCGGGCGGTGCCGCCGGTGTAGGCGGCGCGGTGGGCGGGCACGCCGGACTGCCGTCCGACGGCGACCCGGACCACGTCGACCGGGTCGAGGCCGAGGGCGCGCAGCCGCTCGGCGACCTCCTGGGCGCGGCGGGCCGAGCCCTCCTGGAGGCCGTGGTCGACGGTGACGGCGCCGGCCCGCACGCCGAGCCGGGGGGCTTCGAAGGCGAGTGCGGCGGCCAGGGCCATGGAGTCGGCCCCGCCGCTGGACGCGGCGAGCACGAGCGGGTTCGGGTCGGCGGCAGCGGAGAGCACGTCGTGCAGGACGCGGCGGACCGCCAGGCGTATCGCCGCGACCGTGGGGTGGGGTCCCATGTCCGGTTCCCTCCTGGGGAGGCTGTGGCCCCGCGGCGGACGCGGGACCGGTCGAGCGGTGGGTGCGGGGTGTGGGGGACGGGTGGAGCGCGAGCGGGTTCGAGCGGGTGGAACGGGGGTGCCGGCGCGGGGTCGCACGGCCGCTGCCGCGGACCCCGCCGGTGGTGCCGCGGCCGCCGCCCGCCGCGCGCCGCGGGCGGGGTGCGGAGGGCGGGCGGGGGCGGCCGACCCGGCGCCAGTCATTGACGCAGGGTGTTCAGATGGTGACAGAAGCGCCGACACATCCCGAGCATCGCACGCGGTAGCCCACGCCAACGGTCCCTCGGACGGGTGAACCGGTCGTGCCCGCGGGGCACCGCGCCCCCCGAGTGCCGCCGCCCGCCGCCGGTTGCCGGGCGCCACCGGTCGCCCGGATGCCCCCGGCCGCCGGCCGCCGCCCGCGGCCACGTGCCGGGGAGGCGGCGCGCGCCGGGCCCAACCGGGACGGTACCCGGTGCCGGACCCGCCCTGTGCCGCCTCGTGCCGCGCCGCCGCGCCCGGGACCGGGCACGGCAGCCCTCCGGCGCCGCCGCGCCGCCTCGCCGGCTCTCCCGGACGCCCGCGCGACCACCGGCCGTTACCAGCTCTGACCAGCGGAAACGCGGCGGGCGGTCAGTCGGTGCCGCGGCCGGCGACCCGGGCGACCCACTCCGCCGGGGCGGCCACCTCGGCCTTGGTCGGAAGGGTGTT
>Ga0164242_10008907_pt1 | contig 10862 bp, 10 predicted proteins | sample OricomgcompostMG_FD_108783 | JGI IMG/M metagenome (GOLD analysis project Ga0164242, IMG submission 108783) | Miracle-Growth compost microbial communities from Emeryville, California, USA - Original compost - Miracle growth compost (MG) ... | reverse complement strand
ACTAAGATCAATTAACACCACTAACAGCTATCTCAATTTCCATCTAGAGCCTCTCTATGCAGTGAGTAGGGTTAGACTTTAGAAGTACTCTATTATATATTGTTTTAACATATGTACCTCTCTCGGTCAAGGTTGACGTGGTGGTGCGATTGATCTATTTGGACTTGAAGACTTTAGGTAGAGAGGGAAAGGAAGTTAGCGAAATTGGCGCGTAGGGCGCGCCAATTTCCTAGATAAGTCGGCAAAACTGCGTGGAAATATGCCGAGTCATCAACAGACGGCGTGCGGGCCGATCCTTTTTTGCGTGGTTTTGTAAATGTGTAAGGGGCCATCGATGCTGTCGCCCCGCGGCCATCACGAATCTCCACATGCGAGTAGTTTGTGGATATAAGCTTGCAGTGTCCAATCCCTATATAACACCAAGTCAATTATGACAGGCCGTTTAATCTTTTTCTTTCTTTCCCACGCAGACCTAAATAATTGCCTTCTCTAGGACGGATGAATGCTGCTATCCAGCTGCAAGCTCGGAAAGCATTTAAAAGGTCGTAGATCAGGGCAGCTTCACAGTATGGCTGTAAGAGAGCCGTTTCCGGCGCGGCAGTTAGCTATTCTTGGTATGCTCTTGCCCCTAGATAACGCCAAAACTCGTCTGCTAATTATGCCATCCCCACAGCACTTTGTCGACTTGCTGAGCCCATCGCATTCGCGTCCATCCTAGCCTACAACTATCACTACGTTCGAGACATAAGGGGCACTCCGGACAACGCCGCGTTCTACGCAGGTCTGCTCGTCTCAGCCTTTGCTCTCACCGAAGCCAGCACCGCCGTGCTGTGGGGAACAATCTCGGACAGATATGGCAGGAAACCCATTGTTCTTTCCGGACTCATTGGCGTCGCCCTGTCAAGCTTGACCTTCGGTCTCGCGAAGAATTATTGGCTAGCCCTTGCTGCCAGAGCAATTGGAGGTCTGCTCAATGGCAATGTGTCCGTCATGCAGACCATGGTTGCTGAAATGGTCAAGTGCCCGGAGCACGAGCGTATGTTTTGAACCCAGTGGTTTTCCCCTCTTTGAAAGCTCGATGAACATCTTTTCTAATAAGTTGCAGCGCTTGCTTACAGTATGATTCCATTCATGTGGTTTTTCGGCTCTATGATTGGATCGTCCATGGGTGCGCTACTCGCGAAGCCTGCCTTGCTATCGCCAATTTTCAAAGATACCATCTTCGACAGGCATCCATACTTTCTCCCAAATCTAGTGGCAGCCGGCTTCATCATTTTTGCTGTCATATTGGGAGCACTGTTCCTGAAGGAGACTAGAGTTGTGACTGCGTCTGAGAAGAAGACATCAGACAGCCAAGAAGTCCAAGCAGACGAGAGATCGCCGCTTCTCCATGACAGCCAGCACCAACAACAGAGCGAGGCTCCCACTCCAGCGCCCGCCATTGCCGTTCCACGGTCGTCGGATGGTACAGCGTCATTTACCGATGACTCAAACCCACTCGCCAATTCCGCAAATGGCAGTTGTGTAGAGGACTTAGCCCTGAGGGACGAGGACAACATCCCTGAGCTGAAGCCGATTCCCGGCTGGAATCGGAATATGGTCCTCCTGATTCTGCAATTGTCCTTCGTGTCATACCTCCAGATGGTATACGGCGTTCTAATGCCTATTTACCTTGTTGATGCCCCATCACCAGAAATTCCTGAGGGACAATTTGACCCCCGCGGCGGCCTCGGCTTTACAGTTCGCCAAGTAGGCGGTGTCATGTCTGCAAATGGCCTCGTAGCCATCATAGTCCAGGGCATCATCTTCACCCCATTCGTCAGGAAGTTTGGCGTCTGGAAGTCCTTTGTTTGGTTGACGGTGCTCGCGCCGTTGTCATACGTGGTCGTGCCGTTCATCACAATGGTCCCCAGATCGCACATACTTTCTGCAATTTACTTGGACCTGTTCTTGCAGAACTTCATGAACATCATTGTGTATCCGTGCCTCCTTATCCTGCTCAAGGATTCGACGCCTTCGATGTCGATCCTCGGCCAAGTCAATGGTGTAGCCATGACGTGTTGCTCTGGGGCGAGGACCATCGCTCCGCCCCTGGTCGGTTACATATATGGTGCCGGAGGGTCAGCTGCGGGTTGGTGGAGTATTAGTCTAGTTGCAATCATTGCTGGAGTACTCGTTCCAACCATCAGGCGCCCATCGTCTGTTAAGGAGGTGCGAGACCACGAGAGTGGAACCTAGGCAATACTATGACCACCGTAGTCCAGTATAAGACCTTCCTAAGCGATGAAGCAGGCAGACAAAGATAGAAGTATTTCCCTAACGGTTTTTACTATTAAAAGTTCTAGCTTCTCATTACATCCTAGCTTCCATCTAGACTCTGCTCATGTCCAAAAGACCCTCTGAATTAGAGTATCGAAGTTTCTATTTCTACAAGGCATATGATCCAACGGTAAGATGGAGATCTGCCAGGTACGGGCGCGAGCGTGTGTGTGAAGGAAGGAAGGAGGAGAATGTGTGAGCGCGCTCCTTGCCGCATAGTATCACTGGGTGAGATTCTCTACTCTCTCTGAAAATCGCTCCAGCAGAAGATTCAGCCTGAGCAATGGAAGCGCCGCAAAGTCATAACGCTCCTCTAATCGTTGTAGAAGACGGCGAAACTCCTCCAAGGCCCCCTGCCGAGTCTGGTAAACTTCATCGTCGGTGCTCGCTAGTAGTGCTGTCACCATAAAACTACCGAAGATTGCGATATTTGACTTGCAATCTGAAAGCGGCGTGGCATTCCGAGTTAGATCATTACTTACGAATCGCCTTTAAGGAGAGCGTGATGCCACTTACAGCTAAGCCATAGGCCAACGAGGTCATTTTGTTGAAGTAAGTCTTCAAATATACTGAAGAGATCTTGGAAGAGAATCGTTTCCTTCTCAATATCGTAGTATAAAGTGCCCCCGACACAAGCAAAGAGCGCTCTCTGTATAGATACAGCAATGCCATAATAAGCAAATACAAAAGCATAGTCTGCAGCTCGTTAGCCCCTGTCATCGAGAAAACGGGAGATTATAGTACGGACTGTTGATTTCTCTGCTGGGGTGTAGCAGGATAGAATCTTGCTGTGCTAGTATATCTTTCAGCTGGGCTTGGCATTGGCTGGCCCGCGATAGGGCTTCTTCCGGAGGCATGACACAGGAGCTACGTTTGACAACGTAGAAGTGATCCAAAACGCTGGAAAGGACTGTTGTCAATTTTGAAAGCATCACAAAGGCCGATATTGACTCCAATTGCTGCGCGTCCATGTGGCGGCTCGAGGTGGCCTTGAAGTCCTCCATGGTTAATGTAGCAGTGCTAAATTGTCTGTCATCGATGTGGCTTGGCCTACCTAGCCAATGGGCGAGCCTAGGAGTGCTTGTCAGTACTCATGCCAGACGCTCTCCCTGGCGGGATGGAAGTCTTCGTCTGCTACTTACCATTTATCATGCATGTAGACAGCCCACCACAAGACTCGGCGAGTGTGCTTTTCGGAAGGGCAGATATTCCAATTCGCAGGATCAACGTGGAGTCCGGTATCTTGCGCCAAACCAACAAGCTGTAAGTCCTTGAGTTATCCACTGTTTGATTATTCAAGAAGAGGATACTCCAGCAAACTTACCTGGTTCGTTAAAGCCCAAAACCCGGGGTGATTGGGCTCGCGCACATGCTGGGGTGGGAGCTGCATGTAAAGTAGCATCGCCTGAATCGTATACAGAGAAGGCGTCTTTGCTTCCTGTAGGACGGATTCAAAAACCGTCTCGCGTAAGGCATCACCATTGAAGGGTACTTTCCCTATCAGGTCCGGCGAGTAGTGCCAGAATGGCAGGGCCGAACAATATATCGCCCCCATCAAGGAGGCAGGGACTGAGCCCGCCAAACTTGCTGCCTCGAGACGGTCTCGGCTGTCCAACACTGGAAAATAGCAGTGTACATACGCATAGTACAAGTCGAGGAGCTGTGTCTGATACGGTCTGACAACTTCATTGACTTTCTCAACATCGTAAATCCCAGGTGCGGCATCAAGTAGCTCGTTCGGGTATGCCTGTAGAGAACAATTTTTGTCAGCCTCTCCTTGCAACATAGTCATCGGGGTGTAGGGAGGCGGCAATAGTAAGGCATTGCGCACTGTGAAATAAGCCGGGGCAATTTCGTCGGCATAGACTTTCCAGACTCTCCAGTTAGCGCGACCGAAACTGTTGGCTTCATCGAATGGCAGGTGACGAAGGAGGTAGACATCCTGGTCACTACTACTCCCCGCGTAAAGCATCGTGCGATTCGTCAGAATGGTGCTTCCCCCAGTATCTCCAAGTACGTCCTTGGTCGATGGAGTAGAAGTGGTCCCGACCGCGGATTTTAGTGCGAAGGGTGTCCACTCTTCGTCCACAAGGGGCCCCGGGGCTGGTGTAGATTTAGGTCGCCGACCCTTCTTGACCGGAGCGGCCAGCTTGAAGGTGCAAGACGTGCCCCTATGAATACACAGGGTACAGGCCCCTTGGCCCGAAGCAACGAAGCAGCCGACCCGCCGGCGTCGGCAACCATCGCACCTGAGTCGAGCTAGTCAGATATTGGGCGAGATAGTGGTAAGTAGACGGAATTTTGTCGGCCTACTCACGGACGTTGTTTCTTAGACCGGTAGGGCCGTGCAACACTTCTCCCCGCATCTAGGGTGCCATGATTCGAGGGATCGTCCATACTGATAGAAAGTTGGTTGGGCGAGGAGAGAAGCCCGCGGGGCGACTCTCATTCTTAAATGTCTCTTCTGGCAAATGCCATGTACCCCAGTTCTTGGATAGCGTGGTTTGACAAGAGGGTGGATCCCACTAGATGGCTTCGGCATGGAGAGAGTCTATTGACTGAAGGACACTAAAGTTGGACTAAAGTTGGCCTAAAGTTGGCCTAAAGTTGGCCGCGGGGCGTTTGACTCGGGATTGATGAACCCCTTATCTCACCAACTATCATGAGAATCATACATAAAAAGCAGCGACGCCGCCGTGGGACTCTTGGGAACAGGTTCTGAATGCCCAGCCATTTTAACTACGAAGCCCTCTCCCAATATTTATTTATTCTATCATTGGCAGCCTAACAACTTCGGACGGCAAACAGGGCCTCCGGCAACAACAATGGCCATCCAAAAACCAGCCATGCTGAGGCAACTAACTCCTCGCCTCCTTCGAATCTACACTCTTGCATCAGTGAGCCCCTTTCCGCGTGTTTAAGATGGCTAGTAAATGCACAGAAGCTGATTGAGAGCTCAGTTTGGTGCTATGGTACGTCACCTACCTGCGTTTTTTCAAATACGACCTGCACCTTCCAAGCGACCACTAACTAACCGGCACCCTGTGTCCTAGAACTTTGGCTATGACAATAATTGGTGGTCAGGAGCCATAGCGTCCAAAGCTTTTAATGAGGATTTCGGCAAACCCATCAACGGCCCCGATCAGCCCCGGGAGTTGCCGTCGAGTTGGCTCTCGGCAGCGAGCGGAACCCCGCTGGCCGGCTGGATCATAGGCTGCTTCGTTGCAAGCTACCTCACAAGCGGTCTCGGGCGAAGAAAGACAATCATGATTGTTTGCGCCATTGGCTTGATTGGAATGGTGATGCAATGTGCGATTCCCAGCTACTGGGGCTTGATGGCCGGACGCCTGGTCAACGCCGTATCAATGGGTATGTCTTGCTACGAAGCATAATTCGAATATTCTAGTGGCATCATCACTTTAATAGGAGAAGTGTGTTGGACTGACAGATTACCCAGGTATCGAGGCGAACACTGTGCCAATGTACATGGCAGAACTTGCCCCGGCCGCAATTCGCGGCGGACTTGTCAATTTCTACCAGAGTTCGCTTTACGTAGGTGCGATCCTAGCGACAATCACTGTTTACGGTTCGACAGTCAGCTATGACAATAAATGGGCCTACTTGATACGTTTGTAGACCCTTCTCTGTAATAGCCTTTGATCCATGCATCTACTAACATGGCGCAGCGATCATCGTCCAGCTTGCCCCGCCACTCATGCTCCTTGCGGCCGTCTGGTTTATCCCAGAGTCTCCTCGTTGGCTTCTCCAGAAGGAGCGAAGGGAAGAAGCGCACCGAGCCCTAGCATACACGCGTGAGGGCTACTCGAATGAAGAGGCTGTCGCACTGGAACTGAGCCTCCTCGAGGTGGCCATGCACGAAGAGCAACTGAACCATCGTGCCACCAGCTACGCCGACTGCTTCAGGGGGTCCAACCTTCATCGTACTTGCATCGCCATGGGCGTCCAATGCTTGCAACAGGCCCAGGGAAACTCCTTCACCTCCACCTATCTCGTCATTTTCCTCGGGCAGGTTGGTATCAATGAGCCCCAGTTGATTGCCATTGCGTATTATGCCTGCAACCTGGCTGGTTGTATACTATCCTTCTACCTGTCGGACAAGCTAGGAAGACGCCCCATGCTAATGGGTGGTGCTTTACTCCTGGCTGCCCTCATTTGGATCACTAGCGGGCTTGCAAGCTGGGCAGAGCCGTCAATGGCGGTAGCAAATGGCTCAATTGCTGCTATCATGCTATATGTATGTCCTCACGCATCCTTAATTTGAATCGGCTTCTGGATCTAAAATCTGACATCTTCCTAGGGCACGGTTGCAGCATCTTGCTGGGGTTCAATCATGTGGACTGTCACGGCTGAGGTGGGAACGAGTCAGCTTCGCGAGCGAACCATTTCGATTGCGACCATGGCCAGCTTCTCGACGAGCTTGCTGGTTACGTATGTGAACCCTTTTATACAGAACGAACCGGGCAACCTCGGCGGACGAGTTGGCATGATGTACGGCGGCGTCTCCATTCTGGCCTTCATCTTTGTTTATTTCGTGGTGCCTGAAATGAAGGAGCGAAGCCTGGAGGAGCTGGACGAGCTATTCCATGCTAGGGTGCCTGCGTGGAGGTCTACGAAGTTCCAAGCTACGGGTATTGGCGCTGAGATTACCGATATCAAGGCAGTTGAAGGCAAGGCCGTTGACGTGGACGTTGTTGATGAAGCTACTCCTACTAAGAAGGGGTAGATGGACGTAATTCGGGTGCGATATGCGGGAGGAAGGATGACTGAAACCCTAGTGAGAAATAGTTATTTTACATCTAGTCGAGTTAATAGGAGAGAGATGAGCTGTTTTGCTGTTTTCCTATCCCTGTCTTGAGGATTATTACGCTAGATAATACTGTTGTTGTTTTGGGGAAGCTTCATTCAGGGGCTGGAACTGCTCCCTTCTTCAGGGCTATGACGCGCCATAACCCCTACTATTTATTATCTGAATGTATGGCTACGGCCCTTTACCAACAGAAAGTGGGTGTCACCCGCTTGGCACTACTTAGCCCTTCACTGGTGGTTTTGTACTTTGGTTGACAGCCCTGGTGTTAAAAACACTACAAATTACTGCAGGGACTCAATAATTCAAATCAAGACGGGTGCTCCATGTTTCGACGATCATATAAATTTAATGAATTTGTCCTCTAGTAATTCCCAACAAGTGTTCCGCCCCGATGTACTGTTCTGTCCGTCATCTTCACAGACTGATCCAACGGAAGCTGACTGAGGAAATATGCGAGAAGCTAGAAGTCGAGGGAGTCTTCGTATTGACCAGAGTGCGTTATAGTTTATTTCTAACTAAAGAGTATTAATGGGAATCTACCTGATATGCAGAATCTCTTGTAGTGGGAGATCACGGCTTGACCTGCCTACGTAGAGTTTGTAATCACCCCGTTGCAGCCACCACTGTTGACTTGCCACATCCCACACGCTCAAATCGCGTCGAGTGAGCGTAAAAGCCACCTGGACCTCCTCTCCCGCAGGTATGTACACCTTCTCGAAGCCTCTCAACTGTCGGACCGGACCTCCAGGAATGCCAAGGTAGAGCTGGGCAACTTCGCTACCATCGAGAGTACCCGAATTTGCCACCACGACAGAGATAGTTGCAATCTCATCCCAGAGGTGAGGATTGCCTCCCTGCTCGATCTGAGCGTCAGGGGGGAACGCTGCCGGCGAGTCATCATGTTGGGTCACGAGGAGCCCTGAATAGTCAAAGGTGGTGTAGGAGAGACCGAACCCGAACTCGTATCGAGGTTCAATGCCCTGCGAATCAAAAGCGCGGTAATCGGTCATGGTGCCCTCGGTGAAGTCTGACTGTGGGAAGCGCCAAAACATGCCCTCTCGCTTCGAGGCGTGTAGCAGGTGACCATAATCTCCAGCCTTTCGAGCGACCGTGTAGGGCAAGCGACCAGACGGGTTTATCTTTCCGTATAGTAGATCCACGATGGCACGTCCAGTGTCTTGGCCAGGTAAGTGCGCGAATACGAGGCCGGTGACATTCTCGTGCTCGATCCAAGCATCAACCAGTCTAATGCCGGCATTGTGTACGACCACGATGGTATTGTTGCACTTGTTGGCGACGTTGGTGACTAGCGTGTCGCTATACTCGTCGGAGAGTCCCTGACGGTCGTATGCCTCGGAGGCAAAGGCATTGATGAAAACCAGGCAAACATCGCTCGTTGGGTTGACAGCGGGATCCTGGGACTCGAGATCCCACAAGAGAGAGCTACCATCCTCCTGTGCCTTGCGCTGGAGCGCATTGATGGGAGCATCGACGTACGCAGGGGAATTGTCTCCAGATCCTCCACCCACGGAGAGAGTGTGGTTTTCCTGGATATACGGGAGCACACCAAGGTCAGTCGCCGAGATGGAATGATTGAGATCGACGAGACCAGTGTTGAAGACGATTTTATCAGGGCTCTTGGCATCATAACCGAAAACGGACACCATTCTCGGCGACTTCAATGGCAGGCTTTCTCTGACGTTCTTCACCAAAACTTGGCCCTCGATGGCACTCTTCGTAAGGGTCTCCCGCGCCCCGGGAAATTTGGCATCGATGCGCTGGTGGGGAGCGTTCACGTCGTAGGGCATACCAATTCCGGGCGGAGGGAACGCGGTGTCTTGTCCAAGGATATACCAGGAAGCAAGGATCCGAGTTGCCATGTCATCTAGGCGAGTGGCGTTCATAGTACCGTTGGCGATGGCATCGGTCAAATTGGAGCCCCAGAAGTGAGAGATGGGCAACACCATATCCAATCCAGCATTGGCCGACGCGATACCACCGTGCTGGGCGAACCAGTCCGTCATGACGTAGCCCTGGAAGCCCATCTCCTCTTTCAGATGACCGTTCAGTAGCTTGCTGTTCTGGCAAGCGTACGAGTTATTCAAGCGGTTATAGGAGCACATGACGGACACGGTTCCGGCTCGTACGGCGTCCTGAAAGGGCCACATGTAATGCTCGTGCAAGGTCTTGTCGTCGATGTTGGATGATAGAGACTCGACGTAATTTCCGTCCTCGTCGCTCATTGGGTTACGGTGGAGCTCCTGCTCGTTTCCGACAAAATGCTAGCAGAGGTAAGAAATGTCAGTCGTCTAGTCCCTTCTCTCCTTTTCCACCACGAAGCCAGGTTGCTTTCCTACCTTGATGCAAGCTGCCACGCCCGTCGACTGGATTCCCACAACTGACTCTGCCCCCAACACTCCTGAGTGATAGGGGTCAGGGGAAATTCCCTCCCAGTTGCGGCCACCCTCAACGACTCGTCCCAAGGCGCCAACCATTGGACCCAAGAGAACGTGCACTCCCTTGGCACGATACTCTTCGGCCATCCAGCGACCTCTGTCTCTGGCAAGCTCTTTGTTCCAGCTATTATTGTCAGCGAGTCCACCATGCTGCCGCTCTCACTTATTAATGGACTGACACTCACCTTGCGCCGACGTGGATACCGCTCGACCAACCATTGACGTAATCCGTGTCTCGCTGAACAATGGTTAGCATGAGGACTCGAAGCGAGTATTCCCAGTAGTAGTATAAGGTTCTCACCAAACCATTCGAAGCATCAGATAAGCAGAAGCCGGGGAAGCCGACGCGGGGAATCGCAGCGATATTGCCCATGCATCCCGTCTTCGCTCTGCTGCCGGCGGTCAGGCTGACCTTCTCGTCTGCTGTCAACTCGGCAACCAGCGCCCGCGCCTTGGTGTACGCGCTAGCCCACGGTCCGTTCCCCGTGCCCTGGGCTATGTGACGGCGTCAGTCAAATCTATTTGCATGCAGCAGTGGGTGCGTGTCGGTGGCTTGGTGACGTACGCGATGGATAAACGGGCGGGGACTGTCCATAGAAGTAGGAGTCGCTTGTGATGTTTCCATCCGTTACCGCAGGGTCTGCTACTAATGGAACTTGGGATACCAGAGATGAGGCTAGTGGAAGACCGTAAAGGAAGCGGGCGACGCCGCCGTTCATGAACGCGACCATCTTGGAAGCAAGTGCGAAGAGTTAATTGTGAACACAAAGTCGCGGGCACAAGAGCTGCATCCTTTTAACTCTGCAACTCCCCCCTCTTATATACGCCGGCCCAGTCTCAGTCCAAGCAGAGCGGTTCCCATGACTACCTTGCCTAGTCAGCGGTAGGAACGGTGAAAACAGCGAACTTGCTATATAACATGGCCCACCGACAGGGTCCGTTCTGCGCCAACCTGGCCACACTGTTACGTCAAATGTCGGCGTTCATGGGATATTGGAGAAGCCCCGCGGGCGCGGAGGACTAATTATCAGGCATGCAGAGCTGAGACGAGGAAGAGCTCCACGAAAAGATATACCTCTGTGCCGTACCAGGCCCATGTGGGAAGAAAGGGGCTCCACAAACCCCGCCAACCGCCGTCCACGTAGTGCCAATGTAGATCTATATCGCCCCGCGGCCAACATCCGCCACCCCTTTTCTCATAGGTAATCACTTTTTACCGGGTGGCCTTTTGGCTCCCATCAATCTTCTGGCTTTTTTTT
>Ga0164242_10008906_pt1 | contig 10863 bp, 7 predicted proteins | sample OricomgcompostMG_FD_108783 | JGI IMG/M metagenome (GOLD analysis project Ga0164242, IMG submission 108783) | Miracle-Growth compost microbial communities from Emeryville, California, USA - Original compost - Miracle growth compost (MG) ... | reverse complement strand
GAGTTCATGGGCCAGACGCTCGAGTGCAAAGTCATCGAGCTGAACCGCTCCCGCAACAACGTCGTCCTCTCGCGCCGCGCCGTCCTCGAGGAGGAGCGCAAGGAGGTCCGCGAGCAGATCCTCGGCCGCCTCGAGCCGGGCCAGGTCGTCGAAGGGAAGATCTCCAACATCGTCGACTTCGGCGCCTTCGTCGACCTCGACGGGATCGACGGCCTGATCCACATCTCCGAGCTTTCCTGGAGCCACGTCAACCACCCGAGCGAAGTGGTGGCGATCGGCGACACGGTGCGGATCAAAGTCCTCGACATAGACCGCGACCGCCAGCGCATCTCCCTCGGTCTGAAGCAGACCCAGGAGGATCCGTGGCAGCGGGTCATCTCGACCCACCGTCCCGGCGACGTGCTCGAGGGCACGGTCACCAAGGTCGTCGCCTTCGGCGCCTTCGTCGAAATCCTGCCGGGGGTCGAGGGCCTGGTCCACATCTCCGAGCTTGCCGACCACCACGTCGAGAACCCCTCCGAAGTGGTCGAGCCGGGCGCCAAACTGAACGTCAAGATCCTCGAGATCGACGAAGACCGGCGTCGCCTGAGCCTCTCGATCAAGCGGGTCGAGAACCAGAACATGCCGATGCTCGACCTCAGCGCCCAGATCGCCGCCGCCAACGCCGCCGCGAACCCTGAGGCCGCTGCGCCCGCCGAGGAGGCCGCGACGATCGACGCCGACGCCGAAGAGGCCGCGATCGACCTCGCCGAGGACTCCGCGGTCGAGAACCAGGAAGTCGAGTCGCCCGCGGTCGAGACCGAGACGGTCGCCGCCGAGGTGCCCGAGGCCGCAACTTCCGAGCCAGAGGCCGTCGCCGAGGCACCCGTCGCCGAGTCGAGCGGCTCCGATTCGGGTTCCGAGAGCGATGAGGCGGGCGAGGCTCACGAGGGCGAATCGGTTTCCGAGCGTCCCGACTCCCCGGATACGGCCGAGGAGGCCGCGTCCGGCGACAGCGACAGCGAGTCTTCCGAGGGCTAGGCGGCGGGGCCGTGTGGCGCCGCTGACGATCGGACTGACCGGCGGCATCGCCGCGGGCAAGTCCGAGGCCCTGGCGGCGTTCGGCCGGCTGGGCGCGGCGACGCTCTCCAGTGACGCGGTAGTCCACGACCTGCTCGAAAGCGAGTCGCTGCGGGGGGAGCTGGTGGCGCGCTGGGGGCCCGAGGTGGCCCCCGAAGGCGCGCCGACCGACCGCGGACGGATCGGCGGCATCGTCTTCGCCGAGCCCGAGGAGCTGAAATGGCTGGAGGCGACGATCCACCCCCTGGTCGGTGCCGAGACCGCCCGCTGGATCGCGGCGCTCCCCGAGGACACCGAGTTCGCCGTGATCGAGGTGCCGCTGCTCTTCGAGGGCGGCCGCGCGGGCGTCTTCGACACCACCGTCTCGATCGTCGCCGGCGAAGACGTCCGCCGTGAGCGCGCCGCGGCCCGCGGTCACGCCCTGGTCGACGCCCGCGAGGCGCGCCAGCTGACCCAGGAGGAGAAGGCCGAGCGGGCCGAGCACGTCGTCGTCAACGACGGCACGGTCGAGGATCTCGAGGCGGCGCTGTCCGCGCTGCTCGCGAAGCTGTCGGGATGAGCACGAGGGCCAGGCAGCGGCGCCGTCGCCGCCGCTGGCCGGTCTGGGGCGGCCTCGCCGTCGTGATCGGCCTCGCGGTCGGCGCGCTGGTCGTCCACGGGACCTTCGACAAGGCGATCAAGCAGCTCACGCTGCCGCTCGAACACGAAGACATCATCCGCCAGCAGGCGAGGGAAAAGGGCGTCGACGCGGCGCTGATCGCGGCGGTGAACGACACCGAGTCAAAGTTTTCCGCCGGCGCCGAATCGGGCGCCGGCGCCCGCGGCCTGATGCAGATCACGCCGGAAGCGGCGAAGGACATCGCCAGGCACAGCGGCGCGACGACCTTCCACACCTCCGACCTCTCGAATCCCGAAATCAACATCAAATACGGGACCTACCTGCTCGCCGAACGGATCGAAAGCTACGACGGCAACGTCGCCGCCGCGCTCGCCTCCTACAACGCCGGCCCCGGGCCGGTGGAAAAGTGGGGCGGCGACCACCTGAAGGTCGACGACATCACCTATCCGGAAACCCGCGCCTACGTCGAACTCGTGCTCGAAAGGCAGAAGGAGTACCGCGAAAAGTACGGTTCCGAGTTGGGGTACGGGGGATAGGTGCATGGGGGATAGGCCAAATCCGCGGGTGTGGGCGCTGGCGCTTGCCGTCGGGGTCGTCCTCGCCGACTCCTCGATCGTCGTCCTCGCGCTCCCCGACATCTACCGGGACCTCGACACGACGGTCTTCGGCGTCACCTGGGTGCTGGTCTCCTTCAACCTGGTGATGGCACTGGCGGCGGTGCCCGCGGCGATGGTCGCGCGGCGGGTCGGGCCGGGGCGGTCGGCCGCGGTCGGCCTGGCGATCTTCGCCGGCGCCGGGCTCGCCTGCGGGCTCTCCGACAACCTCGAGACGCTGCTGATCGCGCGCTCGATCCAGGCCATCGGCGGCGCCGTCGCGGTCACCGCGGCGCTCGAGCTGCTGCCGATCGCGGTCGGCTCCGAGCGCCGCGCCGGCGTCGTCTGGGCGAGCGCCGGGGCGACCGGCGCCGCGCTCGGCCCGGCGATCGGCGGCATCCTCACGCAGCTCGTCTCCTGGCAGTCGATCTTCCTCCTCCAGGTGCCGGTCGCGCTGGCCGCCGCCGCGCCGATCCTGGCGATCGCCCGCGACGAGATGTCGACCCGGGTGATCGAGGCCGAGGTCGGTCGCCCGGTCGGCAGACCGCACCTGTGGGCGAACGTGGCGCTGGCGATGGTCTCGGCGGCGATCGCGGCAGCGCTCTTCCTGCTCGTGCTGCTGCTGATCGAAGGCTGGCTGCTGAGCCCGATCGGCGCCGCGTTGGTCGTCTCGGTGATGCCGCTGGCGGCGCTCCTCGGCTCGCGGATCGGCGCCTGGGTGGCCGACGCCCGCGCCCGCGCCGCCGCCGGCGCGCTCCTCCTCGCCGGCGGTCTCGGCGGCCTCGCGCTGCTGCCCAAGGCGACGGTCTGGCTGACGATCCCGCCGCAGATCCTGATCGGGATCGGCCTCTCGCTGGTCCTCTCGGCGCTGACCGAGACGGCCCTCGCCGGCCGCGCCCCGCAGGCGATCCACGGCGGCTGGACGATCTCCTCGCGCCACGCCGGCGTCGTCATCGGCCTGCTCGCGCTGACCCCGGTCTTCACCCACGACATCGCCGTGCAGCAGAAGAACGCGATCAACTCGGGCACCTCGGTGATCCTCGACTCGCCCGTCCGGCCGTTGGTCAAGATCGGGTTGGCGGAGAAGATCGCCGAACACCTTGAAACCGAGGACGGCAAAGTGCCGAACCTCGGCCACGTCTTCGACCCGTTGCCCGAAGACGAAGGCGAACGCGCCGAAGTGGTGCAGATGCGCGAAGAACTGCAGGACCAGCTGAACGCGGGGGCGACGCACGCCTTCAGCCCCTCCTTCGGGATCGCCGCCCTGATCGGCCTGCTGGCGCTGTTGCCGATCGGCCTGGCGAGAAGGATCGAGCTGTGACCCGGGCGCGCATCCTCGTCGCCGCCGCCCTGATCGCCGCCGTCGCCCTGGTCGGCATCTACGCCGCCGCGGGCGGTGCCTCCTACGAACCGGTCAAGGTCCAGAACCCCTGCAAGTCGCGCCCGCCCGAGGAAACCAGCGGCGGCCTGGAAGGCGTGGCCGAGGAAATCACGCTCTCGGCGCTCGACGGCGCCGCCTGCCGCCTCGGCGTCACCCGCGAGCGGCTCGCCCGCGCCCTCGCCACCACCGAAGCGCGGGAAAAGTTCGGCGAGGAATTCCACATCGACGACGAACGGCTCGCCAAGGCGATCCGGGCGGGCCTGGTGCGGGCGATCGACGACGCCGAAGAACGCGGCAAGCTCAGCGGCATCATCGCCGGACCGCTGCGCGGGGCGGTCGAACACATCCCGTTGGCACAGGCGATCGAACTGGTCCAGGACGGCAAGAACCTCTTCTCCACCGCCGAAACCATCCTCGGCCCGCTCGGCGACCTGCTGAACGAATTCCTCCCCTGATCGGGCCGGTGGCGGGCGAGGGCCGGTCGGCGCGGCCAGGCGGCCGTTGCGAACGCACGTTCGCCTTTCCCGCTTGACGGGTCGCTATCTTGAATTTGTGCCCGAATTCAAGCTGAACCCCGCATATACGCCGACCGCCGACCAGCCGAAGGCGATCGCCGGGCTCGCCGAGGGCCTCGACAAGGGCGAACGCTTCCAGACCCTGCTCGGCGCCACCGGCACGGGCAAGACCTTCACGATGGCGGCGACGATCGCCGCTGTCCAGCGTCCGGCGCTCGTCATCGCCCACAACAAGACCCTCGCCGCGCAGCTCTGCAACGAGTTCCGCGAGTTCTTCCCCGAGAACGAGGTCAACTACTTCGTCTCCTACTACGACTACTACCAGCCCGAGGCCTACGTCCCGGCCCAGGACCTCTACATCGAGAAGGACAGCTCGATCAACGACGAGATCGACCGCCTGCGCCACGCCGCGACGGCCTCGCTGTTCGCCCGCCGCGACGTGATCATCGTCGCCTCGGTCTCCTGCATCTACGGGATCGGTTCGCCGCAGATCTACAACGAAAAAATGCAGCTCTTCCAGGTCGGCAAAGTGATCGACCGTGACGAAGTGCTGCGCAAGCTGGTCAAGATGCAGTACCAGCGCAACGACGCGGTGCTCGGGCGCGGCTCCTTCCGGGTGCGCGGCGAGGTGCTGGAGATCATGCCCTCCTACGCCGAGACCGCCTACCGGATCGCGCTCTTCGGCGACGAGATCGAGGGCGTCCAGCACTTCGACCCGCTGACCGGGGAGATCATCGACGAGATCGACCACGTCTCGGTCTGGCCTGCGTCCCACTACGTGACCAAAGACGAGACGGTCGAGCGCGCGGTCGAGGAGATCCGCGCGGAACTGGAATCGAGGACGGCCGAACTCGAGGAGGAAGGCAAACAGCTGGAGGCCCACCGGCTGCGCCAGCGCACCTCCTACGACCTCGAGATGATCAAAGAGCTCGGCTTCACCTCGGGGATCGAGAACTACTCGCGGATCCTCGACGGGCGCGAACCGGGGACGCCGCCGCACACGCTGATCGACTACTTCCCCGACGATTTCGTCTGCTTCATCGACGAGAGCCACCAGACCGTGCCGCAGATCGGCGGCATGTACGAGGGCGACCGCTCGCGCAAGCAGACCCTGGTCGACTTCGGCTTCCGGTTGCCGAGCGCGATCGACAACCGGCCGCTGAAATTCGACGAGTTCCTCGAGCGGGTGCGGAGCCTGGTGATGGTCTCGGCGACGCCGGGGCCGTTCGAGAAGGCGGAATCGTCGCGGACGGTCGAGCAGATCGTGCGGCCGACCGGGATCGTCGACCCCTACATCGAGCTGCGCGCGACCCGCAACCAGATCGACGACCTGATGAACGAGGCGAAAAAAGTCGCCGAGAAAGGCGAGCGGATCCTGGTCACGACGCTGACCAAGAAGATGGCCGAGGACCTGACCGCCTACCTGCTCGAGTACGGGGTGAAGGTGCGCTACCTGCACTCGGAGATCGACACGCTCGAACGGATCCAGATCGTCCGCGACCTGCGGCTGGGGGAGTACGACGTGCTGGTCGGGGTGAACCTGCTGCGCGAGGGGCTCGACCTGCCCGAGGTGTCGCTGGTGGCGATCCTCGACGCCGACAAGGAGGGCTTCCTGCGGGGGGAGACGAGCCTGGTGCAGACGATCGGGCGGGCGGCGCGCAACGTCAACGGGCGGGTGCTGATGTACGCCGACAAGGAGACCGACGCGATGCGCGCGGCGATGAGCGAGACCGACCGCCGGCGGGCGATTCAGATCGCCTACAACGAGGAGCACGGGATCACCCCGGAGACGGTCAAAAAAGGGATCTCGGAGATGTCGGAGCTGCTGGCGATGGAAGACCGGGCGCCGGCCCGGCGACGGCGCAAGGCGACCGAAAGGTTCGACAGTCCGGAGGAGCTGGAGCGGACGATCGTCGCGCTGGAGGAGGAGATGCTGGCGGCGGCCGACGACCTGCGCTTCGAGGAGGCGGGCCGGATCCGCGACGAGCTGAAAGAGCTGCGCCGCGACCTCGACGGGATGACCGCCGGGGCCTGAATCCGCGCTCCCGCCCCGCCCCGAGTGCGTTCGCACTTTGCCGTAATAGTTACGGCAAAGTGCGAACGCAAGCCGGCGGGCGCGGCTCCGTAAGCTTCATCCATGCCTATCGACGCGACTGAAATCGACTTCGAGCGTGACGTCATCGAGCGCTCCAAAGAGGTGCCCGTGGTGGTCGACTTCTGGGCCGACTGGTGCGGGCCGTGCAAACAGCTCAGCCCGGCGCTGGAAGCGGCCGAGAGCAAGCGCGACGGCGAGGTCGTCCTCGCCAAGGTCGACGTCGACTCCAACCAGCAGCTGGCCGCCCAGTTCGGCGTCCAGGGGATCCCGGCGGTGAAGGCGTTCCGCGACGGCAAGATCGTCGACGAATTCACCGGCGCCGTGCCGCCCGCGCAGGTCGAAGCCTTCTTCGACGGCCTCGCCCCGTCGCGGGCCGACCAGCTCCTCGCGGCGGGCGACGAGCTCTCCCTGCGCGAGGCGCACGAACTGGAGCCGCGCCGCGCCGACATCGCCGTCGCCCTCGCCAAGGCCCGCCTCGCCCGCGGCGCCGAGGCCGAGGCGCTGGAGGCGATCGAGAACTTCCCTGAAGACTTCGCCGCGGCGGGCATCGTCGCCCGCGTCAAGCTGTCCCAGGCCGGCGTGGCCCCGGAGGCCTGGACCGCCCTGGCGGCCGGCAACCGCGGCGAGGCCCTCGACGCCCTGCTGGAAGCGATCTCCGCCGACGCCGGCGGAGCGACCGACGGCAACGGGGCAACCGACCGTGGCCCGGAGGCCGCGAGCCCCCTCGACCCGAGCGAGCGCCGAGACCTCCTCCGCCGCGCGATCATCGGCGTCCTCTCCGACCTCGACCCCGCCGACCCCGAAGCCCGCACCTACCGCCGCAAGCTCGCCGCCGCCCTCTGACCCCCGGCGAGCGGGCCCGCGCCGAGGTGAGTTCGCACTTTCCCGTAATAGTTACGGAGAACTGCGAACGCGTTCGAGGCGGCGACGGGCGAGGTGGGCCGAGATACGGCGAGCGATCGTCTCGGGTTCCCGCTTGAGGCGCGTGCCGGTGATCCGGATCATCTCGATGCCCGCCATCGACAGCTTCTCCTGGCGATCGCGATCCTCCTCGAACGAGCGCCGCGAACGGTGGTACTCCCAGCTGTCGAGTTCGACCGCGAGGCGCTCGGCTTCCCAGAAGAAGTCGATCTCGTAGCCCTCGACGAAGCTGTTGACGGTGGGGCGGGTCACGCTCGCGTCGGCCAGGGCGGTGAGCATCCGCTTCTCCCCGCCGGAGCGCGTGAAGCCCTTCTCGCGGTAGATCCCCATCGCCAGTCGGAGCGGCTTGCTGCCCCTGTGCCCGCGGATCTCTTCCGTGATCAGGTCGATCGCCGCCGGGTCGAGCAGCTCGAGGCGGTCGGCCCGGTCGATCGCGCGCTCCAGCCGATACGGCTTCGCGACCGAGGCGTAGTCGAGCAGGGTCCGGGGGACGGACGTGACCGGGATCAGCTCCGTGATCGTCGCGTCCTCGTCTCGGAGGGCCGGGCAGTGGTGGAGCCCGATCGCGTCGTGGCCGTGGCCGCGCCAGCGCACGCTGACGCTGACGGGCACCTCAAGGTTCCGCTCCATGCCCCAGAGCCAGGCGGCCGACTGGTAGCTGATCAGCGCTCCTTCGCCGCGGAACAGCACGGCGGCCATGCAGAGCCCGTGCGCGCTCAGTCCCTGGTGTCCCACCGCGAAGACGCTCCGGTGCCAGGCCTGCAGCCGTCCCGTCTCCAGTTCGTGGTCGATTCTCTCGTCGGTGTAGCCGAGCGCCGCGAGCTGAGCACGGGTGACGACCCCGTACTGTCGCGCGGCCAGGTCGGCCATCCGCTGGTGCGTTCGCACTTTCCCGTACATGCCCCGGTTAAGTGCGAACGCGGGGTGAGTTCTCCCCCCTTGGCGCGCCGCGGGTAGCGGAAAAGGCCGCATAGCGCGGGAAAGCGCGAACTCATTTCGGGTGGCCCGCGGGGTGGGTGGGTAGAAGGGCGGGGGAACATCTGTTCGCTTGGGTAGACTCGTTATTCGTGCCTGTTTCAGACAAGATCGTCATCTCCGGAGCTCGGGAGCACAACCTCAAGGACGTGTCCGTCGAGTTGCCGCGCGACTCGCTGATCGTGATCACGGGGCTCTCCGGCTCGGGCAAGTCGAGCCTTGCCTTCGACACGATCTACGCCGAGGGACAGCGACGTTATGTCGAGTCGCTGAGCTCCTACGCGCGGCAGTTCCTCGGGCTGATGGAGAAGCCCGACGTCGACTCGATCGAGGGGCTCTCGCCGGCGATCTCGATCGACCAGAAGACGACCTCGCGGAACCCCCGCTCGACCGTCGGCACGGTGACCGAGATCTACGACTACCTGCGGCTGCTCTGGGCGCGGATCGGCCACCCGTTCTGCCCTGAGTGCGGTGCCGAGATCACCGGCCAGACCCAGGAGCAGATCGTCGATCGGCTGATGACGATCGAGGACGGGGCGAAATTCATGGTGATGGCGCCGGTCGTCCGCGGGCGCAAAGGCGAATACGGCAAATTGCTCGAGCAGATGCGGCTCGAGGGCTACTCGCGGGCCAAGGTCAACGGCGAGCTGCGGCGGCTCGACGAAGACATCGTCCTCGACAAGAAATTCAAACACGACATCTCGATCGTGGTCGACCGTCTGGTGATGAAACCGGAGCTGCGGCGCCGGCTCTCGGAGTCGGTCGAGGCGGCGGCGGGGATCGCCGCGGGCCTGATCGAAGTCGAGTTCGTCGACTCCGACGAGCCGACGCTGCTCTTCTCGGAGCAGTTCGCCTGCCTCAACTGCGGCACCTCGATACCGGAGCTGGAGCCGCGGATCTTCTCCTTCAACTCGCCCCACGGCGCCTGCGAGCGCTGCCACGGCCTCGGCTTCCAGAAAGTGATCGACCCCGAGCTGGTCGTCCCCGACCCGACGCTGTCGCTCGGCGAGGGCGCCCTGCAGCCGTGGAACCGCGGCGTCACCGCCTACTGGCGCCGGCTGATCGCCTCGGTCGCCGAGGCTTACGACATCGACGTCGACAAGCCCTGGTCGAAACTGAAGAAGTTCGAGAAAGAGGTCTTCCTCTACGGCACCGGCGACGAGCGCCACCAGGTCACCTACACCAACCGCTTCGGCCGTCGCCGCTCCTACAAGGTGCGCTTCGAGGGGATCGTCAACAACCTCCAGCGGCGCTACGAAGAGACCGACTCGGAGACCAACCGCGACCGGATCGAGGGCTACATGGCCGAGCAGCCGTGCCCGGTCTGCCACGGTGCCCGGCTGCGCGCCGAGAGCCTCGCGGTGAAAGTCGGCGGGCTCTCGATCGCCGAATACTGCGACCTCTCGGCGCGGCGCGCCAAAGAGTGGATCGAAGAGCTCGAGCTGACCGAGACCGAGCGGGCGATCGCCCGGCTGATCGTCCGCGAGGTGACCGAACGGCTGAGCTTCCTCGACAACGTCGGCATCGGCTATCTCTCGATGGCGCGGACGGCGCGCACGCTGTCCGGCGGCGAGGCGCAGCGGATCCGCCTCGCGACGCAGATCGGCTCCAGCCTCGTCGGCGTCATGTACGTGCTCGACGAGCCCTCGATCGGCCTCCACCAGCGTGACAACGAGAAGCTGATCGCGACGCTCGACCGGCTGCGCGACCTCGGCAACACGGTGATCGTGGTCGAGCACGACGAGGGCACGATGATGGCGGCCGACCACCTGGTGGACCTCGGGCCCGGCGCGGGCGAGCACGGCGGGCACATCATCTCGGCGGGGACGCCGAAGCAGGTCGCCAAGGACCCGGCCTCACTGACCGGCCAGTATCTCTCGGGGAAGAAAAAGATCGAGGTGCCGGAGAAGCGCCGCCGGCCGAAAGGCGAGCTGGTCGTCCGCGGCGCCCGCGAACACAACCTCAAGGACGTCGACGTGACCGTCCCGCTCGGGGTGCTCTGCTGCGTCACCGGCGTCTCCGGCTCGGGCAAGTCGACGCTGGTCAACGAGACGCTCTACCCCTCGGTCGCCAACCGCCTGCACCAGGCGAAACTGCGACCGGGCGCGCACGAAGGCATCGACGGCCTCGGCCAGATCGACAAGATCATCAACATCGACCAGTCGCCGATCGGCCGCACGCCGCGCTCCAACCCGGCCACCTACACCGGCGTCTTCGATCACATCCGGCAGATCTTCACCCAGACCCAGGAGGCGCGCGCCCGCGGCTACAAGCCTGGCCGCTTCAGCTTCAACGTCAAGGGTGGCCGCTGCGAGGTCTGCAAGGGCGACGGCCAGATCAAGATCGAGATGCACTTCCTGCCCGACGTCTACGTGCCCTGCGAGCAGTGCCACGGGGCCCGCTACAACCGCGAGACGCTCGAGGTCCGCTTCAAAGGCAAGAACATCGCCGACGTGCTCGCGATGTCGGTCGAGGAGGCGGTCGGCTTCTTCGAGAACGTGCCGAAGATCGCCCGCCGGCTGCGCACGCTGCACGACGTCGGCCTCGACTACATCCGCCTCGGCCAGCCCGCGACGACGCTCTCCGGCGGCGAGGCGCAGCGGATCAAGCTCGCCACCGAGCTCTCCAAAGTGGCGACCGGCGACACCCTCTACATCCTCGACGAGCCGACCACCGGCCTCCACTTCGCCGACGTCGCGCGGCTG
>Ga0164242_10008905_pt1 | contig 10863 bp, 9 predicted proteins | sample OricomgcompostMG_FD_108783 | JGI IMG/M metagenome (GOLD analysis project Ga0164242, IMG submission 108783) | Miracle-Growth compost microbial communities from Emeryville, California, USA - Original compost - Miracle growth compost (MG) ... | reverse complement strand
GGGCGAGGTGCTCCCGGACCCGCTCGACATGGAGGCGCTCCGCGCGGAGCTGCCCCGCGAGCGGTGGCCGCGGACCCGGACGTACACGGTCCGCTCCTGGAACCCCGGCACCCGGGAACTGGCGCTGGACTTCGTGGTGCACGGCGACGAGGGGCTGGCAGGCCCGTGGGCGGTCCGTGCTCGGCCCGGTGACGTGCTGCACTTCATGGGTCCGGGCGGTGCTTATCTGCCCGACCCCGCGGCCGACTGGCATCTGCTGGCCGGCGACGAGAGCGCGCTGCCGGCCATCGCGGCCTCCGTCGAGCGGCTGCCGGCCGGCGCCCGGGCCGTGGTGCTGGTGGAGGTCCCGGGCCCGGAGGAGGAGCAGAAGCTGACCGGCCCGGGCGACACGGAGGTGGTCTGGCTGCACCGGGGCGACCGGCCGGTGGGCGCGGCCCTCGTCGAGTCCGTGGCCGCGCTGGAGTTCCCGCCGGGGCGCGTGCACGCCTTCGTCCACGGCGAGGCCACGTTCGTCCGCGAGCTGCGGCGCCAGTTCCGGATGGAGCGTGGGGTGCCGCGCGAGGACCTCTCCATCTCGGGCTACTGGCGGCTCGGCCGCGACGAGGACGGCTGGCAGTCCTCGAAGCGCGAGTGGAACGCCGAGATCGAAGCCGAGCAAGAGGGCGCCCCCACCCCCTGACAGGGCGCCCCGCAGCGGCTCGGCGGCCCCGGGGACGTCGAGCCGCTCGACGCGGATCCGCAGGGCGCCAGGGCACCGCCGCCCGGCTCCGTACCCCGGCTCCGTACCCCGTCGCCGGACATCCCTCGCCGGACATGGCGCGAGCCGCGAAGGCAACCGCGAACGCAAGGCGACGTGTCGCGTCGTCGGGCACGGGCCGCGTCGGGCGGCGCGCCGACCGGAAACGACGGGCGCCCCGCCGCCGGCCCGGGAAGACCGCGGAACCGGCGGCAGGGCGCCCGGAAGACCCGTTCGGGCTACTCGCCCGGAGCCGGTTCCCCGGCGGCTGCGTCCTCCGCGGCGAGCGCCGGCGGCGGCAACACGGCTGTGGCGGCGGGCGCCGCGACGGCGGCGGCCGGCTCCCCCGGCCCACCGACCGGTGGGCCGGCCGGACCCGTACCGCCGACGACCGCGGCCGGTACCGGCCCCCGCACCCGCCGGCGGGACTTCAGCCGCCGACACGGCTCCTCGACCAGGTAGTACGACGCGGTCGCCATGATGAAGGTCGCCAGCAGCGTCGACGGGAAGAGCATCCGCCCCACTCCGAGGTCGGACAGCAGGTGCATCAGCGGGTAGTGCCACAGGTAGAGCCCGTAGCTGAGGTTGCGGCCCACCCAGACCAGCGGGGCCAGCGACAGCATCCGGTTGAGCGGCGCGTCCGGCCGCAGCTCCACGCAGGCCAACAGCACCACCGTCAGCAGCGCGATGACGAGGAAGCCGACGGTGTAGACCGACGCCTCCCAGGGGCTGTTGCCGGTGATCGGCACCTGCCAGATGATCAGCGCCAGGAGCACCACCGCCGGCACCCACAGCCGCATCGACCAGGTCCGCAGCCGCGCGCGCCAGGGGCTGCCCGCGTGCAGCCGGGCGAGCAGGATGGCCAGCACGGCGCCGGCCAGCAGCTGGTCGGCGCGGGTGTCGGGGCCGTTGTAGATGCGGTGGGCCGCCGTCGCCTGCCACAGGTGGAAGCGCCAGAAGACCGGGACCGCGGCCAGCACGCCGGCACTCACGAGCACCGCGCGGCTGCTGAGCCGGTGCAGCAGAGACGCCAGCACCGGCGGCCACAGCAGGTAGAACTGCTCCTCGACGCCGAGCGACCAGGTGTGGCCGAGCGGGGCGGTCACCCCGGAGTAGGCGCCGGGCTGGGCGGCCCGCACGATGTTCACCAGCGAGGCGGCGGCCAGCAGGGCCGCCGACCAGCCGTTGCGGAAGCTCTGCACCGGGGCGAGGGTCAGCACCGCGGTGAGCGCGCAGACCACCAGCAGCGCGGGGATCAGCCGCAGCCAGCGGCGGCGGTAGAACTGGCGCAGGCTGATGCCCCCGGTGCGCGCGTACTCGGCGATGAGCAGCCGGGTGATCACGAAACCGCTGATGGTGTAGAAGACGTCCACCCCGATGGAGCCGCCGGGCAGCACATCCGGGCGGAAGTGGTAGACGATCACCAGCATGACGGCGAACGTCCGCAGCCCGTCGATGCCGTCGACCCGCCGGTCCGTCCTGCGCGCGGCACCGGGGAACACCGGGCCCGGGGGGCCCGGGTCCGCCCGGAAACGCTGTCCTGTGCTGTCGCTGGGCCACGACGTGGGGGTTGAGGATCGGCTGCTCACGCAGACACCGCTTCCCGGCCTGGGGCGTTTGATGGCACATACATCGGCACCAGCCAACCAGTGATCGGGTAAGCAAGAAATAAAATGGAACCCCGTTTTCACACGATCCGCACAGGCCAGGCACATAAAACGGGTAGAAGTGATAGACCGAACGGGCGAACGGGCGAGGGTCCGCGAAGGGCCATCGGCCGGTGAGTCCGCGGGAGTTGCAGGTGAGCGGCCGCCGACCCCTGGGGCGGGAGTGGCGCGGGGTGCGTCAACCCCACGCCACGCAGGTTCACCCGACTGAGGAATACGCCACAACGCCGCGCAGCAGTCCGTCGACCGCCTTGCGGGCGTTGCGCCGTACCGGGCTGTCCTCCGGTGCCGCGTTGCCGATCTGGCCGAGGACGTCGATCAGCTGCTTGCACCAGCGCACGAAGTCGCCCGCGGGCATGTCGGCTTCGGAGAGCACCGCGTCCAGGCTGTGCCCGGAGGCCCAGCGGTAGGCGGGCCAGGAGAAGCCGAGGTCCGGCTCGCGCTGGCCCACACCCTCGGCCTGGTTGATCCGGTGCTGTTCCTCCAGTGCGTCCAGCCGGCCCCAGATACGCACCATCTCCCCCAGCGCCGCGCGGGCGTTGCCGGACGGCAGCCGCGGCGGCAGGGCGTCGTCGGACTGCCGGGACTCGTACACCAGCGCCGAGGCGCACGCGGCCAGCTCGGCCGGCCCCAGGCCGTCCCAGACCCTCTCGCGCAGGCACTCGCTGGCCAGCAGGTCCAACTCGCCGTAGAGCCGTCCCAGCCGCCGCCCCTCGGGGGTGACGGTGTCGCCGTGGAGGTAGCCGAGGTCGTCCAGGACCCCGCAGACCCGGTCGAACGTACGGGCGATGGTGTTGGTGCGGCCCTCGATGCGCCGCTCCAGCGTCTGGGTGTCGCGGCGCAGCCGCTGGTAGCGCTCGGCCCAGCGGGCATGGTCCTCGCGGTCCTCGCAGCCGTGGCACGGGTGGGCGCGCAGGGCCGCGCGCAGCCGCAGGATCTCGGCGTCTTCGGCTGCGGCCGAGCGCTGCTTGCGGTGCCGCACCGGACCGGCCCAGCCGGCGCTGCCGGCCTTGCTGCGCATCGCCGAGGCCAGGTCGCGGCGGGACTGCGGGCTGCGCGGGTTGAACGACTTGGGCACCCGCATCCGCTCCAGCACCTCGACCGGCACCGGGAAGTCCATCTGCCCGAGCCGCTTGACCTGCCGTTCGGCGGTGAGCACCAGCGGACGCGGGCCCTCGTGGAACTCGCCGCCGCGCGGGTGGTGGCCGGCGGACGCCCGGCCGGGGATGCCCGGCTCCAGCACCAGCGCCAGCCCCGCGTACTTGCCGGCCGGCACATGGATGATGTCGCCCGGCTTGAGCTTCTCCAGCGCCTGGGCCGCCTCGGCGCGGCGCTGGGCGGAACCCTGCCGGGACAGCTCCGTCTCCCGCTCCTTCAGCTGCCGCCTCAGCGCCATGTACGCGCCGAAGTCACCCAGGTGGCAGGTCATCGCCTCCCGGTAGCCCTCCAGGCCCTCCTCGTTCCGCTGGACCTGCCGCGAGATGCCGACCACCGAGCGGTCCGCCTGGAACTGGGCGAAGGACGTCTCCAGCAGCTCCCGCGAGCGGTGCCGGCCGAACTGGCCGACGAGGTTGACCGCCATGTTGTACGACGGCTTGAAGGAGGAGCGCAGCGGGTAGGTGCGGGCGCCGGCCAGGCCCGCCACGGCGGCCGGGTTGAAGCCGCGCTGCCACAGCACCACGGCGTGCCCCTCGACGTCGATGCCGCGCCGCCCGGCCCGGCCGGTCAGCTGGGTGTACTCGCCGGGGGTGATGTCGGCGTGGGTCTCGCCGTTCCACTTGACCAGCTTCTCCATCACCACCGAACGGGCCGGCATGTTGATGCCCAGGGCGAGGGTCTCGGTGGCGAACACCGCCTTGACCAGGCCCTTGGTGAACAGCTCCTCGACGACCTCCTTGAAGGTCGGCAGCATCCCGGCGTGGTGGGCGGCGATGCCCCGCTCCAGGCCCTCCAGCCACTCGAAGTAGCCCAGGACGTGCAGGTCCTCGTCGGGGATGGCACGGGTGCGCTCCTCGACGAGGGCGCGCACCCGGGAGCGGGCCTCGTCGTCGTTGAGCCGCAGGCCGGAGTACAGGCACTGCTGCACGGCGGCCTCGCAGCCGGCCCGGCTGAAGATGAAGGTGATGGCAGGCAGCAGGCCCTCGGCGTCGAGCCGGTCGATGACCTCGACCCGGCTGGGCGTCCACACCCGGTTGCGGGCACGCCGTTCCCGCTCCCGGTCGGCCTCCCGGCCGCGCCGGCCGCCGCGGCCGGCGAAGGGGCGCTGGTTCTCCATCCGGGCCAGCCGCTCCAGGTCGGCGTTGACCTCGCGCTTGCCGCCTTCGCCGGGCCCGGACTTCTCCTCGAACAGGTCGTACATCCGCCGGCCGGCCATGACGTGCTGCCACAGCGGGACCGGACGGTGCTCGGAGACGATCACCTTGGTGTCGCCGCGGACGGCGTCGAGCCAGTCGCCGAACTCCTCGGCGTTGGAGACGGTGGCCGACAGCGACACGAGGGTGACGGACGGCGGCAGGTGGATGATCACCTCTTCCCAGACGGCGCCGCGGAAGCGGTCGGAGAGGTAGTGGACCTCGTCCATCACCACGTAGCCGAGGCCCTCGAGGGCTGCGGAGCCCGCGTAGAGCATGTTCCGCAGCACTTCGGTGGTCATGACGATCACGGGGGCGTCGCCGTTGACGCTGTTGTCGCCGGTGAGCAGGCCGACACGGTCGGCTCCGTAGCGTTTGGCCAGGTCGTTGTACTTCTGGTTGGACAGCGCCTTGATCGGGGTGGTGTAGAAGCACTTGCGGCCCTCGCGCAGGGCCAGGTGCACGGCGAACTCGCCGACCACGGTCTTGCCCGACCCGGTGGGGGCGGCGACCAGCACGCCGCTGCCGGCTTCCAGGGCCTGGCAGGCCTCGATCTGGAAGGGGTCGAGGCCGAACTCGTACAGTTCGCGGAACTGGGCGAGGGCGGTGGCGTTCTCGGCGGCGCGGCGCCTGCTGGCGGCGTAGCGCTCGGCTGGCGTCATCTCTTCGGTCATCTCCCCTCGAGCCTACCCAAGGCCACCGACACGGCGCGTGACGTTTCTCTCCCCACCCCTTTGAGAGGGGCAACCTTGTCGGTCTTGTCCGGCTGTGCGCGGGCCCGCCCAGCCGCCCCGGGAGCTGCGCCCGTCGCCGGCCCGCCGCCGGTCAGGCCAGCAGGCGCAGCGCGCCCGGCACCGTCTCGGCGGTCACCGGCAGCGGACCCAGCCGTTCCCCGTCGGCGTACGCGGTGACGTCCGGTGCCGCCAGCCGCACCCGGGCGGCCCGGTGCACCGTGACCACGGGGTGGCGCGGGTGGGAGCCGGTGTAGACCAGCGGGAAGACCCGGACGAGGGTGGTACGGCTGCACGGCCCGACGACGCAGACGTCGAACAGCCCGTCGTCCATGGCGGCGTCGGCGCAGATCCGCATGCCACCGCCGTAGGAGGAGCCGTTGCCGACCGCGACGAGCACCGCCACCAGCTCCTGCTCGGGCCCGTCGTCGAACGCCACCCGGTACCGGATCGGGCGCAGTGCGGCCAGCTCCGCGAGCATCGCCACGTCGTAGCGGAACCGGCCGAGCGGCAGCCTCATGCGGTTGCCGCGGTCGTTCACCCGGGAGTCGAAGCCGGAGGCCAGCACGGTGCCGAACCAGCGCCCGCCGGCTCGGCCGAGGTCGAGCCGGCGGGCACGGCCGGCGGCGAGCGCCTCGGCGGCCAGTTCGGCGGCTGCCCGCGGGTCGCGTACGGGCAGGCCGTTGACGCGGGCGAAGTCGTTGCCGGTGCCGACGGCGACCACGCCGAGCGGGGTGCCGGTGCCGGCCACCGCCTGAAGGGCCAGCCCGGTCATGCCGTCCCCGCCGACGACCACGAGCGCGTCCGCCCCGTCGTCGACCGCGCCCCGCGCCAGACGCAGCGCCTCGCCGGCGTCACGCCCCACAACGGTCCGCACCCGGTGCCCGGCCCGCCGCAGCGCGTCGAGGGCGGGCTGGACGGCGCGGGCGCCCCGGCCACGGCCGGCCGAGGGGTTGACGAGGAGGGCGACGTCGCTGATCACGGGCGGACCCTACCGGGTGCCCCGGCCCGCGGGGAACGCCCCTCACACAGGCTCAGGTGGCGTCGTCGAAGTCCTCGACGGCGCGGCGCTCGGCCTCGGCGTCGAACGGCTCGGCGGCGATCTGCTCGGGCACGTGGCTGAGGCTGGAGGCCTCGTCCGGGTCGAGGCCGAAGTCGGGGTCGGCCGACCGGCGGCGCTCGCGGCGACGGTCGTTGAAGAAGCAGACGGCCATCGCGAGGAAGTACAGGAACACGATCGGCGCGGCCAGCAGGCACATCGTCACCGGGTCGCCGGTGGGGGTGGCGACGGCCGCGAAGACGGTGATGCCGATCACCATCCAGCGCCACCAGCCGAGCATCCTGCGGCCGGTGACGATGCCGGTGAAGTTGAGCAGCACCAGCACCAGCGGCAGTTCGAAGGCCAGGCCGAAGACGACGACCATCCGGACCACCAGGTCCAGGAAGTCGTCCAGCGCCAGCAGGTTGGTGGTGTCGTCGGGCACGAAGCCGATCATGATCCGCGCGGTCTGCGGCAGGATCTCGTAGGCCAGCGCGCCGCCGGCGATGAAGAGCGGCACACCGGCGCCGACGAAGCCGAGGGTGTAACGCTTCTCGTTCCGGTGCAGGCCCGGCGCGAGGAACGCCCACAGCTGGTAGAGCCACACCGGCGAGGAGACCACCACACCGGCCATCAGCGAGACCTTCAGCGCGATGGAGAAACCGCCCAGCAGGCCGTTGACGGTCATCTGGGCGCAAGGTCCGGAGTCCTTGGCGTGCCGGGAGCCGTTGAGGCACTGCACGTTGGCGGGGATGCGGTGCTGGAGCAGCTCGATGATGTGCTTGTAGAAGAACGCTGCCACGATGGTGACCACGATGATGGCGAGCACCGACTTGAACAGCCTGTTGCGCAGCTCCCGCAGGTGGTCCGCGAGGGGCATCCGCCCCTCGGGGTCCTTGGCCTGCTTGCGGCGGGCAGTGTTGGGCACCCACGTCCTCGTCTCATGCGGCAGCCGTCGCCGTTGCGCGCCGGCTTCGTCCTTCACCAGGGCCCGGTCCGCCTCGGCGGGCGGCGGGCCGGTCGGTCCGTCTTCCCCGGTCCCCCGGGGGTCAGCTCGCGGCGGAGGTGCGCTCCGGCTCGCCGACCGGGCGGGCGCTCGCGGTGTCGCCGGGCGCGGCCTGGATGGTGCGGGCGGCAGTCTGCTGCGGGGCGGCCTGGGCCCCGGCGCCGCGCTCGTCCTTCATCTCGTCCTTCAGCGCCTTCGCCTCACTCTTGAGGATGCGGGCGGACTTGCCGAGGGAACGCGCGAGGTCGGGCAGCTTCTTGGCGCCGAAGAGCACGACGACCACGGCCAGGATGAGGAGGAGCTCCAGGGGCTTCAGATTGCCGAGCATCAGTGTTCCACCTTCTCACCGGGGCGGCTTGTGCGTGCATCGTAGCGTGGCGGGGTGAACGCCCGAGGGGACGCCGATGGCCGCCAGGCGGCTGGCCTCCGCCGCGCTTGAGGGCCGACCGCCGCAGCCAGCGTACCCGCACCTCCCGCTGTCAGGGCAGGCTCAGCGGCGTGCGATCTCACCGGCTCGCCCGGCCAGCGGCTCCGCCGCCCGCCGCAGCCGGTCGCTCGCGGCCTCCAGGGCGGCGGCACTCGAGGCGACCTGGAGGGCCAGCCGGCGCACGGCGGTGAACACCCGGACGGCGCAGAGGGCGAGCACGGCCAGACCGGCGGCCGCCAGCGCGACGGAGAGGAAGAGCCACCACATGGGCCGCGAGCCTACCGGCCGGTGAGCCGCATGGTGCGCACCCCGGCACCGGTGAGCAGCTCCACGATCCGCTCCCCGGCCGGCTTGCGCACCGCCTCGCCGCACTCCGGGCAGGTGAAGGAGTAGAAAGTGGTGCGCGCGGAGCCCCCTATGGCCAGCCGCAGCGCGTCCGCGGCGATCTCGGAACTGGTCCGGCAGTGCGGGCACCCCGCCCGGAACGTGACGGGCGCATCCTGCTGGGCTCCCCGCGTGACCGTGGCACCCGGTCCGTCCGGGGCGGCCTCGGGCGGGCGGCCGCCGATCGGGGCCGGGGGCACGCCCGGCCCCGGGGTGCGCTCACTCACCGTAGGCGGCCAGCGCGCGGACGGCGGCTTCCCGGGCCTCGTCGACGAGGTCGGGCGGGGAGGTGATACGGCCGTCCCGGCCCAGCCGCAGCGCCAACCGCCGCAGCGAGGCCGGGTCGGGGGTGCGCAGGGTGATGCGCAGCCCCCCGTCAGGCAGCTCCTCGGCGCTGTCGTGCGGGTAGTACTCGGCGACCCAGCGTCCGCCGGGCCCCACCTCCACGACCACCTCGGGGTCGTCCCCGGCCGGCTGCACGAGGCCCTGGGACAGGTCCCGCGGCTCGATCCGCGGCGGGTCCGAGGGCTCGTCCAGCAGCCGGATCTCGGCGACCCGGTCGAGCCGGAAGGTGCGCCGGTCCTCCGACAGCCGGCACCAGCCCTCGACGTAGGTGTGGCCGACGGCGAACAGCCGGATCGGGTCGACCTCGCGCTCGGTCAGGGCGTCGCGGGCCGGCGAGTAGTAGCGCATCCACAGCCGGCGGCGCTCGGTCAGGGCCCGGTCGACGGTGGCGAAGACGCTGCCCTCCGACTCGAAGGTGACCGACAACCGGCCGCTGGCCCCGGCCGCCTCCCCCGCGGCGGTCTCCAGCTTGGCGGCCGCGCGCTGGAGCGCCTGCCGGTCCTGCTCGCGCAGACCGGGCAGGTCGGCGACCGCGCGGGCGGCCACCAGCAGCGCGGTGGCCTCGTCGGCGGCCAGCCGCAGCGGCTGGGCCACGTCGTCGGCGGTACCGGGGTTGTGCCACCAGATCCGCTCGCCGTCGGTGTCGATGTCGAGCAGGTCGCCGCCGCGGAAGCTGGTGCCGCACAGCGGCAGCACGTTCAGGTCGCCGATCAGCTCCGCCTCGGTGACGCCGAACGCCCGGGCCACCTCGCTGACCTTGGCGCCGGGCCGCTCGCGCAGGTACGTCACCAGCGACAGCATCCGCCGGGTCTGGTCGATCGCGTTGCTCACGCCGTTCCTCCCCCTCAGCCCTTCGCCACGGCCCGCAGCCGGTCCAGCACGTCCGCGCGCAGCTCCTCCGGCGCCAGCACGACGACGTCCGGGCCGAACTCGGCGAGCCACGCGTCCAGGCCGTGGCCGTAGGGCACCTCCAGCTCGTCCCACTCGGCGTCCACCGGCTCGGTGGTGACCGCCCGGGCCCGCAGCGGGTAGCCGCTGCCGCGGCGCAGCCGGATGCGCGCGGTGGCCGCGGTGGCGCCGTCACCGGCCCACCGCGCGACGGCCTCGCGCACGTCCACGTGGTCGGGCACCTCGGCGGTGAACGCGCCGCGCACCCTGACCCTGCCGCTGATCCGCGACAGCCGGAAGACCCGGACGGCGCCGCGGTCCCGGTCGTGCCCGGCGACGTACCAGTGGCCGCGCCAGCACTCCAGGGCCCACGGCTCCACCTGCCGCGGCTCGGGCTTGGCGGCGTTCGCCTTGCGGTAGTCGAAGGCGACGGCCCGGCGCTCCCGGGTGGCGAGCATCAGCGCCTCGAAGGCCGGCTCGGGCGCCGGGATGCGGGGCTCCAGCGCGCTGTTGGCGTCTTCGTACGGCACGCCGGCCGCGCGCAGCTTCTGCAGCGCGCCGCTGGCGGCCTCGGCCAGCCGCGCCTGCTGCCACACCTTGGCGGCCAGCGCGAGGGCGGCGGCCTCCTCGGGGTCCAGGGCGATGTCCGGCAGCCGGTTGCGGTCGCTGCGGGCCTGGTAGCCGAACTCGCCGTCGACGCTCTCCACGGTGTCGATCACCAGGCCGAGCTCGCGCAGGTCGTCCTTGTCCCGCTCGAACATCCGGTTGAAGGCCTCGTCGGAGGTGACCTCGTGGTAGGCCTCGATGGACGTGCGCAGTTCCCGCTTGCTGACCGGGCGCCGGGTGTTCATCAGGCACAGCGCCAGGTTCATCAGCCGCTCAGCCTTGGCGATCGCCATACCCGCACACTCCTCGTTCCCCGCGCATGCCCCGCCGACCGTACCGCCCCCGCCCGCCCGGCCCCAAACCTCGCCCGAGGTCCCCCCTGCTCGGGTCCGTCGCCCCCGGCCCCACCGGCCGGTACCCCGGTGAGGGCCCGGCCGGTGAGCGAGCCAGAGAGCGCGCCGCTGTCGAAAGGGGGTCCCTCCGGGGACGCCCGTCGGGGGAGCGTGCATGCTCCCCCGACGGGCGTCCCCGGGCCAAGTCCGGGAGGGGGGAAGGCGAGTACGGCCGGCCGTCGGCAGTGGGTTCAAGCGCCCGGAGGCGGGAGGAGACCGATCAAACGGCGACCAGGTCGCAGACGAAGATCAGGGTCTCGCCCGGGGCGATGGCGCCGCCGGCGCCGCGGT
>Ga0164242_10008904_pt1 | contig 10864 bp, 7 predicted proteins | sample OricomgcompostMG_FD_108783 | JGI IMG/M metagenome (GOLD analysis project Ga0164242, IMG submission 108783) | Miracle-Growth compost microbial communities from Emeryville, California, USA - Original compost - Miracle growth compost (MG) ... | reverse complement strand
TCTTCCGCATCGGCGGCGACTATGATTACATGCTCAAGATCGTGACCACCGACATGGCAAGCTACGACGCGGTCTACCAGCGCCTGATTGCCGACGTGGAGCTTGAATCGGTCACGTCCTACTTTGCCATGGAAGCGATCGTGGAGCAGCGGCCCATAGCCATTTCGTCCTGAGGCATCCGGTCCTCGCACATCGATGGAGAGCAACGGTGGACAGGCACGGCGCCGCGAAGTCCAGGATCGTCCTCAATGCGCGCGGCCAGCGGAGGTGCAATGGGCATCTACTACCCGCTGCACCATCGGAGCGTAGTAAGCAAAGCCCGGCGTAGCCATGCCGGCGATTTTGCCGGCATCGTCCAGATGGCGAACCTTCACGATCTCGCTGACGTTAGGTAGCTTCGCGAAGGCCGCAACCTCTTCCGCGTTCATTGGCCCACCTTGCAATTTCAGCGAGTGAAGCGAGGCGGCGGACAATTGTCGGAGATAGGTCGGATCCGTGGCGCAGATGTAGCGCTTTGCGGCAACATGATATCGCACGCAGTCGACGACGATGTCGGGGAAGAAGCGCTTGAGAACCCTCGCGCCCGCCTCCTCATGGTATTTGTCATGCGTATCTTCCATTGAGAACGTGCCGAACTCGCTGGTGAAATGGCCGATATCGTGAAGGAGCGTCGCCACGATGATCGCGTCGTTTTCACCCTGCTGCTCGGCCAGATAGGCGCCTTGCAGCATGTGCTCGGCCATCGTTACCGGCTCGCCGAGATATTCCTCACCGCCTCGCCTTTCGAAGATATCGGCGAGAAAGGCGACGATTGTCCCCGGCGAAAGATCGTCCTTGCCAGATGCATTCATTCGACTGCCTCCCTTACGTTCGTTGAACCGCGCTCGGCTTCGATCGCGGCCAGTGTCGAGAGAAGACCGTCCTTGTCGGCGTAGCAGCCTTGCAGCCAGCGGGAGCCGGCTCCGGAATAGCCTTTGCGGGCATGCAATACGCGGGTGTTGTCGACGATGAAGCTCTCACCGGGCGAGAGTTTGAAAGTCACCTCCATCGATGGGTCGTCGATGATCTCGCCCAGTCGACGATAGGCGGCGTAATAATCGCCCATGTCCGCGAAGGGCACGTCGGTGATCGCCGCCGCCGAGCGATTGTTGAAGCGTATGCAGATAAGTTCGCCATCCGGCGCCAGTTCTATCATCGGCCGCCGCGAACGCAGGCGAACTCCGGAACTGCCGGCATATTCGAAACGGGTACAATAGCCGGTCAGCAGATCAAAACCGTGCGGATCCTCTTCGCGCAGGCGTTCGGCCGCGCGGAAGCCATCGACCACCATGTTCTCGCCGCCATCAGCGGAATTTTCCAGGCAATAGAGAATCTGCAAGGTCGGGACCGGGTCGCGGTAGGGGTTGTCGGTATGGGCCTGAAGGCCAAGTCCGGTATAGGCAAGATTGGTTGGGTTGACCTCGGTGCGGACCTCGAAATATCTGCCGTAATTCGTCTCGCGCACATAGCCGAACAGCGCCGCCACCTCGAGCAGCGCCTCCGGTTTCACCGGCCCGCTATCGAGCTTGCCGAAGCCGTAGCGGCGTACTCCGGCCAGCCAGCGCGCCAGTGCCCCCCTGTCGCGGCTGACCTCGGGAAAATCCGCCAGCGGGATGTTCGAACCGAGTGCGGCGTCCCAGGTCTCGAGCTCCGGGCCGATCCATCCCGGTCTGCGTGACGATGGCTTGTCATAGGCATTCTCAACCAGCCACCGGCCGTCGAAGGCGATTATCCGATCCTCGGGCTGGAACGTCAGCTGGACGCGGCCGTCCTCGATCCTTGCCTGGGATACGACGGTGTGCGCCGGAATATCGCCGAGAGTGATCAGCCTCTGACCATTACCGGGCGCACGTGTCCGATCGTCCCAGGCATTGTCGCGAAGCCAGATCGCATGGAAACGATAGCGCACACCATTCGCCAGGGTTACGGCGATGGACCTTCCCTCGTCGAGAATGTCTGCACTTGTGATCATCCGGGCCTCCACATTGCGGTCTGTGGTTATCCCACCGTGTTTCAGTCATAATGACAATCAAGGAATCTTGGTATCGAGACATCGTTTCCATTATGGCTGAACGGCCTGATAATCTTCCGCCACTCGAATGGGTCCGCGTGTTCGAGGCAGCGGCGCGGTTGGGAAGCTTCACGGCCGCGGCCGCGGAACTCGGGCTGACCCAGGCGGCCGTAAGCCAGCGCATCCGCAACCTCGAGGTCAAGATCGGGGCGCAACTTTTCGATCGGCAGGCGCGCGGGGTAAGTTTGTCCACCCAAGGTGAGGCCTGGCTCCCGCATGTACAGACGGCGCTGGGTCAATTGGCCCACTCGACGGCCAACCTGTTCGCGGCCCCTCGCCGTAAGATCACCATTGCGGCATCCGGTTCGATCATCGGGCTATGGATCGTGCCGCGCCTCCCGGCTATTGGTCGGGCGCTTCCTCATCTGCAGCTTTCCTTCGAGACGATCCAGCGCTTGCCCGACTATTCCCGCAGCGAGGCCGACCTCGAGATTCGCTTTGGCGACGGTATCTGGCCGGACATGAAAGCGGCTCGGCTCTATGTCGAGGAACTCGCGCCGGTCGCCGCACCCGACCTTCTCGAAAGATCGGCCGGCGACTGGCAAGGCTTGCCCCGCATTGCCACGTCAGGCCCGCGGCTCGGTTGGCGCGACTGGGCGATCGCCACCAATGCGCCGCCCCCATCGGTTCCCATGCTGCGGTTCGACACCTTCGCGCAAGCGCTTCTGGCGGCGGAAGCCGGCACCGGCGTGCTGCTGGGATCCTTGCCTCTCTGCCGCGCGGCAATCGCAGCCGGGCGATTGGTTCAATTGGAGCGCGGGAGTCTCCACATGGAGACGGGCTATTGGATCGTTTGGCGCGCCGCCAGCCCTCGATTTCCTGAGTTCGATACGCTGATGGAGATTCTCACGGCTTGGAGTGGTGAATGACCGATCCCTTGTCTCGGACTCCGCTTATCCGCCGCACGGCCGTCTGACGCTACCAAAGCGCTTGCAAATCGCTCGGCAAGCTGGACCGGCAGCTGTGCGATCGAAGCACGACCATGCTGCTTTTGAGCCGCTCCGCCGTCGCTGAACGCGCCGGATGTTGCGACAGCATGTTTGCGCTATTGAATCGTTCGACATAGGTGTGAAGCGCGAGATGAGAGAAACCGGTCAACATCCGAACGGCGACGCATGGACACGAGTTGTCGCGGATTATTGAGTGCGACCTGAGCGCGGCGCGATTGAGACGAGCGGTTGCCGAGGTCTTTGGGTCTGCTCCAGCGCCTCGACGAAGATCGGCTTCCACGACATGATGTGGTGCCGCAGCAGTTCGATCAGCGCTTCGCGGGCAGCTTTTTCCGCCAGATCGATCAGCAGATAATGTTCCGGCACCGAAGCGATCTGGCGTTCATGGCCGGCGCGCGAGCTTATCCCATATAGCCGCATCTTGTCCCTGAGGCTCATTATCGTGTCGGTCAGGAGCGCGTTGCCCGCGGCGCTGACAAGGGCGAAATGAAAGGCCCGGTCGCTTTCGAGATAAGCCTGTACGTCTTCCCTCTCCACAGCTTTGGCGATGGCGTCGGCATGGACACGCAAGACCGAAAGATCGCGTCTTGGACCGTCGGCCAGAAGACGCGCGGCGTGAATCTCCAGCACGTCGCGCATGTCGAACAACTCCTCGAGCTCGCGCCGACTGGGCTCGACGACGCGGAAGCCCCTGTTTCGCAGCGGCTGCAACAGCCCCGTGCGGCTCAGTTCCAGCAACGCTTCACGCACGGGCGTGGTCGACACTCCAAGGCTGCTCGCGAGGCTTGGAACCGAAAACATCGTGCCCGGCCCGCTTTGACCGGAAATGATTTCCGAGCGCACCCGCTGCACGACCTGTTCCCTCAGGTTTCGATTGGTTCCGGAGGCCGGTTTCCGCAAAGCCATGACATTCCCCACAATCTGCCCGGAACATAGCGAAGTGTCGTTTGACAAACTAGGCGAGGTGTGGCGTATTGTAGTAACGCATTACATGAGTGCGCTACCACAAAGATTGCATGATCGAACGATTTCCCGCCTATTGCACCCTGTGCCGCTCCCGTTGCGGCTGCACGGTTGTGGTCGGGAATGGCAGGTTGCATGCCGTCGAACCGCTTTCCGGCCATCCGACGGGCGGCGCATTGTGCGCCAAGGGCCGGGCGGCTCCCGAACTCGTAGCGAGCCCGAACCGGCTCACCCGCCCGCTCAAACGCACCAATCCACGCGGCGCGGCCGATCCCGGCTGGAGAGAAATCGGGTGGGACGAGGCGCTCGACGAGATCGCCGGCCGGCTCGAAAAAATCCGCGCGGAGCACGGGGCGGAGGCTGTCGCCTTTGCCGTGACCACGCCGAGCGGCACGCCGATGGTCGACAGCTTCGAATGGGTGGAACGATTCGTCCGGCTTTTTGGCAGCCCCAACCTGATCTACGCCGTAGAGGTTTGCGGCTGGCACAAGGACTATGCCCACGCGCTGACCTTCGGGCGCGGTATCGGGATGCCCGACTACGAACATGCCGACACGATCCTCCTGTGGGGCCATAATCCCGTCAGGACGTGGCTTGCGCAAGCGTCCCGCATCGCGGAGGCGCGCGACCGTGGAGCGCGGGTCGTCGTGGTCGATCCCAAGCCCGAAGGATCGGGCCAGCTAGCTGATCATTGGCTGCGGATCAGACCCGGCGCCGATTGCGCCCTGGCGATGGGAGCAATCCGTCATCTGATCGAAACCCGATCCTACGATGCCGATTTCGTCCGCCGCTGGACGAACGCGCCCATGCTGGTCGATTCGGAGACGGGCCTGCTGCTACGGGCTTCCCAGGTCTGGAATGATACGGCGGTCCCAGGCGCGTTCGTGGTTGTGGCCCGCGACGGCCTGCCCCGCCCTTACGATACCTCCGCCCCATTGGATCATGCCAATGGTATCGAACTCCTTCGGGAAGTGCCGATCCGCTTGCGCAACGGAGAGCAACGTACCTGCCGTACCGTCTTTTCCCTCCTCAAGGAGCAAGCGGCCAGGTACACGCCGCAACGCGTCGCTGCCGAGACATGGCTCAGCAGCGAGGACATCGAGGCATTCAACAGGATCTTTTCGGATTCTCCCGCGCTCGCCTATCATTCATGGACCGGCGTCGGGCAGCATACCAATGCGACGGAAACCGAGCGGGCCATCGCGATACTTTATGCGCTGGCCGGATGCTGCGACAGGCCCGGCGGCAATCTCTGGCCGGTCCCGCCGCCGACGCGCCTCCTGAACGACTACGCTCTTCTCGCACCCGGACAGCGGGCGAAGGCGCTTGGCCTCGATGCGTTGCCGCTTGGGCCGCCGGCCCATGGCTGGATTACCGCAAGGGATTTCAGCCGCGCCGTCGTCGAAGGCGTGCCCTACAAGGTGCGGGCCCTGGTGGCCTTCGGTACGAATTTCGTCGTGTCGCAGGGCAATTCGAGCCGGAATCGGCGAGCATTGGAAGCGCTTGAGTTTCAGGTTCATGTCGACATGTTCATGAACCCGACGGCCGAAACCGCGGATATCGTTCTGCCAGCCAGCCTGCCATGGGAGCGCGATGCGCTGAAAATCGGCTTCGAGATCACCCAGGAAGCGGTGGAGACGATCCAGTTCCGACCGAAATTCGTCGAGCCGCCGGGCGAATGCCGCGCCGATTATGAGATCGCAAATGCCCTGGCGCTACGGCTCGGCATGGGCGACCGGTTCTTCGGAGGCGATATCGAAGCCGGGTGGAATTATCAGCTTGCGCCTCTCGGCATAAGCATCGACGATCTTAGGCTCCGCCCACAAGGCATCCGCATTCCACAGCCTTTCCGTCATCATAAATACGCGGAAGAGGACGGGCCGTCCATCTGCGGGTTTGCAACGCCGACGCGGCGGGTGGAACTCTATTCGGAGCAAATGCTTTTGCACGGCTATGCGCCGCTGCCCGGCCGTAACAAGACTGACAAGCCCTTTCCGCCGGAAACGGCGGAGCGGTTTCCTTTCCTCCTGACGACCGCCAAGAGCGGCTGGTTCGTGCATAGCGCCTACAGGCACATTGCCTCCTTGCGCCGCAAGAGCCCGGATCCCAAGGTCGAAATCAATCCATCCCTCGCCGCGGATAAAAATTTGAAGGAGGGAGATTGGGCCAGGATCGAGACCATCTCCGGCAGCGTCAGGATGCGCGTCCATCTCAACCCGGCGATCGAGCCCCGCGTCGTGATCGCGGAGTTCGGGTGGTGGGAGGCATGTACCCCACTCGGTCTGCCCGGTGCTCCCCCGACCGGCCGGCTATCCTCCAACATCAACGACATCCTGTCCGATGATAGCCGGGATCCCGTCAGCGGCTCGGTCCCCTTGCGGGCCGTCGCCTGCGACATCCAGCCGGAGCTGGGCGCCGACGTCGGACGCTGGAACGGAAACCGCCGCTTCATCCTCTCAGCGAGAGAAAATCTATGTGACTCCGTCGCGGCGCTCACCCTTACGCCGCAGGACGGCAAATTGCTGCCGGCATTCCGTCCGGGACAACATGTGATCGTTTCGCTGCCCGGTGTCCGGCGCTCATCGGCCTACTCATTGACCGGCCATGGCGGTTCGCCCGATCGCAGCTTTCACATCGCGGTCCATCGTCATCCGTCGAGCGACAGGGACAGGTCCCTGTCCCAGGCGCTTCATGTGCTGCCTGTGGGCGCCGCCGTCGATCTCGAGACGCCGCAGGGGCAGTTCACGCCGCCGCTGCGAAGCGAGCGTCCCATCCTCCTCGCCGCCGGCGGCATCGGCATCACCCCCTTCATGTCCTATCTGGAGACGCTGGCGCTTCAATCGGAGATCCCGAAAGTCCTGCTGTTGCACGGCTGCCGCAACGGCGGCGAGCATCCTTTCGCGCGAGAAGTTCGAGCGTTGCGGGACAGAATTCCCGGGCTCGATGTGACCGTCGCCTATTCGAAACCGCGCCCGGAGGACCGTCAAGGAAAGGATTTTGATCGCGCCGGCTGGCTCACTGAGATGGCGCCGCCGATCGCGCCAGGCGAACGTCCTCTCGCCTATGCCTGCGGCTCTCCGGAATTTATTGCAGGCGTGACGGAATGGCTGGAGGAACTCGGTGTGCCGGGCTTCGACATCTTTTCGGAAGCGTTCGCCTCGCGTCCGGAAATCCCGCCAGATCTCATGCCGCGCAGGATAACGATAAAAGCATCCGGCAGGACCTTCGACTGGCAGCCGGAGAGCGGCACGATCCTCGACGCGGCGCTCGACGCCGGCATTGCCCTGCCATCCGGCTGTCGCGCTGGCCAATGCGAGAGCTGCCTTGTGTCGGTCGCCGCCGGGAGCGTGGCGCATCTCAATGATTATTCGGGAGAAGGCTGCCTGACCTGCCAGGCCGTCCCGCTCACGGAGGTGACATTGGCAGTCTGACAAACCAAACGATCAGAGAGGGGTACTTCCATGACTGACGCAGCAATCAAAAATCATGAGCCATCCGAGCCTGGAGACAATCCGCTCGCTCGCTTTTCGCAATTCATGGTCGGCTTTGCCGAACGCTGGTTTCCTGATGCTTATGTCTTTGTCCTGCTCGCCGTGGTCGTCATCGCTGCCGGCGCAATCCTGCACGGCGGCTCTCCCATTGCCGTGAGCCAGGCCTTCGGCGACGGTTTCTGGAAGCTCATTCCCTTCACGATGCAGATGGCGCTTGTCGCCATCAGCGGATATGTGGTGGCGATGTCGCCGGCGGCGGCCGCCATCCTGAAGCGGCTCGCGAACGTGCCGAAGACAAGCCGCGGCGCAATCGTCTTCGTTGGCATTCTCAGCATCGTTCTGTCGCTGCTGAACTGGGGTCTGAGCCTGATCTTCTCCGGCCTGCTCGTCCGCGAGATAGCACGCCGCTCGGATATCAAGCTCGATTATCGCGCGGCGGGTGCTGCCGGCTATCTCGGCCTCGGCTGCGGCTTCACTTTCGGGATAACGTCATCGGCGGCGCAGCTTCAGGCCAATGCCGCCAGCATACCCGAGAGCCTGAAGCCGATCACCGGCGTCATCGGCTTTACCGAAACGATCCTGACATTGCAGGGATTGCTGACGACCCTCGTCGTGACCGTCCTGTCGGGAGTCATCTGCTATCTCACCGCGCCAAGCCTCGAAAAGACCGTTACGTCCCGCGATCTCGGCGTCAGCTTGGACGACGACAGGATCGAGAAGAAGGAGCCGCGCCGCCCCGGTGATTTTCTCGAGCACAGCCCGATCCTGACGATCCTCATCGTGGTCCTTGCGCTCGGTTGGCTCTGGCAAGCGTTCCGCTCGGGAAACCCGCTGATCACGCTGTCAGGTCTCAACACCTACAATTTCGTCTTTCTGCTGCTCGGCATCCTGCTTCATTGGCGTCCGCGCAGCCTGATCGATGCCTTTTCCAAGGCAATGCCAAGCGTTTCGGGGGTTCTGCTGCAATTTCCGTTCTATGCGGGTGTCGCGCAGATCCTGACAAAGGTGCACAACGCGCACGGCCTCAGCCTTTCCGATACGATCGCTCACTGGTTCGTCGGCGTATCGGCCAACAGCATGGGCTTTTCGTTCCTCGTCAGCATCTATTCGGCGGTGCTCGGCTTCTTCATCCCGTCCGCGGGCGGCAAATGGGTGATCGAGGCGCCCTATATCATGACGGCCGCGAACACGATCCATGCACATCTCGGCTGGACCGTGATGGTGTACAACATCGCCGAGACGCTTCCGAACTTCATCAATCCATTCTGGATGCTGCCGCTGCTCGGTATTCTCGGCCTGAAGTCGAAGGACCTGATCGGCTATACCTCGGTGCAGTTCTGTATCCATTTCCCGATCGTTCTGATCATCGCCGCGGCACTCATGACGACATTCACCTATCACCCGCCGGTACTGCCATGAAAAAGTGAGGCAGGAATGGTCCGATTGATCCTGCTGCGCTGAAGCGGCGCGCCCAGTCACAAGGCATTCGCCGGTCCTGCGGCGGATGCTGGCCGCCACCTCGCGGCTCATCTCTTCCGGCGCCGCGGCGATCGGCGACGGTCATTGCTCCGGCGTACGTATTTAAGAGCATGATCCGGAAAGGTAGGTACCGGTTTTCCGAAGAGACTATGCTCTGGCATCGCGCAAGCCGCCGAAGCTCGCCGCCGAATAATCACCCGCAAATTCACCCACTGATCCCATCGCCGAATGTCCTTCGCCGCGATGGAATCACGGGAGCGCACGGGTGTTTCAAAATCACAAGGCGTCGCCTCACCCGAAGCAGATCACGCGATGGAAGACGCCCCCGAGAGGCTGACCAGGATGTTCGACGAAAAGACAACGGATACGTAAGATCGCTGACTGGCAAAGGCCAAGCATAGTTCAAAAAGTACCAATTAGGGATAACTGTTATTAAACATAAAGATAACTGCAACCCTACATTAACGAGCTAGATGGTTTTGCCGTGCAATAGAAGATTCAAGAATAATCTGATTGGGGTGGCAAGGCGATGATCGACAAAATCCGTGCGCTTCTCGCTGGGAATCCGATGATTCCCATTGAACTTGATGCGATCTCCGACAGCGCCAACCTTTATGATGCGGGTTTGACGTCTTTCGCTTCCGTCCAGTTGATGCTGGCGGTCGAGGAAGAATTCAACATCGAGTTTCCCGAGGAAAAGCTGACGCGGCGGACATTTTCATCGATCGCCAATATCGCTGCGGCGGTTTCGGAACTCACATCCGAGCCGGTCTGATCCGATGAACGTGATGAGCAAGATCAGCGATCCGCTGGCGTTATCGCCCGCGGAGAGCGCTGCCGATCGCATGGCGCGCGTAACCGCAATTGCGGCCGCTTTCGTCGATGCCGTCGATCGCGACGGTCGGTTTCCGCTGGAAACGGCGGAAGCGCTCAGGAAGGAGCGTCTGCTCGGCGTCGCGATTCCATGCGAACTGGGTGGTGAAGGCCTGGCTACGGCGGCTGTAGCCGATCTTGTCGTCCAGCTTGCCCAGGCCTGCGGATCGAGCGCGATGATCTACGCCATGCATCAGATCCAGGTGGCCAGCCTGGCGACGCACGGCGTGACCAGCGAGTGGCACCGCGCCTTCATGCGGCGAGTGGCGGGTGAGCAGCTTCTGCTTGCCTCGGCCACATCGGAGGCCGGCATCGGCGGTAATCTCAGGAATTCGATCTGCGCGGTCGAGGTCGCGGACGGCCGCTTTGCGCTCACTAAGGACGCAACCGTGATTTCCTACGGCGCCGATGCCGACGCGATCCTTGCCACAGCACGTCGGGCGCCCGATGCCGCTCATTCCGACCAGGTCATGGTCGTCATCCCGGCCGATGGCAACCGCTCGTTGGAACGCAAGTCCATTTGGGACACGCTCGGCATGCGCGGCACCTGTTCCGACGGGTTCCTGCTGACGGCGACGGGCGACGCGGCGCAGATATTCCCGAAGCCGTTCTCCGAGATCGCCGCCCAGTCAATGCTGGCGAGTTCGCACATCTATTGGGCGGCGACGTGGTTCGGCATCGCGGCCGACGCCTTCGGGCGCGCCCAGGCCTTCGTCAAGGCGGCGGCACGCAAGCAGCCGAACGTGACGCCGCCCGGCGCTCTGCGCCTGTCGGAGGCCGCCGCCAAGCTGCAGGAGATGAAGGGGCACCTCGCCGCCGCGATCAACCGCTTCGATGCGGCCCGCGAGGATGACGACGATCTCTCCTCGATCGGTTTCGCCGCCGAGATCAATGCGCTGAAGGTCGCCTCGAGCGAGAAGGCCGCCGAGGTGGTGCGTATCGCCATGCTGATTACCGGCATCCTCGGCTACAAGAATGGAACGCCCTTCAGCGTCGGC
>Ga0164242_10008903_pt1 | contig 10864 bp, 10 predicted proteins | sample OricomgcompostMG_FD_108783 | JGI IMG/M metagenome (GOLD analysis project Ga0164242, IMG submission 108783) | Miracle-Growth compost microbial communities from Emeryville, California, USA - Original compost - Miracle growth compost (MG) ... | reverse complement strand
TGATAGCCGCAGATGATCTGGTCGTCCTTGAGGTGGCTCTCGGAGAGCGGGTAGCGGCGGTGGACGCAGCGGTCGGCCAATGCGACCGCTTCACCGTCCTGGGTGCGGTATAGAACGATCGGCTCGCCGCAGATCGTGCGGGCCAGCAGGCCTTCACTCACCTCGTTGCTGTAGGCGGCGACATACCACTGATTGCGTGGCCAACTCGGCATCGGTTTCCTCCATCGGATTAAGGTTTCCTGATGCCGAGTGTGAGCGCCGCCACGCCAGGCGTGCCACACTCCTTCCGATGACCGGAAGGCCGCGATCCCTGACCACGAAGACGCTCGACGTGCTCGCTGCGTTCACCCCGCAGCGTCCGCGATTGACCCTCTCCGAGATCAGCCGCGCAGCCGGGGTCTCGCTCACCACAACGCATCGCATCGTGGCCGACCTGCTTGCGTGGCGGGCGCTGGAGCGCGGCGACGACGGGCGGTACCAGGTCGGGCTGAGGCTCTTCGAGACTGCGGCACTCTCCCCGCGCGGGCAGCCGCTGCGCGAGATCGCGCTGCCGTCGATGGAGGACCTCTACGAGGCCACCCACGAGAACGTCCAGCTCGCCGTGCGCGAGGAGCTCGAGGTCGTGTACGTCGAGCGGCTGGCCGGTCGCGGCGCCGTACCGGTGCTGACGCGAGTGGGCGGACGGTTCGCCCTGCACGCCACCGGCGTGGGCCTGGTGCTGCTGGCGCACGCGCCGACGGCCGTCCAGGAGCAGGTGCTCGCCGGTCCGTTGGCGCGGTGGACCGAGCACACCGTCACCGACCCGGGCGAGCTGCGCCGGGTGCTGGGGGAGGTGCGGGCCCACGGGTTCGCGGTGAGTGACCGTCAGGTCACCGACGACGCGCTCTCGGTGGCCTGCCCGGTGCGTGACCGGCGCGACGCGGTGGTCGCGGCCCTGTCCGTCGTGGTCCGGGTCGACGGCCCGTCCCCGGCGGCGGTCCCGTCGGGGGTCGTGCCGGCCGTGCGTGCCGCAGCGCGCGGCATCTCCCGTGCGCTCGGGTCGCCGTCGGCCCAGCGTCGTCCGAGCGGGGTGCGCGGCATCGCTCCCTCGTCCTAGTGCTGACGACGTCAGGCCAGGCCGCGTCCGATCGAGTGGGCAGCGACGGTGAGGGCCGCGACGAGACGGGCCTTTTCGCGTCGGAAGTCGGGGACCACGACGCCTACCGCGGCGATCACCTCGCCGCCGCGTCGCACGGGTACGCCGATCGAACAGGCGCCGAGCGTCATCTCCTCCTGGGTGGTCGCATAGCCCTCGGCCCGTGCCCGCGCCAGCTGGCGGAGAAGCCGCGCCGGCGTGACCACGGTGTATGGCGTCCAGGGCTGCAACCTCCCGAGGATCTCGGCGACGACCTCGGCTGGCGCGTGCGCGAGCAGCGCCTTCCCCACCCCGGTGGCGTGCAGCGGCAGCCGGCCTCCGACCCGGCTGACGACCGGCACAGATCGCTGGCCCGAGATGCGGTCCAGGTAGAGCACGTCGCACCCGTCGCGTACCGCGAGGTGGACGGTGGCGCGGGTGGCGGCGTGGATGTCGTGGAGGTAGGGCGCCGCGATGTCCCGCAGTCCGGTCTGCGTGGGAGAGAGCAGGCCCAGCGCCCAGATCCTGCGCCCGATCGTGTACGTCTTGTCATCGCCGCGGACGAGTGCCTGGCCGGCGACGAGCTCGCGCACGATCCGCAGCGCAGTGGCGGAGGTGAGGCCGCTGCGCTCCGCGATGGCGGCCAGTGTCAGGCGGCGGTGCTGCTCGTCGAACGCGCCGAGGACGTCGAGCGTGCGGGCGACCAGCGAGCTCCCTGGTGGCGCGCCTCCCGGCATCGTCGATCCTTTCACTGAGTGAAATGCGATCGTCGCACAGGAGGCGACCTCCTCTCTAGCGTCCGAGCCATGACCAGCTCCGATCTCTCGCCCCTCGCCAGCGCCACCCGTACCCAGGTGGCCATCGTCGGTGGCGGTCCGGCGGGGCTGATGCTCTCCCGGCTGCTGCACCTGGCCGGGATCGAGTCGGTCGTGGTCGACAACCGGACCGCGGAGACGATCGAGCACACCCACCGAGCCGGGATCTTGGAACGTGACAGCGTGCGGCTGCTGGTCGACGCCGGAATGGACCGGGTGCTGCGGGAGGGGCACCGGCACGAGGGCATCTCGCTGCGGTACGGCGGGGTCAGCCACCGGATCGACTTCGAGGACCTGGTCGGCGCGTCCTGTTGGCTCTATCCGCAGACCGATGTCTTCATCGACCTGCACCGGCAGCGGACTGCCGACGACGCCGACCTGCGCTACGGCATCAGCGAGGTCGAGGTGCTCGACGTACTTGATCGGCCGCGGGTCCGCTATACGGATGAGCACGGTGCACGGCACGAGATCACCGCCGACCTCGTCGTCGGCGCGGACGGATCGCGCAGCGTCTGCCGTGACCTGGTGCCCGAGCCTGAGCGGTTCTACCGCGAATACCCGTTCGCGTGGTTCGGGATCCTGACCGAGTCCGCGCCGAGCGCGCCGGAGCTGATCTACACCCGCTCCGAGCGGGGATTCGCCCTGGTGAGTCAGCGCACCGAGTCCATCCAGCGGCTCTACTTCCAGTGCGACCCGACGGAGGACCCCAGCGCCTGGTCCGACGATCGGATCTGGGCCGAGCTCCAGGCGCGGCTCGCCGGTGAGGACGGGTTCAGGCTCAACGAAGGGCCGGTGATCGAGCGCAGCGTGCTGCCGTTCCGCAGCTTCGTGCAGACGCCGATGCGGCACGGCCGACTGCTGCTCGCCGGCGACGCCGCCCACACGGTGCCGCCGACCGGCGCCAAGGGTCTCAACCTCGCGCTAGCCGATGTGCGGGTGCTCGCCGAGTGCCTCGAGCGCGCCGTGGCGGGCGGTGACGACAGCGCCTTGGAGGGCTACACCGACCGGGCGCTGACTCGGGTCTGGAAAGCGCAGCACTTCTCCTACTGGATGACCTCGATGCTGCACCGCCTCGAGGGTGCCAGCGACTTCGACGAGCAGCGCCAACTCGGTGAGCTGACCAGCATCACCGGCTCGCGTGCCGGCTCGACGTACCTCGCCGAGGGGTACACCGGTTGGCCGCGGTCCTGATGGCGTTCGCGACCGTGACCAGGCAGCGGGCCTCCACGGGTTGACCGGAGTGAGATCGTCGAGACCAGGGGACTTGAGCGGAGCGGAGATGGACATGAGTGCGGACGTGAGCAACGTGTGGGACGGCAAGATCTTCAGCAATGGGTTCGTTGCCGGTGGAGGCGGCGCGAGCAAGGTGACGGCGCCGGCGACCGGTGAGGTGATCGCCAGCGTCGGCCAGGCTGACAGCGGCGACCTGGACCGAGCAGTGGCAGCGGCGAAGGCGGCTCAGCCGGCATGGGCGGCGCTGCCCTACACCGAGCGGGCGGCGGTGATGACCAAAGCCGCGGCACTGCTGGAGGGTGAGCCCGAGCGACTCACCCGATGGCTGGTGCCCGAGGCGGGCTCGGGCCAGGGCAAGGCGGGGTTCGAGGCGATGCTGGTCGCCTCCGAGCTCTCCGCCGCGGCGGCACTCGCCGCCCAGCCGTACGGCCAGATGCTCCGCTCGATGAAGCCGCGGGTCTCGGTCGGTCGCTACGTCCCGGTCGGCGTCGTGGGCGTGATCAGCCCGTTCAACTTCCCGGCGATCCTCTCGATGCGCTCGGTCGCTCCGGCGCTCGCCCTGGGCAACGCCGTCGTCCTCAAGCCCGATCCGCGCACGTCGATCTCGGGCGGCTTGGTGCTGGCGGAGATCCTTGCCGAGGCGGGGCTGCCCGAAGGCCTGCTCCATGTCCTGCCGGCTGGGGCGGATGTGGGGGCCGCGCTGGTCGCGCACCCCGACGTACCGTGCCTCTCCTTCACCGGCTCGACCGCTGCCGGTCGCCGGATCGGCGAGGCGGCCGGTCCGCTGCTGAAGAAGGTCCACCTCGAGCTGGGCGGCAACAACGCGCTGCTGGTGATGCCCGACGCCGACATCGACGCTGCCGCCTCGGCCGGCGCGTGGGGATCGTTCCTGCACCAGGGCCAGATCTGCATGACCACCGGTCGCCACCTGGTGCCGAAGGACAAGGTCGAGCAGTACGCCGCAGCGCTCGCCGAGAAGGCCGGCAACATCCCGGTCGGTGACCCGACCGACCCGGCGAACGCACTCGGCCCGATCATCGACGAGAAGCAGCTCCAGCACGTGCACTCGATCGTCACCGAGAGCATCGAGGCGGGCGCGACCCTGCGTGCCGGCGGCACCCACGAGGGCCTCTTCTACCGGCCCACGGTGCTCACCGACGTGCCGCTGGACAGTCCGGCGTTCGACCAGGAGATCTTCGGCCCGGTCGCCCCGGTGGTCGGGTACGACACCATCGACGAGGCGATCGAGATCATCAACTCCTCGGAGTACGGCCTCTCCGTCGCGATCCTGACCAGCAACCCGTTCAAGGCCTTCGAACTCTCCGACCGGATCAAGTCGGGCGCGGTGCACATCAACGATCAGACCGTCGACGACGAGGCGGTGGCCCCCTTCGGCGGCGCGAAGGCATCCGGGGTCGGCGGCCACTTCGGGTCGACGGCCAATCTCGACACCTTCTGCGATCTGCAGTGGGTGACGATCCAGGGCGAGATCGAGCGTTACCCCTTCTGAGGTGGGCGCTCGCGGGCCTCGCCGCCCCGGGGGCGGCGCCGCCCTCGGCGCCTGCGCCGCCCTCGGCTCCCCCGGCGCCTAAGTGTCACGGTGATAGTTCGCGCGGTGAGTGACAGTTTGGATCTGTCACTTGGGCCGCCAAGTGTCACGGTGATACTTAGCGGCAGCGGCTCCACCAGCAAGACTCAGATGTCGAGCGTCTCAATAGCGACCGATATCGATACTTCACCATATTGATAACCAGGACTACCGTCAGAGACATGTCCGCTTTCCTCTACGCCGCCACGCGTACGCCGTTCGGCCGGTTCAACGGCGCTCTGGCCGGGACCCGGCCCGACGATCTTGCGGCCGCCGTGATCACCGGCCTCCTCGAGAAGGCCCCTGCGCTCGACAAGGGTGCGATCGACGAGATCGTCTGGGGCAACGCCAACGGCGCCGGTGAGGAGAACCGCAACGTCGGCCGGATGGCGGGCCTGCTCGCCGGCCTCCCGACCTCCGTGCCGGGCAACACTGTCAACCGGCTCTGCGGCTCCTCGCTCGACGCCGCGATGATCGGCTCGCGCGCCATCGAGACCGGAGACAGCGACATCGTCCTGATCGGCGGTGTCGAGTCGATGACGCGTGCGCCGTGGGTGCTGCCGAAGCCGTCGCGCGCCTTCCCGGCCGGCGACGTCACGGCGGTCTCCACCACGCTCGGCTGGCGGCTGGTCAACCCGGCCATGCCGAAGGAGTGGACGGTCTCACTGGGGGAGTGCAACGAGCAGCTCCAGGAGCGCTTCGGCGTCAGTCGTGAGCGCCAGGACGAGTTCGCGGTGCGCTCGCACCGGCTGGCCGCGCAGGCATGGGAGGACGGCTTCTACGACGACCTGGTGACGCCGGTGGAGGGCCTCACCCGCGACGAGGGCATCCGTGCCGACTCGACGATCGAGAAGCTGGCCGGGCTCAAGCCGTCCTTCCGCAAGGACGGCACCATCACCGCCGGCAACGCCTCGCCGCTCTCGGATGGAGCCTCCGCGGTGCTGCTCGGCAGTGAGGCGGCCTCGGCGCGCATCGGGGCCGATCCGATCGCCCGGATCGTCGGCCGTGGCGCGTTCGCCCTGGACCCGCAGGAGTTCGGCTACGCGCCGGTCGAGGCCGCCAACCGCGCGCTGGCCCGCGCCGGCATCGGCTGGGAGCAGGTCGGCGCGGTCGAGCTCAACGAGGCCTTCGCCGTACAGAGCCTGGTGTGTGTCGACGCCTGGCTCGGTGCGGGGCTGAAGGACCCCGAGATCGTCAACACTCGTGGCGGTGCGATCGCGATCGGCCATCCCCTTGGGGCTTCCGGTGGGCGGGTCCTCGGCACGCTCGCCGCGGTGCTGCGCGAGAACAGGCAGCGGTACGGCGTCGCCGCGATCTGCATCGGTGTCGGCCAGGGCCTCGCGGTCGTGCTCGAGAACACCGGGGTGGCGTGATGGGACGCACCGCACTCCTCGAGACGGCGGACGAGGCGGTCGCCGGCATCGAGGACGGCGCGACCGTCCTGGTCGGTGGCTTCGGTCTGGCCGGGATGCCGTTCGACCTGATCGACGCGCTGATCCGCCAGGGCGCGAAGGACCTGACGATCGTGTCCAACAACGCCGGCAACGGCGAGGTCGGGCTCGGCGCGCTGCTCAAGGCAGGGCGGGTACGGCGGGTGCTGTGCTCGTTCCCGCGGCAGGTCGACTCCTATGTCTTCGACGAGCTCTACCGCGCAGGCAAGATCGAGCTCGAGGTCGTCCCGCAGGGCAACCTCGCCGAGCGGATGCGCGCAGCCGGTGCCGGGATCGGGGCGTTCTTCTGCCCGACCGCCGTCGGCACGCCGCTGGCCGAGGGCAAGGAGACCCGCACCATCGACGGTCGCGACTACATCCTCGAATACCCGATCAAGGGCGACTACGCCCTCATCGCCGCCCAGACCGCCGACCGGCTGGGCAACCTGGTCTACCGCAAGACGGCCCGCAACTTCGGCCCGGTCATGGCGACCGCCGCAGCGACGACGATCGTGCAGGTCACCGACGTCGTACCGACCGGTGACCTCGACCCCGAGGCCATCGTCACGCCGTCCATCTATGTCGATCGCGTCGTGCAGGTCGCGGCGCGGCACTACACCGTCGAGGGAGCCCGCTGATGGCCTACGCCGAGCCCGTCGAGGCACCGATGCTCGCCGACCAGCCGCTGACCATGGACGAGTTGGCGAAGGTGATCGCCCGCGATATCCCCGAGGGCGCCTTTGCCAACCTCGGCATCGGCCAGCCGACCAAGATCGCCGACCACCTACCCACAGACGACCAGGGCAGGGCGACGGTGATTCTGCACACCGAGAACGGCATGCTCGGTATGGGCCGTAAGGCCGAGGGTGACGAGGTCGACCCGGACCTCACCAATGCCGGCAAGGTGCCGGTGATCGAGACCCCGGGGTGCTCCTACTTCCACCACGCCGACTCCTTCGCGATGATGCGCGGCGGCCACCTCGACGTCTGCGTGCTCGGTGCCTTCCAGGTCTCCGAGCGTGGCGATCTGGCCAACTGGAGCACCGGCAAGCCGGGCGACATTCCGGCCGTCGGCGGTGCGATGGACCTCGCGATCGGCGCCAAGGACGTCTTCGTGATGATGTCGCTCTTCGCCAAGGACGGCGCCGCCAAGCTGGTCGAGGCCTGCACGATGCCGCTGACTGGCGTCGGCTGCGTCTCGCGGGTCTACACCGACCATGCCGTCTTCGACATCACGCCCGACGGCGTACGCGTGCGTGAGACCTACGGCATCTCCCTGGCTGACCTGCGGGAGCGGATGACGATCGCCCTGCACTGATCGCCTATGCTGAGCGACGCTCAAGCCCCGTTCGTCTAGCGGCCCAGGACCCCGCCCTTTCACGGCGGTAGCGCCGGTTCGAATCCGGTACGGGGTACGAACGCCTCCTGCCCTGCGGAAGCGCAGATCAGGGGGCCTTCCTCATTTGCCTCTGAGGAGCCTGCTGGCGACGAAATGGCAACCCCTTGTTGCACGATGAATCGAACGGCGCCTCGTCGTCGTTGGTTGAGGGTGGCTCTGCCTGGATCTCGATGTCGGCGGGGCGCTCGTGCCCGGCCTTCTTCAGCACCTTCTTAGCAGCCTTCCGCTCGGCTTTGCGAGCTTTCTCCATCGCCTCGGCGACGTCGTCGAGGCGGCCCCGGAACAGACGGCTGTAGGTGCGAGGGCATCGCGGCCGAGGCGTGGCCGAGCATCTGCTGGACCACCTTCACGTCCGCGGATCGGCCAAGGGCACCAAGGGCCGGGCGATGTCGTGGTGCACCGCCGGCGACCTCTTCTGCCAGGGCAACTGGGGCCGCTACAGCACCGCCCTCACGATCCACGGCACCTCCTATGCCTCCAAGGATCACTACAGCGCCATCGGCGGCTGGATCGTCAGCAAGCTCTAGCTGTACTCGGCAGCGACGGTCGACGGGGGTCGACGTACACAGGTCGACGGCCCCTGATCCCCACACGATCAGGGGCCATCGGTCCGGAGGGGTCGTCAGGCGAGCTCGTACGCCGGATCGCGGTGGAGTGCGGTGTCGATGCCGAGCTCCTCGTGCTCTGCCGAGACCCGGATGCCGATGGTGTGCTTGATCGCCAGCGCGATCAGGAGCGCGACCACGAAGGAGTAGCCGAGGACGGCACCGGCTGCCGCGGCCTGCTTGAAGAGCAGGGAGATGCTGCCGCCGTAGAAGAGGCCGTCCACGCCGTTCGGCATCGACGAGCTGGCGAAGAGGCCGATCAGCAGGGTGCCGATGATGCCGCCGACGAGGTGTACGCCGACCACGTCGGTCGAGTCGTCGTACCCGAAGCGGTTCTTCAGGCCGACCGCGAACGGGCAGATCATCGCGGGGATGAGGCCGACGAAGATCGCACCGATCGGCGTGACGGCGCCGCAGGCCGGGGTGATGGCGACCAGGCCGGTGATCGCGCCGGCTGCCGCGCCGATGCCGGTGACGTGGCCGTCCTTGAGCTTCTCCACCGCGAGCCAGCCGAGAGTGGCCGCGCACGTGGCGGTGAAGGTGGTGACCATGACGATCGCAGCTGGCTTGCCGGCGGCGAGGGCCGAGCCGCCGTTGAAGGCGTACCACCCGGCCCACAGCAGGCCGGCGCCGAGGATGGTCAGCGGCACGTTGTGCGGACGGCGTACGTTCCACGTGCTCGACTTCCCGAGCACGATCGCGACCGCGAGCGCTGCCGCACCGGCGTTGATGTGGACGGCGGTCCCGCCGGCGAAGTCGATGGCACCGAGCTTGTTGGCGATCCACCCGCCCGCGTTGTGCTTGCCCGTGGTGCCGTCGAAGGCGAAGACCCAGTGCGCGACCGGGAAGTAGACCAGGACCGCCCACACGGTCGCGAAGGTCATCCAGGCGGCGAACTTCATCCGGTCGGCGGCGACGCCCGACACGATCGCCACCGTCAAGGCCGCGAAGAGCGCCTGGAAGAGGCTGAACAGGCTCATCGGCAGACCGTTGATCGAGGTCATCGGGTTGAGCATGTGCTTCTCCCCGGCGAACTCGGTGAGGCTGCCGACGAAGCCGCCGTGGCTGTTGCCGAAGGTCATCGAGAAGCCGAAGAGCACCCACAGCACGCCGACGATGGCGACGGCGCCGAAGGTCATCATCATCATGTTGATCGAGCTCTTCACGCTGACCATGCCGCCGTAGAACAGCGCCAGGCCCGGGATCATGATCGTGAGCCCGATGATGCAGCACAGCATGAAGGCTGTGGTTCCAGTGTCCATGTCGTTTCCTGGGGATCGGGGAGGGGCGCGACGCCACTCTGTCTCGCAACAGTGAACATAGTTTCCGTTGCGTTGACGTCCTCGATGCGTAACGACTTCGTGAATGGCCATGTAACCCGGAAGTTACGAACGGCGTAGGGGCCTGTCATCTTCGCTCTGTCTACTGATACGAAACAACGGTTCCTATCAGTAATCAGGAGTTCGGATGCCACACCCCAGTGCGCTCGCCACTCTGGCGGCGGAGTCCGGCACCAGGTTCATCCTCGCGCTCTTCGTCGATCTCAACGGCAAGCCGTGCGCCAAGCTCGTGCCCGTCGAGGCGGTGGAGGAGCTGGCGACCGAGGGCGTCGGCTTCGCCGGGTACGCCGTCGGTGCGATGGGCCAGGAGCCCAAGGATCCCGACCTGATGGCGATCCCGGACGTGTCGTCGTTCACGCCGATCCCCTTCGTCAAGGAGGGGCTGGCGATCGTGCACTGCGATCCCCACGTGGAGGGCAGGCCGTGGCCCTACGCCCCACGCAACATCCTCAAGAGTCTCATCGCGCAGACCGCCGACGCCGGCTTCGAGCCCTGGGTCGGTGCCGAGGTCGAGTACTTCCTGCTCAAGCGTGACGCGAACGGCGAGCTCGTCCCCGCCGACGACCAGGACAGCGCGGCCCAGCCCTGCTACGACGCACGCGGCGTCACCCGGATGTATGACCACCTCGCCGCGATCAGCACCGCGATGAACACCCTCGGCTGGGGCAACTACGCCAACGACCACGAGGACGGCAGCGGACAGTTCGAGCAGAACTTCAGGTACGCCGAGGCTCTCACCACCGCCGACCGGGTCGTCACGCTGCGCTATCTGCTCAACGTGATGGCGGCCGAGCGGGGCATGATCGCCACCTTCATGCCCAAGCCGTTCGCCGGCAAGACCGGGTCTGGGCTGCACCTGCACATCTCCCTGACCAGCGGCGGCGCGCCTGTCTTCCCCGCAGACGGAGCGGATGCGAAGGGCGCCGGGCTCTCGCAGACGGCGTACTCCTTCGTGGCCGGCATCCTCGAGCACGCCTGTGCCCTGCAGGCGGTGATCGCGCCGACTGTCAACAGCTACAAGCGGACCGGTGCCACCGCGACCGCCTCGGGCGCGAGCTGGGCCCCACGGACGCCGACCTGGGGCGGCAACGACCGCACCCACTACATCCGCGTCCCCGACGCCTCCCGACTCGAGCTGCGGGGCGGGGACGGCGCGGCCAACCCCTATCTGGCGATCGCCGGCGCCCTTGCCGCCGGACTCGACGGCGTCAAGCGCAGTCTCGACCCGGGCGCGATCGGCACCGGTCCCGCCGCCTCCCTCCCCCCGACGCTGGTGCACGCGGTCGACGAGCTCGAGGCGGATGACGTGGTCTCCGCGATGCTCGACGCCGCCCAGGGCG
>Ga0164242_10008902_pt1 | contig 10864 bp, 10 predicted proteins | sample OricomgcompostMG_FD_108783 | JGI IMG/M metagenome (GOLD analysis project Ga0164242, IMG submission 108783) | Miracle-Growth compost microbial communities from Emeryville, California, USA - Original compost - Miracle growth compost (MG) ... | reverse complement strand
TCCCGCCGAGGCCGCCGCCCGGGTGGTGCGGGCGATCGAGGACGACCGGTTCTACGTCCTCACCGACGACGGCCCGCACCGGCCGGTCACCCGGCGGGTCGGCGAGATCCTCGCCGGCGTGGGACCGATGAACCCCTTCGAGGGCCGCTGATGGCCGGCGCCCTCAGCGGATGGGCAGCGTGACGGTGGCCGAGTCCTCGTCGATCGCGGTGGTGCGCAGCGTGACGTCGAGGGTCCAGTCGCCGGCGATCGGTACGCTGACGACACCCTGACGATGCCCGGGGCCCGCCTTCGCGAGCGTGACCGGGAGCGGCCCGACGCTGCCCCGGGCGACCGTGGCGGTGAGGTCCTGGGGCTCGAGCGGCTGCCCGCTCCGCCCGAACACGTAGACGTGCAGCTCCATCGCCCGGTCGCCCTGGGGGATCGCCGACACCTGGACCGTGTCGCCGAGGATGGTGAGGTTGGCGTCGACGCTCGGGTGGTAGGCCGCGCTCGCCGGCTCGGTCGCGACCAGTGCGCTGGTGACGCCGAGGACCGCGGCGACGCCGGCCACCTCGAGGGCGACGGTACGCCGGAGCCCGGCCAGGTCGGCGTGCCGCCATACCAGCGCCCGGGAGGAGGCGGCGATGGCGAGGACCAGCACCACGACGACGAGCTTGACGACCAGCTCCCGGCCGTACGTCGTGCCCTGCAGGGCGCCCCACGAGCGGGTCTCGCGCCACGCCTGGTATCCGCCGGTGACGGCGAGCGCCACGACCGCCCCCAGCGCGAGCCCGGAGAAGCGCCGGGCGATCACCATCGTGTCCTCCCGTCCGGCCGCGGGGTCGGCCCCGTCGCGCCGCGGGAGCACCACGGCGAGCAGCGCGGCGAGCCCGCCGAGCCAGGCGCTCATCGCGGCGACGTGCACGCCGTCGGCGACCACCGCAAGCCAGCGCGGCGCCGCGGCGGCCGCGTGGCCGGCGAGCGCGAAGCAGACCGCGAGGGCGACGGTGAGCCCCGCCACGGCGACCCTTCGAGCCAGCGGTGCGACGCGGTCCCAGCCGACGACGAGCGCCGCCCCGAGGAGCGCGAGGCCGATCCGGGCGATCGTCGCGCCGCCGTACGTCGTCCCGAGGACCTCGCGCAGGAGCGTCCCGTCGAGCAGGTGACCGGCGCCGAGGTCGGCGTCGTACGGGCCCTTGAGGAGGAGGCAGACGAGCCCACCGACGGCCACGGCGCCCGCGCCGGTCACGAGGAGCCGGCGGGGCAGCGTGCGGGGTCGGCAGACGACCGCGAAGAGCAGGCCGCCGAGGAGGAGTGCGGAGCCGGCGTACCCAACCCAGCGGCCCACCCCGAGCCCGACCCCGACGCCCCGGTCGCTGCTCGCCCGGGGCGCTGCGGGCGCCTTCCCGGCGCGGCCCACGGAGAAGGTGAAGGCGCCGGAGACCGGGTGGGAGTCGGCGGAGACGACTCGCCACGAGACGAGGTAGGTGCCCTCCTGGGTGGCTTGGGCGAGGCCGACCGCCGCCGTGCTGTCGCGGCCGGCGTCGTGGCCGACCGCGCCGTCGTCGACCCGGCGGCCGTCGGGGCCGATGACCTGGAGGGAGGTGGGCAGCAGCGTGACGGCCTCGTCGAAGCGCAGCACGACCTTCGCGGGAGCCGTCGCGACCACGGCGCCGGAGCCGGGGCTGCTCTCCTCGAGGACGGCGTGGGCCTCGGCCGGACCGGCGACCAGGACGAGGCCGGCGGTCAGCGCGGTCGCGCCGGCGATCCGGACCCAGCGCGGGGCGAGCCGGTGGACGACGCGCAGGCGCGGCCCGGAGGCCGGCGGCCGGCGCAGCCGGGCGAGGATCCCCGTGCGGTGCGGGTCGCGCGGCTGGCGGGCGCCCATGAGGCACAGCAGCAGGAAGCCGACGACCAGCCCGGTGTGCCGCAGCTCGTGGTCGAGACTCACGGCGCCGTCGCCGACGTCGTGCACGGACGCGACGACCATGAGCAGCGTGGCCACCCCGAGGACCGGCAGGTAGCCCGTCGAGAGTCGTGGCCGCACCGCGGCGTAGAGCAGCGCCGCACACATCCCCAGCGTCAGTGCGGCCGACTCGTGCCCCTCGTGGGCCGCCTCGAGGTGCGCGTCGCCGTCGCCGTGGACGAAGAAGTACGCCGTCGTGGCGAGCTCGGCGAGGCCTGCGAGCGCCACCGCCCACTGGAGGGCGCGGTCGGTCGCGCGGCGCCGCCGGCCGGCGCGTCGTACGACGCTCGCGGCGAGGTCGGGCACCCGGTCCGCCGGGAGCGCCGTACGCCTGGCGGCCTCGCCGACGGGGCCGATGGCGCGCTCGAAGTCGGCGCAGTCGGCGCACTCCGCCACGTGTGCGTGGACGGCCGGGGGGAGGGCGGGCGTCTCGCCGTCGTACCAGGCCGAGAGCGCCTCGCGGATCTCAGAACACGTCACGGTCTACAGGTCGGCGGGAAAAGTCGTCTGGTTCCCGACGGAACCGAAACCCCGGTTCGGCGCGACCTTGTCGACGTGACTGCGAATCGACGAACCTCCCGTGTCCTCCTCGCCGCCGCGGCCGGCGCGGGCGCGCTGCTGCTCTCCGTGGGCCCGGCGTCGGCCCACGTGACGGTGAACCCCGACGAGGCACCGGGCGGGGGCTACACGAAGCTGACCTTCCGGGTGCCGACCGAGTCCGACACCGCCTCGACGACGAAGCTGCAGGTCTACTTCCCGGCCGACTCGGGGCTGACGTCGGTCTCGGTGAAGCCGCACCCGGGCTGGACGGCGAAGGTCGCCAAGCAGGGCGACACCGTCTCGGCGATCACGTGGACGCCCGACGCGAAGGCCGACGCGATCAAGCCGGGGGAGTTCGACGAGTTCGACGTCTCGGCCGGCCCGCTCCCCGAGTCCGGCACACTGGTCTTCAAGGCGCTGCAGACCTACTCCGACGGCTCCGTCGTGCGCTGGATCGAGGTGCCGAAGGCCGGCGAGGCCGAGCCGGAGCACCCGGCGCCGGTCCTGACGATCACGCCCGCGGACGACAGCGACGAGAGCGGTACGGCGTCCGCGGCCGCCAGCAACGCGAGCAACGCCGGCAGCGACGACGAGGACGACGACGGCGGCTCGACGACCGGCCCGTGGATCCTCTCCATCGTCGCGGTCGTCCTCGGCGCGGGCGCGCTCGGCAGCTCGTTCCGCAAGCGCCCCTGACCACCGGTCGTGCTCAGGCGGTGCCGCGCCGTCTCGGACCCTCGTCGGCGACCATGCCGGCGAGGGCCTCGCGGGCCCGGGCGACGCGGGAGCGGATCGTGCCGACCGGGCAGTCGCAGGCCTCGGCGGCCTCGGCGTAGGACCAGCCGAGCAGCTGGGTGAGCACGAACGCCGTACGACGGTCCGGGTCCAGCGCCCCGAGGAGCTGCTCGAGCGTCACCTGCTCCTGGTGGTCGGGAGTCGGCTCGACCTCGGGCGCGGGCTCGCGCCGGCGGCGCTGCCGGGCGGCGATGTCGTCGGCGACGACGCGGCGCACGATCGTGAAGAGCCAGGCCCGCGCCGGTGCGTCTCCCCGGAAGCGCCGCAGCGACCGCAGCGCTCGGGCGTAGACCTCCTGGGCCAGGTCGTCGGCGCGCTCCAGGTCGCCGAGGTGGGCGCAGAGCCGCCACACGTCGGCCTGGGTCGCGCGGACGAACGCGGTCAGGTCGTCCTCCGCACGGCTGTCGCGTGCGGCGCACGCGAGCCGCGTCCATTCGTCCACGGGGTGCGACTGTAGGTGGTCGTCGCGCGACGTCGGGAACCAGGACCGCCCTCGGGCCGACCTGGACCACGTGCACACCGCCCGGATCCCGCTTGGCGCCACCGCCCTCGTTGTCGTGCTCGCGCCCGTCGCGCTGCCGGTGCCGTCGTACGCCGGCGCCTTCTCGACCTATGTCACGACGGTGACCGACGTGGTGCCCGCGAGCCCGGGCGTGACGGCGAAGGCAGCCCGCGACGGCGAGTCGATCACGGTGCGCAACACCTCCTCGACGCCGTTGGTCGTCGACGGCTACCAGGGCGAGGCCTACCTCAAGATCACCGCACACGGGGTGTGGCAGAACCAGCTCTCGCCGGCCGTCTACCTCAACAAGGAGCAGACGATCGGCAACATCCCGCCCTCGGCGGACGCGCGGAAGCCCCCGCAGTGGAAGAAGATCGCCGACGACAACGCCGCCACCTGGCACGACCACCGGATCCATTGGATGGGCAACGTCGAGCCGCCGGCGGTGCAGAAGGACCCCGAGCACCGGCACCTCATCACCGACTGGAAGATCCCGACCGCCCTCGGCCGGCAGAGCGGCCACATCGACGGGACCCTGGTCTACGAGCCGTCCACCAAGCACCTCGGTGCCTGGATCACCGGCGGCGTCATCGGGCTCGCGGCCGTCGCGCTCGTCGGCATCAACCTGCGCTACCGCCGCCGCCGGGCGCGAGCCGCAGCGACCGGGAGCGCCTAGGGAATGTCGCCGCCGCGCGCGGAGTCCCAGAGCGTCGCGACGGTACGCCGGAACGCGGCGACCTCCGCGGCGGTGAGCCCCTCGGTGAGCTCGCGCTCGAGCGCGGCCAGCGCGTCGTCGTACGACGCCATCAGGGCGCGCCCCTCGTCGGTGAGGTGGACGCGGAGCTCGCGCCGGCTGGCCGGGTTGGGGGAGCGCCGCACCAGCCCCCGCCGCTCCAGCAAACGCAGCATCTCGGCCATCGACTGCGGAGTGACGAACGAGTCCCGGGCCAGCTGCGCCGCCGAGATGCCGTCGCGATGGGCGAGGACGGTGAGGGCGGTGTACTGCGGCGTCGTCACCCCGGACCCGCGCAGCATGTCGTCGAGCCGGGCGCGGACGACCAGCTCGAGCTGCTTCACCGCGTAGAGCAGCGACGGCCTCGGCACCCTTCCGCCCACCGGAAACCCCTTCGGAAATCATCAGGTTCCCTGATGTTATCGCAGGCATGGCGTACGACTTCCCGGCGTCGCTGACCGTGGAGCAACGCGGTCACATCGCCGTCCTGACGCTCGACCGGGTCGCGAAGCGCAACGCGCTCGACGGCCCGACCGTGACCGCCCTCGGGCGGTTCTTCGAGGAGCCGCCCGACTGGGCCCGGGCCGCAGTCATCGCCGCCCACGGCGAGCACTTCTCCGCCGGCCTCGACCTCAGTGAGCTCGTCGAGCGCGATGCGTACGGCGGCGTGCTCCACTCCCGCGGCTGGCACCGGATGTTCTCCGCGATCGAGTACGGCACGCTCCCGGTCGTCTCCGCGCTCAAGGGCGCGGTCGTCGGCGCGGGCCTCGAGCTCGCCGCCACGACGCACATCCGGGTCGCGGAGCGGTCGACCTTCTACGCCCTGCCCGAGGGGCAGCGCGGGATCTTCGTGGGCGGCGGCGCCGCCGTACGCGTCTCGCGGCTGATCGGCGTCTCCCGGATGACCGACCTCATGCTCACCGGCCGCGTCCTCGACGCCGCCGAGGGCGAGCGGCTCGGGCTGGCGCACTACCTGGTCGACGACGGCGAGGGGCTCGCGAAGGCGGTCGCGCTCGCCGAGCGGATCGCGGCGAACTCGCCGGTCTCCAACTACGCCGCCCTCCACGCGCTCCCACGCATCGCCGAGGCCGACCCCGAGACCGGTCTCATGATGGAGTCGCTGATGGCCGGCGTCGCTCAGGCCAGCACCGAGGCCAAGGAGCGCCTCACCGCGTTCCTCGAGGGCCGCGCGGCGAAGGTCCGCCCGGTCGGGGGTGACGGACGATGACGACGGGCGCCACCCGCGAGCCGGAGCTCCTCTACGAGCCGTCGCCACAGATGTACGACGGCGCCCGGGTCTGGCACTACCTCGACTGGCTCCGCGAGCACCGCGACGTGGACCTGGCCGGCTGGAACGAGCTCCACGCCTGGTCGGTCGAGCACCTCGAGGACTTCTGGGGCTCGCTGTGGGACTACTTCGGGATCATCGCCCATGCGCCCTACACGCGGGTCCTCTCCTCGCGGGAGATGCCCGGCGCGCGCTGGTTCGAGGGTGCGCTGGTCAACTACGCCGAGCACGCCCTCCGCCACGCCGACACCCGGCCGGACGACTCCGCGGTCGTCGCCTACTCGCAGACCCGCGACGACGTCGAGCTGACGTTCGCGGAGCTCGCCGACGCCGTACGCCGGGCGCGGGCGGGCCTGCAGCGGCTGGGCGTCACCCGGGGAGACCGGGTGGCGGCGTACCTCCCCAACATCCCCGAGACCCTCGTCGCCTACCTCGCCACCGCGAGCCTGGGTGCCGTCTGGTCGAGCTGCGCGCCGGAGTTCGGGGAGCGCAGCGTGGTCGACCGGTTCGGCCAGATCGAGCCGAAGGTCCTGCTCGCGGTCGGGGGCTACACGTTCGGCGAGAAGGAGATCGACAAGCGCGTCGACGTGGCCGCCGTACGCGCCGGGCTGCCGACCGTCGAGCATGTCGTGCACGTGCCCTACGGCCCGCTCGCGCTCGACCTCGACGAGGAGGTCGTCCCGTGGGCCGACCTGACCGCCGAGACGGACGCGCCGATGGCCTACGAGCCGGTGCCGTTCGACCACCCGCTCACGGTGCTCTACTCGTCGGGGACGACCGGCCTGCCCAAGGCGATCGTGCACGGCCACGGCGGACTGATGCTGGAGCACCTCAAGTGCCAGACGTTCCACTGGGACCTCGGCCCCGGCGACCGGCTGCTGTGGTTCAGCACGACGGCGTGGATGCTGTGGACCGCGCTCGTCTCCGGGCTCGTCACCGGCACCTCGATCGTGCTGACCGACGGCAACCCGCTCTACCCCGACCTGCGTGAGCAGTGGCGGATGGCGGAGCGGTCGGGCGCGGCGAAGATGGGCGCCAACCCGGCCTTCCTCATGGCCTGCCGCAAGGAGGGCGTCCGCCCCGACGAGGAGTTCGACCTCTCGCGGCTGCGCCAGATCGGCGTCGCCGGTAGCCCGCTGCCGCCCGAGGGGGCCCGCTGGATGGCCGAGCAGTTCGGCAACCGGGTCCTCATCAACAACGGGGTCGGTGGCACCGACATCTGCACGGGGCTCGTCCACGGGTCACCCCTCCAGCCGGTGTGGGCCGGCGAGATGTCGGGCCCGACGCTGGGCGCCGACGTCGCGGCGTACGACGAGGACGGCCGCCCGGTCGTGGGCGAGCTCGGCGAGCTGGTGATCCGCACGCCGCTGCCCTCGATGCCGGTCGGCTTCTGGGGCGACCCCGACGGGCGGCGGCTCCGGGCGGCGTACTTCGACCGCTATCCCGGGGTCTTCCGCTTCGGCGACTGGTGCCGCTTCTCCGAGGTCGGCTCCTGCCTCGTCACCGGTCGGTCCGACGCCACCCTCAACCGCGGCGGCGTCCGGCTCGGCACGGCGGAGTACTACCGCGTCCTGCAGGACCTGCCCGAGGTCGCCGACAGCGTGGTGGTCCACCTCGAGGACCCGGCCGGCGGGCTCGGCGAGCTGATCCTCTTCGTGGTGCCCGCGCCGGGCCACCACGTCGACGACGATCTCCGGACGCGTCTCGCCGCCACGCTCAAGGGCTCGCTCTCGCCGCGGCACGTCCCCGACCGGATCGTCGAGGTCCCGGCGGTGCCCTACGGCCGGACCGGGAAGAAGCTGGAGGTCCCGGTGAAGAAGATCCTGCGCGGTGCCGACCCCACGACCGTCGCGTCGCCCGGAGCGCTCGTCGACGCCACCGCCCTCGACGCGTACGTCGACTTCGCCCGCACCCTCGGGAGCCGGCCGTGAGCCGGCTGGCCGTCGTCGGGACCGGCGTCATCGGTGCGGGCTGGGCGGCGCTCTTCCTCGCCCGCGGGCACGACGTCACCGCGTGGGACCCCGCGGTGGGCGCCGAGGCCGGGCTGCGCGGCGAGGTCGAGGCGATGTGGCCCGTCCTGACCCGGCTCGGGCTCGCCGAGGGCGCCTCGCCCGACCGGCTGACCTTCGCCACGAGCGTCGCCGAGGCGGTCGCGGAGGCCGAGGTCGTCCAGGAGAGCGGCCCCGAGCGGCTCGAGCCGAAGCAGGCGCTCGTCGCGGAGATCGACGCCGCCGCCCCCGCCGACGCGATCATCGCGAGCAGCTCCTCCGGGCAGAAGCCCTCCGATCTGCAGGCCCGCTGCGGCCGGCACCCGGAGCGGGTGCTCGTCGGCCACCCGTTCAGTCCCGCGCACCTCATCCCGCTCGTGGAGGTGGTCCCCGGCCGTCGTACCGACCCCGACGTCGCCGACCGCGCCCTCGGGTTCTACCGCTCGCTCGGGAAGCGGCCGATCCTGGTCCGCCAGGAGCTGCCCGGACACGTGACCAACCGGCTGCAGGTCGCGCTGTGGCGGGAGGCCTACGCCCTCGTCCAGCGCGGCGCGGCCACGGTCGCGGACATCGACGCGGCGATCGCCAACGGTCCGGGGCTGCGCTGGGCGCTCCTCGGTCCGCTCATGAACCAGCACCTCGGTGGCGGCGCCGGCGGCATGGCCCACGTCCTCGAGCACCTCGGCCCGCCCGCGGAGGCATGGATGGACGACCTCTCGCCGACCCCCCACCTCACCCCCGAGCTGGTCCGGCTGCTCGTCGACGGCGTCGACGCTGAGCTGGCGGGGATGGCGGGGATGGCGGGGACGGCAGGGCCCGAAGGACTCGACCAGGCCGCCCTCGTCCGGGCCCGCGACGAGCTCCTCGTCGAGTTGCTCGAGCGGAAGCGTGACCACGGCCTGGGCTGAGCCCGTGGATCCGGGCTGAGCGGCGGGATCAGCGCCGCGTCGCCTGGACGACCGTCACCTCGCCCAGCGAGTGGCGAAGGTGGGCGACCTCGCGGGCGTCGTCGAAGCCGGCTCGCGCGAGCAGGTCGACGAGGCCATTGTCGAGGTTCCGGGCCACGTGGGGGTTGTGCATCACCCGGCCGCGAAGGCGACCGCGCAGGCGCCGGATCAGGCCGGTCGCGTGGTGGTGGCCGTGCTGGCCGCCGTGGCCGTGCCCGTGCGCCTGGCCACCGCCGTCCGGCCCGGCGCCACCGAAGTCGACGACGGTGACGCGTCCCCCGGGACGGAGCGCCCGGTGGGCGTCCCGGGCGAAGCCCTCGCGGCCGGCGTCGTCGACGTGGTGCAGCGCCAGCGAGGAGACCACGTGGTCCAGCGAGCCGTCGTCGGCGGGGAGCCGGTCGGCGAACCCCTGCACGAGCGCCAGGCGTACGCCGAGGCGGCGCGCCTTGCGTGCGGCGCGGCGCAGCGCGGCCGCGTCCGGGTCGAGGCCGGTCACCCGCGCGCCGGGCGCGGCGCGGAGGACGGCCAGGGCGAGGTTGCCGGTCCCGCACCCGACGTCGAGGACGGCCTCACCGGTCCGGATGCCGGCCTCGGCGACGGCGCGCTCCTGGAGCCGGCGGACCCCGGCCGTACGGGAGAAGGTGTCGTAGAGCGGCAGCAGCCAGGTCCGGCCCATGCCGGGCAGGAAGTCGCGCCGTCTCTCCTCGTCGGTGCGCTCGTCGCGGAACGCGGTGTCGCTCGTCGTCATCGGGGTCGTCCTCCGGGGCTTGTGCTACATCTGGGGTCGCCCTTCAGTCTTGGACATCTGGCGGATCCCACGTAGGACGGGAGTCGAGCATCATGGGACGTTCTTCGGTCCGCGGCGTTGACCCGCTGGCCACGCTGCGCACCGTCCGCGCGGACGGCACCCCGGTCTACGGCTACGAGGAGCGTCCCGGACGGCCGCCGGTGTCGCTCTTCCTCGTCGATGTCGGCGCGGAGCCCGCGAGCGACGCGACGGCACACCCGGCTCCGCTCGTCCACGAGCGGAGCCACCGCCACGCCCACGACTTCCTCGTGCTGGTCTACGTCGAGCGCGGCTCCGGGACGGTCACGGTCGACGGGCGGGAGGTCGAGCTGCGCGACGGCGCGCTGCACGCCGTACCTCCGGGGCAGGTGATCGGCTTCGGGGCGCCGCACCACCTCGGCCGGAGCCGGGTCTGGTCGGTCGCCTTCACCCTGGACGCGGTCCCCGCCGTGGGGGCGGGGTCGCCCCTGGCGTGGGTCCACCACCCGCTGCTGGCGCTCTTCGGGACGGAGGGCGCCGTCGTCCCCGAGTCGGACCGGCCGCGCTGGGCCGCCTGGCTCGCTGAGCTGGACGACGAGCTCGGCGACCCCGGTCGCGTCGGGGCCCGGGACGCGGCGACGGCGGTGCTCACGCGGCTGCTGGTCGCGTCGGCGCGGCTCGCCCCGTCCGGCCGGGAGGCGCCGGACCCGCTGGTCGAGCGGGTCTTCGCGGCGATCGAGCGCGACTACCGCGCGCCGGTGTCGGCCACCGATGTCGCCGGGTCGCTGGGCTACACCCCGGGCTACCTCACGACGGCGCTGCGGGAGCGCACCGGCCGCACCGTGCTCGACTGGATCACCGAGCGCCGGCTCACCGAGGCGCGGCGGCTGCTCGCCGAGACCGACCTGACACTCGGGGCGGTGGCGGCCCAGACCGGACTCGGCGACGCCGGCTACCTCGTCCGTCGCTTCAAGAAGCGCTACGGCACGACGCCGGACCGCTGGCGTCGGGGCGAGCGCCCCGAGCGCCCCGAGCGCCCCGAGCGTGCAGAGCGCCCCGGGCGTGCAGAGCGACGGAGCGTCAGGCGTTGACCTGCGCGGGCGTGGACTGGTTGGCGACGCGGTTCTCCGCGTCGATCATCCACGCGAGCTGCTCGATCCGGGTGATGATCGCGTGGAGCAGGTCGGCGGTGGTCGGGTCCTCGGCGTCGACGTCGTCGTGGATGTCGCGGGCAGTCTTCGCGACGGCGTAGAGCGCGGCGACGATCAGGTCGACGGTCGTCGCGGTGTCGACCTCGCGGGCCGGGAACGGCGCCAGCGTGGTGTCCTCGGCCACGGTCGCGGAGCGGGCGTCCGGC
>Ga0164242_10008901_pt1 | contig 10864 bp, 12 predicted proteins | sample OricomgcompostMG_FD_108783 | JGI IMG/M metagenome (GOLD analysis project Ga0164242, IMG submission 108783) | Miracle-Growth compost microbial communities from Emeryville, California, USA - Original compost - Miracle growth compost (MG) ... | reverse complement strand
TAGCTCACATCCATCTTAACAGCAGCGAGGCCGGGCTTGAATGCTGACAGCATTAATTGCTCGTGAAATTCTTTGGCTTCGATAAGAAGGGTATTTAAGATCCTCTTGAGGTCGCAGCATTTATGGTAAGAATGTGCTTTCTGGGGCCAATGAGGTGACTTCACGTTGTGGATAGCCTCCATAAATCCTACCACGCATTTGCCTCGAAAGTGATCATACTTATCCGGGTCAAGAAGGCAGTGGTCTTTCATTCCCTTCATCAATGCACCGAGGCATATCGCTCTACATTCAAAGCTACATCCTACCCTATCGTAGAGGGAGTTATCTTTCAGCGTATGGAGTTTCCGAACGATATGTTCGATGCATGCCACTCTCAGTTGCTCAGTCTTGTCTGGGGTAGAGATCAGTGTCAGTCTTTCTCTAGGTTTCTATTTACCTCGCATTCGATCTGACCAGGGATTGGAAGATTGATGGTCTCGATTCTCCCAGGCGCATGCTGGACTGCAGTTCGCATAACGGTCTGGAATATCTCTTCGTTGCCAAAGATCCGACACACGCAAATCCACTGAATAAGATCAGATAAATATGTCTTGGGGATAGAGGCTTTCAACGATTCTATCCAGATGTTACTAAAAACCAGAGGCTTCGTGAAGCTCGTAATAGTCAACTATCTCGGCCATCCTCGTAAGTAGCTCCAAGTCGACAGTGCGGGGAACCTCCTGGGTATGACCGTGAATGATATTCATGAGAATGAGCAGTGCTTCCTCGTCCCAGTTCTCACCAGTAATGTGGAAGCAATCATCATTCTGATCTGTGTCAATTGTCCACTTTCCACTCATTCTCACTTTGATGACATGCGAAGCCAGGATCAAGTGTCAAGATGATACTCGAAAAGTAACATCCCTCCTCATCCCCGACGTTTCTGAGTTTGCTGAATCGTTGTTACCGTGTGCCTCGGCGTTGGTTTCATAGCCTGTGCTTGTAAGCTCCGAGCTTTGATAATCGGGTACGACGTGTCTAGGTATCGGATCTGCCAGTGGCAAGTCTCTCGGATCTATTATAGATACGTGGTTGCCGAGAACATCCCCAGGCGGGCTTGAACCTTCAACCGTGTGAATTGCATTTCCAATTCTTAAGGTATATATCAGATCCCCTTCTGGATCCATAACATAGTCGTACAGTGTCTCTGCCATAGTCGACTCAGAAGCTTTGCATGTATTGCTGTTTCAAGTTTGTGAGGATAGTAGATGCCGGTGTTATACAGGCCTTTTTTTATCCGTGGTGTTGCATCCAAATTGGGCATCAGCGGGCTGTATTGGGCAGCCGTTCCTTAGGAGCATAGCTTAAAACCGAATTATCTTCTCTTAAAACTTACCTAGGTATGTACCGTACCATTGAGAGCCCACTTCCACTTCGCTCCGTCCAGCTCAAGAGATATTTACCAGACATGATACTGCGAAGTCTACTCCTTCAGGAATAAACTTATGTATCGATAAGACACCTGGGTTGAAAAATGCGAGAAGGAACCTCGGTGTCTCAGAACGATAAGCCATGGACTCGGCCCGCCTTCCTAAGAGGGTACGTCAACCTAGTTGCTGCCAGTGTTTCGAGACCGCTAAGAACACATGTGACCTACCACTAACTAGTTACGGATGTGAAATATTACCTCGCTGCGGGAGGTTATTGACGAGCCTGGTCTAGGATCTGCCAATTTCGACCATGGAGACTATGTGGGAAGACAGGAGTTCCATGCAGGCAAGTCAGGAGCCTCTTCTACCAAAAGGCGCGGTCGCTTACTCTAGCGGACTCTCTCGGTCCAGCTTTCTCTGCGGCCCCCACAAACCAGGGCCCCAGATGGAGAGTTGTGAGATTATCCTCTTCCCTCCAAACTTAGTAAGCCGCTATCACATCCTCGTTTGAGAGGCGCGCCGCCCGTTTGGCGGACTTGCTGACATATTGTAATCTGTAAGAACGGGTTCCTGAACCTCTAATCTAACAAGACTCCGGTTTAACGGTAAATTCCTCAACCGCAAGGATCTAGGACCGAGTGAGATGTGGTGGCTAAGCGTCGCAGTTGGGTGCAGATCGGTACTGCTTACATTCTCCCGGCCACAGAGCTGAATAAGAGTGATTTTGTTTTACTGATAGCCCTGCGGTTGAGCCACCGCCTCAAGGATGGGAAAACCTAAAGGGCCGAATTCAACCTATGTTGAGACGTGCGCTTTTTCAATCGAATGGAGGGAGGAGTTCTCCTCGGTCGACCGAATTAGCGCACCTCGCTGCCAAGTCCAGTGGAGAGAACAGTTCCCGAAATGATCAAGCTAAAGCGAAATAGCTGTGGGCTTCCAAGTAGCTTCAGACCTCAATGGAGTAGTACCATACCTAGTTATAGAGTCAAGGGAATGGGTGGCCTCATTGAAGCCATAACGGCGAGAAATATAAATAGGGGACAATTACTCGTGCCATCGAACTTGATCTCCAGCAAACATTGGCCTCATTCCCATACCCACACCAGTAAAATTCATCTACAACTGGACTTGAGGGTATCACTACCACCGTATTCGCTTTGGCAATATACAATCACTATCGAAAAATACATCTCAAGCAAGAAAATGCATTTATTTCAGTTCACCACCGCAGCCTTCCCCCTGGCTCTTTCCTCTCGCGCCACGGCTGCCGTAGTCGACTCAACCCAAGTTGCCGACATCAAGGCCCGCGCCCTTGGCCTCAACTGCGAAGGAAGTTCCTTCTGTTACAAAGGCGCTATGGAGAATATCGTCTCCACTGCGCTCCCCAACACCGGTGGCTGCTCGGCCGCTCCAGGATAGCAGATGGACTGCGACGGCAATATCTGCGCTTTCACACAAGGCACGAAGGAGTACCTCTCTCCCGAGGTGGCGCAACAGCTCCTCACGGCTCTCCAGGCGCACGGATGCCAAGGATGCGGGAGCGTCCCTCTGAGTAACCCGTTCAGCAATGATCCCAGTGGTGGAATTCTGACCGTGAACTACGTGAGCGATACTCACGATTGCAACGGAATCTGTATCCGTCAACGTTAGATAGAGAGACTAGACATAGGTGGGAGAGATACTACAACCACAGTATCCTCAATGGGAAGGCACTTTCCTAGAGGTTAGGGTGGAACATTTTAAAGCATATCTCAATTTCTTACTGGCTCCTGTGGCATTGTTACCGAAAAGTGCAGAAGACGGAGGATTTTCGACCATCCCAAAGGAGTCTCGGTCTCGTCCAGCGCAATTTTGTTGTCTAGAGAAATAATTAGTTAGTTCGTTCACTGTTAGGCCAATAGATAACACTTACCACCTCCTCCTCAACATCTGAATCATCTACAACAAATGGTTTTACAGACAGTGTATCCGTGAGGCTCTAGCGGCGCACCGCTGAGACCGTTCAACGATCGAGGGATTACAAGCACATCAGTCCCAGCTTAAAAGAACAGAGAGGTGTTTGGGGTTATCAGCCAGCTACCAATATTTTGTTGGGCAGCACGGGAGCTATTGTTCGCTATAAAACTCCAAAGAGGGCTACCTATCGCTCCCATGCTTGTGTCTAACCAGGCACACCATTGCGAATAACCCAGTTTTTGGGGAAGCAACTTCTGAGCAACAAGTCAGTGTTACAAGCGGGCCTCGGCAGATTTCGGCTCATCACTGTCCGAAAAGGACTATCTTGAACGAGAAGAACACTTGGGCAAACAACCCCTCTCTCGGAACAACGGGTGGAGTTTCCGGTGTCTCTCTCTGCGCGACGATCCAAACCAAGTCCTCGCAACATGCAAGACAATGCACAAAGTTCTGCTTAGCCGAGACACGAGTGGAAGTCGTGAACAACAAGCTTACTTTGTCTCAAGCGTAATCACGGATTTTCGATATAAACAACTTGGACTTGCGTTTTTGCTCTTGAAACGTGTTGCTAAATGGCTGGATGGGCTAGGCGACGACACCGCGAGGCATGGTGTATTCCAGTATAGGCAATGTAAGCGCGTCGCTAATCCCTGATCTTAGGCACGGCCTCTCTGTTTTAGGTGACGTTAAAATAGTCAGAGTTTTACGCTGCTAGAAGCTAAAAGTTAGTTATTGCGTTTCTATTGAGCTTATCGCCGACCCCGAGTTGTTTACCGACAGACCGACGAAACCTTCTTAGTACTCGATTTCTAACAGGTGAGGACATCCCTGGACTTTGTGCGGGTGATGTGGAAAATACCATGACTAGATTTGAGGGGCACATAACCAGTCAAAATGAAGCTCACATGGTTTGTTCTTTTAACGGCAGATATAATAACTTGGTTACAGAATAGAGGCGATTTTATAGGTCTCAAAACCCGTAGCAAAGTGCCGAGGAGTCGTTGCGCGATACGTGAGCCTGCTTTTGGTTGTGTTAGCACCACGATTTTCGGAAGAAGCAGGTGGGAATACCGAGAGCCCGGGTTACTCGAGAAGAAAACCTAGTTCAAACCAAGGCCGTAGCTATTCTTCTAGACGGTGAGGAAGCTTACGAATGGAACTCGCCGAAAGTGGCTATGTGTGATCCAAAAGATGGTTTGTTTCGTGGCGACAGGGATCCTTGCGGTTGAGTTTGATATCGATATAGTAAACGAGGAACGGATTGAGAGAAGCCTTCCTTTAGTGAGATGGAGAGATTCGGATGAGAATTCCTCATCTTATCTCCGCCACGGAGTCATGCTCTCTCAATATCGTCACATTGAGAACGGACAAACTTGGGGAGAACAACTTAACAAAAATGTGGGAATAAAACCCCATCCGTTATTGTTTGGTAAACAAGGGATACCCAGTTAGCGGCATCCGGCGAACAACTGAAACGCCGCGATTTTACTGGGACATCCAAACGCGCGGGACTGAACGCCATACTCACTTGGAGAAATTGGCTTGCAAGAAAGCGCGTCATGGAATGGAAAAACTGAGAGGAATTGTGAGGCTTGAGGGGTCCTGAAATAATGCATAGAACTGTAATATATTCACGACAGGGTTGGAACTCTCCCCTGGCGAGACAAATCCATGTCGTTACGATGACACGGCCAGCACGAGTGTCTACGCGAGCTGAGATGGCCGACGTGTCAATATATTATCTCCAGACAGCAGGCAAGAGCGTGGCAAAGAAAACTACTTTGTAGCAGAAAGTATCCACAGAAGCTCGAGCGTAATACGACGGACTGAACCTATTTATTCAGGCGACTCAAAGCCCCAAACTGATTGAACTGCCTCCTTCACAGTTGATGCCCAAGATCCCTTCGTCTATGTCCCACATGATATTCTTGAATGCAAATAAAAGTCTCGCGATTTGGTGACATCTGCCCCTTTTTAGTCAACTGTTTGGTAGGTCGATGCCGTAAAGTAGGCCTTGTACTCGGTTGGCTTCGCCGTGTAAGGGTCGGTCGCTCATGGAGCTGACTTGTAGGCAGACTCACGCAACTTAGAGACAACGAATTAGCAATGGCCAGAGGCGACATGGGAACGGACACTGGAAAGCTTACATTTTAACACTTTTTGTCACTTGGAATCAAGACGCAGCCGCCGACATTGCAGGAGTAGAAGTTGCAAATATGTGCCTGGCAAATGTATTGATAAGGGCAACCTGCCCGATTTTCGAGCCCGGCCGAGGGAGCGGCGGTCACAAAGCCGATAGTGAGAACTATAGCAGCGAAAGAGAACTTCATGTTGCTGGTAATGCTTGAGAGAGGTGCAAAGTATGCGAAGGGGGTTGTTTTCTTGATTTTTACATCCAGGTGGTTCAGAAGAGTCATTCAAACCTTAAGCATTTATACTGTCAGTCCTCAAATACATAGAGACCTACAACTTCCTCTATAGCTATACGGAAGTCACAGTCCGAGTTACTCTTTCGCCTCGTATTGCTGGCTTTGAGGCCAGTGCAACGAAGATCCTCGTATAAGCCTAAGATCAAGAGTGCTGGGCGATTTGTGGTTCTTCGCGCAGGATTCAGGCTAAGCATCTGCTTGATCCTTCGGTTTGTGGTGCAGACGCAAGCGCTCCTGTTTCGGCCTGTATTTCCATCGTTTTGCTGGGCTGCAAACTTCAAACCAGCCACCTGATGCGTACATACGGATCGATAAACCAAAAGGATTCAGTACCCTCTTGACTTCTTGAGAACGAGCGGACCGAGATTCCACGAAACACAGGTTTCTTAGGCTATTTACGGCTAATAGGGTTGGGTCGTAGCTAATTAAGAGACTGTTCCTTCGTCAGGCCAGCAAGTGACCCAGAAGCCCAAAAATTCTAGGGAAACATAAAGTAGGAAGTGGACTTAAGGAAAGTACTGTAAGGAGTCACAACCTTGTCAGACTAAGGTACAGCAAGTATCACATAAATCCTCAACTGGTACGCCAAGACAAGTAAACTAATTAGCAACTCGTCAACTTTTACTCATTTATCAAGAAATAGTCACATGTTCCATACGTTCATTCCCTTACTGGCCCGTCTCCGCACCTGCATGTCCTACAAACTCGACATCGCGAAACTCCGCGCTCGGCCCATCCAGCAAGTCAGGGGCCTCACCCCTCAGAACGAAGGCGAAGAATTGCAGCGTATAGCGCCACACAATCTCCTGCAGGCGGCGGCTATTCACCGTGCCGATCAGCCCCTGAGGCGTGAGGGCGCCGCGCAGACCGAGTAGGCCAGCCAGCAGCAGCAGGTCGGTGTAGCCGTAGTGAGCAGTGTCATTGGGGCGCACCCACGTCTTCTAGTCGCGCACGTGGTCAGCGTAGAAGATGAGCCAATTGGCGGCAGCCGGCGGCAACGACGCAGACTGCATCATGAGCAGCGGCTTCCGCATGGTACCGTTGGCCACGGGCTTGTAGTAGGGACTGTCAATGTTGGCGGCGGCCAGGACGCGGGCGTCCGGGGCTGCAACATTAACGGCCGTGCTGCCACCGAACGAGTGACCGTATATGACGGCGCGGAGCGGCTTGCAAGAGAAAGCTGGCTTCGAGCCGGAGTTGTAGCCTCGACTGGAGTTATGGCTGGAGTTGGAATAGCGGCCGAGGCCAGGCACGTCGCCGCGTTCGATGGCGTCAAGTACAGACACGGCGTCGGCGATCCGGACTGCCTGCAGAAAGTTTTGGCCACTGACAGATTTGTCATATTCGTCGGTAGCGGCGCTGGGGTATGCCACACAGCCGTCTGGGAAGATCATCGCAGCGGCCTCGTAAGTGTGGTCGATAGCAACCACCGTGTAGCCGGAGCTGGCGGCGGCCTGTAGGATGGATGTGTAACCGTGATGGGTACCACCATAGCCAGGGCTGAAGAGGAGCAGCGGGCGAGATGGGGATGACTTAGGCACAGGTCGGGAGCAATTGACCAGCTTCACTAGAGCGAGGATCGATGAGGCATTTGGCGAGGATAGCAGAGTATTTAGAAGCGCGGCGGCGACAACGGGCGGGGCATATGGGATTTGCGACTGATGTTCGAGCGGACATGCGAAGGTGTCGAGGAACGGCCGATAGACGGTAACCATGAGGCGGCGAAGCTCTGATGTTGGTGCAAGTGGGTCTGGGCGCCAAGTCTTGACTTCATAGTCGTATATGGAGACTGGGTATCGACCAAGTTGCGCGGCTATGATATTGTCTCGAGGTTCAGCTGCCCTTGCTAGGTGAGAAAGAGCAACAATGGCAATGAATAGCACGGAGTAAAACGTCATGATGGCGGTGACTGTGGTTGCGACGGTGAAGGAGTAGCAATCATATCCAGCAGCAAAGCATCGGCTATAGTTATATACCGTGCAACTCGTTTGCTCACGCGTGGCTTGCGACAAGATGAGTCTCGGGGTTTGAGGGTCGCATGACTGAGCCTTGAGCATCGTCTTCAGCCTGTGTCATATTGCAGATAAGGAAGATACTACATGGACACTACTTATTGCGTACGTCTTGAATTGGTTGCAAACTTGGTGGACCATAACGTTGAAAGTGACAATCAGTAGCCAGGGTTGTGTCTGCTGGCGTGTGGTTCTCCTGAGGCGCAGTAGCTTGGTGCTTACCGGTTTAGCAACCAGATTCCTGGTCCCTGTCCGTGATTGGTTCCTGCGTAGAGACATGGCAACCGCCAAGACCCCGATTGGTCATTACTAAGTAGAGACGATGAATATCTGTCTGCTGAAATGTTATTTTCCTGAGGCGCAGTTACGGGGTTAGGCAGATCCCAAGTCCCCGTGCTTGATTGGTTCCCTCGTAAGGACGCTGCACAGACAAGGCCTCGATTGGTCATTGCCTGCCGAGGACGATAAGATGTCCGCCATGTATCCGTATGACAGTCTCAGATCCATTTCCAGACTTCTTATTTTCTGATGTATGTGTATCGCCTCGGCCAGGCTCGCTCGTACGTACATGTCTAACTCGTACGGGCGTCCTTTTAGCAGACGTACCTGTACAGACCTTGACGCCTTTGTCCAGAAGAACCTTGACGACGTCGGGTCTAGGAAGTCCACCCTATTAACGGATAGAGATGCCGAGAGTGAAACCAGGTCAGAGGAAACGAGTCTTCTGGCCAAAGCGACGTTCGGGATGTCCAACGTACAAAAGTAAGTCATCCAGTCAAGCATTCATTTGTATTTTAGCCACGCACTGACTGCCGCTAGTACGACCGCCCGAGGAACCCTCGTCAGACGACCTCGCTAGCCAGAGTGCGCTGCTGCATATGTGATGGTTATGCTGCTTGTAATAGGAAGAGCTCCAGAAAGCCTTCATACGCTCCCCTGATCAAATCTGTCGACCGTGGCTTAGCATTGTATGTCGAGACTTCACCACGAGAAACACGACCGTTTCTCTTCTACCTTCATCAAACGGCCCCACAGCTATCAGGCTTTTATGACTGTGTATTCTGGGAGCATCTAGTACCTCAAATTGCCTTTACAGATCATGGGGTCCGCCACGCGCTGATCGCTCTGGCGTCCCGATATGAAACTTTTCAAAACAGGGATTGGGGTAATGTCGAGCAGGCGCAATTTACACTACGCCAATGCAACTTGGCTATAGCGAAGTACCTAAGTTCGAATGGAAGCTCTGATCCACAGGGATCTCGGGTACATTACCTTCTGTCGTGCCTAATCTTCATATACATCGAGGTACGCGTCTTCAAGAGGGTAGCTTACACGATACTTCTAACACTACGAAGATAATAGGGGGCCGTTATGTTTCTGCACTGGCGCTGTTGAGACAAGGTCTCAAGATGATCCATGTTCAGCCGGTTTTAAGAAGACCGTCGTCAATCTCGGGAACATGCCCTCAGATATTTGAAGCATGTACATCCATACTTCTTCGTTTAGAAATGCAGGCTATCGCAGTGGGTATTCCGCAGGCCACTCATTTTGTATGTCTTTTGACAAGAGACAGTTAGTGGGAAACAAAGCGTGGGGGCCTAAACATACTTTCCACCAGCCAAGGATACCTTAAGTCTTTTCTTCCGTCACCGAAGCCAGAGATTCCCTAGCTGATAACCGCCTCACATTCTATCTCCACGCTCTCGGACGAAACACTGGACGCACTGGTGTTCATGTCCTGAAAATTCAGAGATTTCTCCTGTGCGGGTTTATCAACACTGGTTTCAACCGTTCAGACGTCGATGACCAAACAACATGGGACAAAAGTCACTCAATTTCCGAAGATGTTGTTTCACTCGCAGAAAGCACGCTATTGGACGCCTTCGGTAAAGCCCATTCCGCCCGCCCGCCCCTATTCACACTCGACATTGGATTCGTTGGGTCTCTCTACGATGTGGCTAGACGATGCCGAAACCCCTGCATTCGTCGACGCGCTATTTATCTCCTTCACTCTTCTGCTCGACAAGATGGCTTTTTGGGATGGTCAACTTGCCGCACGTGCCGCAGCACGAGTGGTCGAGATAGAAGAGAGTAGTCTTGGAAGTGTGATTACTTCCAGTGATATCCCAGCCGAGGCAAGAGTTGCTGCAGTACTTCCCGTGTTCGACCTCAAGAAACGAATCGCCATGGCCCGGATCCGCGGGTTCGATGAGTCCCAAACTCAAGCAAATGTCCAGGAAATCTTGGCATTTCGAAGACCGAGGGAACGGGCGTGTATTAAACATGAAGCTTGAGTTATACAGCCTTCGGCACCCTGTCGGGGGAATAATTGTTTGGCTACCAGGAAGCAGGCCAGGGCCATTGGGTCGGTCTTTACAGTGGAGTGTTAGTGTAGGATTATGGTCTGTGTGCTGTGGGTCCAGAGCTAAGAGCACAGAGAGTTCCTGAAACTGTGGTCTCAGGTGCAGATCATTTCGCACCCTCGCCGAAGGAGCCCCTGTCCACCAGGTAGCAATTGAGCAAATCGAAACCAATGTGGTTTCAAAAATGAGATGGCAGACAAGCAACAGTCGCACATTAGGGGCGCTATGCCAAAAGTTACCGAAATCCCGTACATTGATGCGGACGAGAGCCGGGGGTCGTTGTGATATATATTGAGGTCATCGTGATCCGCCCTCTCCGTTAGCTGATCATCGTCCTTTGCACATTCGCCTCGATCAATTTTCCGATTCGTTTCTTCCAGCTAGAAACAAAACGATAGAAGAGGTTCCCTACCCAACCCGGCTGCCAGATAGTTGTTTCTTTTTCAGTTCCTGTATTGGCACGGTGATGTCTAGAAAAATGTATTTCCTCACTCATGTCCTTTTGCTCGGCGGCGCTGGATCTGTGTTGTCTGGTAAGAAATCGCCACCCCTGTATCCCTGCACAATCTCCTGTAACTAACTACGAGTCCAGCATCTCTACCCTCCCGAGCCGCAAAGGCATGCTTCGTCGTCGGCAACACGGCACTTCCCGCTGAAGTTGAGGACAGCGTAAACTCCATCCAGTCCTCAATAAC
>Ga0164242_10008900_pt1 | contig 10866 bp, 9 predicted proteins | sample OricomgcompostMG_FD_108783 | JGI IMG/M metagenome (GOLD analysis project Ga0164242, IMG submission 108783) | Miracle-Growth compost microbial communities from Emeryville, California, USA - Original compost - Miracle growth compost (MG) ... | reverse complement strand
CGGCAAGGGACTGCACGTGGTGGTGCCGCTGAAGCGGCGCTACGACTGGGACACGATCAAGGATTTTTCGAAGGCGATCGTCGCGCACATGGCCGACACGCTGCCGATGCGCTTCGTCGCCAAGAGCGGACCGAAGAATCGGGTCGGCAAGATCTTCATCGACTATCTGCGCAACGGCTTCGGCGCCACCACCGTATGCGCGTGGTCGGTGCGCGCGCGGCCGGGACTCGGCGTCTCGGTGCCGATCGAATGGGATGAAGTGAACAAGCTGCACGGCAGCGCGCAATGGAATGTCGCCAACATCCATACGCGGCTGGACAAGGGAAACGCGCCCTGGGCCGACTACGACAAGTCGGCGCAGAACGTGAGCGAAGCGATGAAGCTGCTCGGCTTCGCGCCGCCGAAAAAGAACGGTAAATGAACAATGCCCGAAGGTCCGTCGCTCGTCCTGCTGAAAGAAGAAACGGCAGCCTTCGCCGGCAAGACCATCATCCACGCCCACGGCCTCGCCAAGATCGACATGACGCGCCTCGCCGGCCAGCGCATTCTTGCCTTGCGCACCTGGGGCAAGCACTTCCTGATCCAGCTGCCCGAGCTGACCGTGCGCGTGCATCTGCTGCTGTTCGGCACCTATCGCATCAATGCGCACAAGGAAACGCGGCCCAGCCTCGGCCTGGAATTCGAGGACGGCGAACTGAACTTCTACACCAGCTCGGTGCGCATCGTCGAAGGCCTGCTCGACGATCAATACGACTGGAGCGCCGACGTATTGTCGGAACTGTGGAATCCGGCCGCCGCGCGGCGCAAGCTGCGCGATCATCCGGACATGCTGGTGTGCGACGCGCTGCTGGACCAGAACATCTTTTCCGGCGTCGGCAACATCATCAAGAACGAAGTGCTGTTTCGCATCCGCCTGCATCCGCTGTCGACGACAGGCGGGCTGTCGGACCGCAAGCTGCGCGAGCTGGTCGAGCAGGCGCGCGAATACAGTTTCGATTTCCTGAAATGGAAGCGCGCCTACGAACTGAAGAAGCACTGGCTGGCGCACACCAGGCACACCTGCCCGCGCTGCAACATCCCCTTCAGCAAGGGCTTGCTGGGCAAGACGCAGCGCCGCAGCTATTGGTGCGAGCGCTGCCAGAAGAAATACCTTTGATCACATCCGCATCTGTTCCGGCGCGACAGCCGGAAGCCGGCTCGCACGAGGCGAGCCGTGCAAGGGGATTTACAGAACCAGCAGCGCGATCAGGCCGCTGAGTACGCCGACCAGCATGGTCAGCAGCGCGACCACGATCAGCACTTTCGGCGTGAAGTTCTTGCGCAGCATCAGCAGCGACGGCAGGCTGACGCTGGGCAGCGTCATCAGCAGCGCCACCGCCGGCGCGGTGCCGAGGCCGAGCGACATCATGGTCTGCACGATGGGAATTTCCGCCGCGGTCGGGATCACGAACAGCGTGCCGACCACCGCCATCGGAATCAGCCAGAACAGATTGTCGGACATCGCGCCGTCGACATGCGGGAACAGCCAGACGCGCGCCGCGCCGAGCACCAGCACCGCCAGGATATAGACCGGTATCGTGCTCCAGAACAGTTGCCACAGTTTCGTGCCCCAGCGCTGCAGGAAAGGCTCGCTCTCCACCACGCTCGCCTCGGCGACCGCTTCCAGCGCCGGCTGCGGCACTTCCTCGGGTTCCGAGATGCGCTGCGCAATCAGCGCAACGCCGAGCACCAGCGCGATGCCGGCCACCAGGCGCAGCGCCGCGAAGCCCCAGCCGAGCACGAAGCCCATGAACACCAGCGTCGCCGGATTCAGCACCGGATTCGCGATCCAGAATGCGAGCGCCGCGCCGACCGACACCTGCTGACGGCGCATGCCGGCGGCGACCGGCGCCGCGCAGCAGGTGCACATCATGCCGGGCAAGGCGAACAGGCCGCCGCGCAGCGTCGAGGCAAAACCGGCGCGGCCGAACATGCGCAGCAGCCAGTCCTGCGGAATCAGCACCTGGATCAGCGAGCCGAGGATCATTGCCAGCACCGCGGCCTTCCAGATCGCGAGGAAATACACCTTGGCGTAGCTCAGCGCGGCGGCGAGCGGCGCGCCCTGCTGATCGCTCAGGATCGATGCGCCGATGCTGTGATGCGCGGCGGCGGCGAAGGCTTTCAGATAGTACGGCGACCACTTGACGTAGTAGAGCCCGGCCACGGCGACCAGGGTAAACAGAAGAGGTTTCCACCAGAAGGACAAGCCGCGTTCCGGCGGCATTTGGGAAAGGCTGTGCATGGAGAAGGTCCGCAAATAATAAAGGCAACTGCGCATGATACCGCAGCCGGTCCCGATGCTTCAACGGCAGCGGCGCAAGGCAGCGGGATCACGCGCCGCGGCGCCGCCCCTGCCCCAGCGCAATCCAGAAACTGGCCTGTCCGCACAGCGCCGCCGCCGTCATCACGCAGGCCACCGCCAGCGCGGGATTTTGCCCCAGCCCGGCGATGAAGGTGCACAAGGCGCCGACCGCCATCTGCATGCAGCCGTACAGGCCGGCGGCAGAGCCGACCAAGTGACGGTTGACCTCCAGCGATTTGCTCAGGGCCGCCGGACTGCAGGTGCCGGCGCCCAGCGCGTACAGGAACATCAAACCGATCGTCAGCGCCACCGTCAAGCGATCTTCCAGCACCGCGAACAGCAATGCCGACGCGCCGAGGACGCTGACGGCATTGCCGACCAGCAGCAGCCGTTCGACATTCACCAGCAGCACCAGCCGCCGCGTCAGCGCATTGCCGAGCGACATGCCGACGATCAGCAAGCCGAGATAGAGCCCGACTTCATGCAGCGGCCGATGCAGCTGCGCGGTAATGATGAAAGGCGCGGCCGCGATGAAGGCGTAGATCGAGGTCGTCGCGCAGCCGCCGCCGACGGCAAAACCAAGATAGGCGGGCGAACGCAGCAAGGCCGCATAGTCGCGCATCAGGCCGGCGGCGCTGACGCTGCCGCTCGGCTTGCCGGTTTCCGGAATCATGTGCCAGGTCAGCAGCAGCGTCAGCGCGCCGAGCAAGGTCAGCAATGCGAAGATCGAACGCCAGCCGGACAGCGTGACCAGCACCGAACCGAGCAAGGGCGCAAGGCCCGGTCCGATCATCATCATCAGGTTCATCAAGGCCAGTGCGCGCACCGCCTCGTCCGGCGGCGCGGTGTCGCGCACGATCGCCCGGCCCAGCGCCAGCCCGGCGCAACCGCCGAGCGCCTGCAGCAGGCGCGCCGCGATCAGCGCATGCACGCTGGTGACCAGCGCCGCCGCGAGTCCCGCCAGCGTGTACAGCGCGAGACCGATCAGCAGCATCGGCCGCCGGCCGAAGCCGTCGGACAAGGGGCCGTACACGAGCTGCCCGCCGGCAAGGCCGAGGATGTACACGCTGATCGTCATCTGCATCGCGCTGCTGCTGACGCCGAGCGCGCGCGCGGCGTCCGGCAGCGCAGGCACGAACATGTGCATGGCGAGCGTGCCGCTGATGGTGATCATCACGAGCAGCCACAGGGCGGCGCGCGGCCTGTCTTCCGCATCCTTCATCAAGTGTTCTGTCCGGAGCAATCGTGTGCGTGAAAGCGCTCCAGCATAAAGGAAATCGGATTCCGGCGCCGCCTTGCGCCTGCGGCCGGTGCGGCATTTCGACATCGTCGCCGATGTGCGCTACCCTAGGCCGCACGCATCACGCCATGCGGGTCGCAGTTGCGGCCCGCAACTTCAGGAGACGAGATGAAGAAAACAAGCCGAGCATTTGTCTTTGTTGTCATATGCGCCGCCGTGCTGATCGGCGCGTATGTCTGGTTCACGCAGCAGCAGCCGGCGCCCGCGCCGCAAGCCGAACCTGCCGCGCCGGCGCCATCCGCCCCGCCGCAGATCCAGCCGCAGGCAGCCCCGGTACCGCCGCCGATCCAGCATCCGCTGGAACCGGCCGCCGCCGAAGAGCCGCTGCCGACGGTGCAGGACAGCGATACCCGCGTGTCGCAAGCGCTCAGCGCATTGTTCGGCAAGGATGTGTGGCAAACGCTGTTCATCCCCGAACAGATCGTGCGCCACATCGTCGCCACCGTCGACAACCTGCCGCGCAGCGAAGCGCCGTCGAGAATGTGGCCGGTGCGTCCGGCCGGTGGATGGATGCAGACCTCGAGCCAGGATGGCCAGTTGCGGCTGGCGCCCGCCAACGCCGCGCGTTACGCGCCATACGTGAGGCTGGTGCAGGCCGCGGATACCGATCGGCTGGCGGCTATCTACCGTCAGTTGTACCCGCTGTTCCAGCAGGCCTACGTCGATCTCGGCTATCCGGATGGCTATTTCAACGACCGGCTGGTCGCTGCGATCGACGACCTGCTGGCCGCGCCCGAGCTTTCCGAGCCGCCGGCGCTCGCGCAGCAGAAGGTCCGCTACCAGTTCGCCGATCCGGATCTGGAGCGCCGTTCCGCAGGACAGAAAATCATGATGCGCATTGGCGCCGACAATGAACGCATCGTCAAGGAAAAGCTGCGCCAATTCCGCACCGCGATCACGAAGACTGCGCACTGACGGCGCCGCCTGCAAGGCGCGGCGACGGCATCAGAACGGCGGCCGACACATTATTTGACAATTCCGGCCGCGCGCTTGACCTATGCTGAGCCCATACAACAAGTGCCCGCGGCGCTTGTTGCTACGCCAAACCGACTGCGGTAGAGTCGGGAACACTTCGGCGAGCAGGCGGCCAGACATCATGCGCAAAACCTTCGGTTTCGTTCTTCTGTTGACGCTGTGGCTGGGAGCGGCCGTGTCCGGCCGCGCCGCGGAGCCGCTGCGCATCGGCGTCACGCTCAGCCTCACCGGCAAGTATGCCGAACTCGGCGCGATGAACGACAAGGCCTACCGGCTGTGGCAGCAGGACGTCAACCGGCGCGGCGGATTGCTGGGCCGGCCGGTCCGGATCACCGCGGTCGACGACAAGAGCGATCCGCAACTGGCAAAAACGCTTTATCGGGACTTCATCGTCAAGGACAGGGTCGATCTGATCCTCGGCCCCTATTCCAGCGAAATCACCGACGCGGTGGCCGACGTCGCCGAGCAGTATCACTATCCGCTGCTCTCCTCCGGCGGCTCGGCCGATTCGATCTGGCAGAAAGGCCGCAACTACACCTTCGGCGTCTACATCACCAGCAGCAAATACACGACCGGCTTTCTCGAGCTGCTCCTGAAGGCCGGCATCGAAAAAATCGCGATCGTGGCGGCCGACGATCTGTTCGCCAGGAACATCGAAGAAGGAACGAAGAACTGGGTGCGCCGCTACGAGCTCAACCTGGTCTACAGCGGTACCTTCAGGAAAGGCAACGGCGAGGACATCGGCAGCAGAATCAGCAGCGCGCGCGCGGCCGGCGCGGAAGCGCTGATCGTCGCCGGCCATTTTGACGATGCCATCAACGGCCGCCGCGCGCTGAAAAAGATCGGCTGGGTGCCCAAGGCCTATTACGCGACGGTCGGACCCGCGGTCCAGCGCTACGCCGACATGCTGAAAGGCGACGCCGATTACACCTTCACCTCCTCGCAGTGGGAGCCGACGCTGCCCTTCCCCGGCACGCGCGAATTCGCAAAGGAATTCAGCGACACCTATCACGTCACTCCCTCGTATCACGCCGCCAGCGCCTACGCCGCAGGGCAGATACTCGAAGCGGCGGTGCGCAAGGCGAAGAGCCTCGATAGAGAAAAGCTGAAGGATGCGCTGGGCAGCCTGGATACGATGACCGTCATCGGCCGCTACGGCGTCGATGCGGAAGGCCGGCAGATACGCCACTTCACGACCACCGTGCAATGGCAAAAAGGCAAAAAGGAAATCGTGGCGCCCCAGGAACTGCAAACCGTCAAGCCGATATGGCAATAAACATCGAACGCGCGAAGAAGCACAGCCGCCTTCATTTCCGGATACTGGCCTCGATCCTGCCCATCGTCGTGCTGATGGTGATTCTGGCGGGCGCGGTCTTTTCGCTCGGACTGCGCACGGTTTCCCATTACGCCAACGAGCGCATACAGGACGACCTGGAGCGCAATTCCCGCGAGCTGTACAACATCTGCGACAGCGCGCTGCAAAGCCTGCTGGTGGAAGGCCTGGCCGACAAGACCTCCGAAGTGCGGCTGCGCCGGGGCAACACGCTGGGCCGGATGGAGGAATACGCGCGCCAGCACGGCCTGCAGATACTGGTGTACGACAGCAATCACCGCGCGCTGATGCAACGCGGCGCGCTGCCGACGGACGAGCTGCTGGCCGCCGGCGACAGCAGCGGCGACAAGCCCTTCGTCAAGTTCGCGTACCGCGACGGCGAATACTATGTCCGCCAGACCGATTTCGATCCCTGGGACTGGCATGTCGTGCTGGCGCGCGACGGCAGGCTGTACACAAAGTTTGCCAGCACCATCACGCAGAGCTACATGGCGCTGGGCGGCATCATCCTGGCCGTCAGCGTGATGCTGATCCTCTACTTCCGCCGCGTCGTGCAGAAGCCGATCCAGACCATCATCGCCGCCATTCAGGACAACGGCCTGCCGAACTACAAGGGCATCTACGAATTCGAATTCCTCAGCGACGTGATCCGCGAAGCCAAGCTGAAGGAGCAGGAAAAGCAGATCGAGATGTCGTACCAGGCCACGCATGACGAACTCACCGGCCTGATCAACCGGCGCGAATTCGAGCGCCGCCTGAAGTCCGCGCTGGACGACAGCCAGGTGCAGGCAGCCGCGCACACGATCTTCTACCTCGACCTCGACCAGTTCAAGATCATCAACGATACCTGCGGCCACCACGCCGGCGACGCGCTGCTGCAGCAGCTGACGCGCCTGCTGAAGGACAAGCTGCGTTCGCACGATGTGCTGGCGCGCCTGGGCGGCGACGAGTTCGGCGTGCTGCTGCTCGATTGCCCGGCCGAACCCGCGTTGCGCGTGGCCGAATCGCTGCGCCAGACCGTCAGCGAATTCCGCTTCGCCTGGAAAGACAAGCTGTTCACGGTCGGCGTCAGCATCGGGCTGCTGACCTTCTCCGACGACGCGCTCAGTCTCGACGACATCCTCGCCATCGTCGACGGCGCCTGCTACATCGCCAAGGACAAGGGCCGCAATCGCATTCACGTCTATCACCCGGGCGACGACGAGCTGCTGGAACGCAAGGGACAGATGGACTGGGTCGCGCGCATCTCGGCGGCGCTGGAGGAAGACCGCATGGTGCTGTACCGGCAGAAGATCCAGCCGCTGCCGATGCCGGAACGCGCGGTCGATCATTTCGAAGTCCTGCTGCGCATGCGCGACGAGCAAGGCAGGCTGCTGCCGCCGCTCTCCTTCCTGCCGGCGGCCGAACGCTACAACCTGATGCCGGCCATCGATTTCTGGGTCATCAAGACGGCCTTCCGCCATGTCCGCGATGCCTGCACCGAGCGCGGCGTGCATACCACCTGCTCGATCAACCTGTCCGGCGCCACCCTGTGCGACGAACGGCTGATCGGCTTCATCCGCGAGCAGTTCGCGCACAGCGGCATTTCGCCGAAAACGATCTGCTTCGAGCTGACCGAGACCACCGCGATCGCCAATCTGGACAGCGCCGCCACGCTGATCCGCGACCTGAAACAGATCGGCTGCCGCTTCGCGCTCGACGATTTCGGCGCCGGCATGTCCTCCTTCGGCTATCTGAAGGCCTTGCCGGTCGACTACGTGAAGATCGACGGCAGCTTCGTCAAGGACATGCTGCACGACAGCATCGACCGCGCCATGGTGGAAGCGATCAACAACATCGGCCATGTGATGGGCATACAGACCATCGCCGAATTCGTCGAGGACGACGCCACGCTGGCGGCGCTGGAAAAGATCGGCGTCAATTTTGCGCAGGGCTACGGCGTCGGAAGGCCGGAACCGCTGCAAGCGACGAGACGCGCGGCGCGGACGAATTGATGCGCCGGCTTTCCTTCGCGCGCCGCTGCCGGCGAGGTTTGCGGGCCGCGTCTCATTCAATATGCGCGCGATAGCTTGCGCGCCGCGATCAGCTCTTCAGCACCGCCATTCCGCGCTGCACGGCGGGCCTGGCGCCCACCGTATCGAGCCAGCGCCGCAGCGCCGGCTTGCGGTTCAGGCTTTCTCCCAGCACGCCCTTCAGATAATCGGTCGCGGCCGCGGTCCACGGATAGGCGGCGATATCGGCGATCGTGTATTCCTCGCCGCCCAGATAGGCGCTGTGCGCCAGCCGCGTTTCCATGACCGCCAGCAGGCGTTCGCCTTCTTCGGTGAAGCGCTCGATCGCCGGCGGCGTCTTCTCTTTCGCGCGCACCGCGAAATAGCCGAGCTGGCCGAACATCGGTCCCAGGTTGCCGATCTGCCAGTGCAGCCAGGCCAGCACTTCGTAACGCGCGCGGCCGGAGGCCGGCAGCAGGCGGCCGCTCTTGTCGGCCAGATAGGTCAGGATCGCGCCGCTCTCGAACAGCGACAAGGGTCCGCCTTCGGCCTCGTCGTCGACCATCGCCGGAATCTTGTTGTTGGGCGAGATCTTCAGGAAGGCCGGATCGAACTGTTCATTCTTGCCGAGATCGACCGGCCGCACTTGATACGGCCAGCCCAGCTCCTCCAGCATGATGGCCGGCTTGCGGCCGTTCGGCGTGGTCCAGGTGTAGAGCGTGATCATGGATCGTCCTTTCTCGGTCGGGATGCTCGTCTGAGTCGTCCCGCAGAGAAAAGTGCGCGGCGACGCATGCCCATTCCTCTGACAGATAAATACCCTAGAATACCGGACACCGTCCCCAGCCCTGGATAATCCGCATGGACCGCTTCGATACGATGCTGGCCTTCACCCGCGTGGTGGAACTCAAGAGCTTCACGCAGGCGGCGGCCTCGCTGAATCTGCCGAAAGCCACCATCTCGGCCCAGGTGATCGCGCTGGAAAAGCGCCTGAACGTGAAGCTGCTCAACCGCACCACGCGGCACGTCAGCCTGACGCCCGACGGCGCCAGCTACTACGAGCGCGCAGTGCGCCTGCTCGGCGAGCTGGAGGAAACCGAAGCCTCGGTGCGCCAGGCCGCAATATCGCCGAAGGGGCGCTTGCGCGTCGATGTGCCGGCGGCCATCGGGCGCCGCCTCATCGCGCCGGCGCTCGCCGATTTCTTCGAACGCTATCCGGACATCGAACTGGAACTCGGCTGCAGCGAGCGGCCGCTGGATCTGGCGCATGAAAACATCGACTGCATGATACGCAGCGGCCACAACGCGGATGAATCGCTGCTCGCGCGCCAGCTCGGCGAATACCGGATGAAGACGTATGCCGCGCCCTCCTATCTCGCCCGGGTCGGCCGCCCGGAATCGCCGGAGGATCTGCAACAGCATCAATGTATCGCCTTCGCCTCGCCGCGAACCGGCCAGGTGCGCCCCTTCGTCTATCAGGATGGCGAGGCCGTGCTCGAAGTGCAAGGCCGGCGCCGCATCGTGATCGACGATCTCGACGGTTGCGCCGCCGCCGCCGGCGCCGGCATCGGCCTGGTTCAGTTGGCCGATTTCATCGCCGACGAGCTGGTCGCCGGCGGCCGGCTGCTGCCGGTGCTCGAACAATACCGCTCGCCGGCGATTCCGGTCTGGCTGCTGTATCCGCCGAACCGGCATCTCTCCACGCGCGTGCGCAGCTTTGCCGAATGGAGCGCCGAACTGTTCGCCGGCATCGGCTGCGCCGTGCCGGCCTGAGCGCTTCCGGCCGTCAGAACGAAGAACCGGGCGTTCGCAAGAACGCGATTTCCTCCGGCGTCGACGGTCGGCCGAGGATCGCATTGCGATGCGGGAAGCGCCCGAAGCGCGCGATGACCTCGCGGTGCCGCCGCGCGAAATTGCAGAAGCCCCGGAAGACTTCCCTGTGCGCCTCCGGCACTTCGCGCAGCAGGCCGTCGAACAGTTGCACGGCGCGTTCCTGCAGCTCCGGCGATTCCGCATGCTCCAGCGGCATGTAGAGAAAGGCGCGCCGTATCGGCCGCAAGGCCAGATCCGCGCCGCGTGCCAGACCGGCGAGACTCCAGCGCAGCGCCAGCGCGTCGTAGGCGAAAGACTGCGGCCGGCCGCGATGGATATTGCGCGGAAATTGATCGGTCAGCAGGACCAGCGCCAGCAAGCCGGCCGGCGTGGCGGCCCAGTCCTCGTATTCGCCCGCCGCAGCCGCCTGCAGGTCCGCGCCGAAGCGCGCCGCGATCTCGCGGTCGCTCGCCTCGTCCTTGGCCCACCAGATGCGGCCCTTCTGCTGCGCGACGGCGCGGTCGTCGGTTTCGCCGCCGAACCAGTAGTCGAGTATGGCCTCGGCGCCATGCGCGCGTCCCCTTCCGTTTGCGTTGCCGCTCGTGTCATCCATCGCGCCTCTCCTGTTTCAAAGCGGGCGCAGGCATCGCGCTTCGCCGCCTTTGCATCCGTGCCGGCAATTTTTACACTCCCTGCAGGGATGCAGGGCGTCAGCTTGGCAAGGGACAACTTTCCCGTCGAGCCATTGTCTCAGGAAGACGCAAAACAAGCCGGGACGACCGACGCCCGCAAGAGAACGATGCGCTTCCCTACCCGATGCATGGAAAGACTGATGCTTTTCCTCCTCAGCCTGCTGCTGGCCGCCTGCGCATCGCTGCCGGACGTGCAATATCTGAATGTCTCGCTCGACGCGCAAGCCGTGCCGACCATCAAGACGGCCAACGGCGCTGCGCTGCCCGAGAAGAAGGCCGCCTCGCTGCTGGCGCAGCGTCTGCGCACCGCGCAAGTCGACATTCCCGATCTCGCCGCGCTGGAAGAAGCGGCGACCAACAGCCCGCTCATCGCCGGCAACAAGCTGACGCTGCTGAACGACGGGCCGCAGACCATCGCGGCG